>Ga0206678_10000035_pt1 | contig 76580 bp, 71 predicted proteins | sample M180m12015metaG_FD_155453 | JGI IMG/M metagenome (GOLD analysis project Ga0206678, IMG submission 155453) | Ammonia-oxidizing marine archaeal communities from Monterey Bay, California, United States - M1 80m 12015 | ecosystem: Environmental > Aquatic > Marine > Intertidal zone | place: USA... | reverse complement strand
TGCTATTACAGAATGCCAATTAAGTCAATTAATGAAAGATGATTTATTCTCAATTTGTGACAAGAATACAGATATAGGATATAAAGTAATGAAAAATCTGGCCAAGATTCTTTCGAGGAAAGTATTAGAGACCAATCAAAATGTATTGAAATTGACAACCGCTTTTAGTCTTGTTTTAGAAAGATAATCCAGTCTCTTTATTGGATTTAACTATTTCATGTCTTCATCTCAACTAGATAAAGTTTATAATCCAATAAACATTGAGCATAAATGGTACCAATATTGGATGGATAATAATTATTTCCATTCTAAGCCAGATTCAAATAAAGAACCGTATACAATTGTAATTCCTCCTCCGAATGTTACTGGTAAGCTCACTATGGGTCATGTATTAAATAATACTATCCAGGATATATTAATTAGGAAAGCAAGGATGGAAGGGAAGGAAGCTTGTTGGGTTCCAGGAACAGATCATGCATCTATTGCAACAGAAACCAAAGTAGTAAAAATGTTAGAGGATAAAGGAATAAAAAAAGAATCTTTATCAAGGGATGAATTTTTAAAGTATTCTTGGGAGTGGAAAGAAAAATATGGTGGTATCATCATACAACAACTTAAAAGATTAGGTTGTTCTTGTGATTGGGATAGAGAACGATTTACTATGGATGATAATTATAATAATGCAGTATTGGAATCTTTTGTTGAGTTGTATAATAAAGGGTTAATTTATAAAGGGTTCCGTTTGGTGAACTGGTGTCCTATATCTCAATCAGCAATTAGCGATGAAGAGGTAATACATGAAGAAGTAAACGGCCATTTATGGAATTTCCGTTATCCAATTAAAGATTCAGATGAGGTGTTGATAGTTGCAACTACGCGACCAGAAACAATGTTAGGAGACACAGCTGTTGCTGTACATCCTAAAGATAAAAGATTTAAACATTTAATTGGTAAGCTAGTTATTTTGCCATTGGTTGAACGTGAAATTCCTATTATTGGAGATGAGTATGTTGATATGGAATTTGGAACTGGTTGTGTCAAAGTAACACCTGCACATGATCCAAATGATTTCAATATAGGGAAACGCCATGATCTTGAATTTATAAATATTATGAATGATGATGCTTCGCTTAACTCTAATGTTCCAGAAAAATATAGGAATTTATCAAGAGAATCTGCTAGAGAGAAAATCCTTCATGATATAAAATCTATAGGTTGTTTAGAAAAAACAGAAGATTATATTCATAAAGTAGGTTTTTCTGAAAGGGGCAATGTCCCTATTGAATATTATATGTCAAGTCAGTGGTTTTTGAAAATGAGTGAATTATCAAAGCCTGGATTGCAAGCTGTTAATGATGGACTAATAAATTTTCACCCTCAACATTGGGTTAAAACATATAATCATTGGATGGAAAACATTAATGATTGGTGTATCAGTCGCCAATTATGGTGGGGTCATCGTATACCTGTATGGTATCATAATGAAAATAAGGACAGCATACATGTATCTCTTAATGGGCCACCTGATCCAGAAAATTGGTCACAAGAAGAGGATGTTCTTGATACTTGGGCCTCATCCTGGTTATGGCCATTTGCAGTTCATAAATGGCCAGAAAAGAATCAAGATTTATCATACTATTATCCAACAGCATCGCTGGTTACTGGACCTGATATTATATTTTTCTGGGTTGCACGGATGATAATATCTGGTTTTGAGTTCATGAACGATTTACCGTTTAAAGATGTTTATTTTACTAGCATTTTAAGAGATGAAAATGGAAAAAAATTCAGCAAATCATTAGGAAATTCACCAGATCCTTTTACTCTTTTTGATGAGTATGGTACAGATGCAGTTCGATTTGGAATTATGTTAATGGCGCCACAGGGGTTAGATGTTTTATTTTCATCTAAAGGCCTTGAGGTTGGTAGGAATTTTATTAATAAGCTATGGAATGCTTCTAGGTTTGTATTAATGAACATTGAAGATGATATAAGTGATGAAATTTTAGATAATGATTTAAAACTCCCTGAATTATGGATATTAAATCGTTTACAAATTGCAACTGAACGTGTAAATAAACATTTAGATAACTTCAATTTCAATGAAGCTGCAAAAGTTGTTTATGAATTTACATGGAGTGATTATTGTGATTGGTATATTGAGATTGCAAAAACAAGTTTTAATAAAAATAATGACTCTTATACAAAAACGGTTAAGATTATTTCCAAATATGTTCTTAGAAATATAATTATTTTACTTCATCCTTATGCGCCTTTTGTTACAGAAGAAATTTGGTCAAAGATAAAAAACGAACGGGACTCTGATCTAATAATTTCACGTTGGCCAAAGGTTAATAAAAAATGGATAAATCAATCGGCAGAACAAGAAATGGAAATATTAAAAAATGTAATTTCTTCTGTAAGAACAATTCGTTCACAAATGAGTGTTCCTCCAAATATACTTTGCAATATGGTTGTAAAATGTGAGGCAAAACAGAAATCAATTTTAAATTCTTATAGTTTAATAATTGGATCATTAGCTAATATAGATAATATAGAAATGACTGTAGATGCTAAGAAGCCACCCCAATCAGCCACTGCAATTGTAGATAACATGGAAATTTTTATACCGCTACAAGGTATTATTGATCTTGATATTGAGAAGGATAGATTGCAAAAAAGAATAAATGAATTAGAACTACATTTAATAAATGTTAATAAAAAATTAAAAAACAAAGATTTTTTAAATCGTGCGCCTAAAGATGTAATTTCCCGTGAGAAAGAAAAAAAAGAGAATATGGTTTTAGAGTTAGATAAGATCACAAGAAACTTTGAAATGATCCAATGAAAAAAATTGCAATATGGTTTTTACACTGTGTAATTATATATAGTCAGTCTGTTGATGCAACAATGACTATCTATAAAAATGGACTTGCGTTAATAAAACAACCAGTCTCATGGATAATAGATAATCAATCTAATGAAATTGAATATGGGATAATTCCTGAAGGGATCAAGAAAAGTACTCCATATCTTAATTTATCAAATGGGAAAGTCTTTAATCAGAAGTTGAACTATAATATTTTTTCTGAAAATACACTATTTAAAAAGTCTTTAGGATCTTCTGTAACTATAACAACTATAGATGATGAAGATCAATTTGGTACATTAATTTCTATTTCTCCTGAAGGCTATACACTTCAGACACGACGGGATGTGATTTATATAAAGAAAAATCATGTGAAGCAAGTCGCGGTAAGAAAAATTATAGATAATCCAAGGACAAGACCTGTTCTTCAATGGGATATTATTTCAGAAACAAATAATCCATCGGGTAATCTTATTTATATGACTAATGGATTTGAATGGAATGCTGTGTACAGAATGGAATTACTTGGAGATGGATCAGCAACATTAATTCCTGAAGCATATATATCTAATTATAGCAGTATAACATTTGATAATCTGAAAATTAAGTTAGTTGAAGGTATTTTGGGGAATAATCAAAAAAATTCAATTCGGCCAAATAGAAGATTATCTTCTGTAGATAGAAATAGTGAAATGGGTACACAGATTGGAGAAGAATCCGCACTTGGAGATTATCACATATATAATTATCCTAAAAGATTTTCGTTTGGTAGCAATGAACATGTTTCAGTTAGATTATATGAATCTAGAAAAATCAATTATTCAAAGATTTATGTTTTTCAGAATGGAGAGAGAAGACAAAAAGAAGAGCCTCTAGAAATAGAATTTCAAGTTGAGAACACAATTGAAAACAATCTTAATATACCGCTTCCACAAGGACGCATAGCGTTATATGAATACTCAGATTCGGCTTTAGAATTCACTGGTGAAGATAATGTAAAGCAAACACCAAAAGGGGAGGTGCTTACCATTCGCGCAGGAAGATCATTTGATGTGATTGGAAAAAGAAGAGTTGTTAACTTTGATAGACAAAGAAAGAGCGAAGAAGCTTCTATTGAAATATTAATTAATAATACAAAAGATGAGGAAATTAATATAAGGTTAGAAGAAAAAATCCTTGGAGACTGGGTTATTAAAGATGCTTCAAATAATTATATAAAAAAAGATGCTACTACAATCCATTTTACGTTATCCGTTTCAAATGGTAAAAAAGCTCTAGTAACTTATACTTATCGCAAGGAATGGAATTGATACCTTGTGTCGCAAACCGAATATAGTTTAAATACATCTATAAAAAATCTCAAAGGTGTAGGGCCTAAGAAATTACAGGCTTTTAACAATTCTTCTATTTATTCCGTAATAGATCTATTGAATTATTATCCTCGAAGATATCTAGATAGAAGTACAGTGAAATTAATTAAAGATTTAAAGTTGCATGATAGTGTTACTATTGTAGGGACTATAGAAGTGTGTGGAATAAGAAGAGCAAAAAACAGATCAATATTTGAAGCTATTATATCTGATGGAACAGGTTTTGTAAAACTCGTATGGTTTAATGGGGCAAGGTATATTAAAAATTTGATAAAGAAAGACCATAGATTAGCTGTACATGGTAAGATAGAATTTTTTAATGGATATCAGATTTTACATCCAGATTATGATAAAATAGATGCAGATGTTGATCCAATAAACACTGGTTCTATTGTAGCATTATATCCGCTTACAAATGAGTTAAAAAAAGCAAAGATAGAGCATCGATTCTTTCGTCGATTAATGAGAGAAGCTAAACCATATATAGAAAAAGTTTATGATTATTTTGATAATCAATTCTTAGATAAAGAAGAATTGATATCATTAAAAAGAGCAATAAGAAATATTCATTTTCCAGATTCGATAATTGATCTAGAACTATCAATTGCAAGATTAAAGTTTGATGAACATCTTTTTCTTCAATTATTAATGGCCTTACGTAGATCTTCTATAAAAAGAATAAATACTAAGCCGTTTGCGATTGGTGGAAATAAAGAAAAAAAAATAATTGATAATTTAGATTTTAAACTTACAAATGCTCAAAAAAGAGTAATTAAAGAAATTAATAATGATATTGCTGGAAATAGTGCTATGAATCGTTTGTTACAAGGAGATGTTGGTTGTGGGAAAACAATTGTCGCTATTATAACATCAGTAGTTGCAGTAGAAAATAATATGCAAGTAGCTATAATGGCTCCAACAGAAATATTAGCATATCAACATTATAAATCATTTATCAAATATTTAGATATGGTACAAATAAGTTGTGCCTTAATTGTTGGCAAGCAAAACAAAACAGAAAAAGAAAAAATTTTATTGGCATTAAAAGATGGCAAAATCAATATAGTTATTGGCACCCATGCTTTGATACAAAAAAAAGTTAATTTTAATAATTTAGGATTAATAGTGGTAGACGAACAACACCGCTTTGGAGTTCTTCAGCGGGGTAATCTACTTAATAAGGGAGTCCAACCTCACTTATTAGCAATGACGGCCACACCTATTCCACGAACAATGGCGATTACATATCATGGAGATATGGATCTTTCAATAATTGATGAAATGCCAAAGAATAGAAAAAAGATTATAACTAAAGTAGTTAATGATAAAAGATTATTAAAAGTATATGATTTTATGAAAGATGAAATAAATTCTGGTAGACAGTGTATTGTAGTATATCCCCTAGTAGAGGAAACAAAAAAATCTGACTTAGCGGCTGCAACAGAAGGATTTGAAAAATTAAAGAAAGTATTTAAAAATATAAACCTAGGCTTGATTCATGGGAAAATGAAAAAGTTGGAAAAAGATGTAATTATGGATCAATTTGTTAATAACACTATCAATATTTTAGTATCAACTACGGTAATAGAAGTAGGAATTGATGTACCTAATGCTTCTGTTATTCTCATTGAACATTCTGAAAGATTTGGCCTGACTCAACTACATCAACTACGTGGACGAGTCGGAAGAGGGTCCGCTAAAAGTTATTGTATTCTTGTAGAAAGAAATATGACACAAAATTCAAAGATACGTTTAGAAGTATTGGAAAAAACTAGTGACGGTTTCATAATTGCAGATGAGGATTTAAAAATGCGAGGTCCTGGTAAATTCTTTAGTACGGAACAGAGCGGTTTCTTTAATTATAAATTAGCTGATATGATTAATGACGGAGCGCTAATAAGGAAAGCTAGGGGTTGCGCACAGAGAATAGTTGATCAGGATCCAAAATTGGAAAATCACTTATTAATGAAGCAGAGATTGTTAAATGATTATTCTCAATATTTTAATACAATAAATATAACTTAGTAATGATGAATTATTGTCCAATATGTAAGAGTGAAATGGAATATATATTCACGACTAAAGATTATTTAGTATCAGGGGAACCTTTTGATATTATTGAATGTGATTCATGCCTTCTAAGAATTACATATCCATTCCCGAATAAACAAAACATTGGTAGATACTATTCATCTGATGATTATATATCACATAATGATAATACATCGGGAATATTTGATTATATTTATGGAGTTGTTCGATCATATCAATTAAATAAGAAAAAAAAATTAATAGAAAATTATTGTGATAAGATTAATGGAAAAATTCTCGATATTGGATGCGGTACAGGGGAATTCTTGAGCGTTATGAAAAAAGGTCATTGGGATATTAATGGAGTTGATACTTCAGAAAAGGCGAGAGAAATAGTTAAAAATAAGTTAAATATCGAAGTGATGGATCCTGATAGGTGGATAAGTAGCGATATACAATATGATGTTATTACTTGCTGGCATAGCTTAGAGCACGTTCATGAACCTTGGGTGTATTTAAATAAAATAAAAAAAAGCCTTAATCCTGATGGAATATTAATTGTAGCATTACCTAATTATCACTCAACAGATGCAAAGAAGTATCAAGAATTTTGGGCGGCTTATGATACTCCACGTCATTTATATCACTTTACAATAGAATCAATAAATAAAATCATAAATCCTCATAAATTTAATATAAGGTCAATATATAGAATGAACTTTGATCCTTTTTATGTTTCAATATTAAGTGCAAGTCATATGGGTAAATCCGCAATAAATGGATTAATAAATGGCTTTATTTCATGGATGTCATCCATTTTATTTAAAGATAAATGCAGTTCGCTCATATTTATTATTAAATAGAATCCATAGGGCATTTTATATTCAATAATTCTATATTTGCTGACTTTATTTGGATTAAATTGTATTTTTTATGGCACTTGAAAGTAAATTAACTGAACAACAATTATTTGACCAGCTTGTTTCATCTTTGGTCCATAGTGCTTGGGTGTATCTTGGTACATTGAAAAATCCGATGAATGACGAGCTTGAAAAAGATTTAGAACAGGCTTCCATACAAATAGATATGCTTGATATGATATATAAAAGAATGACAGGCAATTTATCTCAAGATGAAGAAAAGTTTTTTAGTGAAAATATACATGCATTAAAAATGAACTATGTTGAACAGAAAAATGATCCAAATGAAAAAAATGGTATTAACTCAACTAATAATCAAAAGGGAAAACAATCTTGAATTACTCCAATGATCAAATGAAAATAAATCGAATACTTGCTTCTATAGTATTAGCCATTTCTTTTATGGTTTATTTTTTAACAATGGCACCCACAGTATCATACTGGGATTGTGGTGAATTTATAGCAACATCATATATTTTGGGAGTGCCTCATCCTCCCGGAAGCCCCCTCTATTTACTCCTTGGTAGAATCTTTTCTATGATTCCAACAAATCCTGATATAGCATTTAGAGTAAATATTATATCTCCATTAGTAAGCGCTATCGCATGTATGTTATTATACTTAACGATTGTAAAAATAATATTGCATTGGAGAGGAAAGATAAAAGATAATACAGATATGCTTATTGCATTTGGTGGAGCATTAGTTGGGTCTCTCACTTTTGCATTTACCGATAGCCATTGGTTTAATGCGGTCGAAGCGGAAGTATATGCTATGAGTACGTTTTTCACTGCCATAGTAGTATGGTTGATTTTGTTATGGTCTGAAAATGCAGATAATGATGGTAGTGAAAGATATATATTAATTATTGCCTATATGTTTGGTTTAGCAATTGGGGTCCACATTTTAAATTTATTAACACTTCCTTTTTTAGCTCTCATTATTTATTTCAGAAAAACAAAATTTGAATGGAAAACATTTTTTGTTACAATGGGATTAACAGCAGTAGTATTTCTAGTAATCCATAATGGGATAATCAAAGGTCTCCCGAGAATGAGTAAGTTAATTGGCTTAGGAGGAGTTGGCATAGTTGTCTTAATTGTATTTGCAATTGTTATTTGGGCAATAAAAAATAAGCAACAATTATTGTCTCTTATTTTTACTTCGATAATTCTTATTCTAGTTGGCTACTCAAGTTATGCTACTATATTCATTCGTTCTGGGCAAGACCCAATGATTGATGAAAATGACCCTGAAACAATTTCACGTGCTATATCTTATTTAGAAAGAGAACAATATGGAGTAATAGGACAACTCCCAAGGAAATATATAAAGAACAAAGTTGGAACCCCATCTCATAAAGCACAAGTTGTAGGAAACCCTGAAACTGTGAAAACTAACAATGGAAAATCGTATCGAGAGTTTTCGAGTAGACAAAATAGAAAATATATGTTTCATAATTTTAGTACTCAGTGGGAATTCTTTTGGGGATATCAGATGAAAAAGATGTATTGGCGTTATTTTCTTTGGCAATTTGCTGGCCGAGGTCCTTCAGGTGATCCTGGAGTAAGTTATTTTGGGGCTAATTCTCCTGCCCATCCTTCTCCGCAAGATGGTGTATATTGGTTTCAGTATGGACTACCTTTAGCTTTATTATTTGGTCTATTAGGAATATTTTATCATTTTAATAAAGATGGAGAGCTTGCATTTTCAGTATTCACCTTGTTTTTAATGACGGGGATTGCTGTAATACTTTATCTTAATCAGGATAATCCACAGCCACGAGAAAGAGATTACTCATATGTTGGTAGTTTTTTGGCATTTTCAATATGGATTGGACTTGGTAGTGCTTCAATTATTGAATGGTTATCAAATTTTTTCAAAGATAAACAGTATGGAACACGAATCATTTCATTTTTAGTTGTGTTTCAATTACTTGCTGTTCCTGGAATGATGCTTAAAGCAAATTATCATGAACACAATAGATCTGGCAACTTAGTTGCCTGGGATTATAGTTATAATTTATTGCAATCATGTGAGCCTAATGCTGTCCTATTTACAAATGGTGATAATGATACTTTTCCATTATGGTATTTACAAGAAGTTGAAGGTATAAGGGAAGATGTAACAGTTGCAAACCTGAGTCTGTTAAATACTCCATGGTATATTAGACAACTTAGAGAAATCAGAGAATATGAAACAGAAAGGTTTATTCCTCAAGGAAAACCTAATCTTCAGATTATCAAATTATCTGATCGTCAGATAAGAGATCTTACTAGAGGGTTGACTCCTTGGCAAAAAAGAGAAGTTACATTGCCAGTTGATACAAAAGAGAAAATAACATGGTCTGTTAAACCTACATATGCTGGACAAGCATTAAAGATACAAGATATGATGATTATGCAGATTATTAACGATTCTAAATGGGCATCTCCAATATATTTTGCTGTTACTGTATCTCCAAGCAATCGACTAGGCCTTGAATCATATTTAGAAATGGATGGCTTAGCGTACCGACTAAGACCATATAAAACTAAAGGAATAAACCCTGAAAATATGTCAAAACATTTAATTACTGATTATGGACAAGAAGAATGGTCAAAGCCATATAGTAGTAATGAATGGAGAGATGACGAAGATCGCGTTTGGTTTAAAGATTATGACCCCAGATATTTATTTAGACATTTAGGTAATGATGAAGTTTATTATAATGAACAAGTAATTCGATTACTTCAAAATTATAGAAGTGCATATATGCAGTTAGCTGTTCATTATTTTATGGATTTTCAAAAACTTCCAAAAGATCAAAAGGAAGCAGAAAAAGGAAAATTATTAAAAGAAAAAGTGATGCTTATTCTTGATGAAATGAATGAAAATATTCCTGATAATACAATTCGCATGGATTCAAAAGAACTGTATTATCAAATGGGTAGATTATACTATGGAGTAGGCCAAGGAGATAAATTACGAGATGTGCTGGACAATTTATTGCTGAGAGAAGACATTTCTATCAAAGATAGATTGGATTATGGACAGTCATATCTTGTTGAGTTAGATGAGCCAGAGATTGCAAAGAATATTTATGAGTCATTATATAATTCATTCAATAATACTGAAAGAATAGTTCAAACAAGAGGAATAGAATCTGCTGGCCTATCGTCAAAATCGTGGAGACAATGGCAAAATAATTATTCAAATATTGTTTCTCATTTAGTTATTGCTTATCAAAAGCTTGAAATGAATACGGAGGCAGAAACAGTGTTAACTGGTTGGTTAGAACGAAACCCTAGTGATCGCCAAGCAAAAAAGTTACTTGATGAATTAAAAGGTACGTCACCCTAGTCTTTAGGGCATTTAGCTATGGATACGATAGTTTCCATAATTATTCCTCATTGGAATGGAATTGATGTATTATCAGAGTGTATTGATTCTTTAAATAATACTGAATATTCTAATTTTGAAATAATTGTTGTTGATAATGCTTCATCCGATGATAGTGTTGAATGGATAAAGAATAATCACCCCAAAATAAATATTGTAGAGAATGATCAAAATTATGGTTATGCAGGAGGATGTAATCGTGGTATAAAAATATCTAAGGGAGATTATATTGTATTTTTAAACAACGATACAATTCACGAAAAAGATTGGCTTAATAATTTAGTTTCCTTTATGGATAGCCATTCTGACTGTGCGGCTGTTCAACCAAAAATACTAAATTATTATGAAAGAGATAGATTTGATTATGCTGGCGGATCTGGTGGCTATATGGATGTATTGTGTTATCCTTTTGCTAGAGGAAGATTATTTTTAGAACAAGAGATAGATAATAAACAGTATGATGATGATACTAATTGTTTTTGGGCATCAGGTACAGCAATTATGGTTAGAAAAAAACAATTTATTGAAGTTGAAAAATTTGATGAAAACTTTTTTGCTCATATGGAAGAAATTGATTTATGCTGGAAATTTCAACTTAAAGGTTATAGTGTTTATGTACATCCAAAATCAGTTATTTATCACAAAAATGCTGTTTCATTACCAATGACATCATTAAAAAAATTTATGTTAAATCATAGAAATTCGATTATTATGTTACTCAGTAATTATAAATTATTAACAACACTATATTTATTTCCTGTGCGCTATGCTCTTGAGTGGATAGCTATGGTTTATGCTTTAACAAAATTAGACTTTAGGCATATGTTTGGTGTAATACAGGCGCATTTCTGGATTTTGTTTCATATCCATATTATTATTATTAGGAGGATAAAGATTAACCGTTTACGTACAATAGATGATTTGCAAATGATGAAATCAATGTATAAAGGAAGTATTGTCTGGGATTATTATATAAAAGGGAAGAAAACTTATCGAGATATTTTTTTCAGCCCATCTTCGTAAATATCTCTATTAGAAGGGTCAAGCTCTATAAGGGTTTGAAGTATATTATTCTGTCGTAATATTTGTAATATTTGCGATAGTTCACTAGCATGGGATTTTAAAAAATATAAAGTATAATGTTCCCTAGGAATTCTATCATATACTTCGTCAATGCCTTTTATCATTAAATTAAATTGGTTAATAGATTCTTCAATTTCTCCATCTTTAAATAAATCTAATGCATAGTAATAAGCAAAACGAGCCTTCCTTAATCCATAATTTGATGACATATCATCTGTAAGTTGAACGCGTTTTGACCATCCTTTAGGAAAATTACTTGAAGTACCTCGTAAAGCTATTGATCTAGCTATTTCATATTGTTTTGACCCCTCATTTGGTTCATATGTATCTATTTCACCGGCCAAAATCATATTTGCATAATATGATAGAAAACTTGGGAGTGGTTCAAACATTACAGGGTCATAGTATAAACTTGATCCTTGATTAAAATGAAATTGTAGTGAATTATCAAAAAAACGTTGATCTTTATTTGTAGATATTAAAGCCTGTGCAAGAAAATTTTTCTTTCCATTTTTAGTAGCTGTTCCTTCAAATATAATTTGAATATTTAATTTAATTTCTAAATCAGACCATTCCTCATCCCATGTGTTATTGATAAAAAATCTTGAAATTTCATTTTTTAGATTTATTAAAATTTGTCTATCATCATTTTTCAATAATCTATCGTCCATTGTAACATCAATATTAGAAAATTGAGCATTCAACAATGATACCAATAGAATAATAAAAAAGATTAATTCTTTTTTTGTTTTTACCATTATATTAGAAAATAGATCAAGCACTTAATACTGGCAAGTATATTTCATAATTCAACACTAGTTCATTTTTAAGACATAAATAGCTAATTTTTCATATGAGTAATATTAAAGAATTAATATCTGAGTATCCTGATGCTGAATATGTTTTGAAGCGAGCAGGTAAAATTGCATCAGAAAATAATAAACAGATATATGTTGTTGGCGGGTTTGTTCGGGATCTTTTTATTCAAAAAAAACCAATAGAATTAGATTTAATGATTATAGGTGATGGTATAGAATTTGCTGAGATATTAGCAAAAGATTTAAAAGTGAAAAAAATCGTTCCTTTCGTGCAGTTTTCTACAGCAAAAATACCATATAAAAAAATAGATATTGAGGTGGCTGCAGCGAGAATAGAAAAATATGATGATAATTCACGAAAACCAAAAGAAGTAATCTACACAGATTTAAAAGGTGATTTAATTAGGAGAGATTTTACTATTAATTCTATGGCAGTTGATTTGCTACCAGAAAATTATGGAGAATTATATGATCCGTATAGCGGTATAGTTGATTTACAATCAAAAAAAATCATTACTCCATTAAATCCAGACGACACTTTTTCTGAAGATCCATTACGTATGCTAAGAGCTGCTTATTTTGTATCAAAATATAAATTTGATATTGATAAAGATTGTTATGATTCAATTATTCGTCAAAAAGAACGCATTTCTATTGTTTCACAAGAACGAATTACTACAGAATTATGTAAGATCTTATCTTCACCAACACCTTCCAAAGGTCTTATTATTTTACAAGAAACAGGTTTGATGAAGTTAATATTCCCAGAAATTGATGAAATGTATGGGATGGATCAAACGCCAGAATGGAATCACAAAGACATTTTTTTTCATACCATGCAAGTGGTAGATAATGCAGCAAAATTAACTCAAAAAATGGAAATTAGATTTGCTGCATTGGTCCATGATATTGCAAAGCCGGTTACTAGAAGAGTTGATAAGAAAAAAGGGTATACCTTTCACGGTCATGACGCTGTTGGAGAAAAAATACTAAATAAAGTCATTAAAAGAATGAAATTATCTAATAAGCTTGGTGAATTCTTAAAAAGAATGACTTTATTGCATTTACGGCCAATTGCACTAGCAAAGAAAGATGTAACTGATTCTGCAGTACGAAGACTTATGGTTGCGGCGGGTGATGATATTGATGATTTGATGATACTATGTAGAGCAGATATAACGACAAAAAATCCAAATAAAGTTAATAAATATATGAAAAATTTTGAACGAGTTGATAGCCTAATGAAAAATGTAAAAGAAAGAGATTTATTTAGAAAATTTCAATCACCTATTCGAGGAAAAGAAATAATGAAATTATGTGATTTGCAAGAAGGAAAGAAGATAGGTGAACTTAAAAAGGCGATTGAGGAAGCTATTTTGGATGGAAAGATTGATAACAATCATGATGATGCACTTAATTATTTATATCAAATAAAAGATAAATATATTCCGTAATTTATTTTATTAACCGAGGTAGTATTAGCTATATGAAATATTTAGCTTTATTTATAAATATTTTTACAGATCCAATTATTTCATTTCAGGAATTAAAAAAAGCAAATGATTGGAAAATATCTTTTATGCCATTAATAGTATTAATGGTATTAGGAGCCGTGAGCCTTCTACTATTAAAAGAGCTATATTATGATGTACAACTTGAACAATCCATCAAATGGATTGAGAATAGCTCACAGATACCTGAAGAACAAAAAGAAGATGCATTAAAGAGTATATATGAATCTTTTGAAAACCCCAGACCATTTTCTATTTTTATAATGTGGTTAACAAATATTTTTGCAGGGCCTCTAAGAATATTAATGACAACATTAATTGTCTTAATGATAGTGAAGTTTTTCTTTGGGGAAACATCAAGTTATACGCATTTATTACCCTATATTTCATTTTCTTATCTAGTTACTGTACTTGAAACAGTAATTAAAATACCATTAATGCTTAATAAGTGGTCTATTGATGTTTACACAGGTCTAGGTTTGCTGGATATAGGAGAAAAAGGGACATTTATTAATAATTTATTTGCTGCAATGGATCTATTCAGCGTTTGGCGCATTATACTTATTGGATTAGGTCTAAGTGTATATTATAAGAAATCTGCCAAACCTTTTATAATAGCCATTTTTATTTATTGGTTATTTCAAATTAGTATTTTTGCCACACTTGGTTCTCTATTTATATAAAAATAATGGGTAAAAAATTAATTCTAATTATTTTCTTTTCTTTGGGGTATGCTCAAGAAGAAAATTTATCATTGGCTGATTGTATCCAAATTGCTCTAACAAATAAAGAAGCATTAAAAGCATCTGCTTTAGATGTAGAAAGTTCTAGACAAAGTATTAGAGGGTCTTACAGCAATATTTTGCCATATTTAACATTATCGTTATCGGGAAGCGTAACAGAGTCAAGTATAGGGAGTAATCTTACGGGATTTGAAGCTATTCAGGATAGTGTTAGCAGCCAGAATAGTTCTTCTGCAAGTGTTTCATTATCACAAAATATATATGATGGCGGGAAATGGTGGAATAGTATTGCACAATCAAAAACTAATTATAAAATTGCTGAACAGTATGATAGACAAGTGAAAACGAACATTATAAGAGAAGTATATAGGAATTATTTTAATTACTTAAAATCTTTGCAATTACTGGATGTATCCCAAAGCAATTTAAATAGTTCACAACAACAATTGGCTTTAACAAAACAGCGTTTTGATTTAGGATCTGCTAGAAAAACAGACTTATTAAAAGCTGAAGTGAGATATGGACAAGCTCGGGTAGATGTAGTTAACAATGAAGCTGTATTAAAAAATGCATATTTAAGTTTAAAGAATGCAATGGGAATTGTAAGAACGGATAGAGATTTTATAGTTAATGATGATTTATTCTTTTTAGATAAAATCCCTGATTTTGAAAATGGATTTGAATCTATTCAAAAATTTAATCCAAGCGTTTTGGCTAAAAAAAACCAAATATCAAGCGCTGAGTATAGTGAAAAAATAGCAAAAGGATCCAGATTGCCTAATATATCAGCTTCAGCAAATTATTCTGGTAATTCTGAAGATTTTCAGACATTATCAAAAGAATGGGATGAAAACTGGAGAATGAATACAAGCTTATCTTTCTCTATTCCTATATATACGGGCAATACATTATCTACTACCATTCAAAAGGCTAAATTAAATGTAAGAAAGCAGGAATCTGAGTATTTAACACAACTACAAGACTTATCAGTCCAACTGGAGTTAATTCTAGATCAACTTAATTATTATAAAGAAGTGATCCCTATTAATGAAAAAGTATTGGCTTCTGCTGAAGAAGATGTAAAATTAGTTCAGGAGCGATATAGCTTGGGATCCGCAAGTATTTTAGAAGTGCTGGATGCTCAAGTGTCTTTAGTTAGTGCGCGATCATCATTAATTAGAAGCAAATATGATAGCATGATTGAACAAGCAAGCTTGAAAGCGATCTTGGGTACGCTGGATACAGACTTATAAATATTTTAGGAGATTGAATTAATGAAAGAATTATATAAAAAGAATAAAAAATTATTTATTTCCGGTCTTATTGGCTTGCTAATTATTTTAATCATAGTTGGAAATATTTTCCGGGATGATTTAGAAGTTATCAATGTGGAGACTGAAAAAATTGGTAGGCAGACAATCATTCAAAAAGTGAATGCAAGCGGAAAAATACAACCTGAAAGTGAAGTAAAAATAAGCGCAACTTCTTCAGCAATCATCGATTCCATAACTGTAGTGGAGGGGGAATATGTTAAAAAGAATCAGCATCTTATTTCTCTTGATAGAAAACAATTACAGGCTAATGTTGATCAAGTAACCTCTGCTGTTCGTTCTGCCTCAGCTAGAGTGAAGCAGGACAAAGCAAATAGAAAACGCGTTGAGCGTATTTATGAACAGGGTCTTGCCTCTGATCAAGAACTTGAGGGAGCACAAGCTGCATATGAAATCTCAAAAAGCCAACTTGACCAATCACGAGCAAGTTTAATGGTGTCACAGGATGCATTAGATAAAGCAAGATTAGTTTCTCCTCAAAATGGCATTGTAACTAAAATAAATAAAGAAGTTGGCGAAATGGCTATGGGTGGGATGTTTTCTTTAGATGTGTTAATGATTATAGCTGATCTTAGTAGAATGGAAGTTATTGTTGACGTAAATGAAAATGATGTAGTTAGTATTTCAATAGGTGATACGTCTGAAATTGAGATTGATGCATATATAGATACAGTGTTTTATGGCGTTGTGAGTGAAATTGCTCATATGGCTGAAACATCAAATTTTGGAAGTCAAGAACAAGTAACAAATTTTAAGGTAAAAGTACGTATGCTTGATGTGCCACCTAATATTAGACCAGGAATGAGTGCTACCGCTAATATAATTACGGAGGTAAGAGAAAATGCCTTAGCTATTCCCATTCAAAGCCTAACTGTTCGGGAATATGGCTCTGAAAATATACTATTTGGCGAAGATAATAGTAAAAAGTGGGATGAAGATGAAGAAAGGGGTGAACCAGATAACAACTCTAAGAAAAAAGAATTGGAAGAACTGGTTTTTATTGTTGCTGATAAACAAGGAGGAGTTCAAAGAGATGGAGGAGTTTCAGAGGTGAAAAACCTAAAGGAAAAGAAATTTAAACGTGGGAGCCAATTCGCCCATATAAGACCAGTCAAAGTTGGAATCTCTAGCGAAACTCACTACGAATTATTAAATGGATTAGAAGAGAATGATCTTATAGTAATAGGAAATTATAAAGCCGTAAGTAAGGAATTAAAGCATAATATGCAGGTTAGCACTGAAAAGGATGATAAGGAATAATCATATCTTTTGAGTTCTTTAATATCACTTCAAAATATTAAACGCCATTATGAGGTTGGAGATGAAATAGTTCGTGCCTTAGATGGTGTTGATTTAACAATAAATCATAACGAGTATATCTCCATTATGGGGCCATCAGGCTCAGGTAAATCTACATTGATGAATATGATTGGATGCCTTGATACGCCTAGTAAAGGGACCTATGAATTTGAAGGTGAACTTGTACATGATATGGATGATAATCAATTGGCATCTATAAGAAATCGTAAAATTGGATTTGTATTTCAAACTTTCAATTTACTACCAAAAGCAACTGCTTTACATAATGTTGAAGTTCCACTTATCTATTCTAATTTTCCTAAAGATCAACGCATAGATAAAGCAAGCAAAGCATTAACTGAAGTCGGTTTGAATGACCGGATGTATCATCGCCCAAATGAATTATCCGGAGGTCAACGACAAAGAGTTGCTATTGCTAGAGCACTGGTTAATGATCCATCAATCATTTTAGCTGATGAGCCGACAGGGAACCTTGATTCAAAAAGTGGAGATGAAATTATGAATATTTTAGATAGTCTGTATGATAGAGGGAATACAATAATTCTTGTAACGCATGAAGAGTATATTGCTAATCACGCACATCGGATTATTAATATTTTTGATGGAAAGATCAAAGAAGATAAGATTGTTAAAAGGAAATAATTATTATGTTTTTTGAAAGTTTACGGATTTCACTATCATCGATTTATATGAATAAACTTCGCTCAAGCCTTACAGCTTTAGGAATCATTATTGGTGTTTTATCCGTAACAGTAATGGGGACGCTTATTTCAGGGTTGGATCGTTCATTTGAGAATAGTATGTCATGGCTTGGTAAAGATATTTTATATATCAGTCGTTGGGAATGGTTTAGCGATATGGAATGGTGGGAAGTCCGTAATAGACCACGCATAAAGTTATCTTATGAGGATAAAATCAGGGAAATGTCTGATTATGCTCTTGCCGTATCCCCGGTAATGCAAAGAGGCGCTTCCTTATCTTTTGGTGATAAGAATACACAAACACAAATTTTTGGAACAAATGTTGAATATATGGAAACTGTAAATGAAGATATACAAATTGGCAGGTTTTTTAGCAAAGGAGAGGAAAGATCAGGAACTAGAGTAACTGTTATTGGGAATGGTATAAAAGATGCGTTTTTTGAATATCAGGATCCAATTGGAAAATATATTAAAATAGATGGAATAAAATTTAGAGTCATAGGAGTCTTAGAGAAACAGGGAAAGTTTCTTGGGTTATTTAGCGTAGATAATCAGGCAATTCTTCCAATAGGAGCCTATACTCGGTTATTTTCAAAAAGGGGATTTATGCGCTTGAGCATTAAGGTTGATGAGCAAAAAATAGATGATGCAAAAAGTGACATACAAGCAGTCATGCGAAGGATAAGAGGCTTGAAGCCGGGAGAAAAAGATGATTTTGCTATTAATCAAACAAAGGCATTTGAAACGCAGTATAATACTCTAAAATATGCAATTGGGGGGACAGGCCTTTTTATAACAATTTTATCTCTTATTGTAGGCGGTATTGGAATTATGAATATTATGTTTGTATCAGTTAAAGAAAGAACCCGAGAGATTGGTATCCGAAAGGCAATTGGAGCAACTCCTAATATGATACTGATTCAATTTTTATTTGAAGCAATAACAATATGTGTAATTGGGGGGTTGATTGGTTTAGCATTAGCGTTTGGCATAAGTTTTTTTATTAATAAAATATTTCCATCAACCTTGCCTTTATGGCTATCCATAGTATCTATCATCATGAGTATATTTGTTGGAGTCATATCAGGTATAATTCCCTCATATCAAGCTGCTCGTTTAGATCCAATTGAGGCCCTACGTTATGAGTAAATAATGACCGGATTTAGTAGAGCAAAAGATAGTATTAAGGAAAGTTTTGGTATGGCCATTGATGCTATACGTCAAAATAAGTTGCGTTCCATTCTTACCTTGCTTGGTATAAGTATAGGTGTTTTTTCAGTTATCGGTGTAATGACTGCAATACGCACCCTTGAATCATCGGTTGAATCTGGATTAAATGTGTTTGGCACGAATACATTTGTAATTCAAAAATGGCCAGGTATCATGGTTGGTAATCATGGAGATGAAAAATACAGGAATCGAAAAAATATTGATTATCCTCAATATGAAGAATTTAAACGTAGAGCTAGAATGCCTATAATGGTAAGTGTTTCAGAAGGAACGAGCGCTAGAAATGTCAAATACCGTGATAAATCTGTAAAAAGATCTATTGAACTAGTTGGCGGTGACGAAGGCACTGTTAGAACATATAATACATATATTGCAGATGGACGAAATGTTACTAGAGAAGACGTACATTCTGCTCGAAACGTTTGTTTACTTGGCATGGATGTAGTAGATCGCCTTTTTCCTTTTGAAGATCCTATTGGAAAAGCCATTCAAATAAGAGGTCTAGATTATAATGTAATAGGTATTACAGAGCGTAAAGGAGAAGCCTTTGGTGGTAGCCAGGATAATTATGTAGCAATACCAATTACAAATTTCTTACAACACTTTAAAAATCGCTGGACAACTTTATCAATCAGTGTAGAAGCACCTTCTGCTGAGGAATATGACAAAACAATGGATGAAGCAATTGGTCTATTGAGAGCGATACGAAAAGTCCCTCCAGGCGTTGATAATGATTTTGAAATTGAATCAAATGCAGAAATGATTGAACGTTTTTCTGGTTTTACTAGTGGTATTAAGATGTTTGCTTTATCCATAAGTGTCATCGCATTATTAGTGGCAGGAATAGGTATAATGAATATTATGCTTGTATCTGTGTCGGATCGAATTAAAGAAATTGGTATACGAAAAGCAATTGGGGCAACACGTACTGATATACTTACGCAATTCCTAACGGAAGCAATATTTTTAAGTGAATTTGGTGGAATAGTAGGAGTGATACTGGGTATTGCTGGTGGAAATATTGTAGCTGTTATTTTTAAGGTTCCAGCTGTAATACCTTTTGATTGGGCGTTATATGGTTTAATTGTATGTTCAATAATCGGTATCGGGTTTGGCATTTATCCAGCTTGGAGAGCTTCAAATCTTGACCCTATAGAATCATTAAGATATGAATAAAACTTATTTTTCATTCTTTATTGACAATTGTATTTAATAAATTTTATTCCTTGAATTTGGGAATCTTAATATGAATAAAATAAAATATTTCCTTTTCCCTTGGATAGGAAAAAAGAATTAATCATGGTTATTGGCGTAATTCCTGCAAGGTTACAATCAATACGATTCCCAAATAAAATTCTTACCCCTATTGATGAGAAGCCAATGGTTATGCACGTATATGATCGTGCAAGAGAATCGGAAAAACTTGACGATGTTATCATTGCTATTGATAGTAATGAAACTGAAGAGGCGTTGAAGCAATATAAACCAAATATTAAGATGACTCATCCAGATCATCCATCAGGAACCGATCGAGTAGCTGAAGTGGTCAAAGATATGGATGTAGATATTATATTAAATATCCAAGGTGATGAGCCTATGCTTGATCCTTTAATCATCGATGAATTGGTATCTTGTTTTGATGATGAATTAGTTGAAATGGCAACAATAGGTAGTAGAGTAATTGATAATTCAGATTATCTAAATCCAAATTCTGTAAAGATGATGATAAATGAAAATGGTTTTGCTACTTCTTTCAGTAGAGAAATGAAAGATTATCAAATTGGAGGATATTATCACCATGTTGGGATATATGGATATCGTAAAGATACCTTATTTCGTTTCACTAAGCTTGACCAATCAGCAAATGAAAAAAACTCAAATCTTGAACAATTACGTGCTTTAGATAATGGGATACCAATAAAAGTTGCAATGACAGATTACCCTCATCGTGGAATTGATACGAAAGAAGATCTCAAACAAATCGAGTTAATTAAATGAAAAAGAAAAACCCAGTAAAATATATTTTTGTTGTTGGGGGAGTTATTTCTGGTTTAGGAAAAGGAATTGCAGCGTCTTCTATTGGTTATTTATTAAAAAGCGCAGGATTAAAAGTTACTATATTAAAATTAGATCCATATCTTAATGTTGATCCTGGTACAATGAATCCATATCAGCATGGAGAAGTTTTTGTGCTAGATGATGGGTCAGAAACGGATCTTGATTTAGGTCATTATGAGCGATTCATCGATGTTGATATGAGTAAGTATAATAATGCAACAACGGGACAAGTATATAGCACTGTATTAGATAGAGAACGAAAGGGTGATTATCTTGGCGCTACTATTCAGGTTATTCCACACATTACTGATGAAATTAAAAGAAGGATAAAATTAGTAAATAGTAAAAATAAATATGATGTAGTTATATGTGAAGTAGGTGGTACTGTTGGCGATATCGAAAGCTTACCATTTATGGAATCGATTAGACAGATGTCGGTAGATGTAGGATATCATAACCATCTAATTGTTCATGTAACACTTGTGCCATATATACATGCGAGTGAAGAATTAAAAACAAAACCTACGCAACATTCAGTTATGAAATTACGTGAAATAGGTTTGAGCCCTGACATTATTATGTGTAGATCAAACTATCCACTGACTGATTCTGTAGCAGAAAAGATTGCTTTATTTTGTAATGTTCCCAAAGATCATGTTGTTGAAGGGAAAGAAGTAAAAAGTATTTATGAAGTTCCATTAGTTTTTGATAAGCAGAAAATGGGGCAGATAATTATGAATAGATTAGAATTAGGAGGTGTTCCAAAAGTTTCTAAATTACATAATTTTATTTCTAAATATAAAAGCCCATCTAAAGAAGTCAATATTGCTATGTGTGGGAAATATACTGAATTACCAGATGCATATAAAAGTGTCCTAGAAGCTTTTATACATGCAGGTGTTGAAAATGATACACGAGTGAATGTTAATTGGATTTCTACAGAGAAAATAAAAGATGATAAAAGTGCTAAAAAACAGTTTGATAACTGTGATGGAATTTTACTTTTGCCTGGATTTGGTTCTCGAGGATCTGAAGGAAAAATTTTATCATGTAAATATGCTAGAGAGAGCAAAGTTCCATTTCTAGGCCTTTGTTTAGGATTACAATGTGCTGTAATTGAATTTGCAAGAAATGTATGTGGATTGATTGGTGCAAATAGCACGGAATTCGAAAAAAATACTCCGTACCCTGTTATTGATCTTATGGAATCACAAAAAGCAATAAAAAGAAAAGGTGGTACTATGAGATTAGGAGCATATTCATGTGAACTATATCCAAATACTAAAGCAGCAAAAGAATATAAGAAAAAACGCATTTCTGAACGTCATCGACACAGATGGGAGGTAAATAATCGCTATAAGAATCGATTAGAAAAACATGGTTTAGTTATTTCGGGAATAAATAAAGAACTGAACCTTGTTGAGATTGTAGAAAACCCTGATCATCCTTGGTTTATTGCAAGTCAATTTCATCCAGAACTAAAAAGTAGACTTAATAAAGCGCATCCACTATTTAGAGGATTTATTGGCGCTGCTGTTAAATATAATAGGTCCAATATTTAGCTATTAATATGGATATTTATTCAGAAACAGATTTTAAAGATAAATTCGATGATAAAATAATTGAACAGGTTAAAAAAGTTAAACTTATAATTGCAGATGTAGATGGAGTTCTAACTGATGGCAACATTTATAAGGGTGGAGATAATGCGATTAATAATATTGAATTAAAGAAATTCTCTGTTGTGGATGGTGCAGGAGTTGCATTAGCTAAATTATTAGATTTTCATATAGCATTTATTTCAGGACGTAAATCTTCCACAACGGAGATACGTGCTAGTGAATTGAATGTTACTGATGTGTATAATGGTACTTTAAATAAGATGAAACCTTATAATGAACTAAAATTGAAATATAATTTATCAGATGAGAACTGTGCTTTTATAGGTGATGATATAATTGATATTAGTTTGATGGAAAAAGTTGCTGTACCTATCGCAGTATCTAATGCATATCATTTAGTTAAAGAAAAAGCAATTTATACAACATCATTACGTGGTGGAGATGGGGCATTTCGTGAAGCAGTAGATTGGATTGCTATTTGCCAAGGTCGTTATAAAGAAGGAATTCATTTAATGATTGATTCATTATTATCAAAATAAATTATGAGAAATATTTTATTTCCCTTTTTAGTAATTATAAGTTGTTCAAGTATTGAAAATGAAACAAATATGGATTCCAGGGAAGGTCTTCCTGATCAAGAAAGTTGGGATGTAGAGATTACATTAACAAATGAAGGAATTATGCGTGCTCTTGTTAAAGCAGGGCACTTAGAAAAATTTAATGATAGAAATTATGTTTTTTTAAATAAGAATGTTGATGTCGATTTTTTTGATGAGGAAGAAACGCATACTACTAATTTAAAATCAATGATTGCAGAAATTGATGAAAAAACAAACTTTATGACCGCAATTAATAATGTAGTAGTAGTTTCAGATAGTGGAGCAACTCTATATACAGATACATTAAAATGGGATTCGAAAGAAGAAATCATTTATACTGCATCTCCTATAATGTTAACTACGAATAAAAATGACACACTTTATGGAAGTGGTTTTGAATCAGATGTTGGGTTAAACCATTGGAAAATACTTTATCCATCTGGGGTTTCGAATTAAAGAATTATGAATGGTAAGCACCATACTTTACGGGCCGAAGGACTTTATAAACAATATGGCAGTCGTTGGGTAGTATCTGATGTGGATATTGAAGTTAAAAAAGGTGAAATAATTGGTCTGCTTGGACCGAATGGGGCTGGTAAAACCACAACTTTTTATATGATAACCGGCATGATAAAACCATCAAAGGGTAATATTTATCTTGATGATAAAAAAATAACTTCAGAAGCAATGTATATGCGAGCTAGAAGTGGCATAGGTTATTTAGCACAAGAACCATCTATATTTGGAAAATTAAGTGTAGAAAATAATCTAAGATTAGTACTTGAAATGTCCGGGCTATCTAAAAATGAACAAAATGATAAAATAGAAAGTTTATTAGATGAAATGTCCATACAGCATATTCGAGATAGTATGGGTTCTAATTTATCAGGTGGAGAGAGACGTAGGGTTGAAATTTGTAGAGCTTTATCAATGAATCCTGATTTTATATTATTAGATGAACCGTTTGCTGGAGTTGATCCTATTGCTGTTGAAGATATTCAATCAATAGTTAAATCTTTAAAGGAAAAAGAAATAGGCGTTTTAATTACTGATCATAATGTTAGAGAAACGCTATCTATTACTGATAGATCATATTTATTATTCAATGGTGTCATTTTAAAATCGGGTACATCTGAATATTTAGCAAACGATGAAGAAGCACGGCAACTCTATCTTGGGAAAAGTTTTCGTTTAGATTAATTAATATGCTTAAACAAGAATTACAGCAAAAACAGGCGCTTTCACCACAGCAAATCTTAGAAGCAACATTATTACAACTAAATAATTCTAGTTTAGAGGAATATATTTTAGAGGAATTTGAAAAAAATCCAATTCTTGAACCAGCTGAGATTATTAATGATGATGAATCAAACATTAAAGAAGATTTGAATGATGAAGATTTGGATGATATATATGAATACAAGACAGTTTATGAGCCACAAAAACAAAATACCTTTCAAATTTCATTAGAAAAGAATTTATTAGAATCGATTATTGATCAAATTAATGATTTAGATTTAAAAGATTGGGAAAAATCTGTTGCAGAGGAAATAATATTTAATTTAGATGATAGTGGTTATTTATCTATAGATTTATTATTAATTGCGGATCGTTTTGGAAAAACAGAAGATGAAATCAATCATATTTTACATCATGTTCAACATTTGGATCCTCCAGCACTAGCTTCAAAAGATTTGCAACAATGCTTAATGATACAATTGGATAATAATAAAAAATCAATGGAATATAAAATTGTCACGCAATATTTTGATGATTTTATCAATAAAAGATATAATCGTATTTGTAAAAATGAAAATATTTCTTCTACAGATCTTTCAGGATCGATTGAAAATTTATCAAAATTAAATCCCAAGCCTGGTTTAGGTTTGAAGATGTCTAAAGATGAATCAATAATTCCTGATTTAATTTTAACTAAAAGAAGTAATCAATGGGAGATTACTGTAAATGATAGTTGGATCCCTCCAATAAATGTTAGCAAAACATACAAAAAAATGTTTAAAGATTTAAAATCTCAAAATACGAAAACAAAAAAATTTCTTAAAAATAATTTTAATAAAGCAGAATGGGTTATTGGGGCAATTGATCAACGGCGAAAAACTCTTTATACTGTTATGAAACAGATAATTAATAACCAACCAGAGTTTTTTGATGGAAATATAGAAAAACTTACGCCAATGAGATTAAAAGATATATCTGATATTCTTGGTTTAGATGTTTCAACTGTTAGTCGTTCAACAAGAGGAAAGTATGTAGAAACACCATATGGTATTTTTGAACTAAAATATTTTTTTACAGATAATCATACACTATTTAATGGCAAAGAAATTAGTGTGCAGGAAGTTAAATTGGCTTTGAAGAAAATTATTGATAATGAAGATAAAGATAATCCATTAAATGATGACGACTTAAAGGAAGAATTAAATCAGTCTGGTTATTCAATTGCAAGAAGGACTGTAGCTAAGTATCGAGATCAATTAAATTTACCAAATGCTCGATTACGTAGAATAATTTAATAAAAAGGAGTAAATATGTCAGCAAAGAGAATAATAATTGGAGATAGTGAAATAAGCGTACCTGATAAACTATTGTCAATGGGAGTATTTCCAACAATTGGAATAGCAATAGTTGTCTGGTTGCTTTTAGGTTTGTATTCAGTTGGCCCTGATGAGGTGGGAGTTGTTCAGCGATTTGGCGAATACAACCGTCTTGTAGGGTCAGGTTTAAATTATCATTTTCCTTACCCAATAGAGACTGTAAAGACGCCGAAAGTAACAGAAGTTAAAAGAATTGAAATAGGGTTCAGAACTATCGGAAAAAATCAATATAGAACTATAGAACAAGAAAGTTTAATGTTAACCGGTGATGAAAATATTGTAGATGCGGAGTTAATTGTCCAGTATAAAATTAAAGACCCAATAGATTACTTATTTAATTTTATTGGACCAGAATTAACTTTACGCGAAGCTTCTGAAGCATCGTTAAGAACTGTCGTGGGAAGGCATAATATAGATCAGGCGTTAACATCTGGGAAATTAATGATACAAGAAGAAACTAAAGAGTTGCTACAGATAACATTAGATAAATATGAAACAGGAGTAATTGTGGTTGCAGTTCAATTGCAAGATGTTAGTCCCCCCAAACAAGTTATAGATGCATTCAAAGATGTTGCTTCAGCCAAGGAAGATAAAAATAGGATGATTAATGAAGCAGAAGGATATAGAAATGATGTTATTCCAAAAGCTCGTGGAGAGGCACAGGCAATGATCCGCAAAGCTGAGGGTTTTAGAGAGTCACGAATAAAAAGAGCAGAAGGAGATGTCGCTAAGTTTAAAGCTATTGTTAAAGAATATAATAAGGCAAAAGATGTAACAAAGGAAAGATTGTATTTAGAGGCAATGGAAGAAATACTTCCGGGTATAGATAAATATATAGTTCCAAATGGGAAAGATGGAAATTTATTGAATCTTCTTAATCTTAATGGAATGAAAGGAACAAAGTAATGAAAAAATCAATTCTTATATTAATAGTATTACTAGTTATTGGGGTTTTAAGTACTGTATTTACAATTGATGAGACAGAACAAGTAGTTATATTACAATTTGGACAACCCGTCAGGATAATCAAGGAGCCTGGATTAAATTTTAAATTACCAGCGCCGATACAAGTGGCTCGAGTTTTTGATAACCGTTTGTTAGAATATGATGTTCCACCCGAAGAAATCTTAAGTAAGGATAAAAAATCCTTAATAGTCGATAATTATGTTCGTTGGAAAATTATAGATCCTCTTTTATTTCTACAGACCGTGCAGACTGAACCTATAGCAAAAACCCGTATTGATGATATAGTATATTCTGAATTAAGAAGAGAACTCGGTACGCATTTTATGTCAGAAATAATAACTGAAAATAGAGAACTAATTATGGAGACTGTAACTAAACAAAGTGCAATAGCAACAAAACCATATGGAATTGAGGTTGTAGATGTACGCTTAAAAAGAGTTGATTTACCTCAAAATAATGAAGAATCTATATATCGAAGAATGCAGGCAGAAAGAATTCGTCAGGCAAATAAATTTAGATCTGAAGGTGAAGAGGAATCTCAGAAAATCAAGGCTTCCACGGATAAAGATAAAACAATTATATTAGCGACTGCATATAAAGAGGCGGAAGAAATTAAAGGAGAAGGAGAGGCAAAAGCAGTTGATATATATGCTCGCACTTTTTCCAAAGATCCAGAATTTTATGAGTTCTATAGATCATTAGAGGCCTATAAAAAAATAATTGATAAAAAAACAATTTTAGTTTTGCCATCAAATTCAAATCTATTTGAGACACTAAACAAATAATGAATAATAATTTTTTACATATTAGTGATTATTCATCTGATGAATTGTTGGAGATAATGAAGCTAGCAAAGGAATTAAAAGTAAAATTTCGGGATCGAGAAGATTATAAGATTTTTCATAATAGATCTCTTGCTATGATTTTTGCTAAACCTTCAGCTAGAACAAGAATATCATTTGAGACTGGATTTGAATGGTTAGGAGGACATGCGCTATTTCTTGGGCCCAATGATATTGGGATTGGTAAAAGAGAAGCTATAAAAGATATTGGTAGATTATTAAGCCGATATAATGATTTGATTATGGCTAGATTATTTGATCATAATCATATAATTGAACTTGCAGATAGTGCAAGTATTCCTGTTATTAATGGTCTCACAGATTATAACCACCCCTGCCAAATAATGAGTGACTTTTTTACTATTTGGGAGGCTAGAGGATCGTTGGATAATTTGAAAGTTAGTTATATTGGTGATGGTAATAATATTGTCAATTCATGGCTGCAGCTGTCACAAAAATTTCCAATTGATTTTGTTTGTGCCTGTCCATCTGGTTATGAGCCAGATAGCGATACCTTGGATAAGTCAGTTAATACTGGATCATCAACTATCACTATAACTAATGATCCTCTGGATTCAATTCAAAATTCAGATGTTATTTATACTGATGTGTGGGCTTCTATGGGTCAAAAAGATGAAGCAGAGGCTAGAGAAAAGGTGTTTAAACCTTTTCAAATAAATAGATCTCTTATGTTAGAGGCTGGCGATAAGGCTCTTTTTATGCATTGTTTGCCTGCAGAGAGGGGAAAAGAAGTAACAGATGAAGTAATGGAGGCGGAGTATTCAATTGTATTTGATCAAGCAGAGAATCGCTTACATATCCAGAATGCAATTATGGTCACTTTATTTAACCAAAACGTTGCTTAATTTTATTAATTATTGATTGTAGATCAATATTCACAATCAAATTTTTAATATCCTTTAGTGTATTTTGAATATTAAAAACCCAAAAACCTGATGAAGGTTCTTTTATAATTGCAATATATAGTTTTCCATTAATTCTAGGACTCTCAGGATTATTAGAAACCACAATTTTTCTTAAAAGAATATTTTCACTTAAATTAGTAGAAAGTTCTAAGGCTCTTATTAAATCATCTTTATTATTTGCTTTAATTCTTAATCTATCAAAAACTAAAAAATTTCGATTTGTCATAGATAAATCTTCTATTTCAGTGTCCATTGGATAATCTTCAAATATTATTTTTAAATCTTCGATTGTTAACCAATTTTTATCTGCTTTTTGATCACTTGGATATAAGATATAATCAGATATATTCTTTTTGCCACCACAGCATGATAATTCATCCTGATAGAAAGATATTTCATTTCCATTAATATATGAAATTGGATTAAGTGTATCATTCTTTACTATTTCCAAATGCAATGTCATATTTACAACTTTAGCTTCTATTAATGAGCTATCTGGAATCACATCAATAATAGTATTGACTGAATTTGCCATTGAATATGATTCATTTGACAATTGTAGAATATGATCTCTGTAATTAATTGTTTGTGGATATTCTTTAGAAAAAATCCAGTATGCGAATGCGATTACTGCAATTGTAAATAATATCCATGTTAGTAATGAGCTTTGAATAGCTGGTCGTTTAATTTTAGAATCTTCTTTTTTATTATTTTGTTGATCTATCGCTGTACTGTCTTCTTTTATATTTTCTTCTGAATGTATCTGAGGTATATCCATACCTTCTTCATATTGAGTGATTCCAGGTTCATTAAATAAATTAATTAATGGAAGCTTATCAATCGTTCCTATAATTGAGGTAAGAACATTTAAGTGGAGAACAGATAGATCTTCAAAGGATACTTCTCCACTAATATTTACTCTATCAAAAGGTTGTAGCATGGGAGAATCATCGTATTCTCCAGTTCTTTCCCAGTATTTTCTTCTTCCTGCACTAAGTTGATTGATATATGCAATATCATACCCGAGCCAATCTGATTCACCATTTATATATAGGTCTAATCGTTTTAATAGAGTATTTATTGAGCGTTTACGACCTCTGATTGATTGAATATGAGGAACGTTTTTAATAAATCGTATTTTTGCCCAACCAACTTCTTGTTTATAGCGATAAAATAATTCATAAGATAACCCGGAAGACTTAACTAATATAATATCACCTTTTTCTTGTGCATTTAATAAGGCTTCAGAATTTGTACCCATCCATGTAGGTCTAGCACCTTGTTCAGCTATAGTTAGTTTTAACGTTCCTACTACATTCGATGGTATTAATGTTTTTCTAACATAATTTTTATCTAACTTATCAGATTTGACCCAGTATCCAAGTGTGTTAAAATGGGATGCTTTACCACCCCATCTATTTTCAGATATCCATTCAAGGTATTGTCTTGTTTCTGGAGCAATTAAGTCTTTATCAAGGGTGATAAATTCTTGATGAACAATCCAATCAGGAATTGTTAGAATGATTTCTTTTCCTACCATATCGATATGCATGGATAGCTTGCTAAATTCAGAGCCCAACATAGCTGTAAACTCTTCAGTTCCAGGTTTAAACTCTGAAAGTGGTGTTTTTAATGGAAGAGATCCAACCAGATCAATTGATTGAGATCCAGATATAGTTTCCCATTGAGCATAGTGAATATGATTTTCAGATAGTATAAGACTTATCATAATTATATTAAGCTATTTACCCCTTTATCTCTGATAATAATACAATTTTTTGAAATCATACAATATAATATATAATTGCAAGGTTAGTAGGGTCCGTCACCCTGCATAGAAGTTAACGTTTAGTTTTTAATCTAGAGTTTTTGTTAGCAGATCTTTTTTGTGGACTATTTAATTTAGAATTTGCTTTAGTTAAAATAGTACCTTTGTATTGAGCACCTGCATTAATAATAATATTTTTGGATTTAATATCCCCAACCATTCGACCTGATTTTGTTATAGTAACGACACCTTTTGAATTAACATTCCCAACTAGGGTTCCATTTAAAATAAGATTTGAAGATATTATATCTGCTTTAACAGTCCCTGATTTTTCAATTGTTAAATCTTGAGATGTTTTTAAGCTTCCTTCTATGTGGCCAGCGATAATAATCTTTTCATCGCCAACTACCTTTCCATTAAAAGAAATATCCTTATGAAAGGTTGTTATATTTTCTTGAACCTTTTTACTCATTTATATACCATTATTAAATATTAATATGGACACTTCCCTTGATAGTTGCACCGTCTTCAATAAGAATTCTTGATGTTGTAGTATTACCAGTGACTGAACAGTTTTCCATATAATGAACATTGCCTGTTGAAGAAATATCACCTTTTACTTCCCCTGAAATTTTCACATTACTTGCTTTGATATCAGCTTTAACAACCGCCTCTTTTTCAACAGATAATGCGCCACTTACTTCAACTGATCCCTTAATTTTTCCTGCAATGATTAAACCATCTTTACCCTTTAATTCTCCTTCAAGTAATAATGATTTTCCAATAGTTGTTTGTGGCATAATTAGATATTACCTCTCAAATTAATTATAAGTTTTTCGGTAATTCTACGTTCATATTAATTGCACCTGAATAATCAGCGCCATCTTCAATAATGATTTCACTGGTGTCAATTGGACCTAAAACACTTGCAGTTGACTTTATCAGCACTCCTTTTTCAGCGCTGATTTCACCTTTCAGCTTTCCAGCTACTGATAAATATGAAGCTTCAGTATTTGCACCAACATTTCCTATTTCTGTAATAGTTAGATTACCTTTTACAGATAATTCGCCTTCTAATTGTCCATCTATAATGAGGTCTCCATCACATGATAAAGTACCATTAACACGGATATCCCCCTCAATATTACTAATAGGGTCAGACATAGATTACTCCTGAATTTTTCCCTTTTTACCTCGGTTATTGTCAGTTTTTAATCATAAACAAACATATGATTAAATATCAACGCTGAAAAATATTAACAATACGAAGGAAATACAAGTTATTGCCTATAATTTATATAAAGCATCAAATGAAAAAAGATGCCGATTGCTAGATATTTTTATATGTTAATATTATATTAAAATCAATTTCAAAATGTACGAACCCAGCGGATGGCATAGGTTCTATATCCAACTTCTGGAACACTTGGCTTTTGAATTATTATTTTAAAATTAGCTGTTTCTCCGGGGTCAAGAGAGGTGTCGCTAATTACACCAGATTTGTATGTTATCATATTTCCATTTACAAAAGCGGAATCAATAACTATCAATGTAGTTGAAGGGGACCATAATCTTGCTTCAGTTCGGACAAAATCAGCTCTTATTTCCCCTGTATTAATAACGGTACCAATAATTTCTTCACGATCCGGAAACACATTTATATTCGGTTCTCCTACCATTTCAACTTTTGGACCAGGAGGAAGTTCTTGTTGGACAGAAACAACTTTATCTTTAGTGATTGCTAAACGCCCAAGAGTAGTTTGAATAAATAATTCATCTGAATTCTCATCGATTATTTCACCCATAACAACAGTCCCATTTGTTAACTCCACTCTATGTTGCATATCAGGAACTTTAATTAAATTAATGATATCCTGATTTAAAGTAGGCATAGCCTGGAACTTTTGAAGTAGACCTACCATCGCTCTAAGTGAATCAATTTGGTTTTGTAATTGTTTTATATCTGTATCATAATTAAAAAATGGTTTTCCTTCCGGAAGTAAAGATAATGTATCTTTATCATCACGAAGGCTTGGAATAGGAATTAAAGTAGAATCAAGTATCCCTATACTAGTTGAATCATCAGTATTTTTCCCGATATCTATTATTGTAGTGTCTTGACCAATTAAAAGATTAATAATAATTAAGAAGAATAATTTTTTATGGTACAAGATATTGACTCTCTTTCATATGTGCTGAAAAAGCTAATCGGCGTAGTTCTTCATGATATGTATCTTGTTGACCAAGTCGTCCAATCATTTGAATTATGGATCCATGCAAAGTATAATTTTTTGCATCTTCTAATAAAGGTAAAAATCTTGGAATAACATTCGGATTATTTAATCCGCCTAGACTTTCTATTGCTTTCTTTCTTAAATCAAGTGGCAAATCTTCTGTTAATCCAATCTCAATAATGGCTTTAAATACTTGGGGGTCATCAAAATTTCCTAGTGCTTCCAAGAGTGTATTTAAAAGACTATAGTATTCACCTCTTCCAGCATTATATGTATTTAATAGAGCTAGAACTAGATTCTCTTGCCTAACTCCTTTCATAGTTTTTAACGCAAATTCTCGAACTTCAAGATTAGTTGCTGGATCATCTAACAACTCAGCAAATGCATTTGCAACATCAGCAGGATCTTTTTTGCCAAGTATTTCAACCGCTCGATTTCTGACCCCAATTTTTATACTAGTATTCTTTGCTATACCAACCAAAATAGGAACAACTTCTTCCGTACCAATCGCACCCAACGTTTCAGCTAATAATAAGTCTGTACGTTCAACATTCGCATGAGCAATTTCATATAAATCGAGTAAAGCTAAGACCTGATCTTCAACACGTATTTTATTCAAACTTCTGACTAAAGTCATGTGTAAACTATTCGTTTTTAATTCAATATTCTCCATACCTTGGATCATTGCTTCAGCTGCTTTTGGGTTTTCTCTAAATTTTGCTAATAGTTTTATTGATTCTTCCATAAATGTTATATCTAGCGCCGCACCACTTGCAACCGCCTGAGCTATAGCATTAAGGGCTGTGGGATGTTGAGATTCTCCTAAAACCCGGCCAGCTTCTATTCTTGCTTCGAATGGAAGACTACTATCATTATAAATTGAAATTAATTCTTCTAAGGCTTGAATTCGTCCATCTTCATATGCGATTCGCAGTTTATCGATTAATTCAAAAGTTACGCCAGGTGCTTTTTCTTTATCTCCTGGAAAAATTTTCTTTATTAATGAACAACTGCTAAAAATATTTAACGCAATGAGAATGATCATCAAATGCTTAAGAGCCTTCATCTTCACTCCATCTCAAAAGTGAGAGTTCATTGCCATCAAAATAGCCATAAGTAAAAAAAGTTAGCCAATCACCTAAAATAAGCAGTTTTCCATTTTCAACTGATTTATCTACTGCCTGATGATAATGTCCTAAAATTAGATAATGAAATCCTTGACGAATTTTCTTATGAGCAAGTGCAGTCATTTCATTAAGAACCCGTTCATTATATTCTTTAGAGTGATCATAATGCTTACCCTTCTTAGAAATCCAGCCAGCAATTCGGTACCCAATGTTTGGATGTATCCATCTATATGCCCAAGTAAAAAACTTACTTTGAATTATAAATTTCAAAAGACGATAACTATGATCCCATGAAAGATATCCATCACCATGCGAAATGTAGAATTTTTTACCATTTAATTCCAGAGTAACATCATCACGATATGTTTTTGTGGTTATTTGTTTTTCAATAAAATCCATTACCCAATAATCATGATTCCCAAGTATATAATGAATTTCAACTCCTGTATTTTTTAGAGTGTATAATTGGTTATATAGCAAAAAATATTTTTTAGGAATTACATCTTTATATTCAAAATAAAAGTCAAATAAATCACCATTAATAAAGAGTGTTCCACCAGTAGTAGCTATATGATTAAAAAAATTCTTTAGCTTTTTACTGATTTGAGGATAATTTTCTGACGATTCATCCATTAGATGAATATCTGAAATAAAATACAATGGCAAATTCATAGTATTTGAAACTAAACTTTATATTTCTGCATAGGAAATCAATTTCAATTTATGTTATTTTTAACTTTAGTTTATTTAATAGTGTCTAATTTTTGGCTCTTGTAGATTAAATTATAGGATCATAATTATGATTAGGTGTATAACAGTTATAGTTTTTTTTGTTACTAATTTATTAGTAGCTCAGTCATTTGGCCAAAATAAAGTACAGTACCGAAACTTTGATTGGTCATTTATCACTTCTCCTCATTTTGATATTTATTATTACGGGGAAGCCACAGATCTTGCACAATTCACAGCAGAAAAAGGTGAAGAAGCTTATGAGCAAATATCCAAGCATCTTCGTTGGACCCTAAGAAAACGTGTGCCAATAATTATATATCATTCTCATAATGATTTCCAACAAACAAATGTTGTTCTTCCTTATATGCAGGAAGGTATTGGAGGTGTAACGGAATTATTTAAAAATAGGGTAGTTATCCCATTTGAAGGTGATTACGATCAATTCCGACATGTAATTCATCATGAACTTGTTCATGCATTAATAAATGACATGATTTATGGTTCTGCGCAGAATGTAGCTTCAGGCAGAGTAAGACTGAGGGTGCCACTATGGGCAAATGAAGGACTAGCAGAGTTTTTATCTATGAATTGGGATACTCAGTCTGATATGATATTAAGGGATTTAGCTGTGCATGAGGAAATGCCAACTGTTCAACAGCTGCAATCTTTTCTTGCTTATAAAGGAGGTCAATCAGTTTGGAGATTTATTGCTCAAAAATATGGTAGAGAAAAAATTGGAGAAATTTTTACATCTATGAAATTGACTCAAAATGCTGAAAAAGGGTTTGATAAAGCTATTGGTATGGATTTTGAATCTTTAACTAAGCAATGGCATAAGTATTTAAAGAAAGAATATTGGCCTGATATTGATGGTAGAGATGAAATTGAAGATATATCAATTAGATTAACTGATCATAAAAAGAAGAAAAATTATTATAATATTGCTCCTGCAATTTCTCCTGATGGAAGCAAAATAGCTATTCTTGAAGATAGATCTGGATTTGCAAACATAACACTTGTTGATGCAATTGATGGTAAAAAGATTAAAAGATTAGTTAAAGGAAATCGATCAATAGATTTTGAGGAATTAAAATGGCTTCAGCCAGGGATAGCGTGGTCTCCTAATAACAAAAGAATTGTAATTGCTGCAAAAGCAGGCTCAAAAGATGCGCTTTATTTGATTGATGTTGATAAGCCAAATAAAAAGGAAAAACTTACTTTTGATCTTGATGGTGTTTTCTCTGCATCTTGGAGTCCAGATGGCAATCAATTAGCATTTGTAGGGAATAAAGTTAGCTCTAGCGATATATATCTTTATGATATTAATAATAGAACATTAAAAAACTTAACGAATGATATCTATTCAGACTCGGAGCCAACATGGAGCACAGATGGTAGTAAAATTGCTTATGTTTCTAGTAGAGTTAAAAAAGATGATAGCCTAATAAGAGAAAATAAATCTTTAACTGATATAGCATCTTTTCAAACTGATATATATTCTATTGATATATCAAATAATTTTTTAAATAGAATTACATATTCTGATGCAAATGAAAATTATCCTTTATGGGCGAATGCAGATAATATCTTGTTTTATACATCTGATGAAAATGGTATATCTAATTTATTTAGACATAACATGAATAATGGTAGCATTGAATCATTAACCAATTTACTTACTGGATTATTCCAAATAAGTCTTTCAACGGATGATGAAGTTATGGTATTTGCAGGGTACTCGGATAATGGATGGGACATTTTTCGTTTATCAAATCCACTTCAGATGAAACAAGTAGATTTGATCCCAACACAGTTTATTAAAAATAAAGGACAAGATAGTGGCGCTCTAGCAGATTTTAGACGCAATAAATCAAGAGGAATAAATATTAACCGTACATCTGGAAAGGATTTTTCAAATTATATTTTTGCTCCGGAGTATGGGAATTTTAATAAAAATAATGAACGAACTGAGCCTGACTCTACACAATTTCAAGTATCAGATTCATTAATTACGGCTGATGGAGATTATATATCTCAACCATATAAGACTAGATTAACAATGGATATGGTGTTTGGTTATGCAAGTTATAATAGTTTTTTTGGTGCTCAAGGGATGACTCAGTTTGCTTTTAGCGATGTATTAGGGGACCACCAAATATCTCTTGGAACGGAATTAGTAATCAGCTTAGATAAGAGTGATTATTATTTTACATATGGATATTTGAAAAATCGCGCAGATTATTATTTCTCACTTTTTCATCAAGCAGATGCTACTTCTGATTACTATGGCAATCTATACAGATTGCGTTTTTATGGTTTTCAGGGTTTAATGTCATATCCGATAAATAGATTTAATAGAATTGATGCAGGTCTATCATATAATAAAATAGATTATCGTTTATTTCAACAGGACTATTATTCATATGGTAGTTACTATGAAAGCGCTAGAGAGGCTGCTGATGTTATGATGTACACTGCAAGCTATATATTTGATAATACGGTTTATGGGTATACAGGCCCAATTGATGGGTTACGTCAAAATACTACCATCAGTATTAGCCCTGGAGCGGGTCAAAGTAAATTGAAGTATCAAACAATTAAATTAGATTTCAGAAAATATTTTATGTTTAGTAGATATACTAGTTTAGCAAGTAGAGTTACCTATGGTAAAAGTTTTGGCCCCAACCCTCAAAAATTCATTCTTGGTGGGTTGCAAAATTGGATTTGGGGGAATGGAGAGACATTTGGAGATAAAGATGAAAGTCGATTCCGAAGCCAACCCATTGATACAAGCAATACTTCAATGTTAATTGATGTATATCTATCCGATTTTATGTTTCCAATGAGAGGATATCGTTTCTGGGAAAGAACAGGGAGTAATACTTTATTAATGAATTTTGAGTTTAGATTTCCCTTTTTATTCGCATTCGGAATTCCAAATAAATTTGTTTTCTCAAATTTTGGTAGTTATTTATTTCTTGATGTCGGTGCGGCTTGGGATGATATAGAAGAATTTAATTCAATCAAAGCTCTACGAAATAAATATGGCGATAATAGACTCCCAGACAATGCAAGTCCGATAATTGCTGGTGCTGGTATTGGTATTAAAATTCCTTTAGGACCATTTTTATTTAGAGTAGATACTGCATGGGATGTTAATCCGAATGGGTATTCAAGACCACAATATTATGTGTCTATTGGTACTGATTGGTAAACCAGCTCATTTTATATTTTAACTTAATTTTTTAGTATATGTCAAAATCTAAAGTTAAAACGGCCTATCTTTGTTCATCATGTGGAGATCAGTTTGCAAAATGGAATGGCCAATGCCCATCATGTAATGAGTGGGGAACGTTAGCCGAATATAAAGTAAATACAAAATCTCGATCTAAATCTAATGGGAAAGCTAAGAATCCATCAAGCTTAGTTGATGTATTAAAAGAGGGAGTTGTAAAAAGTCAGGGCACAGGTATTCGTGAGGTAGATAGAGTATTGGGTGGAGGAATATTACCAGGATCAATGACATTGCTTGGAGGAAATCCTGGTATTGGAAAATCAACACTAGCATTACAAATAATCCCTGGATTAAAGTATAGTGTTTTATATGTATCGGCTGAAGAAAGTGAAGAGCAGCTTGCCCTAAGAGCAAAACGATTAAATATAAGTACAAAAAATATAAAATTATCGACGGAGAATAATATTGAATTAATTATCGATCAATTGGCGTTAATAGATCCAAAATTATTGGTTATTGATTCTATTCAAAATATTTATAGTAATAATGCAGACTCAATTGCAGGCTCACCAAGTCAAATAAGAGAATGTGGTCAACAATTATTAGCTATTGCTAAGCAAAATAAAATTTCAGTTATAGTTATTGGTCATGTAACCAAAGAAGGAATAATAGCAGGTCCAAGAATGTTAGAACATATGGTAGATACGGTTCTGTATCTGGAGGGAGATTCAAAATTTGATCATCGGATTCTGCGATCAATTAAAAATAGATTTGGAACTACTAATGAAGTAGGAATATTTCAAATGAATGAACTTGGATTGGATGAGGTAACAAATCCTTCTCAATTTTTTCTTTCTGAAAGAACCCTCGAAGTTCCTGGATCTGCAATTTTTCCTGCATTAGAGGGGACACGACCTCTCTTAATAGAGGTACAAGCATTAGTTTCTAATGCAAATTTTGGAACTCCTCAACGAAATTCTAATGGAATTGATTATAAGCGACTAGCAATGCTATTGGCAGTTCTAGAAAAAAGAATTGGTATGTCCATAGGGGCAAAAGATGTATTTATTAATCTTGTTGGTGGATTTCATATTAACGATCCATCCACAGATCTTGCTGTTATTATAGCAGTAGCTTCAAGTGCAAAAGATTTTACTATTCCAAATAATACTGTATTGGTTGGAGAAGTTGGTTTGTCTGGAGAGTTAAGATCGGTTCCAAATTTGGAAAAAAGAATCAAAGAATCTGAAACTTTAGGTTTTACAAATATCATTATACCTAAATCAAATCTAAAACGTCTTAAAAATGTAGATTATAAAATAAAAGTTTTAGGTTTTCAAAATGTTAAAGAAGTATTAATCCATTTATTCTAAATATTGAAATTTTCTATCATATCATTTGATGATGCTTCTGCAGCTAGAACAGGCTTAATTAAAACCGATCATTCTAAAATTGAGACGCCAGTATTTATGCCAATTGGAACAAATGGTGTTGTTAAAACAATTTTACCAAGTGAGCTTTATGAAATAAATACTAATATTATTTTAGGTAATACATATCATTTATTTTTACGACCAGGACATAGGCTAATTGCGGAAGCTGGGGGATTACATCAGTTTATGAATTGGAATAAATCAATCTTAACTGATAGTGGTGGATTTCAGGTTTTTTCTTTAGCAAAATTAAATAATATTTCGAATGATGGAGTCAAATTTCAATCACATATTGATGGTAGTACTCAATTTATTTCTCCAGAAATCTCTATGGAAATTCAACAATCATTAGGATCAGATATTATAATGGCATTTGATGTCTGTCCTGCCGGAGGTGAGGATAAAAGTGTTATTAAAAATGCTGTGGAGCAGACTGCAAAATGGATCAATAGATGTAATGATTATTTAGATAATCACCAATCAATATATAATTGGAATCAATGCTTATTTCCTATAGTGCAAGGAGGGATTCATCATGATTTAAGAAAAAAGAGCGTTGATCAAATGTTACCTTTTAGCAAATGTGGTATAGCTATTGGTGGGCTCGCTGTTGGTGAAGAGAAAAATGCTATGTTTGATATAATATCATTAATGAATGAAATTTTACCAAAAGATCAGCCTAGATATCTTATGGGTGTTGGAAGGCCCACAGATCTTGTTCGTGCAATTAATCTTGGTATTGATATGTTTGATTGTGTGCTACCAACTCGAAATGGTAGAAATGGCCAATTGTTTACTTCTGAAGGTGTAATTAATATAGAAAATGCACGTTTTACTAATGACTACAATTCAGTTGATAAAGAATGTAAATGCACTTTGTGTAATAATTATACTAGATCCTATTTGCGTCATTTGTTTAATATTAATGAAATGCTAGGTTTGCGATTGGCATCCATTCATAATATCACATTTTATATGAACCTTGTACAAAAAATCAGGAATATTATAAATGAAAATAGATTTGATAATTGGTCCAAAAGCTTTTTGAATCAATACTCAAATGACCCTAGGATGTAATTATGCCAAATATGATTATCAGAGTAATTGATGCATATGTATATATACCTACCAAAAATGGTCTTTTATTTTTGTTATTAAAACGCGCTAAAACAAAGATGTATGAACATATTTGGCAGGGAGTAGCAGGAAAAATTGAAAAAGGTGAAAAATCATGGGAGACTGCTAAACGTGAGTTACAAGAAGAAACAGGTTTAAAGCCAAATAAAATGTTTATAGTAGATCATGTAAGTAAGTTTTATGAGCAAAAGGATGACAGAATTAATTTAGTTCCTGTCTTTGGTATTGAAGTTAATACGAGAGAAGTGGTATTGTCTGATGAACATTCAGAATATAAGTGGGTAACAATAAATGAAGCCTTAGATTTGTTAGTCTGGACAGGTCAGAAACAGGCAATAAAAATTGTAAATGATATGATTTTATATAATGATGACCGAATGCGGTGGTCAGAAATTAAAGTATAGGGAGAGTATATATGTTAAATGTAGGGGATAAAGCACCAGAATTTACACTATTAGATGGTGATGAAAATTCAGTATCTCTATCGGACTTTAAAGGTCAAAAGATAGTCCTTTGGTTCTATCCTAAAGCTAGTACGCCAGGATGAACAATTGAAGGTCAGGGGTTCCGTGATGAATTCCAAAAATTTAAAGATCAAAATATTATTATATTAGGTATGAGTGCTGATTCTACAAAAAGACAAAAGAATTTTTGTGAAAAACAGAACTTTCCTTTTCCTTTACTAAGCGATGAAACAACAGATGTTTTAAAAGCATATGATGCTTGGGGGCTCAAGAAAATGTATGGTAGAGAATATGAAGGAATTTATCGAATTACATATGTTATAGATGAAGATGGAAACATAATAAACGCCTATTCAAAAGTTTCTGTAAAAACGCATGCTTTAGAAGTGCTAGAAGATCTAGGCTAATACATTATTTTCTATGGAACTAAGTATTGCGAGATACGTAAAATATTCTGTAATCCTCTTATTAAAAAAAGGAGAGTGAAATGAAAACAATTACAATTATCAGTCTTTATTCTATCATAATATTTAGCTGTGCTTCTAATGTGCCACCCGATAGTAATGATCTAACCCTAGGAACTGTTCAAAGCAAAATATTCAAGGGTCAAAGCCAATCACATGTGATGGATGCGCTAGGCTCTCCTAATATTGTTAGTAAAGATTATCAGGGTAAGGAAGTATGGACCTATGATCGTATTTCTTCAGATAAAAAGTCAGAATCAGGAGGATTTTTCTTTTTCTTATTTGGTAAAAGTAATGCATCAAGTAGCTCCTCTTCAAAATCTCTTACGGTAATTATTACATTTGATGATAAAAAAAATGTGTTGGATTTTACTTATCAAAGTCTGAAATACTAGATGTTTCATCATTTATTATACCCTTCAACCTTGCAGGGTAAAACACTACATAGTGCATTAATTCTTTATTTATGTACATCTTTAATTGGGTGTTCTGCGCCGCAACAACCAACAGTTAAGCCTCCAACTACAGTTGCTCGTGCAATGGAAACACGCAGTTTTTCTAAGGATATGAAAACTGTTTTGAAGGCATCTATCAATGCATTACAAGATATGGATTATACAGTTGATGTTTTGAATTCAGATATTGGACTGATTACTGCAAGTAGAACTACAGAAAAAGGCCAGCCTCCATTATCTGCCGATAATACTGCTAATAATGATCAAGTTTCTGGCTTAGGAAAATTGCTACCTATTGTTTTTATTGCAGGTGCAGCCATTATACTTTTTAATCTTATTTTTGGTGATGATGATGATGGAGATAAACGCCGAGATAGAGATGGCCCTAATATTAATTTAGGCTTAGGAGGAGGGAGTAGCGGTGATTCAGGTCCAGTTGGTCCCCGTATTTTTCGATACAAGGTAACAATCAACCTTAATAATCTTAATGCAGATAATACTAAGGTTCGTGTAAGTGCTAGTGGTGAAATCGAACAAGATGGTAAAATTTTAAGTACTGGTGGAATACATGAACCAAAATTTTTTCGACAATTCTTTGCTAATGTAAATAAAGCTTTATTTCTTGAAACTCAAGATCAATAGTATTTAATTATTTCAAGAAATACTTTTTTCAGTTATTGCATAAATACTATTAGATTATTTGTAATCTATAATTACTATATATAACATTTATTATCGGATTACAATTTTATGATAACATTTCCAGATGATGTTTTAGCATCGTACGAACGATCTGAAAATTATATACAGAAAACACCTCTAAACCATTCACCATCATTAAGCAAATTAATTAATGGAGAAGTATATCTAAAGCTGGAAAATACTCAGAAAACAGGATCTTTTAAATTTCGTGGAGCCATAAGTAAAATAACTGCTCTTGATTCTGATCAAATTAAGAAAGGTATCGTGACTGCTTCTACCGGAAATCATGGAGCAGCTGTTTCTTTAGCAATGAAGATGTTAGATGTAAATGGAAAAATAATTGTTCCAAAAAATATAGCACAAAATAAGTTATTAAATATTAAGCGATTAGGTGGCATAGTAGAATTTTATGGAAAAGATTGTATAGAATCAGAATTTAGAGCAAAAGAAATTTCAAAAGAAATCGGTTCAACATATATATCTCCATATAATGACCCTGAGATAATCACAGGTCAAGGTACTATAGGTATTGAACTGGATAATCAATTAAATAATATCGATGAAGTGTTTGTTTCCGTGGGCGGTGGAGGATTAATATCTGGTATAGGAGGCTATTTAAATCAAGTACAACCCGAAGCAAAAATTGTTGCTTGTTCTCCAATAAATTCCTGTGTGATGTATGAGTCTCTTAATGCGGGTAGAATATTAGATCTTCCTTCAAAGCAGACATTGTCTGATGGCACTGCAGGTGGAGTTGAAGAAGGATCAATAACATATGATATTTGTAAAAATGTTATAGATGATTTTGTTTTAGTTAGGGAAAGGGAAATTTCTTTAGGAATTAAAAATGCAATAAATGACGATCATCAATTAATAGAAGGGTCCGCAGGTGTTGCTATAGCCGCGTTTATTAAAAGAAAAAAAGTATTAACAGGTAAAAGAGTAGTAATAATCATTTGTGGTGGAAATATAAACTCGGCTACATTAAAAAAAGTAATATCATGAATAGTACATTAATAATTAAGAAAAATTACTTTTTATTTTTCTGTATAGTTTTTGTAATAAAATCCATTGTTTATGGTGATGACAAAGATATTATAAAAGATTATTTTAGTTTTGCAGGTGTAAAGTTTGAAATTTTAAAAAATGGCGAATCTAATAGAAGGTTAATATGGATTCATGGAGATGAAAAAACTGCTGAACTATTAATAAGAAAGCATTTAAAGAAAAATAATGGAACCGCTTATCTAATTGATAACGTAGAAAGAGAGGTCGTAATAAATGGATTTATAATAGATCCAAATCGAATTTTTACTAATGATGGTGTAAAACAAAATATAATAAAATTAAATAATAATATATCCAAATCAGAGCTGAATAAAACAATTGAATTAATCAATAAAGATAGAGATGAGTTTTTTGAAAAAATTTCTCCACCTAAAGGAGGCTTGCTAATTGCTTTACACAATAATATTCGAGAATACTCAATAGAAAATGAAATTCCTTTAAGTACAGAAGTATCTCTAAAGAAGAACAGTCACCCAGATCATCATAACTTTTTTATTTGCACAAATCGTGATGATTATAATTTATTAAAAGAATCCCCATTTAATGTTGTTTTACAGGATAAACAAATTGAATATGATGATGGCTCTCTATCTTGGTTTGCATTGAGAAAAAATATACGATTTATAAATATTGAAACCCGTTTGGGATATTTAAGCACTCAGTCTAAAATGCTTAAGTATATAAATGAAAATTTATTCTGAGTTATTCTTTATTATCATTGATTTATTATTAAATATTGAAGTATTACTTTTTTTATCAGTATAGCCCATCATAATAGAGTGACCTTTAATACTAATATTACCTTCACCAATCTTTATTGATGTCATATGTATTGGTTTATCACCAATACATATGACCCCAGTATTTTCTTCAAGTATATGAATTATATTTTCTTTATTAGAGATTTTATCCCATTTCATTTTAATTATATAATCAGCATTATTATATTGATCCTCTAATCCAATTGTAATATCTGAATCTTTATTTGTAATTGACATTCCAGCATATAATGGCAATAACAGTTGAAGGATTATCCAAGTTGTTGTTGTTGAGGGTATGTTTATTTTTATCGTAGCACCTCTTTTTAAATCTAAATGTTTGCAAGTGCCACTTGTGTTCACTAAAAGATTATAATGACTAAGCTGAATAAATGTATTCTTTTTATAAAACAATAAGGCTTCATGGTGCAAAGATGGTCGAAAGTATGGAATAAATTCACCCGGATATTTATTTAATGAATCTAATGTTGGGCAATTGATATTATTAATTATCATAGCAGGATTAACTTTAGCTAGATCTTTTTTCCTTATGGGTTCTTGGGATAAAATCACTGAGCTACCAGATGCCCAAATTGCAAAGATTATAATTTCAGCAATTGGAAAATCAATATTTTCAATTAGTACCCTACTCTTTATATCAATTTTATTTTCCCTCAGCCAATTAGAAGCTTTATTTATTAATATTAAAAAATCATTATTTGTTATTTTTTGATCTAAGAATAAATAATTTTTTCCAAACTTGATATTTTCTCCCTCAAGTAAAGAAAAAATATTAGGATAGGGGACTATATACTCGACCGGTTCAATATTCCCAAAACATTGGGCATTATATATTCGGTCTGAAATTAATTCAGACATGCATTGTGTTATTCTGGTTTAACTTTTCTTTTAATCTCTAATGTGTCCCTCACGCGGGTATATTTATTCCCTGCAAGGCGACCAATAGGATTCAATTTTTGAATATTAATATGACCATTATCATATAATTCATCATCAATATGAAATAGAACAATTGTTCCAATAACAACAAACCCACCACCTGGCCCTGAATTTCCAACAGGTATAATCTTATGCAATTCGCATTCATAGCTGATTCTGGCTTCTTGTACACGTGATGATTTAATTTTTACACATTTAATAGGAGTGAGTTTTGAAATAGAAAATTCATCTATATCTGGTTCATAATCAGTAGAACATGATACCATTTGGGTTGCAAAATCTTCTGAAACAATATTTATTACAAACTCTTTCATTGATTCTATATTATTTAACGTGTCTTTTGTTTTACCATCGTATCCTCTCCTTGCTGGAGCAAACATAATGGTAGGTGGATTGGAGCAAACACCATTAAAATATGAGAATGGTGCTAAATTATTTTTTCCATCTAATGATATCGTAGACACAAGTGCAATGGGCCTTGGCAATATTGACCCAATCATTATTTTGTGATTTTCTTGAAATGATAATTTTTGAGGATTGATTATCATGTTTTCCAAGATAATGGATAGTTTTCATCATCAGCATCTTTTGCTAAAGAAGAAATTGATAATGGCTTAAATGTATCAACCATCACTGCCAGTTCATCGGTTTTATCTTTCCCAATTGATTCTTCAATTTTTCCTGGATGGGGACCATGAGGTATACCGCTGGGATGAAACGTTATTGATCCTTCTTCTATATTATTTCTACTCATGAATTTTCCTTCAGAATAAAATAATATCTCATCTGAATCAATATTACTGTGTGCATATGGTGCAGGTATAGCTTCAGGGTGATAATCGAACATTCTAGGAACAAATGAACAAACAACCAACCCTGGAGCTTGAAAAGTTTGATGAACTGGAGGTGGCTGATGTATCTTTCCAGTTATGGGCATAAAATCATTAATATTAAATATCCAAGGATAATAACAACCATCCCAACCAACAATATCCAAAGGATGATGAACATACTCATAATTTTGATATCCACCATTTAGTTTTGTTTTAATAGTACAAGGGCCTTCATTGATTAGTTTGTCCAATTTTGGAGTTTGTATATCTCTTTCTGAGTACGGGGAATGTTCTAATAATTGCCCGTGACTATTTCGATAATTTACTGGTGTTTCAACTTGACCATTTGTTTCAATAATAAATTGATTCATTTTTTCATCAGCTTCCATTTTCCATATTACTCCTCTTGGAATGATGATATAATCTCCTTTAATTAAATCTAACTTACCAAAGTTGGAATAAAATTTTCCTGATCCACTTTGAATAAAGATAATTTCATCATTATGACCATTTCGATAAAAAGTATTCATTGATTTATCAATTTTAGCAATTGATAATTCTACATCATCATTATAGAAAAGAGATAATCTGGCATTTATTGCATCACCATTTGATTGTAAATCAAATGATTTTATATGGTGATGCCTATGTGTATGTTGTAAGGGCTTTCTTTTTATCTTTTGAAATTGTCCTACTTTTTTGATTATTGTTGGAGGATTAATATGATAAACATTAGAATATAATGAGCTAAAACCTTTCCGGCTTATTAATTCTTCGTAGTAAAGATTTCCATTAGGATCTCTAAATTGAATATGTCTTTTGTTTGGTATTTTTCCTTGTATTTGATAAAAAGGCATAGTGTTATATAATTGTATTTTCTAGTATGCCAATATTATCAATTTCTAAACGTATAGTATCACCCCTTTTTAACCAACCACCTGTAGTCTCAGGCCTTAACTCTAGTATACATCCAGTACCTACAGTCCCAGAACCAATGTAGTCACCCGGTTTCAAATCAACATTCATACTTGCTCGTTGAATCATAGTAGGGAAAGAGTGATAAAGATCATTTGTATTACCATCAGAAATCAACTTATCATTTAAATGACATGTCATTCTAAGGTTCATTTTATCATTTTCCCAATTATTATTTAATTCATCTGGTGTTACCATATATGGTCCAAAGCTATTTGCAAAATCTTTACCTTTTGCAGGCCCAAGATTCATTTGCATCTCTTCACGTTGCAAGTCTCTTGCGGACCAATCATTTAAAATTGTATAACCTGCAATTAATTCATTAGCATCTTTTTTATCTATATTTTTGCCACCATTAGCAATTAAAACTGCTAGCTCTAGTTCAAAATCTAATTCTTTCGTTTCTTTTGGATACGGAATTTCTTCTTTATGTCCATATAAAGAAGTTGTATTGGAAAAATAAAAGATTGGTATTTTATACCAATCTGGATTCATATCAAGCCCCCGCAGTTTTCTGGCAGCTTTTACATGCTGTTCAAATGCATAAAAATCCCTAAAAGATGTTGGGCTTGGTACGGGAGGAAGTAAATGTGCATCATTTAAATCTATTGATATTGATTTTCCATTAATTTGCAACGTTGAATAATCTAAATCTGCAATTAGTTGTTCTAATTTTACGAGTTTATCAAAATTTTTATTCCATTCATTTAAGGTAAGTTTTAGTGTAGTAGGAATAGAAAGAAATGATGAATCTTTATTATGCTCATTTAGCCAGATTGATGACCTCATAATATCAATAATATTTTCATTAATTATAAAGCCAAACCGAGGTTTTTCACCTCTATAAGTCGTGTATGTAACAAATTTCATATTATGATATACAAATCCTATGTGTTTTGTTTATTATAAATTACCACGAGATTTCTGTTCATTTTCTATAGATTCAAAAAGAGCCTTGAAGTTTCCTTTACCAAAACTATTTGATCCTTTTCTTTGAATTATTTCATAAAAAAGAGTAGGTCTATCCTGTATAGGTTTTGTAAATATTTGGAGCATATATCCATTTTCATCTTTATCTACTAAAATACCTAGATCTTTAATTTGATCCAAATCTTCATCAATCTCTCCTATGCGTTCAATTAATGTGTCATAATAAGATCTTGGAGTTTCTAAGAATTGAACACCTTTTTCTTTTAGCTTAGAAACCGTATTAATTATATCTTTAGTTGACATAGCTATGTGTTGAATTCCTGGACTATTATAATAATCTATAAACTCTTGTATTTGCGATTTTCTTAATCCATCAGCAGGCTCATTTATAGGCATTTTAATTTTTTCATTATCATTTGCCATTACTATGGATCTTAGAGCTGAAAACTCTGTAGATATATCCTTATCATCAACAGTCCAAAACCGATGCCACCCAAAAACTTTTTCATAAAAATTGCAAACGGGCTCCATTTCACCATTTGGCTGATTACCAACGATATGATCAATATGTATAAGTCCTGTAGGATCAGCAGTTAAATTATTTTCAAAAACAATATACCCTGGTAGAAAAACACCATTATAATTATCCCTTTGAACAAAAGTATGGTTTGTATCACCAAAAGCTTTGATGGTAGCAATTATGGTTTCGCCTTGGTCATCAGATAACAAATGAGGTTTTCTAACACTTTCCGCACCACGTTCTATGCTTACTTTCCATGCAGTTTCTGCATCATTTACTGAAAATGATATATCTTTTACTCCATCACCATGATTATAAATATGTTTGCTTATTTCTGATTTATTATCCAGAGGTGATGTAAGTATAAATTTAATTTGGTTTTGTTTTAATACATAACTTACACGATCTCTGGAACCAGTCTCTAGGCCACAATATGCAATAGGGTAAAAACCTAAAGCAGTATGGTAGAAGTGAGCTGCTTGTTTTGCATTACTCACATATAATTCACAATAATCAAATCCATTTATTTTATAATTATCCATTATTAAATAATTTCTTTTAAAGTATTAATAAACAATTCGTTTTCTTTTTCAAGACCAATAGATATTCTTATATACTCTGGCCAACCAAAAGATGCCAAATGTCTTAAAATAATTCCTTTATTTAATATTTTTTCAGTTATTTCTTTAGCATTTTTTTCGGAGCCCCAATAAGTTGTTATAAAATTTGTTGCAGAGGGTATACGCTTTATTTTTAATTCATCTAGTTTTGTTTCTATTTTTTCTTTCTCTAATTTATTTATTTCAATTGTATTGTTCATGAATTCAGTATCATCTAAAGCTACTGAACCCGCGAGTTGAGCAATATAAGATGGTTCAAAAGGTACTTTTACCTTAAGCAAATTATTAATTAAAGCTTCATGAGAGAATCCATAACCGATACGTAAACCCGCTAGACCGTATGCTTTGGAAAATGTTCTAAGGGTAATAACATTATCATATCTATATGTCATTGAATTTGGATAATCATTTAAATGATTTGCATATTCAAAATACGCCTCATCAAGTATAACTAGCACACGTTCTGGGATATATTTATAGAATTCATCAAATTCTTTATCGGTGATATATGTTCCCATAGGATTATCTGGATTTGCCAAATAAATAATTTTAGTATAATCATTAATATGGTTCTTTATTTCTTCAAGATCTACTTTATGATTCTTCATTGGAACCCAGTTTATTTTTCTACCAGTAGCGGTAGCTAAAACACGGAATCCAATAAAAGAATTTGCTGCTCCAACAATTTCATCATCTGTTAATAAAAAAGTTCGTAATATATTTGACATTATTCCCTCTGAACCTGAACCGATTATTACATTTTCTAATCTGACATCAAACTTTTTTGCAAGTTTTTTGCGTATTTTTTTCCCAGCTGCATCTGGGTATCGATTAATCTTCTTTAATCCTTTATTAATTGCTGAAATTGCTAGTGGAGAGGCCCCCATAGAGTTTTCATTTGAAGCAAGCTTAACTACATTCTTTAATGATTTTTCTATTTTAATATCATCAATATTAGCTCCAGGCTTATAGCTTGATAATTTTTTGATATATGAAGGAACCAGAGGCATGGTAATTACTATTATAAATTTACATAATAATAAGCAATTATACGATTGACTACTATTTGTGGAATAATTGATAAATTACTAAGAAATTATGGAATGAAAATTAAAGGGCCATTAATCAAAGGAAACTTCATTGAGCGACCAAACCGATTTATAATAGTAGTAAAAATAAATGATAAATATGTAAAAAGTCATTTACCTGACCCTGGAAGATTAAAAGAAATTCTAACCCCTGGAAGAGTAGTGTTTTTGAGAAAAGAAAAACTTAATACTAATAGAAAAACAAATTATACTACAGTTCTTACTGATATTCACGGGGAATTAGTTTCACTGATTTCAACATTACCTAATCAATTCATTCGGGAATGTATTGAGTTAAATCATTTATGTTTTCTAGATGGATTTAGTATTGAAAAACAGGAAATAAAGTATGGAAAACACAGATTCGATTTCTTATTAACAGATAAAATAAACAAACAATTTTATCTGGAAGTTAAATCTGTAACTTATGTTAAGAATGAGATAGCTAAATTTCCTGACGCAATTACGGAAAGAGGGACAAGGCATGTGAATGAATTATCTAATCTTGTTAAAAATGGATTTAAAGCTGGAATTATTTTTGTTGTACAGCGCTCTGATGCCAATATTTTTCATCCTATGTGGGATAGGGATCCAAAATTTTGCAATGCATTATATAACGCTAAGAAATGTGGTGTTGATATTTGGTGCATTAAATCTAGATTGTCTAAAAGAGATATGACATTTATTAGTGAAATTCCTATAAATTTGAAACCATAATGATTTGGATCAGAAATTACTTTCACTTGCTTTTGCAAACACTAGTTGCATGTATTTCAATACTATTTATTCAATATTGTGCTGTAATTAAGGTCCCAAGTGGGGGTCCAAAGGATATGACTCCTCCATATATTCTAAATGTTAGCCCATCAACTGGATCTCTGAATTATAAAGGCGAGAAAATCGTCATTCAGTTTTCTGAATACATGAATCCAAAAAGCATTGAAAATGGAATTCGCATTTTTCCAAATATTAAAGGTGAATTACCAATTTTAATTAATGGGGATATTGTAACTATTGATTTTCCAGATGATTTAGAATTGAATCAAACATATGTTGTTAATCTAAGTAGAAATATAACTGATGAGCATGGAGTTGAGCTGACTGATGCAATATCTTTAGCATATAGTACTGGAGATAAAATTTCCAAAGGATCTATATCAGGTATAGTATATGGTGAAGAAAAGTCAGCGGTTCACTTATGGAAAATAAAAGACTATAAAAATCTTCATGATATTTTTCTTACGGAACCTAATTATATAACTGATGTGTCAAATAAAGGAAAGTTTAATTTTCAATATTTATCAAAAGCTGATTATTTAATTCTATCCTTAGATAGAAATTTTGCAGGTATGCCTATAAATACCAATAGAATGTCATATGGACTTAATTGGAATAAAATAATTACTCTTCAATCTGATCAGCATCTGCTAAACGTACACATGTTTAAAGGTAAGGAGAAATCTGAATTAAAATTGCTAAGTGGAGAATGGTATGGGGAAAAATGGGGAAGGATCTTTTTTAATCAATCCTTAAAAAATATAAATGAAGATTATAAATTAAAAATTATTTATGATAATAAAGTAAATACACCTGTTGCTTCTTTTATTGATCCTGAAGATGAAAATTCATTAATATTTTTAGATCCTTCTTTAATAGAGGCACCAAAAAATTTTAAAATGATAATAAATGATTTTTATATTGATGGAAATACATATTTAGATTCCGCTTCATTAAATATTTTCCTTTCTGAATTAGATACTAGTTTAATAAAAATTACTTCTCCAAAATCAGATATTAAAATTGCTCCTACAAACTCTAATGAAGAAGATTACATTGAATTAAAATTTTCAAAACCTATTCCAGCAGATAAAAATTTTGACTATCAATTATTTAAAAACGATACGATAGAAGTCAAAGAAAAAGTAAAGATAGTAAATCCAATGCAGATCAATATTGCTCCTCGAGACAGTTGGGATCCAAGGACAAATTATTTATTAATATTTAAAGATAATATATTACAGGATACCACCATTGAACTAAATATAAACACACTAAACTATGTAAGACATGGAGGATTACAGATTCCAATTAAAGGAACAAAAATTAGTTCAATTGCAGCAGAGATAGGAAATATTGAAAATAAGGAACTTAGAAAGGTGTCATTCGTAAATTCAGAAAATGAAATAATTTTTGATCGAATTCCTGAAGGTAAGTATACAATTACTATTTTTAATGATATCAATAATGATGATGAATATAGTTTTGGGACGGTAAACCCGTTTATACCTGCTGAGTGGTTTTATGTTATGTCTGACACTATTGAAATACGTGGTAATTGGGATATTGAACTACCAACATTAAATGTAGAGGAAGTATATAAATAAAATGTATTGTGTAATTATGGCTGGAGGAAGTGGAACTAGATTTTGGCCATTGAGTAGAAATAATAAACCAAAACAACTCCTTAATATTATAGGTGAAAAATCAATGTTGCAAATCACCATTGATCGTTTACTTAAACTAAATAATATTGAGGGTATTTTTATTATTACTAGGTCAGATTTAGCTTCTCAAATTAAGCAACATGTAAATGGGGTGCCTTCTGATAATATAATTATCGAGCCTGAAGGAAAAAACACTGCTCCATGTATAGCTTTAGCTGCTTTAAGAATAGAAGAAATAAATAAAAATGCAACTATGGCTGTATTTCCTGCAGACCATCTAGTTATTGGACATAAGGAATTTGAAAAAGCAATTAATACTTCTATAGATATAGCAAAAAATAATCAAGGACTAGTAACGCTAGGAATGGAGCCAACCTACCCATCAGTCGCTTACGGATATATTCAACATGAACTTGAAAGTTTAAAAGATCATTCTAACGCATTTAGAGTAAAAGCATTTGCAGAAAAGCCCCATTTGGGTTTAGCAAAAAGGTTTATAAAGAGTAAAGATTTTTTGTGGAATGGTGGGATTTTTATCTGGAATATTAATGTTTTCATGAGAAGCCTAAATAAACATATGCCAGAATTATATGATTCAATAGCTATGATTAAACAACGTATACATATTGGAGATAATTTTGATGAGATATGGCATAATATTAATCCAGAATCAATAGACTATGGACTAATGGAGAAAGCAGAAAATATTTATGTAGTTAAAGCTAAATTTGAATGGAGCGATTTGGGATCTTGGAATATAATTCATGAAATTAGTCCAAAAAATAAGCAAGGTAATTCAATAATCGGCGATGGAATGATTTTAGAGGGTAACAACAACTTTTTACAATCAAATGGACAGTTTATTGCTTTATTGGGAGTTGATAACCTTGTAGTTGTTGGAACAGATGATGCAATCTTGGTTGTTAATAAAGAAAGAGTGGAAGAAGTAAAGAATATAGTAGAGTATCTTAAAGATAATAAAGAAGATCTGTTATAGTCGTGGCCAATAAACCAGAAAAATTAATTACGTTATTTGAAGAGTTAGCTGATAAGCTAAATATCAAATTACTTCAGGATAAAGGAGATTTTACAGGAGGATCTTGTCTGGTAGAAGATGAAAATTTTATTGTGGTTAATAAACGTAAACCTGTTGAACAAAGATTAAAAATACTTGCTCGGGAATTCAGCAAAAAAGACCTTTCTGATATCTATATTGTTCCCGTACTAAGGGAATTTATTGAACAGTCGCAATCCCAATCTAAATAACAAAATTTTTCTTTAAAAAACTTGATTTGTACATCAAGTTAAATTACAATTCTTGGGGTATTTTTTAACATTAATCCGAGGATGCGATGAAAGAATTTAGATCTGCAGATATAAGAAATTTTGCTATAGTAGGTCATGGGGCATCGGGTAAAACCATGCTTTGTGAAGCGATGCTTGCTTGTGCAGGCGAAATAAATCGTATGGGGTCAATTGAAACCAAGAATACAGTTTCAGACTACCATCACGATGAACATGAAAGACAAATTTCAATCCATTCCTCTCCACTGCATCTTGAATGGATGAATAAAAAGTTTAATATAATTGATACACCTGGATATTTAGATTTTATTGGGGAAGCTATTAGCTCATTAGCTGTTGTAGATATGGCAGTTGTTTTATTGCAAGCAGTAAATGGCGTTGAAGTTGGGACCGAGCAAGTTTGGTCATTTGCTTCAAAAAATAATATACCAAAAGTATTAGTAGCAAATGGTTTAGATCGTGAGCATACAAAATTTGATGACATATTAAATAATGCTAAAGGTCATTTTGGAAAAAATGTTTTTCCAATGCAATTACCAGTAAATGCAGGCCCAGGATTCAATCAAATTATTGATGTTCTTAGAAGTGAACTCATAACCTATAATACAGATGGGAGCGGAAAATATATTGAATCAGATCTTCCTGATGAATGGAAGAGTCGTGTCGAAGAATTACACCAAGAGTTGATTGAATTTGTAGCAGAATCTGATGATACGTTGTTAGAAAAATTCTTTGAACAAGGGAACCTATCTGAAGAAGAGATGCGTAGTGGGATTCATGATGCAATTCAAAATCAAAGTTTCACTCCATTATTCTGTACTTCTGCTAGTATTAATGTAGGTGTTACAAGGTTCATGGAATTTGTTTCTAAATATGGATCATCACCCGTTGATAGAGGAACAGTAGTAGCAAAAACATTAAAATTAGATGAAGAAGTATCAGTTAATCTTGATGGAGATGAACCTGTAGTAAATGTATTTAAGACTATCAGTGAAGCACATGTAGGAGATTTATCCTTTTTTCGAGTGTATTCTGGAAGTGTTAACGCAGGGATGGATATGCTAAATACTACACGGTCTAAGACGGAACGTTTTGGACAAATGTATTTGCTAAATGGAAAAAACCGAATGAGCGTAAATCATCTTAATGCAGGAGATATTGGTGCAGTTGTCAAGTTAAAAGATACTCATACAAGTAATACCCTATGCTCACAAAAATTTCAAGTTATTATGGACCCAGTGTTACTTCCCAATTCTAATATTCATATGGGTATTATTCCAAAAGCTAAAGGAGATGAAGAAAAGTTAGCTATTGGGCTTTCAACTTTACATGAGGAAGATCCTACTTTCGTTTATCAGGTTGATCCTGAGCTTCACCAAACAGTTATTTCAGGTCAGGGAGAATTACACTTACAGGTGTCTATACAAAGATTGCAAAGAAGATTCGGTATGGAGATTAATACATTTAAACCAAGAATACCTTTTAGAGAAACCATTAAAGGAAAAGGTGAAGCAAAATATAGACATAAGAAACAATCTGGTGGAGCAGGGCAATTTGCTGAAGTTTGGATGAGGATTGAGCCTAAAGAAAGAGGAGGAGGAGTTGAATTTATTTCTTCACTTGTTGGCCAAAATGTTGACAGAGTATTTGTTCCTTCTGTTGAAAAAGGAGTGCTATCTGCTTGCGAAGATGGTGTGCTTGCTAATTATCGAGTCGTAGATTTAAAAGTAGACTTTTATGATGGTAAACAGCATCCAGTTGATTCTAAGGATATTGCTTTCCAAATTGCTGGAAAAGGAGCATTTAAAGAAGCTTTTAATAGTGCGCAGCCATGCTTACTGGAGCCTATAATGGATGTTGAAGTAAGAGTCCCTGAAGATTTTATGGGAGATGTTATGGGAGATGTATCTAGTAGAAGAGGGAAAATTATGGGTATGGATAATGAAGGTAGCTTTCAGGTAATAAAAGCGAAAATTCCTCAATCTGAATTATACCATTATTCTACTGTTATACGATCATTAACAGGAGGAAGAGGTCTGCATTCCGAAAGCTTTAGCCATTATGAATACTTACCAAAAGAATTGCAAAAACGTTTTGTTACTGAATCTCAAAATGATGATAGTGAATAAATATGCAGCAGCTTTGGGCACCATGGCGAATAAGCTATATTAGAGAACAAAAAGAAGACGGCTGTGTCTTTTGTTTGAAACAAAAATCAACTGATGATAAACATTCATTAATTCTATCTAGAGGTGATCATTCATTCGTATTAATGAATTTGTACCCTTATAATAATTCCCACCTTCTAATATCTCCATACAAGCATGTGGCGACAACGGATCAATTAAATATAGAAACTTTAAATGAAATAATATGGTTTGCCAATGAATCAATGATCATTATAAAAGAGAATTTCAACGCTGATGGTTATAATTTTGGTGCAAATATAGGTTCTGCGGGAGGCGCTGGGATTGCTGATCATATACATTTTCATGTTGTGCCTAGATGGAATGGAGATACAAATTTTATGCCTGTTATTGGTAAAACAAAGGTGCAAGTTCAGGGTCTTCAAGAAACATATGATGAATTATTAATCCACTTTGATAAAATAATGAATAATTGATAATGGACTATTTTTCTCATTCTTGGCTTCCTTACTTATATCTCTATGGCGTTGGAGGAATTTTCTTTTTTTCAGGAGTTTATATCGTATGGAAAACAGGTGCAATTGATTTGAGTCAACCTCATCACCGCACTTGGATGAAAGTGTTCTTTTTAGGTTATGCGTGGTTTATGATCGTTCATGGTATATTCACAATTTTAGCACTTCAATAATTTTATGGAAACTTTTCATAATATAGGTACTTCAACCGATTGGATAGTAATGGTGGTTTATTTTTTAGCCATTATGTTATTTGGAACATATTTTGGAAGGTATACAAAAAACACTTCTGATTTTTTCTTTGGAGGAAGACGATTTAGTTGGTGGTTAATTACAATGTCTATAGTAGCTACTGGCGTCGGCAGTCATAGTTTTGTAAAATATTCTGCTAAAGGATTTGAACATGGTTTTAGTTCATCTATGACATACTTAAATGATTGGTTCTTTATACCCTTTTTTATGTTTGGTTGGTTACCAATAATAGTTTATTCAAAGGTTCGTTCAATTCCAGAGTATTTTGAAAAAAGATTTAACCCCTCAGCAAGATTTTTAGCAACGATTCTACTTTTATTTTATATGATTGGCTATATTGGCATTGGTTTTTTAACTCTTGGAAAAGCTGTTATTCCTCTGCTCCCTGAATCATTTTATATTTTTGGTAGTCTAATAGAAATTACGTTGATGAGAGCTATTATTGTTATAGCGATAATTACAGGTATTTATATCACTTTTGGTGGACAAACAGCTGTAATCTTTACAGATTTGTTGCAAGGTTTTATATTGCTCTTTGCTGGATTTCTATTATTTGTACTTGGTATTTCTTATGTAGGAGGAGGTCAAGAGTTTTGGGATCTATTACCCCTATCTTGGAAGTTGCCACTTGCGGATTTTAATAAACCATCTAGTTTTAATTTTGTCGGAATATTTTGGCAAGATGCTGTAGCAGGCTCAATTGGATTCTTGTTTATGAACCAAGGATTATTAATGAGATTTATGGCATGTAAAAGCGTTAATGAAGGTCGTAAAGCGGCAACAATTAATATTTTATTTGTTTTGCCTTTATCTGCAATAGTAGTTGGTAATGCTGGCTGGTTAGGTAAAGCTATGTCAGTTATGGATCCAAATATTGTAAGTCCAAACACCAGCCCGGATGAAATATTTGTTGTTGTTGCAAGTATAGTAACTAGTCCAGGAATATTTGGTTTTATAATGGCGGCTCTCACTGCTGCTTTGATGTCAACTGTTGATACATTAATTAATGCAACAGCAGCAATTTTTGTGAATGATGTTTATCGTCCTATAATGAAGTATTTGAAAAAGATATATGCAAATGATAATCAAAAAGACAAGGAGGAATTATTTGCAGCAAGAATTAGTTCAATGGCAATTACTGTAGCTGGGGTATTATCTGTTTTAGCTTTTATTCAATTTCCAACAGTATATGAAGCTCATGGCTATTTTCATTCTACTTTAACCCCTCCTTTAGTTGTAGCAATATTTATGGGTGTATTTTGGAAGAGATTTACCCCTGCAGGAGTTATCACAACATTTTTAGGTGGCGTAGTACTGATGATATTGGGAGCACGATTTCCGGAAATCTTTATTTCACCATTTGATCATGGTATAGAAATGAACCCAGATCGTCCATATTCATATATACGCGCTTTTTATAATCTAATCGCTTGTGTTGGTGTTGGTGTATTTGTAACTATGACTACATCTTTTCAACATAAAATAGTTTCCGTAATTAAGAATAATAAAAATAGTAACACTATTATGTTAGTTGTCTCTCTCATTGCTAGTATTATATTTTTATTAGTTATCCTAGGATTAAGTGCTTTTCAATTAATTTTTCCAGTATTTATTATTGTTCTTGTCCCAATAATTGTTACCTATTACGGTAAATATGATGAAGAATTATCTACAAAAGGTCTTACAGTTTATTCTATCAACGAAGCAAAAAAAGCATTTAAAGGATCTGAGTTAAATGAAACACAGGGAGAACAAGTTGAAGTAAAATTGCAAGTATCAAATCATGATGAAGATAAAATTATGTGTTCCAAGAATGATCTATTAAAATTAGGTGCTGAAGTTGGTGATTTAGTATATTTATCTGATAAAAGAAAATGGCTGGGGGGGTTAAAATCAATTCATTCTAGATTTGGAAAATCTCACAATGAGGATGGAATAGTATATTTAAATAAGGATCAAATTGAACATGGTTTATTTGATAAGAATAAAATATTAATTGCTGAAAAAGAAATGTAGCGATTTGAAGGAATATTAAAATAATATAAATTCGCTGCGTTTTTAACTCTAATAATTATTCCGGAGTAGCTCAGTTGGTAGAGCAGGTGGCTGTTAACCACTTTGTCGGGGGTTCGAGTCCCTCCTCCGGAGCAAATATAAACGGACATACTTTTGTCCGTTTTTTTTATATCATAATAAAAAACCCAAGTGATTATATCTTGTAATTTGTAATCGTAAATTCGTCCATAAATTTTTAATAATTCATTATATATGAAAAACAAGGATCAAAAGCTACTTAGTTGCTTAAAAGAATCTGATAAGGATTCATTCCGCGAATTATTTTCAAAATACCATCAATCATTATTTAATTTTGTATTATATAGATTGAAGGATGAAGTGATTGCTGATGATATTGTGCAGGAAACATTTCTTCGAGTTTGGAATCATAGAAATAATATAAAACCAAATCAGTCTTTTTTTTCTTATATTGCTAAAATTAGCAATAATCTTTGTATGGATTATTTTCGGCACGAAAATGTAAAACTTCGACATAAGGAACATATACCCCAGCCGACATATTCAGATGTCGATAACCCTGCTATGAAATATGAATCAAAAATTTTAGAAGATAAAATTCATAGTATTGTTAATGACAGTCTACCTGAAAAATGTAGAGAAATATTTATTTTAAGCAGAGTTAATGGTATGGCAAATCAAGATATAGCAGAATTATTAGATGTTTCACGTCGTACTGTAGAGAATCAATTATATAGAGCGTTAAAAGTGTTACGTTCCAAATTAAAGGATTATTTGTAAGTAATTAGTGAAATATGATCGTTATATATTTAGTAAATGGAATAAAAATATTCGTAAAGGAATTCATTGAGTACATTTAAAAATAAATTACCAGATGATTTAAAATCCATTTGGAAATTAACTAGTAAGTTAAAGGTTCACAATACCCCGGATACTTCAGATGCGTGGATGCGTTTGGAGCAACGGTTGTATATAGAACAAAATGTTCCTTCTAAGATACAATCTAGAAGGTCATCCCCTATTATTCAACCTAGACTGGTATACGCATTTACTATACTTTTTATTTTTCTTTTATTAACACCTCTCATGTATGATAAAATATTTAATGTTTCTGTATATGCAGATAGAGGGAGCCAAAAGGAATTGATTTTAGCTGATGGAACAATTATAACAATCAATGCAGAAAGCTCATTAAAATATAGTAGAGACTATAATAAGGAGTCTAGAATGGTTAATTTATTTGGAGAGGGATTTTTCCAAGTAGAAAAAGGCACTTCTCCTTTCATAGTTAATACAAGGAATGGTTCCGTCACCGTATTGGGTACAAAGTTCAATGTTAATTCCAGAAATGATGTGATTGAAGTCGTCGTTAATGAAGGAGCTGTATCTTTTAAACCAATTGATGAAAAAAAACAATCACAAAATGTGATTGTAAGAAAAGGTTATTACATTGACAATCAAACTCTTTCACCGCAAGTTATCCCTCATTCTGAGTATCCTGGATGGATCCATAATAAGTTGATTTTAAACAAAACAAATCTTGAGACCGTATGTAATCAAATTGAACGTAAATTTGATGTGAATATTGTATTGGATAGTAATCAATTAAATAGTATTTCAATTACTGGCGTGATTGATGCTAAAGAGTTAGATGAAGTATTAACAACTTTAGCTATTTTATCTCAACGGTCTTATAGATTTGAAGAGGGAACATACATCTTTTACTAATTGTATTTTTATTATTGGAATATTATTATTCCTTAATACATCTTCTGTATTTAGTCAGAATTCCACAATTAATTTCATGTTTGTCAATAAGCCGTTAAACTTGGCTATTGATTCATTGGTGTCCACTTATGATTTAAATATAGTATATCAAGACAAAATAATTAATAATATAACTATTAATTCAATTTGTAAAAATTGCAATAGTGATGAAGCAATAAAATCTCTACTTAAAAATACTTCTTTAGATTGGAAAAAAAATAAATATCAGTATATAATTATTAATAATAAAATAAATAAAACTATATCTGGGTATATAATTGATGCAAAAAGCGGTGAATATATTCCTCATGCTAACATATACGTTAAAGATAGTTATTTAGGTACGATGAGTGATGAATATGGATTCTTTAATATATCTGGAAATATAGATAAAGCTGATACTTTAATAATTTCATATATAGGATATCATCCTTTAAAAATCGTCAATAATGTAAATGATGATGCTAATTACTATGAAATCATGCCAAAAATTTTGGGGGTAGAGACCATAAATATTTTTGGTGAGAAAATTGAATTTTTGCAACGTTCATCAAGTCATGGTGAGTTAGCATTTTCACCAAGACATATAACAAATCTTCCCAACATCGGAGAATCAGATGTTTTTCGTTCATTGCAATTATTACCTGGTATTCAAATGGGAAATTCAGGATTTGCAGGATTATTTATACGTGGAGGAACGCCCGATCAAAATCGTATTATACTTGATGGTATGACAGTTTACCAAGTAGATCATTTTTTTGGTTTCTTTAGCTCAATTAATTCTAATATAGTAAAAGATGTTCAGATTTATAAAAGCAGTTTTCCAGCAAAATTTGGAGGTGGAATATCAAGTATTATTGATATTACAGGAAAATCTGGAAGTACTAAGAAGCAGAAATTAGATTTATTCACAAATATGCTAAGCGCAGGATTTACATATCAAAAACCATTATCTAAACGTGGCAGCCTTATTTTATCAGCTCGTAGATCATTTACTGATCAATATCAAACAAAATTATATGATAAAATTCATGATTTTCTTATTTCAGGAAGCGGTTTAAATATTGGCTCTGAGTTACCATCAGATTCTTTATCCTACAGCTCACAGTATTTGCCAAATTTCTATTTTTATGATATAAATGGAAAATTTACTTATTTACCAACGGAGAAAGATATTATTTCGATTTCATTTTATGAGGGTAGAGATTATTTAGGAGAGGAGAAGACTTTTGATTTTCCATCAGATACTATAGGAGTTGATCAAGTAAAGACAAATGAAAGAACAAGATGGGGTAATAATGGATTGTCTGGTAGATGGTTACATCGTTGGTCAGAAAAACTAACTACGCAATTATTTTTATCAGATACAAAGTATCTAAGTAATCATTTGCTAAATAGTTATTGGAGTCTAGATACTTCTATAACTCCCGTTTATCTTTCTAAGGACAAAAATCAAATTATAGATCAGACATCAAGAATTAATGTTACTTATAATACCGGAAAAAATCATTTAATTGAATTAGGTTTAGCAAAAACAATCTATACAACAGATTATTCTTTGGATTTAGGCGATTCTATTATTTTTATTAATGAAAAGATTAAAGGAAGCCTAATTGAAGGTTATGTACAAGATAGGTGGATTGTTTCACCAAATATGGAATTATTACTTGGTTTACGATCAGAAAAATTCAGTAAAGGAAATACAATATTTATTGATCCCAGGTTAAGTGCATCTTATCATATATCAGATCGGCTTAGTTTAAAAGTTTCAGGAAGTCAAGCACATCAATTTTTAAATAGATTTAGTAATGATGCTATTACTAATGGCAGCAAGTTTGTTTGGTTAATTCCCAACAAACATATGGAACCAATGGGCTCAATACAAAAGAATTTTGGGATTGAATATGATTCTCCAGATATTTTCTTTGGTTTTGATTTGTATAATAAAAATGTAAGCAATATTTCAGATTTTTCACAATTTGTATTCCCTATTGATGTATATAGTGAATCAAGCAATAACTTGACTTTTCAGGGTGAAGGGAAATCAACCGGTTTTGAATTATTCTTTCATAAAAAGAAAGGGAAATTAAAAGGATGGGCTTCTTATAACTATGGAACTATACAGTGTAAGTTCCCAGAGTTAAATGGAGGAGAAGTTTTTCTTGCAGATCATGATAGAACGCATGAAATAAAATCAGCTTTAATTAGTTCAATTGGTAAATGGACGCTAACTATTACAGGTCTTATTTCTTCTGGTCGCGTATTTACACCAAATAATAATCTTATGATTCGAGAAAATGAAAATGCGAATTATACACTTCAAGCAGAACCCGGTACAAGAAACAGCAACAGATTACCTATTGTACAACGAATTGATCTAAGCTTAAATAGATCGATGTATTTTATGGAAAAAAATGTAGATATAGGAATATCAATATTTAATGTATTTAATAGAAAAAATATTAGTCATAGATCATATAATCTGTTTATTGACCCTTTTATTTCTACGGATGTTATAATGCTTGGTTTTACACCAACAATTTCAATGAAGTTGGGTCTCTAAATTTTGTCAATTAACAAAAAACTGTTTTTCTATTACCTTTTTCGATGTAACATTATGTTCTAAGTACAAAAAAACATATAATATCTGACATTAGATGAGAAAAATAATAATTATATCTTTTATACTTATTGTATCAATTATTTCAGGGCAAATTGCACCTGCAATATCATCCCAAATCTATAGGGTTGGAGATACTGTATCTGATTTTTCAGGAACAATTTGCACTGAAATTAATCAGACAATTTCCTTATATGACTATAATGGTTCTGAAAATAATGTTGATAATTATGTTATTTGGCTGATTTTTTTTAACCCAACTAGTCGTAGTTGTCAATTGGAGGCTTCCTACACTCAGTTAATATCTGAACAATTCTCAAATTCAGGTTTAATGACAATTGGAGTAGGGAATGGATGGAGAGAGCAGATTGAATGCAAAGGTTGGCAAGAAACATTTGGCGTTTCATATCCGATAATTAATGATAATAGCTCCGATATTCGAAATATGTTCACAAGAGGAACTGTGCCACACCATGTATTAATTAATCATGAAATGAAAGTTGTTTATACCTCTCGCGGGTATGTTATGCCGCCATTTGGAAATGATTTTTTAGCAGTATTAAATAATTCATTATCTGAATTATCAACTTTATCATTGTCAGATATTCTAATACCTAATAATTCAGGAATTAATGATTGTTATCCTAATCCTTTTAACCCTTCGATTACTATTAATTTTGAATTATCTGATAGAAGTTTTACTGATATATCAGTATATAATTTATTAGGTGAAAAAGTAGACAATCTTCTTTCAAAATATAATTTAGCGGGGAATCATTCCATTCAATGGAATGCCTCATTGTTTCCTACTGGTGTATATTTTATAAAATTAGTTACACCGTCTTTTAGTGAAGCTCGCAAAATAATTTATCTGAAATAATCCAGTAGATTATCCATTCCAAATCCCTATACAAAAAAGAACACCTGTCACACTATGCATAATAATAGTTCCCCAGTTTGCTGGTTGTAGGAGTCTATCATTATAATATTTGTATAGAGTTTTTGTAGCAGTAAAACCGAAATAAATTGCTAATAATGATATCAAGGAGAGCATTGGAAAAACTCCATTAAAAGCTAAAATAACAATACTAACAAATGCAGATGTTATTAAAGCTACATAGCCGGCTCTAGCTCTCTCAGGACCTAAAGCAACAATTAGGGTATTTTTTCCTGTAGCCTTATCACTATCATAATCAGGGAACTCATTCATATAAACAACAGCAGCAATGAGAAAGCCAATCGGGATGCCAGCAAGGAAAGCTTCTGGCAATAATTGTCCCGTTTGAACAAGGGCGCTCCCAGCAACCATTAACGGACCAAAATTCAGACCAATTAATAGTTCACCCATACCTTTTCTAGAGGAAAATTTGAAGGGGGGTGCTGTATAAAACAGACCTGAAAAAAAACCAATTAAACCTAACCATAGAATAGATAATCCAGATTTCATGATTAATGGAACTCCAACAATAGCGCTAAGAGCAAATGTCACAATAGCTAATATCAAAATTCCTTTAGGAGAAATAAGTCCCATCTGAATGCTTCTGCTTCCACCATTTAAGCCCTTATTGCTATAATTATAATTTAGAGCATCAGTACCACTCATATGGTCGAAATAGTCATTGGATGTGTTGGTACCTATATGTAATAATGAGCCTGCCAATAAAGTTAGTCCAAGCCACCCCCAACTCACCTGATAGCCTAGCATTGCAGTAACGGCTGCTCCAGCAAAGATAGGAACAAATGTTGCACTTAAAAACGGTAGGCGCATGATGACCATCCACTTGAAAATTTTTGTCATAATACTGATTTTAGGTCTAACATCATCAGGCATTTTGTTTTTAAGATGCGTCGTAACACCACAATAGCCAATATGCTCACCATTTTTATTTTTTGTTGGAGTAATCTTAATTTGACAAGGGATTTCTTTGCCATTTTTATGTAGGAATACTGTATTTCCTTCCCATTTTCCTTTTTGAACAGCTTCACTCAACCAGTTCTCAACATGACCTAGTACAATTTCACCATCACTAAAGTCACTTACCCGACCTTTTCCAACCATCTCATCTTCAGTATATCCAAATAATTTTACGGCACCTTCACTTAGTGTTTCAATTTTTCCATCCAAATCACTAGTTATAACACTTTTAATTTTTTCACTCATTAGTAGTTTCCTTCATTTTTTTTGATTGCATAATTCTTTTATGATTTATAACAGCCAGTGTTAAACGACTGACACAAATCAATTCTTCATCTTCATTAGTAATATCAATATTCCAAACATGTATTTTTCCACCAATCTTTTGAGGGCTTGCTTTCCCAAAGACCCATCCGGAACGGACACTTTTTAAATGATTGGCATTTATTTCAATACCAACAACAGCTTCATTTTCCCAATTGATGTGCATGCTTCCAGCAAAACTTCCTAGAGATTCTGCAAATGCAACAGATGCACCGCCATGCAGAAGTCCATAAGGTTGAATTGTTCTCTTATCAACAGGCATTCGGCCACATACAAATTCTTTATTCGCTTCTAAGATTTCAATACCAATATGCCCAACCATAGTTTTGGAATTAAAATGATTAATTTTATCTATATCAAATGTTTTATTCATCATAAGAGACCGGGAATATAATTATAATTGATCCTTAACTCATTACTGAATATTAATGTAAATATTTAATAGTAAGATTTGGTAATGGGATTAGGTGATAAAAAAAATAATAATAAATTATGATATGAAATTTGATACTATACTATGTCATTATGCTGAGGTTGGTCTAAAAATAGGCAACCGTGGATTCTTTGAAAACTGGTTAAAACAAAATATTAAATCTTCATTGCTGACAGTTATTCAAAAGCAAGAATTTGATATAAAAAGAATTCATGGACGAATTTTAATTGAACTAAACAACGATATAACTAATAATAAAGATGATATAACAAGAGTATTATCAGATACGTTTGGATTAGCTTATTTTGCTTTCGCAAAAACAGTATCACAAGATATAAGAATAATTAGAGAGGAATCATTATCAATTTTAAATGAAAGTCAATTCGATACATTTAAAATTAAAGCTAGAAGGCCTGATCATAGATTCATTCTTTCCGCGCAACAAGTAAATGAAGATGTGGGGGCATTTGTCCTAAGTAAAATCAATAAGACTGTAAAATTAAATAATCCAGATATAACATGTTATATTGATATTGTACAGGGAGTTGTATATATATACACAGAGAAAATTATTGGACCAGGAGGACTTCCAACAGGAGCAAATGGAAAGGTAGTAGGATTATTATCTGCCGGTATTGATTCTCCAGTCGCAACAATTTTAGCAATGAAACGTGGTGCCTCGGTGATCCTAGTGCATTTCCATTCTGTACCAATAACAAATGAAGATTCAATCGAAAAAGTAAAAAAATTAACAGAAGTTTTAAGACGTTATCAATCTAGAATTCATCTATATCTTGTAGCACTAACTCCCATCCAAAAAGAAATACTAGTAAAGACAAAAGAAAAGTTTCGTATACTTTTATATCGAAGGTTTATGCTGCGGATTGCTGAAATGATTGCGAAAAAAGAAAAAGCAAAGGCTTTAATAACCGGTGAATCTTTAGGACAAGTTGCTTCCCAAACCCTAGGTAATATTGCTGCTATTGAGTCCGTAAGTACAATTCCAATATTACGTCCTCTGATAGGTATGGATAAACAAGAGATCATGGATTTAGCAAAACATTATGGTACATACAATATTTCGATATTACCGGATCAAGATTGTTGTTCGTTATTTGTCCCAAAAAGTCCAGCAACAAATGCAAAAAAGAAATATTTAGAGAAGGAAGAAAACAATCTTGCTTTAGATGATCTAATACAAGAGGCAATTGATTCTATAGAATATATAAATATAAATCAAAAATAATTTTCATTTTATATGAACTATATTAAAGTGTAATTTTTTTTTATGATTAAACTATCTTCAAAGATATTTTTCCTATCCTTAATAATATTCAGTTGCAATCTTTTTAGCGATGAAGTTCATCTTAATGAGGGTCAGCTTGCTCCAGACTTTACATTGCTTGATCAACATGGCGCCCCCCATACTTTATCATTATATAAAGGGAAAAAAGTAGTTATCTATTTTTATCCAAAAGATGATACACCTGGCTGCACAAAGGAAGCATGTTCTATTAGAGATAATTATGATGATTTTACTAATCAAAATATTATCGTATTTGGTATTAGTTATGATAATTCAGATACGCATCAGCAATTCATTCAAAAATATAAACTACCCTTTAACTTACTATCAGATTTAGATAAATCAGTTTCACAATTGTATGGAACAAAGGGAGCCTTTTTCCCAATGAGAAAAACTTTTTTAATTGATGAATTTGGAAAAATAGTAAAAATATATGATCAGGTCTCTGTTTTAGATCATGGCAATGACATCTTACGGGATTTTAATAAATTAAAGAATTAAGTACCCTATGGTGTACCAACACCATGAATATATACTAAAAGACCACCAGTATATCCAGAGATCAGAACTACAAAAAACAATAGTAGTAAAAAAGCAAAGGCAAGCTGATTGACTTTATTATCAACTTGATTCTTTAGATATAAAAATAACCAATTAATAAAAAGCAATATTGAACCCCATACAACAATATTACCAAGTGTTTGATGTTGCTCAATTAAAATAAGTGTTTCTGTTTGATAGCCTAATTCCCCAGCTTTTTGTATCTCTTTTTGACCAGATAAAACGGAAGCTAAAGAAAAAATTGTTGATAAACCTAAAAGCCATAATCCTATCGATTTATGCATCCATTCAGATCTATACAAATGTACAGTATGAAATATGAGTGCAGCCGTGATAAGCGCAATAGGAAAATGAACAACTGCAGGATGTAAGGGAAACTGCATAATATAATTTACAAAGCAATAAGGCCCGACAAAAGCCGAGCCTTATCTGTAGCCCGTAGGAGAATCGAACTCCTGTTGCCAGGATGAAAACCTGGAGTCCTAACCACTAGACGAACGGGCCAATACAATTAATATTTATTAAAAATCGGAGGGCAATCTATTGATTCAGTCTGTATTGGTCAATTGGTTTATCATTCTTATTCATCTTCTTCTTTTATATCTAATATATCTAATAATTCACCATTATTGTGTAATTCCATGGCTATATCTGCTCCACCAATTAATTTTCCTTTAACAAATAATTGTGGAATGGTTGGCCAACCTGAATGTTCAGATAGTTTGACACGGATCATCGGATCAGCAAGGATGTTAACATCCTTATAATTGACTCCATAATGATTTAAGATTTGTACAACGGAATTAGAAAATCCACACATTGGCATTTCTTTCGTCCCTTTCATATAAAGTATAATAGCATTATTATCAATTTCATTTACTATTTTTTCTTTTAAATCCATATTTATTTCTCCAATTTATTTTTTCCCTATTTAGACTTTGTCATTGTTTTTAATTGTAAAGCGTGAATTTCATTTGTCAAATAATTTCCTAATGTCTTATAAACTAATTGATGTTGATCAACTAAAGATAGTCCTTCAAAATCATCACTTATAACGGTAGCACTAAAGTGATCTCCTCCTCCAGTAGTGTCCGTTACTTCTACGTGAGCATTATTTAATCCAGATGAGATCAATTCTGATATTTTATTTGTTTCCATGATTTCGCATTGAATTAATGAACTACAAAATTAAAGAGTAGATCACTATAATTAAACTATTTATCGTATTATTCATTAAGCCCTTTTCCTTTATAATTAGTTACATGCCAAAGGCTATAGGTTGCAATATTATTACCATTACGTTTGGAATAAAAAGTATCTAATAAATAAATATTTTCAAAATATGGTTTGTAATTATCTGCAAACCCTTCCCCTCTTTTTAGAAATAAAAAATCTTTACCTATAAAATTGTTATCATTGTAGAGAAATGAATATAATGTCGAATGATAATTAATAGATAAGGTTGTTGCTTCATAATCTGGGTTTAGGTAGAAATTAATCATTGATGGGATTTGATAATTTTCAGCAAGAAATCTTTTATTATTTAATTCGGGATGGTTATTCAAATAGTCTTTCAGTTCGTTATTAACAACGTTATAAATATGATATCGATTTGTTACATCAGCTTTTCCTTTTACAGGTAAAAACGGAAAAAATGTTTGTATTGTGACTAATAAAATAAGAAATAGTGAAAAAGCTATTTGAAAAGCAAACCGCATACGAAATAAAGGCCAGTCTTTTCCCAGGAAAATACCAAACAGAAATAAACCCCCAGAAAAAATAGGCGCAGGCCAATTCACCTCCATGCGGGAAAAGAAGGAGTGAAAAAGGAAGTAACATAATGGTGCAATAGTGACAATAACAAAATATTGAATTTCTATTTTAATGGATTGCATATTTTTTATTAATAAAAATGGCTTAACAGCGCTATAATAGAATAATATGGGCCCAGCAGTAACAAATAACCCTGCCCATAAACCAGTGAATTCTGACCAGCTACCACCTTCCGTGATATGCGATCCTTGATATCGAACAAACGCCAGATCATTTTGAAGATTCCAGATTATAAATGGCATAAATAAAATCAATGCAATAAGCAATGATCCATAGAATCGAAGATCAAATAAAATGTGTCGTTTACTTGAGTTAATAAATGGAAACAACATAATACCAACGGCGGGGAATAATGCAGATACCTTTGATAAGATTGCAAGTCCTAAGAAGAGTCCGCCAATGTAAAAGTATTTTCCATGAATAAAGTAGGCCTTATAATAGTAAATAATTGCCATAATTGTAAAAAAGGCTAATGGTACATCTGGAGTCACCACAACGGAATTAGTATGAAATAACATATTAGCTGAAATTCCCAAAGACATGATTATTCCAGTATTCTTGTTAAAGTGTTGTTTTCCAAAATTATAAAGCACTACAGTTAGAATTATTAACAATACGAGAGCACTTAATCGCACAGTAAAGCTGTTTTCTCCAATAATTGTAAAAAGATAGATTAAATATCCAATCACTGGTCCATGATCAATATAACCCCAACTGAGATGACGGGCATACATGGCATAATATGCTTCATCATCAATAAGAAGAGTATTTCCTATGAATAGTAACCGCAGGATAACGAGAGATATACTGATTATATAGAATAATATTTTAAAATTTTTATTCATTCTGATTAATGTAAAATTAATTATCTGTATTACGATTATCTAAATAAATTGCTTATTATTATTTTTAGATCACATGAAGATATTTAATTATTTAACTATAACTTTTGTTTTTGCACTTCAAGCGCAGGATTATGGAACGATTAGTGGTTTTGTTCGCGATGAAGCAACAGGCGAACCTCTGTCCTATGCAAATGTGTTTATTAAAGATTCAAATAAAGGAGGAATAACAAACCTTGATGGGTATTATGTATTAACCCAAGTACCAGCTGATTCGGGTGAGATTATTGTCTCAATTATTGGTTTTGCTATGGCTACTCAGAAATTTGATCTTGAAGCGGGGAAAAACCTTCGGTTGGATTTTCGATTACAGCAAACGGTTTTAGAAGGTGAGGTAGTTGATGTATTTGGCGAAGCGCAAAAGATGAGAGCACTTGTAGAACCAAGTAGGGTAAGTATTGATTTGCGAACCTTGGAATCTACCCCGGCATTTATTGAACCGGATTTGTTTCGTACAGTGCAACTATTACCAGGAGTGCAGACTATCAATGATTTTTCAAGCGCACTGTATGTTCGCGGAGGCACTCCTGATCAAAATTTAATCATGCTGGATGGTATCACGGTATATAATCCATATCATTTGGGTGGAATCTTTTCTACGTTTAACACAGATGCAATTAAGGAAGCAGATTTCTATGCTGGTGGATTTCCTGCCCGTTATGGCGGTCGTATGGGTGCCATACTAAACGTCATTAATCGGGAAGGGAATACGGAGGAATTTGAAGGTCATGCGAATATTTCCCTTATTTCAAGTAAGATTTTAATGGAAGGACCACTACCAAAATTTAAAGGACTAAAAGGCTCTTGGATGATTGCCGGTCGTCGTACATATTTCGATACATTTTTCAATGTGATGTGTGGAGAAGAATGCAGAGAGAGTGGTTTCAAATTCCCGTATTTTTTTTATGACTATCAATTAAAAATAAATATTGACGTGAATCAGGATCATCGCTTGACCTATAGTCGTTTTTATGGGGATGATGTTCTAGATTTTAGTTTTCGCCCTACGGTATATGAAGATTATGATATTCTTTCTGATTATTATGAAAAGTCGACAAATACATTCGGAATTAATTGGCCCTGGGGGAATCATACAAACAGTTTGACATGGCGGTGGCTTATAAGTCCACAATCAGTGGCACGAACTTTTTTTGCAACTAGTAGATACCGGTTTCATTTTGATATGGATAATAAAACTGAAGGAACCTGGTCTGTAGGAAATGAATCAGGAAGTTATTTGGATAGGTGGAGTTTTGATTTTTATGATATTGTTGATGATCAAACCTTGGAGACTGAAATTTCTTGGCATGGAATTGAGAATCATCAAATCATGGGTGGATTTCAGTTAAAACAGGTCGATTATGACTTAGGGATGGAGTTTGAATATCAGAATCTTGATACAACATTTTATGCTAAGCCATTAGAAATGAAGCAGCAAACGATTGAAACTTCATTGTTTATTCAGGACAAATGGGACGTAGCTAGTAATATTGCCTTACAGATTGGTGGAAGGATAATGAAATATTCTCTCCATGATCAAATCTATTTTGACCCTCGATTTGGACTAAAATATTTATTACAACAGGATTTATCATTGAAATTGTCTATTGGTAGATTCCATCAATTTCTTACAATTGCAAATCCAGAGGATGAAACCCTACGTCTTATAGATTATTGGTTAGGGATACCAGGAGACCGTGCTGCACCCTGGGCAGATCACACTATTTTAGGATTAGAGTACTTATCTGGAAGCAACTGGCTTTTCCGTGCAGAAACATATTATAAACACTTTGAGAATTTGATTACGTTGAATCAAGGAGAGCAAGTCACGGAAGACAATGATCAAGTTAGCACAACTCCTTTCAATGAATTTTTTGACACCAGAGCTTTTGCTTATGGTTTAGAACTATTATTTAAGAAGACTGCAGGTAAATCGCGCGGTTGGATTGGGTATACTTATGCAAAGACTATGAAACATATTCAAAAACACGGCTGGTATTATCCTAAATATGACCGAACGCATACATTAAATATTGTTGGTGATATTACTCTGCCATTTCTTAAAAATTTACACTTTAATTATGCCGTGCAAGCATCAAGCGGACAACCATTTACACCTCCCATTGGGAGATATAATCATTGGGAGGTATATCATAATACTTTTAACGATGAATGGTATCAAAATGAACAGTTTTTAGTTGGCAGAAAAAATGCAGATCGACTTCCTATGTATTTTCGATTAGATTTAGGCCTCAAACAGAAGAAATCGCTATTTGGAGTTCCTTACGAGCGATATCTTCAATTAATCAATGTGACAAATCACGTAAACCCGCTTTCATATCAATACAGAGCTAAAGAAAATCGATTAACTGGAGAAACATTGGGCTTAGAGCGAGCGGCAGTACCAATGTTTCCATTCTTTTTTACTGTAGGATATCGGATAGAACTCTAATGAGATATATATATATCATTAGTATATTTTTCTTTTCATGTTCCATTGTACCACCTGATTTGGAATGGGAAGATGTTACTTCCGATCATGAATCAATGTTGAATATCATTGGTCTTATATCAGCAGATTCGCTTAGAACAAGTTTTGTGAGAGTTCAGCGCACATTGGATATGGAGGAAGCAAGTGATTCATTGATTAGAGATACAATTGGGAACAATATTTATATTTACTATACTTCTCAATTTATTATACGAAATGCAGTAGTGGTTGTGAGCAATGGAGTTGACGAATATATTTTTGAATATACAGATTTTAGTTTTGATATTGATAAAGATGAAGCTTTCGAGGAGGTATACCTATATAATGGAAATGATCTAAATCCCCAACCAGGCGAAATATGGACGTTGCATGTGACAGCACCAGATGGATTTGAAGTAACTGGACAAACAATAATACCACCAACCCCAGAGATTTTTACAGAAGATTTACCAGATACCTTTCAAATTTATCGAGAGATGGAAGTGAGCTGGTTGCCAATGAATGATAATTATCAATTAATAAATTCAGCGCATTTAGGTGGATATGGGTATGATGACTATTTTTATGAGAAGAATTATCTATGTGGTATTGATCAAGAATATATTATTTCTCCTCAAGAAAGTTCAGCGATATATAGAAGAGAATGGTGTGATTCAGGGCTTAATGAGCCATCATGGGATGAAGATATATTATTATTTAGATTAATGAGTATGGATGAAAATTATTTCGATTATTTTATCAAATATAGTGAAACGGAATTTACTAGTTCCTTTGGGTCAGGTGGTTCTGGGCGAAGTTTTGGTATTGAGGGTGGAATTGGAGTTTTTGGTTCTATTACTATTGATCGTCACTCTATGATTATGATTCCATAAACTTCTAAAATGAATAATAATGTATTTTTTTTATTACTAACCTAAACTCTACACCTAAATGAAACTTATATCTTGGAATGTAAACGGTGTAAGAGCTGTTGTAAAAAAAGGGTTTTTGGATTGGCTTGAAGAAGAAAAACCTGAAATTGTTTGTTTGCAAGAAACCAAGGCTCATGTGGAGCAACTAACTTCAGAAATTCTTACTGATCATGGGTATCATGCATATTGGCATTCTGGAATAAAAAGAGGGTATAGTGGTGTAGCTACGTTTTGTAAGGATGAGCCATTATATGTCCAAGAAGGGCTAGGTATAGAACGTTATGATAACGAAGGGCGCGTTCTTATTACGGAGCATGAAAATTTTCTATTATACAATATTTATTTTCCTAATGGTCAAAAGGATGAAACAAGATTAAAATATAAGTTAGATTTTTATGATGATCTTTTGCCCATAATAAATGAACAGGTTGATTCAGGGAATAATGTTATTGTAACGGGAGATTGGAATACGGCACACCATACCATTGATTTGGCACGACCGAAAGAAAATGTTAAGACATCTGGATTTATGCCTATTGAAAGAGAAAAACTAGATCTATATGTTGAAAATGGTTGGGTAGATACATTTCGATTATTCCATAAAGAAGGAGATAGATATTCTTGGTGGACGTATCGATTTGGCGCTAGAAATCGTAATGTTGGTTGGCGTATAGATTATTTCTTTGTTAATGAACAGTTTGTTGAAAATGTAATAGATGCCGATATTTATCATGAAGTGATGGGATCTGATCATTGCCCAGTATCAGTTGAATTAGATATTTAAGTATTATTTATATATATGATGATCTTATTAGAAATGCTTCATTAAATTATATTCGATTTCTTATGAATAAAAAATATCAGATAAGTATAATCAAATTATATATTATTTCTCTTTCAGTAATCTTTGCACAAAATGGCATATTAAATGTTGGGTTTGATATTGATGACACAGTTCTTTTTTCAAGAGATGTTTTTTTATCCTTACCAGATGATAAGCAGAATCCTACAGATTATGGTTGGATCAATTCAAACGATAGTGATTATTCTATTTATATTGAACCTATAGTTGAATTAATCGATTATTTTCGGTCCAATGGGCATAATGTTTTTTTTATTACTGCACGACCAGGACCAAATGGAAATATATTAGCTGAATTTTTAACTACAGGTCTTGGGTTTCCAGTAGTAGTAAATAAAAATTTGTTCTTTTCACCGAAACAAACGATTAATGGTAAACGTTTCACTACAAAACACAGATTTATGAAACGGTTAAAAATTGATTTATTTTATGGTGATTCGGATTCTGATATGATAGCAGCGCTTAAAGCGGGTGTCCATCCAATAAGAATTGTACGAAATGAAGCATCTGTTATTGAGTATGGTTCGAATTATTTTGGAAATACATTAAAAGGAGACGTTCCAGAAGCACCATTCTCAAATAATGATTTGAAAATATTTTATAAGAGCAAAGTTGGTATTTTTGGAGAATCTATTTATCCTATTATTTGGAACGGTCCAAATTGAGAATTATTTATTTATTAATTATTTATATTTTTCCTTTTTTTCTTTTTGGTTCTGAATTGGAATGGCAAGCAGAATTTCGATATCGCTTAATGCAAGATCGGAGTACATCTAATTCTGAAAATACTATTAGTGAATTTTCTACATATTCACTTTTGAGAAGTAGAATATTTTTCAAATTAGTAAATGGTCCAGTTTCTATTAATATGCAGTTGCAAGACTCAAGGATCCTTGGTGATCTAATTAATAGCCCCGGTGTTGCTGGAGAAGATCAAACAAAAGCTACGTTTCACCAAGCATATTTAAATACTCACAATATCCTTAGACGTAATTGGTCTATCCAAATAGGAAGATTCCAGTTTCCACTCGGTCAACAGAGGTTATTTTCAAAAAATAACTGGAATAATATTGGTCGAAGTTTTGAAGGTTTTTTAACATATAGAAAATCGCAGAAAACAAACCTCAGACTCTTTTATTTGATTAATAATGAAAGTTATGATAGGCTTGATAATGATCTTTACGATCAAACTATTAATGGATTCTATTTTGATTTTAGTTTAAAACAACTGTTAATTCGTCAACGGATGTCTCCATTCCTTGGTTCAAATATAGAGGTCTATGGTTTTCGCACAGGATTAGCTGAAGATCGAGATGGTTTACTTGTACAAAATTATTATCGAACTACCTATGGTTCTAGAATATATACATCTTTTCTATTTTTCACATTTGAGGCTGAAGCTGCCTTGCAGTCTGGTCGTATCACTGGTGGGCAAGTTGATGGATTTCTATCAGCAGTGAATTTTGGTGTTAAATTAGATTTTCTTCCATTAATCAATTTTATGTCCATTGGTAATGAA
>Ga0206678_10000032_pt1 | contig 80346 bp, 69 predicted proteins | sample M180m12015metaG_FD_155453 | JGI IMG/M metagenome (GOLD analysis project Ga0206678, IMG submission 155453) | Ammonia-oxidizing marine archaeal communities from Monterey Bay, California, United States - M1 80m 12015 | ecosystem: Environmental > Aquatic > Marine > Intertidal zone | place: USA... | reverse complement strand
AGCGGAATCTTAACTCATAATGAGATGGATTCCGCTTTGGTGGGCTTTTGATTTTATCGAATTAATCTTTCATAATCATGCTGCCTAATGCAATTGCACCTAGAATTGAAACGAAAACCCCAAAAAAACCTTTTTCATCATTAATCTCTTCGAACTTTGGATTATGATTCTCTATTTTATTTTTTAACTTATCATTCTCGACAATTTTCTCTTTAAGTTGATAGCGTATCTCATCTCTTTCTTCAATTGCTTTGTCAGCTCTTTTCATATCTAAAGAGACTCTATAATCAGCACTTTCTCTGTCCTTTGCTAATCTAACATTTTGCTTTTTTACTGTATCAATTTCTTTTTCTAAGGCTAATTCTCTTTTTGTAGGATCTCCTTCTGTTCCGTATTTATTTTTATTGGATTCTATTATGCATGCTACCCATTCTGAAACACTTATTCCGTTTTGGCTTGCTAATTTTACATACTCTGACTTTTGTCTTGCACTCACTTTAGTGCTTAATGTCATATTTCTATAGTCGTTATTTGTCATCATAATATATTATCTACTTTGGGTTTACCTCATCACTACCTTAGGTATACTCAGGTAGACGGAGATTTCTTTATTTTTATGAAGCTATCATTTATCGTTTTTTTATTATGAAATAATGCTCCTTTTAATAAAACACAAATACTTTTTTGTGATTATCAATGACAAAAGTACAAAAACATTGTTATATTACAAAGTTTTTTTAATACTTTTGTTTTTCAATGAGCAATAACAAATTAGACATACTAAAATATAAAGGGAATTTTGACAAGGCTATTTATTTACAGCAGAAATTAAATGAGCGTGTTTTTAGTAAGACTGAGATTGATGTTGTTTATTCAGATTTTACAAATTGGGAAAGAAATGGATTGTTAGATATTTCTGATAATACCAAGAAAGGTAGTCATAAAAAATTAAGCTATGTAGATTACGTTTGGGTCAGTATTGTAAAGGAATTAAGAAGTTTTGGATTTACTTATGATGAGATAAAGTTAGTAAAAAAGACACTATTCTCAGATATGTTAAAGAATAAAGAACAAGTAAAAGAGTTCCTAAGTAAGAAGGAATATATTGCTAAAAAATCAGGAAAGACAATAGATGATTTAGACAAGCTAGATGTTAATGAAATAAATTTTCAACTTATTATGATTGACTTTCTTATGATTAATATAATGGGCTCTGCCGAAAAGACAGTTATACAATGTTTTAAAGATGATCCAGAATTTGTAATTCCATTATCTAAAAATATAATCGAAGACTATCAAGAGGTGAATGCTACAGACTTTTTCCTCAGATTTATAAATAAGAGTCATGTCTGTATTTCATTAACTGATATTATGCAGAACTTTATAGATCAAGGTGAAGAAGCTTTTGAATCTGGATATCCAAGTGTTTTATCAAAACATGAACATAATATTCTAAAAGCAATTCGTCATAATTACCAAGATTTAAAATCTATAAACATTCGATTTAAAGAAAGTAAAGCTCAGATGCTTGAAATTAAAATGATGAAAAAAGTTCAGGTTGAAAGTAGAATACTTGAACTTATAAAAAATGGCGAATATTCTACCATTGAAATTAAAACAGTGGATGGTAATATAAGTCATTATGAAAAAACAGAGAAGATTAAATTATGATACCGAATAAGTCGGATCTATACATATATGGTAAGCCTATTGAATAAGTCAAAGGTGATGCGCAACTATTTAAGTTGTGAAATTAATAGATGTTAAAAACAAGATAGTAAAAGAATTACTAAAGCAAGAAGAAGAAAAAGAAAAGAAGAATCAAATAACAAAACAGGAATATGAAGATATAATAGATGAGTTAAGTGTATTTACTAATCTTATTGTGGATTATATTATTGTAAGTGAGTGTGTAAATTTAAATACCAAAGATGATGAATAAAAGTGACTACTTTCAAAAATTAGCTAATAGCTTAAATACTGAATCAATTAATTCGTTCAATAAAGCTGTTATTTATACTCGGGTTTCAACCAAAGAACAGGCAGATAATAACGCATCACTTCAAACTCAAAAGAAATATTGCCAAGCCTTTGCAAAAAAGAAAGGGTTGATGGTTGTGGCAGATTTTGGAGGAACTTTTGAATCAGCTAAAAGTGATGAGAGGAAAGAGTTCCAAAAGATGCTAACTTATGTAAAGCGTAATAAAGAGATTGATGCCATTATTGTATATTCTTATGATAGGTTTTCTAGAACTGGACCCAACGGAGCTTATATTAGTCAGCAATTAATGAAAAGTGGAGTTAAGACATTATCTGCAACTCAAGAAGTAGATCCCTCATCACCATCAGGAAGTTTTCAGCAGAACTTATATTATATTTTCTCTCAATTTGATAATGAATTAAGAAAAGACAAGTCTGTTACTGGAATGAAAGAAAGGTTACGCCAAGGTTATTGGCTATACAAACCAGTAATAGGGTATAGTAATTCCAAAAAAGGGATGACATGTGATAAACATGAATTTTTCATTAATAATAATGGTAAACTTATTAAGCGAGCTTTTATGTGGAAGCTTCAGAATATGAGAAATTTTGAAATTTCTAATAGATTAGAATCTGCAGGATTAAAAATAAATCCTAAAAGACTGAATAGAATTTTTCAAAATCCATTTTATTGCGGAAAAATTATAAATAAATTAATTCCAGGAGAGGTTATTGATGCAAAACATCCTAAATTGATTAGTGAGAAAAATTGGATTAAGGTTCAGGATATTATTGAAAACAATTATAGGGGACAAACAAAAAATACGTATTTTGAGGAGATACCCTTGAAAGTATTTATGAAATGTCATAATACTAATGACCCATTAACAGGGTATATCGTAAAAAAGAAAGGTATATGGTATTATAAGTCTAGGAGTAAGGGGACGAAATTGAATATTAATGCAAAGAAACTTAATACACTATTTTCAGAATACCTTAAGCAATTTGAGCTTAAGAAAGGTTTAGATAAACCTTTTAAGCAATTAGTGGAACATGCCTTTAATCAATATCACTCTAATCAACAATTTGATCAGTCAAATTTAGAGAGTAGAAAAAGTAAATTAGAAACTCAAATTGATAAGATTGAAGAGCGTTATGCAATTGGAGAAATAAGTGCTGATTTATATCAAAAATATACTCAAAAGTATAGTGATGAATTAGCTGATATTGATAGAAAAATAACAAATGGGCTTAAGGGCAGTTCGAACCTTGAAAACATAACAAATGAAGCCATAAAAATCTCACAAAACTTGTCATCTACATGGTTAAATATGTCTTATGAACAAAAAAGTGAGCTTCAACAATTTGTCTTTCCAAAAGGAACAACTTTTGAAAAGGAAAAACAGAGAGTTCGAACCCCTGAAGTTAATTTATTATTCGAGCTAACTAAAAGAACTACAGGTATTTATGAGAATAAAAAAAGCGGAATCTTAACTCATAATGAGATGGATTCCGCTTTGGTGGGCAATGAGGGACTCGAACCCCCGACTTCCTCCGTGTAAAGGAGGCACTCTGAACCAACTGAGTTAATCGCCCAAATTTGGAATGCAAATATATATCATTTCTGAATACAAGCAAGTTTTAATCAAATTAATTATAATACTTCTGAAACAACGAAAGTACTACCTCCAATAAATATTAAATCATTAAAATTTGCATCTTTTTTAGCTTTTTCAAGCGCATCTTTCACACTAGAAAATGTATCTCCTATAATTTTTTTTTCATAAGATATTTTCTGTAAAGTACTGGTGTTTAGACCTCTGGGAATGTTAGGTTTGCAAAAATAATATTTTGCATCCTTTGGTAATAGGTCAAGAAGTTCATCAATATTTTTATCATTTATTACTCCAAATACTATATGAAGATTTTCATATTTGATCTGCAATATCTGTTGAATTACTGCTGTCAATCCGTCCTTATTATGTGCTGTATCACAGATAATAAGTGGTTTTTTATTCAGAACTTGCCATCTACCTTCTAATTTCGTGTTTTTAATGACATTTTGAAGTCCTTCTCTAACATTCTGATCTGATATTTTCCATCCCAATTTTTTAATTTCTGTGATAGCTGTAACAGATGTATTACAATTTTCTTTTTGATAATTCCCTTTTAAATCTAAAGCAAAATCAAATGAATTTGAGTGAATAGTTGTAGCCCCCCTTTTTTTAGAAATATTTTTAAAAACATGATCAATTTCTTTCTGTTTTCTACCAATAATTACTGGTGTATTTATTTTGATTATTCCAGCTTTCTCATATGCGATTTTTTCTATAGTTTCACCTAAAAGATTAGTGTGATCTAGACCAATATTAGTTATTATTGATAAAATTGGTTTAATAATATTTGTGCTATCTAATCTACCTCCTAATCCAGTTTCAATAATAGCAATATCAACTTTTGATTTATAAAAATAATCAAATGCTAAAGAGACAGTAAATTCGAAGAATGAAAGTTTTATTTGTTCAAATTCTATTTTATTATTTGAAATGAAATCAATCACTTCTTTTTTTGAAATTAAATTTCCATTAATCTTTATACGTTCCCTAAAATCCCTTAAATGTGGAGAAGTGTATAGTCCTACCTTGTAGCCAGCTTCTTGTAGAATTGAAGCTATCATATGACTTACAGATCCTTTCCCATTTGTTCCAGCTACATGTATACTTTTAAATTTATTATGCGGATTTCCTAATAGATTAGAGGCTTTAGAAATGTTACCTATATCTGCTTTGTATGCTGTAACTCCTTTGTTCTGGTATATTGGAAGTCTACTATATAAATATTCAATCGTTTGTTGGTAGTTCATTAATTTAATTTGAAATCATAAATGATTTTACCTTGTTGATTGACAGGGGCACTATTTTTGGTATCAAATTTTGTTTTTAATGCTGCTTTTTTTGCTCTTTCTAATAATTTCTTGTCATAAGTTGTTGATCCCTTTGCTCCAGCGTTAGCAAAGATCACATCACCTAATCTGTTTACAGTTATAAGAACCACAACTTTTCCTTCGATTTGATTGCCCTCAGGTTTGGGTTTGTTAATTGCATTTCTGCCTCCTAATTGATAAGCCATACCATCTACTCCAATTCCTCCTCCTGTATAAATATTTGAATTCATATCTCCTTCAAGAGACCCTTCATTTCCTAAGCCATTACTATTTCCTTGATTAGTTTTTTGTTTCTTTTTTTTGCCAGTATAAAGAGCTTTCTTATTAATTTCTGGTTTTTTTTCCTCTATTACTTCTTTGATAGGATCTTCTTTTTTTAGATTTTCTTTTTTGTTAATTTTTTCAATTTTTTTAACTGCAATATTTTCTTCAGTAGATTGCGTGATAACTTCTTCTATATTTTCAATTTGTTCTTCAATTATTTCTGATTCTGATATCTCATTTATTTCCTCAATATCTTCCGGTTCAATTTCTCCTACTCCAGTGTCATTAAAACCAAAATTAATGCTAATTCCTTCTTCTAACGGAGGAGGATCTTGATAAGTTAAGCCCATAAAAAGAAATGCAATTAAAACTAAAGCATGAAAAAGAATAGTACCAATAAATCCTTTTATTTTATTTCTCTTTTCTGGAGCTACCATTTAATTAGATTTTGTAGCTAGAACGATTTTATATTTATTTCTGTAAGCAATATCCATGACTTTTACTACATGTTCAATCGCAACAGTTTTGTCTGTATGAAGAATAATTCCAGGTTCTTTATCGTTTTCTAAAAGTATACTGAGTTCTTGTTCTAAAGAATTTAGTGAGACTTGATTTTCATTTACATAGTACTCAATATCTTTTGTGATAGAAATTGAAATAGTTTGTTTTTCAAGAGTTTTAGCTTTACTATTTGGTAGAAGTAATTTTAGTGCATTGGGGCTTACTAGAGTTGACGTAAGCATGAAAAAAATTAATAATAAGAAAACAATATCTGTCATTGAAGACATATTAAAATTTGCACTTACTTTATTTCTACTCCTTAATGCCATTATTCGTTATGATGTATTAAATCTAAAAATTCAATTGTTTTAGCTTCTAGCATAAAAACTACTTTGTCAACTTTAGATACTAAATAATTATATGCAATAAAAGCAATAATACCAACAACTAAGCCAGCAACTGTTGTGACCATAGCAGTATAGATTCCTTGAGATAACATTGCAACATCTATATTTCCTCCTGCACTTGCCATTTCATGAAATGCTACAATCATTCCAATTACTGTTCCCAAGAAACCTATCATTGGTGCAGCTCCTGATATGGTTGCAAGATTTGCAAGATTATTTTCCATTTTATATACCTCTAGCTTCCCTTGATTTTCAATAGCTGATGAAATATCTGTCATTGGTTTATCAATTCTATTCACACCTTTTTCAATCATCCTTGAAATTGGACTATTTGTGTTTTTGCATAAAGTTTTTGCTGCTGCAATATCTTTAGCTTCTACAAAATTTTGTATACTTTTTAGAAAACTTTCGTCTTCTTTGCTTGCTTTGTTAATTGCTGAATATCTTTCGATTAAAATGTAGATTGCAAATATTGAAAGTATTGCTAGTGTACCCATAACTAGATTTCCCCCAAGTCCACCTGATGTTATTAAGTCAATTATGGATAAAGTTTTATCAGTAACATCAATATTAGCATCTTCTATTTTGATATCATTTTTGTTTACAACACTGTCTGTGATTACAGGATTTTGAATTGTTAATAGATTCATAAAATTATAGTTTAATGTTTATTGTAGGAAAATATATGTTGCCGCACCTGCCATATAACCTAGCAATGCTAAAAAAGAGATGTTTTTCAAGTACCAGATAAAATCAATTTTTAATATGCCCATTATTGCTACACCTGCAGCCGAGCCAATAATTAGAACCGACCCACCAGTTCCTGCGCAATAAGCAAGAAATTCCCAGAATACTCCATCTACTGCAAAATCTCCGACTGCTTCAATTTCATACATACCCATTGCTCCGGCTACTAAAGGGACGTTGTCAACTATTGAGGATAGTAAGCCAATAATCATATTAATAACGTAAATATCTCCATTAAATTGTTTGTCTAAGTAGGTGGCAACAATATCTAGTTGTCCTGCTGACTGCAGACTAGCGACTGCGAGGAGAATTCCTAAGAAAAAAAAGATTGTTGGAACATCTACTTTTTTTAGTACTCCAATGACAGAAAGTGCTGATTTTTGTTCATCATTCTTACTTTTATGTAGAATTTCAGTTGTTATCCAAAGCACTCCTAAAGAAAGAAGGATTCCTACATAAGGAGGTAGGTGAGTTATTGTCTTGAAAATTGGTACAAAGAGCAATCCACATACACCTAAGTAAAATATTAAGTTTCTTTCAAATTTAGTGGTAGGATTTTTTTTGTGTTCTGTTAGAACCATGTTTTCTGGTCTATCAATTTCACCTTTAAGTTTAAATGATAAATAGATTAGTGGGACTAAAGCACATACAACAGATGGCAAAAACACTGATGTAATAATATTACTTGCAGTAACTTGACCACCAATCCATAACATAATTGTTGTTATGTCTCCAATTGGGGACCATGCACCACCAGCATTAGCTGTTAGAATAATTACTCCTGCAAAAAGCCATAAATCCTCCTTGTCTTTTATAAGCTTTGTTAGCAGTGCAGCCATTACGATTGATGTTGTTAAGTTATCTAAAGCTGCAGAAAAGAAAAAGGTTATAAAACTTAGAATCCATAGTAAAGCAACTTTCTTGTTTGTTGTGATTTTATTAGTTATAATCGAAAAACCTTCATGAGCGTCAATAAGCTCTACAATAGTCATTGCAGCTAGTAGAAAAAATAAAATTTCTGCAATATCTACAAGATGATGAGATAATTCATAACTCATGAATTTATATTCAGAAATAACTTTGTTTGGATACTTTACTTCAAACCAATCTTGGAAATGATTAAATTTATCTGCAACAGTATTAATTTCAATTATATCAAAAATACCCATTGCTAACAGCGCCCACCCTAAACCTCCAATTACTAGAGCTGATGCTGCTTTATCAATTTTAATTGGATGCTCAAGTGCAATCGCTAAGTATCCAGCTATGAATACAATTATCATTAGTGTTGTAAAGGTCATAATTTATTTATTTTTTTGTAGATATATTGTTGATGATGGGAAGGCAAAATCAGATTTATGTTTTTTAACAATTTCCATAATCTTATAGTTTACATCCTCTTTAACATTAATCAAGTCTTCCCACCTAGGACTATTAACAAAATACATTACCATAATATCTAGTGAACTAGATCCAAACTCTTGAAATCGTACTTTTCCGTCTTGATTTGTTTTTTCATGAAGGTTTACCATTTCTTGTATTTCTTTAACAATTTCTTTGATTTGCTCAGCAGATGTTTCGTATGTTAACCCAATATTAAATTTTACTCGTCTTACTGGACGTAACCCTAGATTGTCTAGTTCGGCATCAATCATCTTCTTATTTGGAACAGTAACTAAGCTTTTGTCAAATGTCCTTATTCGAGTACTTCTAAATCCAACTTTTTCAACTGTACCAGTTACACTGCCTACGGTAACAACATCACCAACTGTAAATGGTTGATCAAAAAATATTGTAAATGATCCAAGTAAATTCTCAAGACTTTCTTTTGATGCCATTGCTAGAGCAATACCACCGATACCTAAGCCAGTTGCTAATGCTGCAATATTTACATTAAAGATACTGCCCATAATAATGAAAACACCAAATATGTATACTAATATTTTTCCGATTTCAATTATAAATGGAATTAACTGATCATCCATTTTATTTTCTGTTAATTCTGCCTTTTTTCGTAAAATTAGTCCTATGAAATCTATCATTTTTAATACAATCCATATTACTGAACATACAAAAACTAAATAAAACGATCTGTTTATAAACATTCGTAAACCTAGCTCACTATTATCTACAAGACCCCATTGTTCAGGAAATTGAATATGAGAACTTCCAAGGTAAATAATAATTAACATGACACAGAAACTAATTGGCTTGGTCAAAAGGTTATCAAATTTTTCAACACCTATTTCTGAGTCTCTATTTTTTACAAGCTTAAATAGAAGATGGCTTAAATATTTTGAAATTAACTTTTTGAATGCTAAACCTGCTAATATTGCACCAAAAAACCATAAATAATTCTTTATAGAGTTACCAAGTAGTTCAATTGATAAGAAATCAAGATTCAGCATGTTATTTTCCATTTAATTATTATTAAATTAATTTTTTAAGAGCAATTTCAAATGCAGTTTTAGAAATGTTAATTTTCGAGTTATTTTTTTTATATGATTCATTAAGGGCATTCTTTATTGTATCTGAGACAGCAGAAAATATATTTGAATCTTTAATAATACAATCATCTTCCATAAAATATGAAAAAGCTCTTGCCATTCCGCAATTTGCAATAAAATCTGGCAAAACACTTATCTTTTGGTCAGCTCGCTTAGATATTGGTCCAAAGAAAATTTCTTCATCTGCAAATGGCACGTTAGCGCCAGATGAAATGACTTCTAAGTTATTGCTAATCATCATGTCTAGTTGATCTTCAGAAAGTAGTCTTGAGGCAGCGGCAGGTACAAAAATTTCTGCACCAATTCCCCATATTTCTGTATTAACCTTATCAAATGGCATAATATCTTTAGATTCTAAATAATTAGATGATCTACTTTCAAATAATGATTTAATTTCTTCAAATGTAAATCCTTCTTTTTTCATTAACCCACCAACTTTATCGATTATTCCAACTATTTTTGCACCCTCTTTAGTTAAATAATATGCTGCTGCACCTGCGACATTACCCCAACCTTGGACTATAACTCTTTTGCCTTTCAGTTCGCCGCCATAAATATTATAATAATGTGCAATTGATTCAGAAACACCATATCCTGTTATTAAATCACCAACTGAGTAGTTTTTAGTGATATTTGGAGAAAGTTCTTTGTTTTTTACAATTAAAGGAACGCCTAAGGATAACTGTTCAATAATTTTTTTGGTTTCTTTTGGATCTTTTTTAAGATGTCCTCTAACGATTCCTTCAAGAGGAAAAATTATATCGTTTTCTTTACAAAATGGAATTACTTCATGTACCTCATCTACATTCATATCACCACCTGTTCCATAATATGTTTTTAGTAATGGTTTAGCTGCTGCATACCATCGGCGAAGCACATCTTTCTTTCTTGGGTCTCTAGGATCGAAGTTGATTCCAGATTTTCCTCCACCAATAGGTGGCCCTGCAACAGTAAATTTAACTTCCATTGTTTTGGCAAGTGCTAGAACTTCATTTTTTGTAACACCAATTCTCATTCTTGTCCCTCCAGCTGCAGCGCCTCCTCTTAGTGAATTGATTACTAGCCATCCTTTGGCATTTGTTTCAGTATCATTCCATTCAAAAACTACTTCTGGACTTTTATTTTCAAATTGTTGCAATAATTTTTCCATATTCCTACTAGATTTTTTTTGCAAATATATCAAATAGATGCAAGCCTTATGTAGTATAGTTAACAGATTTGTTATTAAGGATTGTTAACTTCTCCACCACAATTATCTTTGATGGCACCTGTGACAGATTGCAAACAATTCACCTCGCCTCTTGCTCTCAAAACACCTAAGAAGGCAAAGATCAAAGCCTCTTTAAACTCTATTGATAACTTATCTGGAATAATTATTTTTGATTTTGAATAAAATTTTATTCTACTTAATAGATAAGTGTTAAATACACCACCTCCAGAGAAAAGAGCTTCCTTATCAGTTAGTAATTTGCCTATTTGTATGCCAATATGTTCACATAAAGTATGCAATACGTCTTCTATCTTAATATTATTTTTAATTAATGGAATTATATTTTTTTCTACCCACTCTCTAGAAAGTGATTTTGGATGTCTTTTTGAGTAAAATTGCAAAGAATTTAATTTTTTTAGTAAATCTGGGGCAAGATTTCCTGTTTGAGCCATACAACCATTCAAATCATATGCTCTACCTTTTAAATTACTAAAATAATTAAGAATTATATTTACTGGGCATATATCAAATGCAATAATTTTATTATTTTTTTTTATAGAGACATTTGCAAAGCCTCCTAGATTAACACAATACTTATATTTTCTAAACAAAAGCATGTCTCCAACGGGAACTAGTGGTGCTCCTTGACCCTTTAGTGATACATCTAAATTTCTAAAATTATTTATAGTAATTTTCTTTGTATTTTTTGAAATTACATTGCCATTTCCAATTTGTAAAGTAAAATTGTTTTCAGGTTGATGAAATATTGTGTGACCATGAGAAGAAATGTAATCTATTTTTTCATTCTTTAAAAATTTATTACATATTTTAGATAAGAAATCTCCGTACTTAAGGTCAATTTCATTTATTATTTTTTCTGGTTTTTTATGTAGATTTGATAAAGTTTCTAACCAATATTTAGAATATTTAATCGTTGTTGATTTTTCAATTTTGTAATGCCAATTTTTATTTTTTGTGAAGCTACAAATAGCTAAATCAACTCCATCTAATGAAGTTCCGGACATAAGTCCTAAGACACGGTATGAGATATTATCGTTCATGAGAGTTCAAAAATAGTTTAAAAAAATGTATTTTTGTTTATTAAATTTTAAAAGACTTGTGAGATGAATTTTGAATTAACTGAAGAGCATAAAATGATCAGAGAAGCAGCTAGAGACTTTGCTCAAAATGAGTTATTGCCAGAAGTAATTGATAGAGATGAAGCGCAATCATTTCCTGTTAAGCAGATTAAAAAGCTAGGTGAGTTAGGCCTTATGGGTATGATGGTCAACCCAAAGTATGGTGGTGCAGGAATGGATACAATTTCTTATGTTTTAGCTATTGAGGAAATTTCAAAAGTTGATGCATCATGTTCAGTTGTTATGTCGGTGAATAATTCATTAGTTTGTTGGGGTATAGAAACTTATGGTACTGAAGAGCAAAAACAAAAATATTTAATTCCTTTAGCAAAAGGAGAAATTATAGGTGCATTTTGTTTGTCAGAACCTGAGGCGGGTTCTGATGCAACCTCACAGCAGACTACTGCAATTGATAAAGGTGATCACTATCTGCTAAATGGAACTAAGAATTGGATTACTAATGGAAGCACGGCCTCTGTTTATTTAGTTATAGCTCAGACAGATATTGATAAAGGTCATAAAGGAATTAATGCTTTTATTGTTGAAAAGAATATGCCTGGATTCGTAGTAGGGCTTAAAGAAAACAAATTAGGTATTAGAGGTTCTGATACTCATTCATTGATGTTTACAGATGTTAAAGTTCCTAAGCAGAATAGAATTGGAGAAGATGGATTCGGATTTACATTTGCAATGAAAACTCTATCAGGTGGTAGAATTGGGATAGCTGCGCAGGCTTTGGGTATAGCTTCTGGTGCCTATGAATTAGCTCTACAATATTCAAAAGAAAGAAAAGCTTTTGGTAAAGAAATTTCCAAGCATCAATCAATAGCATTTAAATTAGCTGATATGGCTACAGAAATTGAGGCATCAAGATTATTATGTATGAAGGCAGCTTGGCTAAAAGATAATGGTCAAAACTATGATAAAATTGGTGCGATGGCAAAAGTATTTGCATCTGAAACTGCTATGAAAACAACTGTTGAGGCTGTACAGGTACATGGAGGTTACGGATTTGTAAAAGAATATCATGTTGAACGTTTGATGCGAGATGCGAAAATTACACAGATATACGAAGGAACATCAGAGATTCAAAGAATTGTTATTTCGCGTTCAATACTAAAATAATACTAATGAAAAAAATAATATTTCTTTCAATATCTATTCTGCTTTCTTTTCATCTGAAATCGCAGATTGATATTGACAAATCAAAAATTAATACTGCTTATTTGAAGTTTTTACCATCAAATTCTGATCCATCTGATTTAAAACCTTCAGATATACCTTCTGAACAAGTTTTAAAACAAATGGGTTTGTCAGAAAATGAAATTTCTGAGGCAATGGATTTTAAATATAGCAAAGGAAAATATTCAAAACAACCCCAAGATACTAGTGCACAGGCTTTCGCAAGTGATAATTTGTCTAACTTTTATCTAAGCTTAGGAGATACTCTTGCTGTAGACACAGTATCATATCCAGACGCAAAGATATATGGGCAAAATATTTTCAGGAACAATCAATTATCTTTTTATCAAAAAGCTTTAGATGCTAAAGCTCCAGAAAATTACAGGGTTGGAAGTGGTGATGAAATTTCTATTGCTGTCTGGGGATTTTCTGAGTTCTCTGAAACATTACAAGTAGATGACAGAGGATACATTACTCCTAGTTCATATGGAAGGATTTATGTAAAGGGCTTGACATTTAAGAAAATGAGGTCATTAATAAAAAGTAAGTTCTCGGTTTTTTTAGATATGCAAAATTCTGAGATTGATGTAACTTTAGCATATTCTAGAGTAATAACTATAAATATTGTTGGTGAAGTTTATAATCCTGGTTCATACACTATACCAGCAATTAACACAGCTTTTAATGCACTAATCGCTGCTAATGGACCAAATCAACTTGGATCAGTTAGAAATATTTATATTAAAAGAAATGGTTTTACAGTTGATTCTCTAGATGTTTATAAATTTCTATTTGATCCGAAAAATTCACAAGATATTTACATGCAAGACGGTGATTATCTATTTGTGCCTCCAGCAAAAAATATCGTTGAAATCAGCGGTGCCGTTAATAGACCTTATACTTATGAAGCAAAATCAAATGAATCTGTTTCAGACATTATCACATATGCTGGTGGATACTCAACAAATGCATTTAGAGATATAATAACATTAAAAAGAATTGAATATAACTCAATTAAAGTAAATGATGTTCATCAAGATCATTCATCTACCACAATCCTACAAAATGGAGATCAAATTGTCGTTAATTCTATTTCCAATAAATTATCAAATGTTGTCTCCGTCAGAGGTGGTATTGGCGTGGCTGGTGATTATGAGTTTCTAAAAGGAGAAAAACTTCTTAGCTTTTTAAAAAGGTCCAAATGTATTGCAGACAAGACATTCATGCAAAAGGTATATATCATTAGATTAAATGCAGATAGAACAAGGACACATATTTCTGTAAATCTTAACGATGTTATTAATAATCCCAATCATGAAGATAACGTTTGGATGCAGGAATTTGATGTTGTTAGAGTATTATCTTCAGATGATTTTGATGATGAATTCACTGTTTCTGTCTTTGGTGAAGTTAGAAGTCCTGGAGACTTTGAATATGGAGAGGGCATGACCCTTCAAGATGTTTTAATTCAGTCTAAAGGAATAACTAAAAAAGCTGAGGGCAGTCGGATAGAAGTAAGCAGGATAATGGACTACGATCTTTCCGCTGATATTGTTAAGCCTAGACGTACTATTATTAAAAACATTTTTATTGGTGAAAATTTTATGTTAAATACTGAAGCTCAGGAGTTACTTTTACAGCCTTTCGATCAGATATTTGTTAGAGAAAATCCAAATTACGAAGAGCCAGTAAATATAATATTAAGTGGAGAAGTTAAATACCCTGGAACATATTCATTAATCTCCAAGAACGAGAAAATTGCTTCAGTTATTCAAAGAGCTGGTGGCTTGACAGAAGAAGCGTATGTTGATGGAGTTAAGATGTTTAGAGAATTTCACAGTTTATATTCAAATTCTAATGAAATAAACATACCAGATGTTCTTTTAGATTCAATCACTAATAATCTTGAACTCTCAAATCTTTACAATCTTGAACTTCTTAAAAGAGAGAGACTACTAAATGACGAATTAAAATATGATAGTTTGACTTATGATGTAGTTTATTTTAACCTACAAAAAGCAATTTCAAAGCAAAAATCAAAACATAATTTGGTTTTATTTGATGGTGATAGTATAGTTATTCCAAAGATTCTTGATGTTGTTCAAATTACTGGTGATTTGCAAAATATAAATGGCTCATCAATAAGCGCACCTTTTTTTGGTAAAAGAGCTAATTATTATGTTCGTAATTTTGCAGGAGGATTTTCTGATGAAAATAAAAAATCTAGAACTGTTGTTATTCATGCAAATGGAGTAACTAAAAAGTCAATAAACTATGGATTATTTACAATCTCTCCTAAAGTAAAGCCTGGCTCTAAAATAAAAGTTGTTAATGTTGTAAAAAAGAACAGAAGTAAAAAAGAAGAGATTGACTACAATAAGCATATTGAAAGTGTAATTATTAAGATTACTGCAGTTATGTCATTATACTTGTTAATTGAAAGAGTTAACGGAAGTTTCTGATGGAAGAAAATACAAATGAAATTAAATTAAGAGATATTCTTCTTTACATAAGAGACTACTTTAATTATATATTTATTAAGAGATATTATATTTTATTGTGCGTTTTATCATTTATGATCTTAGGTCTGTATTTCAATTTTAATTCAGATGCGAAATACAAAGCAGAACTTAAATTTGTAGTAGACGATAAATCAAGCGCAGGTCTATCATCAATGTCAAGTCTAGCAAGTGATTTTGGTATTAATTTCGGCTCAAGTAATGGTAATATTTTTAATCAGAACAATATCATTGAGTTATTAAAGTCAAGAGGTGTTATTATTAAAACTTTAATGAGAAAATCCAAAATAGAAGGGAAGACAGATGTTCTAATTGAGCATTACCTTAGAATTAATAATGTTAGAGATAATTGGGATGATCTAAGTTTTTTAAATGATTTTTCATTTAGAAATAAAAGAACTTTTTTGCATGATAGTATAAGTGGTGTTATATGGAATCAGATTATTGATAAAGACCTAATAGTAAATTTAGAAAATAAGGATGCAAGTATTATCACATTAACTTACTCCTCTAAAAACCAAGAATTTGCAAAGAAATTTGTAGAAAAATTAATAAATGAAATGAGTAAGATGTATATTGCTCATGAAACTTCTCAGGCAAATAATACGCTTAATTTTTTGCAAAATCGTGCTGATTCTGTTTTTTCAGAACTTTTAGTAAAAGAAAAAGAATATGCTAAAGTAAAGGATATTAATCAAAGAATCATTAAATCATCAGGAAGACTAAAAGAGTTTCAACTTCAAAGAAGTGTTCAGGTTTTAAACACAATGTATCTAGAAATTACTAAAAACTTGGAATTATCGAAGTTAACACTTCTTAACCAAACTCCTAATATTAATATACTTGATAAGCCAGTTCTTCCATTAAAAGATAATAAAATTTCAATTTTTTTAATGTTAATTATTTCTGGAGTATTGGGTTTTATTACTTCTATCTCTTATTTCTTAATTCAGAAATTAATTCGTAACACATTAAATTCTTAAAGAAAAGGCACTATTAATTCTAAGCTAATTCCTCTGGACCCTTTTATAAGTATAGTTTTATTATTAATAGGATTTTTCTTAACAAATTCACACAACTCTTTAATTCCTTCGAGTGAATCTTTATGTACTTTCGAGAATTCTTTGCCTACTAAGATGAAGTTTAACTTTAGCTTCTTGCAGATACTAATGATTAGATTGTGTTCATTAGTAGAATATGCTCCAAGTTCTAGCATGTCTCCAAGAATAAGTAATTCATTATCATAATTTTGATTTGCAAATGAGCATATCATTGCTTTCATGCTTGAAGGGTTTGCATTATAAGCGTCTAGTATAACTACATTATTTTTTGTATTAATAACTTGTGATCTATTGTTTTTGGGTTTGTATTTTTTAATTTGAATACAAATTGTTTCATTAGGAATTTTAAAATGTTTTCCAATACAGACTGCTAATGCAATATTATAATATTGATATTCTCCGATTAGATTGCTCTTCAAAATATATTCTCCCCATTTTATATTGATAAAAGGTTTATTGCTAATGCTTCTTAATTCTAAGTTACTTTTGAGTCCATAATTTTCCTGTGATATCTCATTAGATAGATTAACTAATTGTTCATCATCTTTATTAACAAACAGTATACCATTATTGTTTTTTATATAATTATAGAGTTCATTTTTTGTTTTTAGTACTCCATCATAATCTCCAAAGCCTTTTAAATGTGCCTTTCCAATATTTGTTATAACACCATGAGTTGGTTTTGAAATATTGCAAAGAAAATCAATTTCATTTTTATGATTTGCTCCCATTTCAATTACTGCAATATCATGTTTACTATTTATTTCTAGAATACTTAATGGAACACCAATATGATTATTTAGATTTCCTTTTGTTGCATAGCAGTTCATGCAAGATTCTAAAACGTTCTTTATTAATTCTTTGGATGTAGTCTTTCCATTAGTGCCAGTTATTCCAATTACAGGAATTGTAAGTTTTTCTCTATGTATTTTTGCTAAATCTTGTAATGTTTTTAAAACATTTTCTACTAATATTGTGTTGGGTTTGCTGTTATATCTTTTATCATCTATAACAGCAAAAGAGCAACCCTTATTAATTGCCTCTAATGCAAATTTATTGCCGTTGAAATGCTCTCCACTAAGAGCAAAGAATATACCTCCTGATTTTATGTTTCTTGAATCTGTACAAATGTGAGGGTTTTTTAAATATATATTATAGAGATCAGAATTTGACATTATTTGTATAAAACAAAACCCCATTTTAATGGGGTTTTGAATTTTATTTTATAATTATTTTCTTTTCTTACTGTAATCAGTGCCTAGTCTCTGATTATCTCTATCTCTGCTAGTTGATGAGCCGAGTCTGTCCATTGCACATCTAAATCCTATAGCATCAGTTGTTTGATCTTGATCTAAAAATCTTCTAGTTCCTGGGTTAAGGAAATATGCTCTATCTTTCCATGAACCACCTTTATAAACTCTTGTTCTATCAGTAATTAAAGATGATTCTCCATAGGCATACATCTCATTACTGTTTCCTTCAGGAGCATTGTCTTTATATTTGTTTGCAGATCTATTCCATTTGTCTATTTGAACTCTTGAAGTATCTGCATCTGTTTGTTCATCTAAAAGATTATTCCAATCAATACCCATCTGAGATTCAATGTCTCCGTTTAAGTAATTAATATTATCAGATTTTTTATAGTTTCTTCTGTAGGTGTTGTCATTGACATCAACATTTACTTTTATTGCTCTACCCAAATCATCGTAAACAACCATTCCGTCAGAGTCTATTGAGTCTGTTTTGTATACATTACCTCTAAAGCTTCTATGATCAGCAGTTGTTGTTTGCTCTATAACTGGTCTGTATACATCCATAACCCACTCTGAAACATTTCCGGCCATGTTGTATAAACCATAGTCATTAGGCCAGTAGGTTCCTACTGGTGCCGTAATATCTGCATTGTCATTTAGATTTCCTGCTACCCCCATATTATCACCTCTTCCTCTTTTGAAGTTTGCCATAATTTCACCCTGATTTTTTGAATTTCCATTTCTTATTGATGATCCATTCCATGGGTAAATTTTTCTTTCTGATGTGTTCTCTTCTTGAGTGTTGCCAACATATCCAAGTGCTGCAAATTCCCATTCAGCTTCTGTTGGAAGTCTATAGTTAGGTAAAAGCAATCCGTCTTCCATTTTAACTAATCTATTTTTTTCTCCACTTCCATAATTTTCATTTGTAAGATTTTTAGGGTTTTTACGAACAATACCTTCATATTGACCTTGTAAATATCCTTGGGTCGTAAAAACATTATCATCCATTTGCTCCATGTCTTCTTGAAGTATACCTGCATCTATAAGTATTCGTTCATTCACCCTGTCACTTCTCCATGCACAATAGTCAGTTGCTTGTTGCCAGCTAACACCAACAACTGGGTAATTTCGAAATGCGGGATGTCTTAAATAGCCATCTACATATGGTTCATTATATCCAAGTTTATCTCTCCATACTAGAGTATCAGGTAATACTTTTTTGTATACTTCAGGGTATGATTGTCCGTACATTCTATTAATCCAAAACACATATTCCATGTAATCTGCATTTGTTACTTCTGTTTCGTCTAAATAAAAAGAGGCAACAGTTTGTTTTCTAGGAATATTATCCCATTCGTACATGACATCTTGTTCAACCCTCCCCATTGTAAATGATCCTCCTTCTATAAACAATAAACCTGGCCCTGTTGCTTGTTCTTGAAATTTTCCATTAAGCTCATATCCACCATTTTTTGAATTATTATATTTCCATCCTGTAGTAGTAGAGTTTTTTGAGTTTTTGGTATTTTTTGTTCTAGTGCTTGAATTTGAACATGAACTGATTATGAATATGCAACTAAGTGCTAAAATTAGGTTATTTTTTTTCATCTTTTTGTTATATGAATATTAATCTATATTTTTAATTAACTAAAACTGAGGACAACTTATTGTGTTAAATGATTTGCTTTTTGATCGACAAGGAAGTAAAAGAGTAAATGATAGCTCATGAGCTCCTAATGTGTTACTATTTTTCAAATTACTAACAGTAATATCATAACTGTATCCAAATTTAAATGAATCTTGTACTAAACCAAGCATCAAAATAAATGAGTCAAAATTATTTAAACTATTTCTTGCCCATAAACCACCAACTACAGGACCTCTATTTATATAGACACCATAGTTAAATTGTTGAAAATCTTGCTGTTTTTGATAAATGATGTTTGGTGAAATAGTTGTTATTGAATTTTTATATCTACTTAGTGGAAAGTTTCCTCCAGCATTAATTGTGATTTTTGTTGGTAATTGACTCTCACTTATAAATCCTTGGTTTGGTTGTGTTAGATGATGAGCAGCAAAGCCAAAAAATAAATTGTCAGAATAAGCTAGTATTCCTGCTGAAAAATCAGGAAAGTTGACAGATGAAGGATTATTAGCAATATCTTCGTTGGTGGGATAGATAAAACCATACTGAGGGTCAATCATATCACCAAAGGTCAAGTCTTTCCAATTAAGTTGAATCATTCTGTAAGAAGCTTCAAATCCAGCTTTTAATGCGTAAGTATTATTTATTTTAAGTTGATATGAGTAAAGTAAAGAAGCATGTGAAGTATTTAAATTGCCGTCTCCAGCTTTATCTTGTGAAACTATAACACCTAAACCACCACCAATAGCTTGAATATGTTTGTCCCATGAAACGGAAGTTGTGACATAAGTTCTTCCTATACCTGGCCATTGATCTCTATAGTTAAGATTTACTCTTGGGCATATATTTGTTCCAGCAAAAGCTGGGTTTAAGTAAAGTGGGTTTGCATAAAATTGACTAAACGCAGGATCTTGAGCAGAAGCTGTTTCTGTTGTAAATACTAATGCTGATAAAGCGATTAAAATTTTAGTAATATTCTTATACATAAATAAGTTTTTCGTAATTTGAATTCCACAAAAATAAACAAATTATTTGATAATCCCTTTTACTAGATAAAAATTGTATACTATTTATTTTTAATCTTCGTTATTACATTATGAAAAAAATGATTCGTAAATTTGCAATTGTGAAAAATTTAATAATTCTAATCCTTATTCAATTTATTGTCCCTTTTGGCCTATTTGGTAAAGACAATTCAGTTATATCAGAGGGGAAATGGTACAAGATTTCAACTAACGCAAATGGTATTCATAAAATAAACTATTCAGATTTTAATCAGTTAGGAATTACGCAGAATGATATTCCTATTAATGCAATAAAAATCTACGGTAATGGAGGAGGGATGCTTCCAAAATTAAATTCAACATTTAGAAATATTGATTTGGTTGAAAATACAATTCAAGTGTATGATTTAAATGGTAATGGGATTTTTGATAATTTAGATTATTTCCTGTTTTATGGAATGTCTCCTAATGTTTGGAAATTAAATGAAAATACAAATTTATTTGAATATAAAGTTCACCTTTTTAGTGATGAAGTTTATTATTTTCTAACTATTGATAATCAAACTCCAGGTAAAAGAATTACAGAAAAAAATATACAGCAAAATCCCTCTAAAATTATAACCAATTATAATTCATTTTCTAATTATGAGAAGGAAAAGGAAAATATAATTTCTTCTGGAAGTAAATGGTATGGAGATAGGTTCTCAATAGATAACAATCAATCTTTCGAGTTTAATTTTCCAAATTTGATAACAACGGAACCACTAAAAATTAAAATTGCAACAGTATCTAGGTCGTTTCAGTCGTCAAGTTTTCTAGTTAATGCAAACTCATCTTTTCTTACAACAATATCAATGCCAACTGTTCCTACTGATTATGCAAAAGAATATGCTAGCGAAGTTGTTTTCGCAAATCAATTCTTTTCAAATTCATCAAATGTTAACATTAATATTCAATATTCTTCTAATGATAGCGGAGCTGAGGCATGGCTTGATTACATTGAGATAAATGCACGTGAAAATCTAAGACTTAATTCAGATTATATTATTTTCAGGGATTTAGCTAGCCAACAGAATACTATTGGAGAGTATAGAATTGAAGATGCATCAGATTCTCAGGTTTGGGATATCACCAATCCATTAGAATCAAGAAAGATGTCAACGTCATACACTTCTAATTATTTATTATTTTGTGATTCATTAATTAATACCTATGAGTATATAGTATTCAAAAATTCAGCTTCATTTTATAAACCTGCTTTCTATGGTGAGATTGCAAATCAAAATCTTTACGCTACTCCAGCCAACACAGAGTACATCATTGTATGTCACCCAAAATTTTTATCAATAGCCAATAGATTAGCAGATTTTCACTTTGAAAATGATAACATGATCTCTGTAGTTGTTACCCCTCAAGAAATTTATAATGAATATTCTAGTGGAATGCAGGATGTAAGTGCTATAAGAGATTTTGTGAAATTTCAATATGAAAAGCAAAATTCTGAGTTAAAATATCTTTTGTTATTTGGTGACGGTTCATTTGATCCAAAAGATAGAATTCAAAACAACACTAACTACATACCAACTTATCAATCTGAAAATTCAGTTCATCCAGTATATAGTTATGTTACAGATGATTTTTTTGGTTTGCTTGATCCAAATGAAGGTGAGTTTAACAATGATTTAGTAGATATTGGAGTTGGTAGATTTCCTGTCTCAACCTTATCAGAAGCAAATATCTTAGTTGATAAAATTGAACAATATTACAAACAATCATCTTTTGGAAGTTGGCGAAATGATATTGCTTTTATTGCTGATGACGGGGATGCTCTTGATGCAAATCTACATATGTGGCAGTCAGATACTTTAGCAAATCATATTGATGATAATTATGATGAGATTAATATTCAAAAGATTTATCTAGATAATTATGAGCAAGAATCAACGCCTGCAGGCCCTAGAAGTGAAGCTACACAAAATGCGATAAATAATAAAGTTGATAAAGGTGCACTCTTGATTAATTTTACCGGTCATGGTGGTCCTTTAGGATGGACTCAGGAAAGAATTTTAGAGTTAGAACAAATCAATAATTGGAATAATTTAGACAATTTGCCTTTATTTATGACAGCAACGTGCAAATTTTCATACTTTGATGATCCAGCTAATAAATCAGCTGGCGAACAGCTTCTTTTAAATCCTAATGGAGGAGCTATAGCACTTTTAAGCACAACCAGATTAGTTTATTCCTTCCCAAATTTTAATCTCAACAAGAAGTTTATTGAGACAATTTTTAAGAAAGACGGATCAAGATATCAAAGATTAGGAGATATATTTAAAACAACTAAAGTATTAGCTGGTACTGATGAAAATAATCGAAATTTCACTTTATTAGGTGATCCTGCTTTAACTTTAGCTTATCCTAAATTTGATGTAAAAACTTCATTTGTAAATGATACGTTAAAAGCATTATCTGAAGCATTAATAACTGGATATATTGAAAATGATGGAATGTTAATTTCTGATTTTAACGGTATAATTTATGCTACTGTTTTTGATAAAGAAATTGTTAGGACAACTTTAGGTCAGGAAAGTTGTACTCCAATGCCATATAGAGATCAAAATAATATTCTTTATAGGGGAGCGGCTACAGTTAAAAATGGTGAGTTTAACATATCTTTTATCGTTCCAAAAGATATATCTTATAATTTTGGGAATGGGAAGATATCATATTATGCAGTTAATGATAATGAAGAAGACCCCTTTGATGCTAATGGTGCTGAAGAGAATTTTATAATTGGAGGTACAGCTGATAATATAATTTATGATTATGACCCTGCAGAAATTAGTCTTTACATGAACGATACTCTTTTTAAAAATGGTGGAATTACAAATTCAGATCCAATTCTTTTAGCTAATATAATTGATGTATCAGGAATAAATACAGTTGGTAATGGTATAGGACATGATATTACCGCGGTTATTGATGGAAATACTAATAATCCCTTTGTTTTAAATGATTATTATGAATCAAATACTGATGATTTTACAAAAGGTACTCTTAGATTTCCACTCTATAATATTGAGCCAGGAAAGCATACAATATCCTTAAAGGTTTGGGATGTTTTTAATAATTCTTCTGAATCTGAGCTTGATTTTTTTGTTACAGATGATGATAATTTTATAATTGATGATTTTATATCTACTCCTAATCCCTTTTCTTCATCAACAAATCTTTATTTCCAACATAATAAGTCGAATCAAGATCTCAAATATGATTTAAATATTTACTCGATTACAGGCAAATTAATCAAAAATATATCTGAAATAGAATATGACAGTCAGGGATATAGAGTGGGACCGCTTTCGTGGAATGGTAGAGATAATAATGGAACATTTCTAAGTCCTGGAATGTATATAGCCAATTTATATATTGAGAGTGAAGATGGTGATTCTGCATTTAAATCTATTAGAATTATACTATTACCTGAATAGTTACGTTAACTCATTTGACAAAACAACTATATTTGCAACCTAAAATAAACTAATGAAAAGAATAATTGGAATCTTAAGCTTACTATTTCTAAATTTAGATTTGTCTGCTCAGATAGAGACTAATGAATTAGGTGGAGGAGATGTGCTTAACACTATAACTACAGCTGTTCCATTTTTATTAATTGGTCCTGATTCTAGATCAGGTGCTATGGGTGATGTTGGCGCTGCTACTTCTCCAGATGCTTATTCTTTACATTGGAATCCTGCAAAATTTGCATTTGCCGATAATGATTTAGAGATGTCAGTTTCGTATGTCCCTTGGTTACGAGCATTAGTTCCTGATATTAATTTATCTTACATTGGCGGTTACAAAAAATTAAACGAAAATGAAGCTGTTGGAGTAGAGTTAAGGTACTTTTCATTAGGAGATATAACCTTTACTAACATAACTGGTGACATAGTTGGTCAATTTAAGCCAAATGAATTTGCTGTTGGAACTGCATATTCAAGAAAGCTTTCTGATATTTTTGCTTTAGCAATTTCAGGAAGATATATTTATTCTAATTTGACAGGAGGTCAGAATGTAGGTGAAGTCGCAACAAAACCTGGGCAATCCTTTGCCGCTGATCTTGCCGGTTTTTATGAAAAGCCAATACGTATTTCAGGTAAAGATATAGATTTTGCTCTTGGAATGAATATATCAAATATAGGAAGTAAAGTTTCTTATTCTGAAACTTCTGTAAAAGATTTTATTCCAATTAATTTAAAAATTGGAACTGCAATTGGTGCTGATATTGATGATTACAATAAGTTGTCATTTGCATTCGATATAAACAAACTGCTTGTTCCAACACCTCCTGAATATGCTTCTGATGGTAGTGGTGATATTATTTCTGGAAAAGATCCTGATGTCGCTGTTGTTTCTGGAATTTTTCAATCTTTTAGTGATGCGCCAGGTGGATTTAGTGAAGAAATGAGAGAGATTAATTATTCTTTAGGAACAGAATATTGGTACAACAATCAATTTGCAATCCGAGCTGGATATTTTTCTGAACACGACACTAAAGGTGGTAGGAAATTTTTTACTTTTGGATCAGGTGTAAAATATAATGTTTTTATCATTGATTTTTCATATCTTGTTAATGCAAGTAAATCAATTAATGGAAACAATCCACTTTCTAATACAATGCGTTTCTCTATGACCTGGAATTTTGGTGCATCTGAATAATAAAATGAGTTTATATGAATATTAGAGTAGGTTTCGGTTTCGATGTACATCAACTAAAAGACGGTCTTGATTTCTGGTTGGGAGGAATACTCGTTCCTCATTCAAAGGGTGGTTTAGGACATTCTGATGCAGACGTACTTGTCCACACTATTTGTGATGCCTTATTAGGAGCTGCTAATTTGGGTGATATAGGAAGACATTTTCCTGATAATGACTCTAAGTATAAAGGCATTGATAGTAAGATACTCTTACAAAAAGTTGTCAAGCTAATTCAAAACAATGGATATGAGATTGGAAATATTGATTCAACAATATGCTTGCAAAGACCTAAAATCGCTCCTTATATAGATCAAATGCAAGAAACTCTCTCAAAATGTATGGGTATAGATAAACATCAGGTTTCAATAAAGGCAACTACTACTGAAAAGTTAAGTTTTGTAGGAAGAGAAGAGGGTGTTTCTGCCTATGCCACTGTATTAATTCAGCAAATGTAAGTTTTATTTTTTTCTAAGGTAAATATTTATTGTAGCAGAAGCACAAATTACCCCACTATTATCTTTTGCATTAACTAGGTGCTCTGCTTCAAATTTATCATTTTTATCAAGTTCTCTTTTAGCAATTTCTATTTCATTTTTAGAAAGGTTAAAATTTAATTCTAATGAACTATTTGCTGGTTTTAAAAAATTTATCTCTGCAGATTTAACCCAGATAATTAAATTATAGTTACTTTTTTTAAAAATATAGTGATACATTGTAGGGAAAAAAGGATCACATGCTGAAAAAATACTACCTCCAAAAATAGTTTTGTGAAAATTTATGTTAAAAATTGATTTTTTAAGTATGACTTTCATACTTGTAAAATCTTCAGAAATCATTTTAATAACTATTCTATTGAATAAAATTGGAGGGTATAAATTTAATAACAATCTAATTAAAAAATTTCTTAATTTCATTTAACAAAAATAAAAAACCCTAATCAAAAAGATTAGGGTTTTTTAAAATTTGATTTTTTGTTTAGTTGTTAGCTAGATAATTTGCCACAGAGTCATGACTTTCTTTCATTGATTCTTTGCCTTTACTCCAATTTGCTGGGCAAACTTCTCCATTTTCCTCAAAATGTTGTAATGCGTCTACCATTCTTAATGCTTCATCTACATTCCTGCCTAACGGGAAATTATTGACAATTTGATGTTGAACAGTTCCGCTTTTGTCAATTAAGAATAAACCTCTATATGCTATCATTGGTCCTGTTGCACACATGTTGTCATTTTCATCTAATTCATAATCTCCAGCTAAGACTCCAAAGTTTTCTGCTATTGTTTTAGACGTATCTGCAATTATTGGATAAGTTATGCCTTTAATTCCTCCTTCATTTTTTGGCATTTGAAGCCAACCCCAGTGAGACTGTTCAGTATCTGTTGAACAAGCTACTACAGCACAATTTCTCGATTCAAATTCAGATAATGCATTTTGAAAAGCAAATAATTCAGTTGGACATACAAACGTAAAGTCTTTAGGATAAAAGAATAGTAAAACCGGCTTTTTTCCTATAAATTGTTCTAGTGTATAATTTGAAACGAACTCGCCTCCATTTACAACAGCTTGAGCTGAAAAGTTTGGAGCTTTTTTACCTACTAATACTGACATTTTTTAATTTTTTTTGGTTAGATATTTTTTTACAAAATTACATTAAATTTATAAGTAAGTTGTTTTTGAAATAATAAAATCTGTTCTAGCTTTTATTTCTAATTTTGGCACTTTAATTAAGTTAAAACCCTGATTAGAGTACATTTTAATGATTGCGTCTTCTATTTTTTTTGCTTTATTGACATCTTCAATTCGTTCTTTATCATTAACATAAATTTCTGTCCATATTGGAGTGTAGAAAACTGATTTATTGAACTTGCATTTTTTTATAGATCGTATTAGATTATTAGTAAATTTCAAATTACTCAGATTTAGATAAGCTAATGAGTCAAATGGACTCCTGTCAAAGAAAACTAAATTGTCATTCATATTTTTTTTGTACTGTTGAATTCTTAATCTTGATATTTTTTCTTCAAAAGCTATTTGATTTTTCCAAGGCAGTATATCTCCTCCAGTTAATAATTGTTCCGATATAACTTCTCTTGAGTTTTCTTTTACGCAACTAAAATCACGTGAGATTAAGTCATTAATAATTGATGTTTTTCCAGTACCTGGCGCTCCTGTAATTATGTACTTATTATTCATTTACACACTGAAAATAGATATTAAGATAGCTGTAATTATTATAAGTATTTTTTGAAGACTAAATTTGTGATCTGTACTACTTTCAAATAAAATAGTTGTTGAAATATGAAGAAAGACCCCAATAACTATAGCCATAATTTCGTTCTGATAATTTACTAATGTTGTAAATAATTCACCTGTTAGAACACCTAAAGGTGACATTGCTGCAAATATTAATAGAAGAGCATATGATCTTTTTTTACCAATATTAGACTGAACAAAAAGTGTCATTAAAACTATTGCAACAGGTAGTTTATGCAATACTACTCCAGTTAGAAGGGCATTATGGGCATGATTGTGCAACTGTCCTGCAAGTGGAATCCCTTCTAAGAAAGCATGTAGGCATAGGCTTATAACAACAGAAAACGGAATGATTTGTCTATTTCTAAAATGACCATGACCATGTTCTATGCCTTTTGAAAAATGCTCTAGAATAATTTGAATTAAAAAGCCAAATAAAACATAGATGCCAATATATCTATGTGAATCGTAAGTAAATATGACGGGCAGTAAATGAAGTACGCTAACAGACAATAAATATGCACCGCTAAATGTAAGAAGAAGCTGAATTTTATTATTTTTTTTCAACTTAATTATCTCAACAAGTGCTGCCCCAATTATCACAGAAGCGAATAATAATATTATTGATACGTAGTTCATTTTTTGCAAATAAGGATTAGTCTATTAGATTTTTTAGTGTCAAATCTATCTAATGAATAATTGCCAAAGATATCAATAATTTTCAGCCCTGCCTCATTAACAAATGTTGTAAAACGATCTAAATTTAATGCTTTAACCTTTTCTTGAAATTCGTATTTCTTGTTGCTATCTAAGATTTCAATGTCTTTAATAATGTAATGATCTTCAACTTTTCTTTTGATATTAAAAGTAATGCTCTGAATTATCTTTTGTTCTTTCACAACTAAATTATCTACAACTTTATTGACATTCATAAAATCTATAATTAAGAGTCCATTTGCTTTTAAACTTTGTGAGATTGAATTTATAGCCTTTTGTTCGTCAGTTTCATCTTCAAAGTAGCCAAATGATGTAAATAGATTTGTTGCAACATCAAAATGGTTAGCTTTGTAAAGCTCTCGCATATCATGTACTTTGAAGGACAGATTCTTTTTCTTGATAGACTGACGAATTGCATGCTCAATGCTATTTTGAGATAGATCTACACCTGTAACATCAAAACCTTTTGTGTTAAAATAAGTAGCATGCCTTCCTTTGCCACATGCAATATCAATTAATTTGCTTGGAGTTACAAGGTTTAGTCTCTTAATAAGATTATCGATAAAAAATTCAGCTTCTTTTTCATCTCTATTGTTGTATAGTATATGGTAGTAATGAGAATTAAACCAATTTGCGTACCAATTCATAATAAATATAATTTTTTTTGTATATTTTCAATTAATAGATTATAGTTTCTTTTCTAACAATTTTGCAGTAAAATTTTCAGTATGACCATTTTAATCTTTTTTGTGAAAACAGTGTTTTAGATTTAAAAAGTTAAAATCTATTAAAGTAAAAATTCTATACATAACTTTAAATATTTTAGAGCTTGATTCATGTTGCAAGTACACTTAAACATTCCTGAAAAATACTACAAGCTCTAAAGGAATTAATGTTCATGTTTTTTTCTTTGTCTTATCAATTCATACAGTATTACTCCTGTAGCTACAGAGACATTTAATGATGTGATCTTGCCATTCATAGGGATTTTTGCTCTTGCATCACACATTTTTAATAACTCTGGAGATACTCCATCTTCTTCTGACCCCATAATAACTGCTGTTGGTGAAGAGTAATCAGGTTTATACATACTATCTTGTGTTTTTTCAGTACATGCAACCAGTTGTAAGCCACTTTCCTTCATAAATTGTAGTGCTAATTTTAAATTCCATGTTCTACATATATTCATCCTTAGTAGTGCGCCAGCAGAAGTTTTAATAGCATCTGCATTAATAGCTGCAGCATTTTGTTCTGGAATTAATATTGTATCAACTCCTGTGCATTCAGCTGTACGAGCAATTGCACCAAAATTTCTTATATCAGTAATTCTGTCCAAAACTAATACAAGAGGGTTTCTTGCTTGTTCGTACAATGATGGTATAACATCTTCAATATTATGAAAATCAATTGGTGATATGAAGGCGAAAACCCCTTGATGGTTCTTCTTTGTTAAGCGATTAATTTTTTCAATAGGAACATGCTTATAGTTAATTCTTTTGACTCGAACTAGTTTCCAAAGTTCTGCAAACAAGTCATTGTGTAATCCCTTCTGTATAAAAAGTTTGTCAATCGTCTTACCTGCGTGAACTGCTTCAATTATTGGTCGAATTCCAAAGATGTAATTTTTTTCTTCTTTAATCATTTTATATTGTCTTCTTTAAAGCTAATTTTAGCATCAATTTGAGGTATATCTCTTATTTGTATTTCTTTATTTAATTCTACTCTCTTGTCAATTAGTTCTTGTGTTAATATCTTTTTATTTCTTTTCTCCATTGGAGGATTTAATTTCTCAGCACTTTCAAATTCTATCACTCGTTTCAATACTTCTTTTGGAAGTTGGGATCTCGATTTCTTAAGTGTATCTAAAAATTCTTCAGCAAAATACTGATCAATTTGGATTCTTCTTTTTGTTGTATGTGCAAATTTTCCAATTATTCTACATATATCATCTCTTTCTTCTGGACTTAATTTTTCAACTAATTGAAAGTCCTGTATTTTTTTGAGACTGATAATTATAGGTTCAATAGAGTCTTTAGTGATTACAAAAACATTATAATCACCCATATTATAAGTGAATTTATCTATTGAACTTAATGTGTTAGATGGAATAACTAAAAATAAATCTTTTTTAACATCTGAATGCTTTGCATATTTTTTAAGGTTATCTGTTTGGTTTTTAATATATGTTGGAAAATTACTTAAGTCATCTGATAGTGGGCTTTTTGCATCAAAGATGATATACTGCTCTGAGATTTTAATAGTATTGTCAGGCTTATTTCTTGGGTATGGAAAATTTTCTTGAGAAATGTATTCCAAAATATGATTTTTGCATATTAATTGGATATGATTTTCAATATCTTTTTCATGGTTGCCCCACTTTTTCTTCATTTTCTCAAAATATGATGATTTTTCAGCTACTCTTTCATCATTAAGTCTTTCTTTTTCTTTTTCTAGAGATTCTTGAAGTGCATTGCTTTTGTCTAGTGATTTTCTTAATGACTCAATTCTATTTTCTTCTTTGCTTTCAAGAGTGGTTAATTTTGTTTTTAAAGCATTGTATTCTTGTTCTGTTGCTTGCAAACGTACTTCTGCTTGGGTCTTTTCAGTTTTTAATTGCTCAAAAGATGTCATTTTTGCATTCAATATGCCTTCTGATTTTTGTATCTGATTAATTATTTCTACTTTTGATGCAACTGATTTTTCTAACTCTAAAATTTTCTTACTATAATCTATATCATCGCTTTTGATTGATTTTTTAAAATAAGTTGCCAAAGCGATAACAATAAGTAATGCCAGTAATCCTAATTCCATAAGTAATTTTTTGAGTTATAAAATTAGCACCAAAGTACCAACTTCAATCTTATTGTACAAGTCAACGACCTCTTTATTTTTCATTCTTATACAGCCATGCGAAGCAGGTGATCCTAATCTCCCTTCTTCTGATGTTCCGTGTATGTAGATGTATCTTTTAAAGGAATCAATATTTTTTCCTTTATTAACACCTTCTTCTAGCCCTTCAAGCCAAAATATCCTGCTAGTTATATCATCAGTTTTACTTTTCTTTTTATCTGTGTAAATTTTTGAAATTTCACCATTAAAAACTCTTCCTATCATTCTGCCATTTATAGGAGTTTTGTCACCATGTTTAGATTTAATTTTATGCATACCAATTGGAGTTTTGTTGCTACCAGCTTTATTTCCAGTTCCAAATTCTGATGTTGAAATTATATATTTATTAATTATAATATTGTCTTTTATGTGATACATTTTTTGATTAGTTACAGACACAAATAAAATCTCATTTAGTTTTATATCGGAGTAGTTTTTAATTTTAGAAATGATATTTTCTTGAGCAGATGTGTTTATATACAATATGTTAACTAAAATAAAAATAATCTTTTTAATCATATTTGCCAACTTATTGGTTCTTGTTTATTTTGAATGAGCAGCTTATTGGTTTTTGAAAAATGTTTACATCCAAAAAAACCCTTATAAGCAGAAAGAGGAGAGGGGTGAGGCGCAGTTAAAATGATATTTTTTTTTTGATCAATCAAGGTCGATTTTCTTTGTGCAAAATTTCCCCAAAGTAAAAAAATTACTTGTTCTTTTTTATTAGATAACTTAGTTATAACTGTATCTGTAAAATCATCCCATCCAAGATCTTTATGAGATCCAGCTTCATTTTCTCTTACAGTTAGTGTTGTATTTAAAAGTAATACACCTTGATTAGACCATTTTTCTAAATTACCAGAATTTAAATTATCAATGCCTAAATCAGACTTTAATTCTTTGAATATATTTCGTAATGATGGAGGTATTTTAATGTTTTGATTTACTGAGAAAGCAAGTCCATTTGCTTGATTTTTTTTATGATAAGGGTCTTGCCCTAAAATTACAACTTTACAATCTAAAAAAGATGTTTTTTTAAATGCATTAAAGATATCTTTGTCTACAGGAAAAACATTTTTAATTTCACGTTCATTACTTACAAAAAGCATTAATTTTTTAAAATAATTCTTTTGAAAAAACTCATGTAAAACTCTGTCCCATTCTTGGGTTATAATTTTTTTTTTTCTTTTCATTTTATTAACATTGCAAATATAGAAAGTGCAATATAAAAATATTATTCTATTATTAATATTGTGTATTTTTGTAAAAAAAACAATGAAACACATAATTCTTATCATTTTTACAATTCTTTTACTTGCTTCATGTGCTGTTCATAAGGAACAGTGTCCAGGCGTTGGTAGTAATTCTCAAAAAACAACAAATTCATAATTAATTTTGGTAATTATTAGTGAAATAAAAAAACCAAAATGGTTAAAAGTTAAGCTTCCAACAGGAGAAGCATTTAAAAATGTAAGAAGCATTACAAAATCTCACAATCTGCATACCATTTGTGAGAGTGGTAATTGTCCTAACATGGGGGAGTGTTGGGGTGCTGGTACTGCTACTTTTATGATTTTAGGAAATATCTGTACTCGTTCTTGTGGGTTCTGTAATGTTATGACTGGAAGACCGCTTGCTGTTGACAAGCTTGAACCTAAAAAAGTTGCAAAATCTATTAATCTCATGAATGTCAAGCATGCCGTAATAACATCAGTAGATCGAGATGATTTGCCTGATGGAGGGGCTAGTATCTGGGTAGAAACAATAAATGAAATTAGAAAGCAAAACCCTAGAACTACAATGGAAACGTTAATTCCTGATTTTAAAGGCAGATTGAAAGACATTCAGCCCATTATTGATGTTGCTCCAGAAGTAGTCTCTCACAACATGGAAACAGTCAGAAGATTGACTAGGCAGGTCAGAATTCAAGCTAAATATGACAGAAGCTTAGAAACATTAAAATATCTATATGATGGTGGTATTAGGACGAAGTCTGGAATCATGCTTGGTCTTGGAGAAACTGAGAAAGAGATTATTGAAACTATGCATGATTTGAGAAAAGTTGGTGTTGTTATTTTAACAATTGGACAATACTTGCAGCCTTCTAAAAAGCACTTGCCTGTAGTTAATTTTATTACACCTGAACAATTTGAAAATTACAAAAAAATTGGTTTAAGTCTTGGATTTCAGCATGTTGAGAGTAGTCCCTTAGTTAGATCTTCTTACCACGCCGAGAAGCATATATTATAGAAAATTTTAGTTTTTATTTCTTTATTTTTTTTTGTATTTGTTATCGATATAAAGTATATTTGTGGTCATAAATATTACGAATCAACTTTACAGATATGAGAAATAAAATTTTACCCTTAATAATTGCTGTTTTTTTTACTACCAATTTTGTTTTTGCTCAAAAATGTGCAACATATGAAGGTTCACTAGAAGAACAAAAACAAAAATATCCTCATTTCTACAACAGTTTAGAAGAGAAAAATTCAGAACTTCAAATACAGAATGACTTGATGTTAAGTAAAATTCAAAATCTTAAATCTGAAAATGGCATTAAGATTATTCCTGTTGTTGTACACGTAATTCATGATTTAGGAAATGAAAATATATCTGATGCTTCAATACAAGGTGCTTTAGATGTTTTAAATGCAAATATTAATGGACAAGGCTCAAACTTTCTTGCAAAAACACCTGATGTTTTTGCCGCTGTTAGAGGTGAAGCAAGAGTAGAGTTTAGGCTAGCAAAAATTGATCCTGTCGGAAACCCTACAACTGGTATTAACAGAGTTAGATCTACACTAACTGATGAACCTACACCAAGGGATGCTGTCAAATCATTAAGTTACTGGAATTCCTATGAGTATTTTAATATATGGACTGTAAAGAAATTTGCTCCCCAAGATGATGGAAATACATTACTTGGTTATGCTCAGTTTCCTGCTTCAGGATTTATGTCTACAGATGGTGTTGTTTTGCTTTCAAGCCAAATGGTTTCTGGTGGAACACTTACACACGAAGTAGGTCATTGGTTAGGTTTGAGACATACTTGGGGTGATGCAACATGCGGAGATGATGGAATAAAAGATACACCTCCTGCTAGAGACCCAAATTTTGGAATCAATTTATCTGATTATCCTTACCATGTTGGACTTGCGCCACCTGCTGGTCAAACTGGCGCATGGGGATGTATAGGTGATTCATTAAATTGGGCAGGTGAAATGTTTGTCAACTATATGGATTACTCTAGTGACGCTCATGTTACTATGTTTACAAAAGATCAAGCTGCACTTATGAATTCAGTCCTTGATGGTATAATTAGTGAGGAAACAGGATTGTCAACTATTGGCTTTAGAGAATACATGTGGTCCGATGAAAATGTATCTAAAACTGGCACATTTGATGGATACAGAGTTCCTACTTGTACACAAGAAGCAACGTTTGTAGTTATGAATGGTGCTTCTTCCATTTGTGAAGGAGAATCTCTTTTGTTAAAAGGAAACCAAAATATGTTTGGATCTGGAAATGTTTCATCTTTTGTTTGGGATTTTGGAGATGGGAATACTGATAGTTCTGGTGATAATTTTATTTCTCACACCTACAATACAACTGGTTCTTTAGATGTCAACCTAACTGTAGAATATAGTGAAACTACAGAAGCTAGAGCTGCTGTTTTATCAGATTTAGATTTAGTTAATGCAACATCATATGACTCTATTGTTGAAATGTTAATTGTTCAGGGCACTCAAACTGATTTGATTGGCCAAGGTGCAATAAATATAACTGAAATCACTTTAGATAGTATCGGCCTTTATTGGGGTTTGAATGATACATCTTATTTTAGAGGTGAGCTTGAAAAGATTACTTATGTAGCTTATTATAATAACACATGTGTTTCTTCTGTAACAAAAGAAGGATTTGTAAGTGTTAATCCACAAACTTCATCATCTTCAGCTTCATCATATTCATATAGTTTTGAAACTGCATCAGAGCTTAGTGGAGATTGGGTTTTAAGTGAATCAACAAATATTGAAAGTGAATGGAGTTTTAACTCTGGTGAGAATACAATTTGGAAATGGGAAAATGGTTCTGCATATGATGGGACGTCTTCGATAAAAGTTTCTGGCGAAAATATGTTAGTAGGAGTATCCACAGAAATTATTTCAAAATCATATGATTTAAGTTCATTTTCAAGTCCAGCAATTAAATTTTCATGGGCAGGTGCAGCTTTGAATACGTTTCCTGTTAATGAGCTTGAAGTTACTTACTCAGATGATTGTGGTGAGTCTTGGAAATCTCTACAGACTATAGGTGCAGTTGAAGCATCAAATGCTGGTTTATATACTTCTAGCTTTAGACCATCTGTATCTGAATGGAACACGATTATTCTTACTAAAGCCCAACTTAAAAACTCTAATATCAGATTTAAGTTTGAGTATATTGTTAATGGCCGTTCAAATAATTTCTATTTAGATAATATTTTGATTGGTGAGGAGTCTGCTTTACAATTAGCTGGAAACAATGTTGAACGTTTATCATTATTCCCAAATCCTGCTAAGGGAAACACAATCATTGCATTAGAGAACGCTGTTGATAAAAACATTGAAATTAGTTTGATTAATATTTTAGGATCAGAAATAACTAATTTGTATAGTGGATTATTAATAAGTAATTACCAAGAAATACCAGTTGACCTATCTAAATATGAAAAGGGAATTTATTTCGTAAAAGTTGTGAGTAATGGTGATGTAATTATGACTGAAAAACTTGTAGTAAACAAATAGTAAACTACTTAATAAATTTTTTGGTAGATAACTTTCCTTCTTTAAGTACAATATAACTAAAATGATTAATCCAATCACCAGTATTATAATATTGAGATTTTTCATCAACTTTTAATTTTAACGGAAGATGCCTGTGACCAAAAATATAATAATCAATAGGATTTATTTTTTGTAACTTTCTGCAATATTCAAGTAGAATTTCTTTTTCTTCAGAAATAAATCTATTTTCTTCCACCCTTCTACTTCCTCTACTCCATTTATGAGCTATAGTAAAAGCAAGGTTTGGGTGTAATCTCGTAAATAGCCATTGACTTATATTTGAGGTGAATACTTTTTTTAAAAACTTATAAAAATAATCTCCGTCTCCTAATCCATCACCATGGCCAATATATATACTCTTAGAATGTACATTTATTAAAATAGGCTTATGGTGAATAATTAATCCAATTTCAGTACTTAAATAATCTTTCAACCATAAATCATGGTTGCCAACAAATAAATGTATTTCGGTTCCTTTGTCTATCAGGTCTGCAATTTTTGCTAAAAATCGAATGAATCCTTTTGGAACAACTTTTCTATATTCAAACCAAAAATCAAAAATATCACCTAATAAATAAATAGATTTTGCATCTTTTTCAATTTTAGAAAGCCATTGAACAATTATTTTCTCCCTGTAGTGACTGTTTGTTTCTTCTAGTCCTAAATGAAAATCTGAGGCAAAATATATATTTTTTTTCAATTTATTTCTCTAATTCAGTTCTTAATAATTTATTTGCTATCTTAGGATCTGCTTGACCTTTTGATATTTTCATTACTTCACCCATAAATAAGCCAATTAATCCTTTTTTTCCAGATTTATATTCTATAACTTTTTCAGGATACTTAGAAACTGCTTTTATAATATAATCATTAAGTGCATCTTTACTACTTTCTTGTTTCCAGTTATTTTCAGATATAATATCTACAATAGATTTATTTGAAATTAACAATAGTTCAAACAACTTTGAAGTAGCGATTGTATTACTTACTAATCCATCATCAACACTATTAATTAATTCAGCTAATCTTTCTGAGCTTATTTCTAAATCTTGAATTTTCTTACCATTTTCATTTAGATAAGACTTTATAACTCCATTTAAAAAGTTTGCTGCTAATTTGTAGTTTTTTACAAAACAACAAACTTTATTAAAGTATAATGCTATCTCTTTCTCTTCAACTAAAACTCCAGCATCATAATCGGTAAGACCAAAATTCTCTGTAAATTTCAAAAAGAGTTCATTAGGCAGAGGAGGCATTAGTTGTTTAATTTTTTTAATATATAGATTTGTTACTATTACTGGTTGCAAATCAGGTTCAGGAAAATACCTGTAATCATTTGCTTCTTCTTTGTGACGCATTGAGACAGTTGTGCTATTTGCAGCATTAAATGATCTTGTCTCATGATCAATATTAAAACCATTTTCAATTAGACTTATTTGTCTTTCAATTTCAAATTCAATAGCACGTTTGACATTTCTACTAGAGTTCATATTTTTGACTTCCACTTTTGTTCCAAATTCTTCTGTTCCTTTTAATCTTACTGAAACATTTGCATCACATCTTAAAGATCCTTCTTCCATATTTCCGTCACAAATATCAAGATACTTTAATAGTCTTCTAACTTCTGTAATAAATTGATGTGCTTCATCTGAAGTTCGTATATCAGGTTCTGAAACAATCTCAAGTAAAGGAACCCCTGCTCTATTTAAATCAACTAAAGTGTTAAATGGATCAAGGTCATGAATTGATTTGCCCGCATCTTCTTCCATGTGGATACGTGTAATGTTAATTTCTTTTTTAATCCCGTTCTTATCTTTAACTAAAACTTTGCCTCCATTACATATTGGAGTTTTATCTTGTGTGATTTGATACCCTTTGGGAAGATCTGCATAAAAATAATTTTTCCGTGCATATTCATTCCTTTCTCTAATTTTAGAATTCATTGCTAAGCCTAGCTTTATAGCATATTCTATAACTTTTGAATTGCTTTTTGGAAGTGTTCCAGGGTGACCTAACGATACTACTGATGTTTTGGTGTTAGGAGATTTTCCATAAATGTTTTCATCTGAAGAGTAGGCTTTTGTTTTAGTTAATAACTGAGCATGTATTTCGAGACCGATAACCGCTTCATATTTTTCTGTTAATGTCATTAGTTAATAAGTATTTTGCCAGAATTTGTCCTTTTTCCATCTTTTGAGAGTAAGTAGAAATAAATACCTTCTTTTAGCTCCTCTGTTAAAATGATATTTTTATAATCATTTAGTTTTTCATTGCGTACTACGCTACCTAAACTATTGTAAAGTGTAATATTGTCTGCATTAGATTTTATAACAAAATAATCTTTTATTGGATTTGGATAAATTAACATATTATGATCTTCTTCTAAGATATTCGTTGAATTACTTAATTTAAGAATGTAAAGGCCACTTTGCATATCGGAAACTATAATATTTCCTGAGGGTAAATATGGGTAAACTCCCCACGCTCCTTTATATGAAATATGGTCATTTGGTAAATATGTGTCATATTCCCAAATTTGTATTGGATTACTTGGGTCTGAAATATCAAAAACTCGCAACCCATCATGATAATAAGGGATATATGCAATATTATCTTTAATAATTCCATTGTGAGCCATTGAATTCGGGTCTATACCAGAATTAAAAGTAGATAAGATGTTAATATTATTTAAATCTGACACATCAAGTATCTTTACATCATAACCATGATTTTCATCTTGCATTATGTAAATTGTTCCGTCATCACTTAGCCAACCAGAATGATTGTAACCTGCATCTGGATAAGAAGTTAGTGAACCCAGAAGCACGGGTTGATCTCCTATAGAATCAACCATAGAGAAATCCATTACTCTAAGTCCATCGTAACCACAATTTAAAAAAGCTGTGTCATTTCTTACAAATGCATCATGAACATGGCCAACACCAGAATAGGAGTAGATTAATTTTGGATTAGTGGGAGACTGAATAATTACTTGATTATTATCGTAAACGGTACTAAGATCATAAACATCCATAGCATTATTTGAGGCACATGCATATAATTTTGCAGTTGCTGTATCAATAAAGATATTATGTGATTTGATGAATAAATCATTTGAATCATATACAGTAGTGACAGAATTTGGCAAATCAGTTATGTCAAAAATTTGGAGTGTACTTGTGTTTCCTTCATCACATACTGCATAAAGATATCCGCTAAAATCATGATAATCTCTGTGAATCACTCCTCCTCCAGTAAATCCACCTTCAATAAATGCTACTTCTGAACTGTTTTCTGGATTGGTTATATCAAAAAAATGTGTACCAGCTGTTGTTCCTATAATTGCAAATTCTTTATCATTTAAAGCTAATCCCCAACATTCATTATAAGTATTGTCATAAGCAAATGAGCCAACTAAATTTGAGTCATTCCAATTGTATATCAATGTTGCCTCTTGTTGTGCCATTATTTTATTTGATAATAATGCAAGAGTGATTAAAAACAAGTATTTCTTCATTTTATATTTTTTATTATTTCTTTCATAATCAAAGTTAATTTTGGTTCTGCATTTTCAGCAATCTCTTGTATCTCTTCGTGAGTAACCTTCTTTATTTTGCCTTCAACTCCTAAATCAGTAATAACAGATATTGCAAAACATTTGATGTCCATATGATGGGCTACTATTACTTCAGGTGCTGTTGACATTCCAACTGTATCACCTCCAATAATTCGCATATGTTTATACTCTGCAGGTGTTTCCAGCGTAGGTCCTGTGAGTGCTATATAAATACCTTTTTGAATCGTTATATTATGACTGTTTGAAACTTTTTCAGCACTGCTAATTAATTCACTACAATAAGCCTCACTCATATCAGGAAATCTAGGTCCTAATTCATCAATGTTTAATCCAATAAGAGGATTAGGAATAAGATTTATATGATCATTTATAATCATTAAATCACCTACGCAATAATCGGGATTCACACCTCCACTAGCATTTGAAATAAATAGATACTCAATACCTAAAAGTTTCATTACTCTTACTGGAAAAACAACTCTATCTATGGGGTATCCTTCATAGAAATGAAACCTACCTTTCATTGCAACTACATCTTTTCCACCTAATTTACCAAAAAGTAGTTCGCCAGAGTGACCTTCAACTGTTGAGATAGGAAAATTAGGAATATCTTCATATGAAATTGAATATTCTGTATTAATTTCATTTGCTAAACCTCCAAGTCCAGTGCCTAAAATGATTCCAATCTTTGGTGAGCTATTAATTTTTTCTTTTAAGAAATCCGATGTTTCTTTAATTTTCTTTAACATATTCTAAAATTTGTTTTTCAAATGTTTTTTTATTTGAAAATATTACTTCAATTGGAATAAAATAAACTTTAACGTCCTTAAATTTTATATCAAATTTACGAATTTTTGTCGCATCTTTTTCCGTGGTCAAGATAAGTTTTTTTGTGTTCTTGTCTCTCTTATAAGCTAATAAAATATCATTGATATCTTTGTTAGAGTAATTGTGATGGTCTGGATATTTTAGCAGATTTACTTTTCTGTCTAATTTTTTTAAGTGTTCTACTAAAAGATTATAATTAACGATACCTGTAATTAATGTGATACTATAATCTCCTTCATTCTTAAGTTCAGTGTTATCAAAAATACATTTATATTTACTATATTTTATATAAGAGATATAACCAGTTTGATTATTTTTTAACTTTAAATTTTTGATAATATTCCTTTTCTGATCTTGGTTAAGATTGCAAGGTGTTTTACTTACTATTATTATTTCTGCTCTTTTCGCTTCTTTTTTTGGCTCTCGTAATGTTCCTAGAGGTAAAAGATTATCGTTAACATATAAATTTTGATATGTTGATACAATTATATTTAATCCGGCTCTAACCCATCTATGCTGAAAACCATCATCCATTAAGATGACCTCTGTATGTGGATATTTTTTCATTATTTTAATTATGCCTTTATGTCTATTGCTGTTGACGGCTACTATACAATCTGGATTACTAATTTTTAATTGCAAGGGTTCGTCGCCAGCATCTAATGGATCACTGTTTGTATTTACAAGATAAAAACCTTTTGATAGTCTACCATATCCACGACTTAGAATAGCAACATTATAATTTTTTGATAATATTTTTGCAATATAATTTGTGAGTGGAGTTTTGCCATTACCTCCGGTAGAAAGATTGCCAATACAAATTGTTGGAATATTTATCAATTTAGACTTAAAGATTCCGTAATCAAAAAGAGTATTTCTACTCGAAATAATTATTGAGTAAATGAGTGATAGTACATACAAAATTAACCGCATGCACAAAGATAGGTAAATGTTATAAAAGAGTTTTTGTATTTTTGGAGAATGAAGTTAACAGAGATTACTAGTTTTTTAGAAAAGATTGCACCACTTTCATTGCAAGAGGAATATGATAATAGTGGTTTAATAATTGGAAGTCATAATCTATTAGTAGATGCAGCACTTATAACAATTGATTGCACTGAATTAGTTGTTGATGAAGCAATTCAAAATGGTTGTAATCTTATCATTGCACATCATCCAATTATTTTTAATCCAATTAAGAAGTTAAATGGTAATGATTATATTCAAAGAACTATAATTAAAGCGCTCAAAAATGATATTGCTATTTATGCAATACATACGAATCTTGATTGTATTGAGAATGGAGTAAGTTCTACTATTTCAAAAAGGTTAGGACTGCTTGATACAAAAGTATTATGTCAAAAGAATTTATCTCCTAATTTAAATTTTGGATATGGTATTATTGGAAGTCTTGGTAGTACTGTAAATGCTAAAGATTTTTTAATAAGTCTTAAGTCCATTATGAAAACTAGTTGTATTAGACATACTAATTTAACAAAAAATGAAATAAAAAATGTTGCTGTTTGTGGTGGAAGTGGAAGTGCCTTTTTGTCAAATGCTAAAGAATTAAATGCAGATATTTACATCTCTTCTGATTTCAAATATCATGAGTTTTTTGATGCTGATGATGATATAATAATTGCAGATATTGGACACTTTGAGAGTGAGCAATTCACAAAGGAATTAATTTATGATTTGCTAACCAAAAATTTTACTAAATTTGCCGTCCGATTATCAAAAGTTAACACTAATCCAATAAATTACCTATAATGGCTAAAAAAACAAAAAAAACTGTAGCTTCATCCGTAGAAGAACAATTAAAAGCGTTATACCAACTTCAAATTATTGATACTAAGGTTGATAAAATAAGAATTATACGTGGTGAACTTCCATTAGAGATTGAGGATTTAGCAGATTTAGTTGAAGGATTAAATACTAGGCTTGAAAAATTAGAAGCTGAATTAACATCAATTAATGAGAATATTACAGCTAATAGCAACACCATTTCTTTAGCTAATGATGCGATTGAGAAGTATGAAGAACAACTAAAAAACATTAAAAATAATAGGGAATTTACTTCTTTGACAAAAGAGGTTGAATACCAAAAACTTGAGGTTCAGATTGCTGAAAAGAAAAAAGCTCAGAACGAAGCAAATATTATTCATAAAAATGAAATAATTAGTGCTTGTAAAGAGCAGATTGAGGAAAGGCAGGCTGAACTAACTTTAAAAACTACCGAGCTTGATGAAATTGTTGCAGAAACTGACAAGGAAGAGAAGCAACTAATGAATGATTCTTCTAAAGCGTCTAAAATAATTGATGAGCGCTTATTAGTTGGGTACAACAGAATTAGAAGCAAGGTTAAGAATGGTTTAGCAGTAGTTTCAGTTGAAAGGGGTGCTTGTGGAGGATGTTTTAGTCAAATCCCACCGCAAAGACATTTAGATATTCAAATGCACAAAAAAGTAACTGTCTGTGAACATTGCGGTAGGGTAATGGTTGATGTTGGTATTTTAGAAGAACAAGAAAAATAAAATTTAAAAATGTTTTGTAAAAGGGATTTCAGCTAATGGAATCCCTTTTTTGATAATATGAAAAAAATCATATTTTTATTTCTAATGTATAGTCAAATTAGTTTTGCCTCATTTGACTTAAATAGTAATATAGAACGTTCATACTCAAGCATTATTGATTTAGAGTTTGATGTTGCTAAAAATATATTAGAACAAGAAAGGAGGATTAATCCAGAAAATGGATTTATTTTATTACACGAAAATTATATTGACTTTTTAACTATAATAATAAATGAGGATATTAATTATTTTAATTCTCATAAAAATTATAAGTCAGAAAGATTAGCTTCTATTGTTAATAATAATGATAATTTATCTCCATATTTTCTATATTCTAAAGCTGAAATTAACTTGCAGTGGGCTTTTGCTAGATTGAAGTTTGGGCAATATGCTAAGGCATCACTTGAGATGTTAAGTGCGTATAGAATGCTGGAGGAAAATAAAATTTTGTTTCCAGAGTTTAATTTAAATAATAAAGGTCTTGGTTTACTACATACACTTTTAGGTGCAATTCCTGATGAATTCTCATGGATATTAAACATAACTAATCTAAATGGTGATATAGCTTTAGGGATACAAGAGTTAGACTTAGTACTTAATGATACTAATTTATTGATGTATGAAAACGAGATATTATTTATTATATCATTTATAAGAATGAATTTAGATAAAGATAAATCTGCATATATTATGTATTTACATATGATAGGTGACAGATATAAAAAAAATATATTATTAAACTTTACTGCAGCCAGGTTGTCTTATACTTTAGGTCATAATGATAAGTGCATAAAGATATTGTCTGATAGACCAAGTAGTTTAAGTATGCTTAATTTTTATTATCTAGATTATTTGCAAGCCATGGCTTACTTGTATAAGTTAGATTTAAATAGTGCTAAGAAAAAATTCAGATATTTTTTAACTAATTATAAGGGTAAGAACTATATAAAGTCAGCCTATCATAAACTGGCCTTAATATCATTTTTACAGAATAATCAAGAGGAAACTTCTACTAATTTAAATAATGTTGTTGCTAAAGGAACCCTTTTTATAGAAGAGGATAAAGTGTCATTTAAGGATGCACAAGAAAATAAACTAAGTCATCCGTTACTTATAAAATCTCGATTACTTTATGATGGAGGTTATTATTATCAATCCCTTTCTGAAATAAAGCAATTTGTGAAGTTGTTAAATCTTTCATCTTCCGAAATGCAAGCTGAATACTGGTACAGATTAGCCAGAATCTATTCAAAATTAAGTTATGATCAAAAAGATATTTTTGATTCATATAATATGTCTTTAGAAAAAGGAGTTAATTCCAAGAAGTACTATGCTCCTATGTCAGCTCTTCAAATTGCTTTGATTTATGAAGATCAAAATAATTTTAGTAAAGCTAGATATTATTTTAATAGTTGCATCTCAATGTCAGGATTTGATTATCAAAGAGGAATTCATCAAAAAGCAAAAGCTGGATTAAATAGGATTTCAAATTAGCTAGTACCTAAAGCCTAACGAAAACAATATGTTATGATTCGTACTTATTATTTTTATTGGGTCAATCAAATCATCACTATATAATTGATGTTGATTTTCTTCTTTAGATAGCACATAAGCTATATCAAAAAAATAGCTACCATAGTTAAGTCCCATCCCATAACTAAAGTTTTCTCTAGAAAAATCAGTATCTTTTAATGCACTACCGAAGTTTGCATATCCTGCTCTAAAGACAAATGGATTAAGTGTTATTTCAGCACCTATTTTTATATTTTCAGTATTTTGATAGATGTTTTTAATAATTTCATTTTCTTCTTCAAAACCATTAGTAAAGTACTCATTTTTTGAATAATCAATGACTTCATATTCTGCTGAGAAAATAATATTTTTATTGATAATAGTAGATGCGCTCAGTGAAGCTTTTAATGGTGTAATTAAGTTAAATTTAAATGGATTAAAGTAGCCCATAGAGTAATCAAGTGTACTATCTTTAAAAAATGTCATTAATGATGTGTTGTAGTCTTCCTCTATACTAAAATAAGTTGGTGTATGAATTGATCCACCTATTTTGATGTTTTCTGCTAATCTGTAAATTGCACCAATTTTTAAATTATAGCCAGTTCCATATGTACTTATTTCTTCGTTAAGAACCATTCTCCTTAAGTTATTTGAAGTGTCAGAAAGTTCTTCTTCAGAATATTCAGAATATTCATAGTAATCTAGTGTTGGTATTCCAATTGTAGCTCCAATATATAATTTTTCTTTATACGATCCTCCAATAGAAAGAATAAATTCATTTAAACTTCCAGAACTTCTTATTTTCTTTTGTTGGTGTTTTGGGTTTAATGAAAAATTTGATGAATATTCGCCGTCAATTAGATTGTTATTTGAGTCAAATACTGGGTCAATAAGGTAAGTATTCCATGCCATTTGTGAATAGGCATTTCCATTACCATTAGTTAATTCACCAGTTAGTGTCCCATTTGTTAGATCTATGATTTTATCAACAATTGAATTACTATTATTTATACCTTCGATATTAATATTACTGTTGTATTCAGCTAATTTATTCCATCCTAACCCAAAATTCACTCTTCTCCAATCAGATTTATTTTTAGGAACCGAAAAAACTATTCCGATATTTTCAACTGAAAATTGTGATTTATAAGCAAGTAGATTATTTTGGTTGTAGTATGATTTAGTTGTATTTAAACTTAATGAAGGCGTAAAGGTGAACTCTGAAATTTGATACATTCCGATTCCAGCTGGGTTTGAACTAAGAGCAGAGAACTCTCCGCCTAGAGATCCAAATGCACCTGCCATTGCTGCATGTCTTGCAGTACCGAGATGGTTTTGTGTTGAGTATCTAAGTGCATCAATTTCATTTTGTGCATTTGATATTATCGCTATTGAGGCGAATATAATTATTATAAATATTTTTTTCATTTATCTTCTTGGGTTTATATTTCTTCTGTTGTTTCTAGAAGGTTTATTAGAATTAGTTTTCGTTCTGTTATTGTTTGATTTGTAGGTTCTATTATTTGTACTCTTATTTTTTGAAACATTATTGGAACGATGATTAGTTGTTTTAATATTCTTTTGAAATTTGTCTTTAAATGATGAATTATTTAAATTATTGTTACTTTTAACAACAGGAGTTTTATTTGTATTAATTCTAATCTCTGAATTTTTTTGAGAAGTACTTCTTATATTTATAGTTGAGTTCTTTTTAATATTATTTGTTATGTAATTGCTATTATTTGTTATTGTTCTAACACTTGTATTAGAAGTTAGATTCCCTCGGTTCCCTGATAAATATGAGTCGTAATTATCAGAGTTATAATTTGTGTTCAAATATTGATAATGTCCATATTGGCTTGCTGTAAAATAATTTCCGTAATAGTAAGGTGAATAATGATTATAATAAAAAGGGGAGTAGCTGTAATATGAATAATACGGAGATTGCCAATTGTATCCATAGTAAATGCTTGTCCCGCAATAAAAGGGATCATTATTATACCAATAGTAATCAGTATACATGCTACCAAAGTATCCGCTGTTAAACAAAGGTCTGTGAAATCTTCTAATTCTTGATGAATAGCTATAGTCATAATAATCATTTGCCAAGTAATAATCGCTAATCGTGTCTGATGTATATATTTTTTCTTCTAATTCGGTATTTTTAGTTAGTTCTTCATAAGAGCTAAAATCACTATTACTTAAGTAGTTAGGATCACTGTAATGATATTGATTGTTGGTAGTAAAACAAGAAGATAATAAGAGAATTAGGAAAAGTGGAAGAAATAAAGGTTTCATAGTTATTTTTTTTGTTTAAAACTCATAAACTTTTGCTCATTTAATTTATTATTTTTGTAGATGTATTTAAAACGAAAATAATTACACAAAATTACATTTTTAAATTAAAATGGGGAAAAAATTAACATCAAGAGCACAAGATTATTCTCAGTGGTACAATGAAATTGTTCAAGGAGCAGATCTTGCAGAGAACTCTGGAGTACGAGGTTGTATGGTTATAAAACCATATGGATATGCAATTTGGGAAAAGATGCAGGCTGAGCTGGATAGAATGTTTAAAATGACTGGGCATGAGAATGCTTATTTCCCTATTTTTATTCCAAAATCTTATTTAAGCAAAGAAGCAGCTCACGTTGAAGGTTTTGCAAAAGAATGCGCAGTAGTTACTCACTATAGATTAAAGAATTCTGAAGATGGTAAAAGTGTAGTTGTTGATCCTGATGCTAAATTAGAAGAAGAACTTATAGTTAGACCTACATCAGAAACAATCATTTGGGATACTTATAGGAAATGGATACAATCTTATAGAGATTTGCCTATTTTAGTAAATCAATGGGCTAATGTAGTAAGATGGGAAATGAGAACACGTCTCTTTCTAAGAACAGCTGAATTTCTTTGGCAAGAAGGTCATACTGCTCACGCTACAAGAAAGGAGGCTATTGGCGAGACAGAACAAATGATAAATATTTATGCTCAGTTTTCTGAAAATTTCATGGCAATGCCAGTTGTAGTAGGTACTAAATCACAGAATGAACGTTTTGCTGGTGCTGAAGAGACTTATACTATTGAGGCGTTAATGCAAGATGGAAAAGCATTACAAGCTGGAACATCTCATTTCTTAGGACAAAATTTTGCAAAAGCATTTGATGTGAAATTTGCTACTAAAGAAGGTAAACAAGAATATGTTTGGGCAACATCTTGGGGTGTTTCAACGCGCTTAATGGGTGCATTGATTATGACGCACTCTGATGATAATGGCTTAGTTTTACCTCCAAAATTGGCACCATTTCAAGTTGTAATAGTACCTATTTATAAGGGAGATGAGCAATTAGAGAAAGTTTCAAAGAAAGCTAATAACCTTAAAAATTCTCTTGAAGAAAGAGGTGTTTCAGTAAAATTTGATAATAGAGATACTCACAAGCCAGGTTGGAAGTTTGCAGAATACGAATTAAAAGGTGTTCCTGTAAGAATTGCACTTGGAATGCGTGATTTAGAAAATGGAACTGTAGAGTTAGCTAGAAGAGATACACTTGAGAAAGAGATTTGCTCAGTTAAGGGCATTGAAGATAAAGTTATATCTACACTTGATCAGATACAAGATAATTTATTTGAAAAAGCTTCTAGTTTTAGAAATAACAAATCTTATTATGTTAACACGAAAAATCAATTTATAAAAAAAATTAATGACGGAGGATTTGTTTATGCTCATTGGGATGGAACTGCAGAAACAGAAAATTTAATTAAAAAAGAGACAAAAGCTACAATTCGATGTATTCCTATTGATTCAAAGAATGAGACAGGTGAGTGCTTGTTTAGCGGTAAACCATCAGAAAAACGAGTGTTGTTTGCAAAAAATTATTAATGGAATCTGAAAAAGAAATACTTGACTTATTAAATAAGAAATCGTCATTAAAGCAAGAAATTTTTAAGATAACTAAAGATATCTTTGCTGATTTGCAGGAGATACTAAAGGAAAAAGCAATTAAACTGGACGATGGAATTACTGATAAGAACGTTTCAGTAAGCTATGAAGAGTCTGGAGATTTTGATGCTAAATTAAAGTTTTCAGGAGATACCTTGCTTTTTAATATGCATTCCAACATTTTTAATTTTGATCAAGCACATCAGGTCCATCAAACTACTTACGTCAAGGAAAATAATTCTCGTTCATTCTGTGGGGTAATTAATATTTATAATTTTCTTTCTGATTCTTTAAAATACAATAGATTAAATGATACTGGCTTATTAATTGCAAGACTATTTATTAATAAGGATACTCATTATTTTGTTGAAGGTGATAGTAAGATAACATCTGTATTTAAGAATATTTTTAAGGAAAAGTTAAATAAAGAGAGATTACAAGATATAGTTAATGTTGTAATGAAGTATTCTTTAGATTTTGATTTGATAACTCCTGACATTAACGATGTAAAAGTTGTTTCGGTTAATCAAATATTAGATGTAAACAACAAACATTTGATTAAAACTTCAAAGAAAATGGGCTACAAATTGTCACATGAAACAAATATTAACTAATTTCTTTGTGAGATTAAAAAAAAGTATAAATTTGCATCCTCGATTTTGAGAACACTGAGGCCCGGTCGTCTAGTGGTTAGGACGCATGGTTTTCATCCATGTAACCGGGGTTCGATTCCCCGTCGGGCTACTTAAAAAAATAAAAAATATGGCAAATCATAAGTCAGCATTAAAAAGAATTAAACAAACTAAGACAAAAACTGCTCTTAATAAATATAAGCACAAAACTGCTAGAAATGCTGTTAGGGATTTAAAGGCAACTTCAGATAAAAAAGAAGCTACTGCTTTATTACCCAAAGTATCAGCAATGCTAGATAAATTAACAAAGACCAATATTATTCATAAAAATAAGGCGTCTAACTTAAAATCAAAGTTAACTAAGCATGTAAATGCTCTATCATAGGAAGTAGTAAATAATTTTGGTAAAGGCTAATCTTTTGATTAGCCTTTTTTTATATTTGAAAAATGGATACTTTAATAATTTATTCCACCACTATTACATCAAGGTTAAAGTATGTATTGAAAATTGTATTTCAAGAGATATATCAAATAGACTATCAGTTAACTGATCAGAGAGAAAATTATTTAAATTCAGAGGCTACCAAAATAAATTATTCTGCAAATAAAATTATAAATGATGAAATTCATGTTCTCCCAACAGAATTACTTTTTCAGATTGATATTAGAGAGATTGAATTAGGATTTTTTAAATTTAATGATGTTGAGTATTTGTTTAAGTCTAATAATGATAAAGCTTATCTACATGATATTTTTGCTTCAATTTTCTATTTAATAAGTCGTTATGAAGAATATTTGCCTCATTTAAAAGATAATTATGGTAGGTATTTACATACCGAAAGTATTGCCTATAAAAATGGATTTTTACATAAACCAATTGTTAATATTTGGATAAATAATTTTATTAGGCATTTAGAATTAAAGAACTCATCTTTAAAAATTAAAAAGCCAAAATTTAAATTTATCTCAACAATTGATATCGATAATGCTTTTTTAATTAAAGGAAAAGGATTTGTGAGGTCATTAGCATTTTTAGTAAAATCTATTTTTAATATAAATGTAGAAAATCTTCAATTATTTATTGATGTATTATTAAATAAAAGAAAAGATCCCTTTGATACTTATACTTTACAATTTAATCTGAATCATAAATATAACTTAAATACAAAATATTTTATTTTATTAGGAGATTATGCTGACTATGATAAAAATCTATCTCATACAAATAGTAATGTTGCTACACTTATTAAGAGAATAGCTGATTTTTCATTAGTCGGCATTCATTCATCTTTTGCATCAAACTTAAAAGTAACTATTCTTAAAGAAGAAGTTTCAAGGTTAGAGAATATTCAAAAACGAGAGGTTTTTTTCAGTAGGCAACATTTTTTAAAATTATCCTTACCAACTACTTACAATAGATTATTATCTTTAGGGATATATGAGGATTATACAATGGGTTATAGCTCCGCTTTAGGATTTAGAGCAGGTATTGCTAGCCCATACAGCTTCTATGATTTAGATATTGAACAAGCCTTACCAATAAAGGTATTTCCTTTTGCTATTACTGATGATATTCTTAGATTTAATTTGAATTTAGAACCTAAGAAGGCAATAGAAGAGATAAATGATATTGTAAAGTTAGTCAAAAAAGAGAATGGCACTTTAATTACAATCTGGCATAATGATACTTTTAGTAACTTTGGTGTTTGGAAAGGTTGGAAGGGCGTTTATGAAGATATGATCAAACTAATAATGAGCTAGAATGAAAACAATAAATTTAGGACAAAAAAATTCAATTTTTAATCATTTTGTTAGTGAACTAAGAAATGTAAAAATTCAAAGCGATTCAATGCGTTTTAGAAGAAATTTGGAAAGAATTGGTGAGATTTTTGCATATGAGATTAGTAAAGGTTTTAGCTATGATACTAATAAGATTACCACTCCATTAGGTATTTCTCAGCAGAATCTAATAAATGAGAAACCTGTTTTAGCTACTATTCTTAGAGCAGGTCTGCCTTTGCATCAAGGCTTTCTTAATTATTTTGATACTTCAGATAATGCTTTTATCTCTGCATATAGGAAACATAAAAAAGATGGGGATTTTGAAATAAAAATTGAATATATGTCATCTCCTAATTTAGAAGGAAAAATTGTTATCTTATGTGATCCTATGATTGCTAGCGGCGCTTCTATGGTGTTGGCAATGGAATCAATATTATTAAAAGGTAAACCTAAGCATATTCATGTTGTAGGTGTTATTGCGAGCACAGAAGGCTTGCAATATCTAAGAGAAAATTCACCAGTAAAAAATTGGACATTATGGATCGGTGCTGAAGATGCTGAAATGACATCTAAGTCATATATTGTTCCTGGATTAGGTGATGCAGGAGATTTAGCATTTGGAGAGAAAGTTTAGATGAGATTTAAGAATATTTTTTTTGATTTAGATCGCACACTTTGGGATTTTGAAGCAAATTCAAATGAAGCCTTATTAGACTTGTGTATAAACTTCAAATTTAAAGAGAAAGGAATTGATTTTGATGAATTTATTATAAAGTATAAATTACATAATGCTAAATTATGGAATTTATATCAGGTTGATAAAATTTCTCAGCAAGATTTGAGAAGAGAAAGATTTCAAAGAGCACTTTCAGATTTTGGTGTTAATGACTTTAACTTATCTAAATCAATAGGAGAAGAGTATATTGAAATATGTCCAAGAAAAACAAAACTTTTTCCATATACTTTTGAATTACTAGATTACTTAAAGAGTAAATACTCTTTGCATATTATAACAAATGGATTTGACAAGGTACAGCATATTAAATTAGAACAATCCAAGTTAATGCCTTATTTTGATAAGATTATTACTTCAGAAAAATCTGGATGTAAAAAACCAAACCCTGAAATATTTAGATATGCTTTAGAAATTACTAGAAGTTCTAAAAATGAGAGTTTGTATATTGGTGATGATTTAAATGTTGATATTTTAGCCTGTCAAAGATTTGGTATTGATGGAGTTTTCTTTAATCCAAATAATCAAAAGCATGCTGAATCAGTATCTTATGAGGTTAATTGTCTTAGTCAGATAATGGATCTATTATAAAGCCTGCTTTAGATAAGTCATTCCAAAAATTCTTATAAGATTTACTTACCACTTCAACGTTATTAATGGTAATTCTATCATGAATTAAGCATAGAGGTGCGAAGCTCATAGCCATTCTATGGTCTCTGTATGTGTTAATACTTGTGGATATATTATCTAGTTCTTTTTTTAATGCGTATATTCTATCAGTTTCTTTATACTTTAAGGTATCTGTTCCTGTAAATTTTACTTTAATTTTTTTAGCATGTAATGTACATGCGAGTGGCTGATATAAGTCTGGGGTTTCTGCTAAATCAAATATTTTCTCTTCATTATTTGAGTAAATTTTAGTTAGATGCAGTTCTCCGTCAATGAATATAGATTTTACTCCTAATCTTTTAAAAATTTGTATTAACAATATATCCCCTTGTATGCTCTTTTCATATAATCCAACAAGGCATATATTGCATTTCTTGGATAATGCAGCAATTTCAAACCAAAAAGATGCAGCACTCCAATCAGCTTCGACAGTTTTAGTTTTACCTATATACTTTTGAGGTTTAACTTCAATTATATTGTCCTTCCATATGCTTTTGATACCAAATTCTTTTAATAAATTTAATGTCATCTTAACATAACTTTTAGAAACTAAATTCCCTTTAATTTTTAGCTTTATACCTTTTTTAAATATTGGTGCTACGAGTAAAATAGATGTTATAAACTGTGAGCTTATTGTTCCATCTATTTCTACTTCACCACCAATAATTTCAGTTCCTTTAATTTTTAATGGAGCAAAGCCTTCTTTCTCTAAGTAACATATTTTTGCACCTAAAGATTGTAATGTTGAAACTAAATTCTTAATTGGCCTTTCTTTAATCCTTTTAGTTCCTGTTAAAATAAATTCTTTGCCTCTTTGAATTGCAAGAAATGAAGCTAGAAAACGAAATGTTGTTCCTGCTGCTCCTACATTAATCTCATTATTATCTTTAAGTAGAGCTTTTTTTAAAGCTATTGTATCATCTGAATCAGATAAATTGTTTATTGTGAATTTGTTATTACAAAGTGCTTGGATAATTAGTAATCTATTAGAGATGCTTTTAGATGCGGGTAAATTAATTTTACAAGTAACTATTTTGCTTACATGTGAGATTTTATAATTCATCCTCAGTAAATAGATTATCAATTGTACAATTTCCTATTCCATTAAGTAATGTAAAATTTATTTTAGCCTCTTTATTCTTTTTGTCATTTATTAAGAATTTCATTAGCTTATTTTTTGATGGTATATCAGGAAGCTGAAAATTTTTTATGAGATAATTTTTTATTTCAATTTTTTCATTTTGTGATAATAAAGAAAGTTCACATTCTAAAATTATTCCCATTAAAACAGATTCGCCATGTAGTATAGGTTTTTTTTCTTCTAAATAATAGCTTTCAATTGCATGCCCATACGTATGTCCAAAATTTAATTTCTTTCTATTATTTTTTTCTAGTGGATCAGCTTTTACTATTGTGTTTTTTATTTGGATAGAGATGTCAATTATATGTTGCCAGTCTAAATCTTTGAACGAAGTATTTGATAGTATCTCCCAGTGCTTTTTGTTTGTAATTAAAGAATGTTTTATTACTTCTGCAAAACCTGATTGTAGTTGGTTTCTTGAAAGTGTTTTTAGAAAAATTGGATTTATAATAACAGACTTTGGATTTGAAAAGAGACCTATTTGATTTTTAAGTCCATTAAAATTAATTCCTATTTTACCTCCAATTGATGCATCTACCATAGCAAGAAGTGTTGTAGGTATCTGTATAAAATCAATGCCTCTCTTATATGATGCAGCACAGAATCCACCCATGTCACCAATGACGCCTCCACCAAGATTAATTAGTACTGAATTTCTGTCAAAATTATTTATCGAAAGTTTCTCCCAAATAGTATTACAGGTTGAAATATTTTTTTTTTCTTCTCCTGAAGGAACTTCAATAATAATAGAATTGTTTATTTTAGGTAGAAGACTAAGGCATTCTCTTTTTGTGTTTTCGTCTACTAAAATGGCGACCATTGAATAATTAGTAATATCTAATTTAGATAGAGATGTTTCTCCAATCCATATAGAATAGCTGTCTGCTTTTATCTCTTTCACTCAGTTATTTCAGTTAATGGATTTCCTGTACACCCGTTTGGATAAGCTGTACCTAAAATCATTGATATTGTAGGCGCAATATCACGGATATTAACTTTTCTATCTGTTTTGCCTTTTGGTATGTTTCCTCCCCAAAATATTAAGGGTACATGAGTGTCGTAGCTGTATGATGATCCGTGAGTAGTTCCACCACTTTCCCAATGAGTTTTTAACCAGCCAGTTTGTAAGCTAACTATCACATCGCCAGACCTCTTCTGATTATATCCTCTTTGTACTAAGGAATGGAATGAATTAGAGTACTCGTTTTCATGTAATTGACTTGCTGTGTAGGTGTTTTTAACCCATTTATATTTTAATAAAAAAGTAGCGCATTTTTTTTGTATTTCTTCAATACTAATATCCAAGTTATTTGCAATGTATTTATGATTAAGAAATAAATTATTATTTGAATAATTTATAATAAAATTAGTAGTATCATTCTTTAATATAGAAGAGCTGTATAAGTTTAAAAGATATTCAGATAGTTCTGACATCATAACTTGTTGATCGAAATAACCTGCAGGAATATTTCTTTCTATCAGTTCTGATGGTTCAGAAACAACTCCGTGATCTGCTGTAATAAAAACTACAGTATTTTCATATCCAACTTTTCTATTAATAGTTTCTAATATTTCTGCAATGTCATTGTCTAAACGAATATAGGTATCTTTTATTTCTGGAGCATGTGGCCCAAATTGATGACCAATATAATCAGTAGAAGAAAATGAAATTGTTAAGACATCTGTATGCATTCTTTGTCCTAAGGATTCATTTTCAATAATTTCAAGAGCTAAATCCTTTAAAATTGTATTTCCAAATGGAGTATTTTTTATAGTGCTTCCGCCTTTTTGAGAATATTGATTGGCCAATTCGTGCTTAAATTTACCATCGACTTCCCATGTATTCATTAGATATTTCTCAACTGTATTGTTGTTGTTAATACTTTCAATATAATCTGGTAGAGATTGCATATAAAAAGAAGAAGTAATCCATTTTCCTTCACCATCCATCCAATATGCACCATTTGCACTATGTCCTGCAGGAAGTATAGCCCCTCTATCTTTTAAAGATACTCCAAAAACTTTACTATCTTTATTAAATAGTTTTAATTCATCTGCAAATGTTGTAGTTAACATATGCTGAGGTGACATTTTTCCATCTTCAGACTGAACATCTATATTGTTTTCTTCACAATTACAGATAGTATGCATATCTCCATCGCCAGCGCAATAAATATGTTTTCCAGATTTTTTGTCATACCAGTCGTTAGCAACAATTCCATGTACTGAAGGTGTTGTTCCAGTGTATATTGATGCATGACCAGGTCCTGTGTAAGTTGGGACATAACCAAATTGACAATTTCGATAAAAGTGTCCTTCATTAACTAGTTTTTTAAAGCCATTTTCTGAGAATTCATTCCAAAAACGATATATGTAATCAAAACGCATTTGATCCACAACAATGCCAATAATTAGTTTTGGTTTTTCTTGTGAAAATGATGGTATAGCTGTGAGATAAATAATTAATGATAATAGTATTTTTTTCATTTTTTTCTTTTTTTAATAAATACAACTAATAGTGATAATATAATAGCTATTAATACGTCAGCAATTGGCGGGACATCTGGCCAAATAAAGTTCCAAAGACATACTAATGATAACCAGCCTAGCCATATGTAATCGATATTTTTAATTTTAATTTTATAAATATAATATACAAGCAAACTTACAAATAGTCCCCAAAACATACCGCCCAAAATATCAAAAGGATAATGGACTCCTAAATAGACCCTACTAAATCCAACTAGTGCGGCCCAGGAGAAAAGGCTTACAAACCACCAAAATCTTTTTAACAAGAAAGAAACAAGAAATGCAATAGCAAATGAATTAGCTGCGTGAGAAGAAATAAATCCAAATGGACCACCACACCCATCAACAACTCTAATACCTTCTAATAAATGACATGGTCTTGTTCTTTGAAAAATTTCTTTAAATAATTTTACTGATCCAAAATCTGCAAGAAAAATTAATATCCCTATAGAGAATAAGATTTTTAAAAAATCCTTTTGATGTGTTTTGTAAAGATAGTATAATATAGAAATATAAAGTGGAATCCAGAACCATTTTGATGAGATCAAGATCATCAATTCATCCATTTGGTTCCAGCCTGATGAATTGATTAATCTAAAAAAATATTCGTCTATATTCTGTAACTGCTTCATTACTGATTAAGTTTTTCCCAGATCAAGTCTTTTAATTCAGTAAGACCTTGTTGGGCAACTGAAGAAATAAAAATAGACTGTAAATCTTTAGGAAGTTCTTTAGACATCTCATTTTTCAGCTCATCATCAAGCATATCCGCTTTACTTACTGCTAGTATTCTGTCTTTATCTAGCAATTCGGGATTGTATTTTTTCAGTTCTTCTAATAGAATAGTATATTCTTTTCTGATATCATCTGAGTCTGCAGGTACCATAAAAAGTAGAGTAGAATTTCTCTCAATATGTCGAAGGAATCTTAAGCCAAGACCTTTTCCTTCAGATGCACCTTCAATAATTCCAGGTATATCAGCCATAATAAAAGATTTGTGATCTCTGTAAGAAACTATCCCAAGATTAGGAACTAATGTCGTAAAAGGGTAGTTAGCAATTTCTGGTTTTGCTGATGATACAACAGAAAGTAATGTAGATTTACCAGCATTTGGGAATCCTACTAATCCAATGTCAGCTAGAACTTTTAATTCTAAGATAAACCATCCTTCATTAATATCTTCTCCAGGCTGGGCATATCTTGGTGCTTGATTTGTTGGTGATTTAAAATGAGAATTCCCTCTTCCACCTAAACCTCCTTTTACAAGTGTGATTTCTTCTCCTTCTTCAGTAATTTCAAAGAGTACTTTAGATGTGTCGGCATCCTTAATGATTGTTCCTAATGGCACATTAATATAACTATTTTCACCATGTTTACCAAAACTATTACTACCCGATCCCCAACCTCCGTGTTCTGCAAAAATATGTTTTTGATATCTCAAATGTAAAAGCGTCCACATTTGCTTGTCTGCTTTTATGATGATACTCCCACCATTACCACCATCTCCACCATCAGGACCTCCTTTTGCAGTTATTTTATCTCTTCTGAAATGTGATGAGCCTGCACCTCCTTTTCCTGATCGACAGAAGATTTTTACATAATCAACAAAATTTGAATTCTTGACTCTCATTTATAAACTATCTATGACAGTATTTAAATTGTGAGAAATATTTTTTATGCTACCATGGCCATTTATTTCAGATAGTTTTTTCTGATTTGCATAAAATTTTTTTAAAGGCGCTGTTTTATTATTATACTCTTTAATTCTATTGGCAATGATATTCTCATTTTTATCATCTTCTCTTCCTGAGTTTTTGCCTCTTTCAAGTAAACGTTTAATAAGTTCGCTATCCTCTACTTTTAATGATAGCATAGCAGAAATAGAAGTTCCTTTTTTTTCAAGTAAAAGATCTAAAGCTTTAGCTTGTGCTGAAGTTCTAGGAAATCCATCAAAGATAAATCCCTTTGCATTGTGGTTATTATCTAGCTTAGATGATATCATTCCAATAACAATATCATCAGATACTAAATCCCCTCTATCCATAATTGCTTTTGCTTGAAGACCCAATTTTGTTCCTTCTGTGATCTCACTTCGTAAGATATCTCCTGTAGATAAGTGTACTAAGTTGTATTTATCAATTAATAGGTTTGATTGTGTGCCTTTTCCAGCACCAGGGGGCCCAAATAATACTATGTTTAACATGCTTTATTCTTTAAGTTTATAAATATGCTGCAAATTACGTCCGAGCTCATCATAATCTAAACCATAGCCAACAACAAAATCATTTGTAATTGACTTTCCAATAAAATCAATTGGGATATCTTTTGTGTATGCTTCAGGTTTAAATAATAATGTTGCTATTTTTATATCAGCGACATTTTCTTTTTTCAATAATGAAATTATTTTCTCTAAAGTAATTCCAGTATCAATAATATCTTCAAGGATTATAATATTTCTATTTTCTATACTTTTTCCTAATCCAATAAGTTCGTGTACATTACCAGTGGTTCTAGTTCCAAAATATGATGAAAGCTTAATAAATGATATTTCAGAGTTAGGAATATTAATTTTTCTTATTATATCAGCTGCGAAGACGAATGATCCATTTAAGATAGCAATAAAAATAGGAGCTTTTATAAAACTATTATTAATTTTATTTGAAACATCAGTTACTATGGATGCAATTTCATCATCTGTAATGAATATTTCGAATTTTTTATCTTTTAAGTCAACTTCATTATTCATTTGTATCTTTTCATTTTAATTATTACACCAGACTTTTCTTAAAGTTAATTGCTCATCTGTTGCATTTATATTTTTAATTATTTCTAATAATTGATAATGATTTCCAATAGATAAAGATATTGATTTTTCTGAAAACTTCTTCTTTACAGTAAGCGTTACTTCTTTTTTACAATCTTTAAAGATATCAGACAAGTTTCCATCAATTTTTTTGTCATTTATTTTTGTAATCTTATCATCAGGAGCGATGCCATTTTGATCAGTAATAGAATTAGGTTCGACTTTTTTAATTATTATCTCTCCATTTTCTTTTGCTGATACAAAACCAAAATATTGTGCTGAAAGATTAGGGTTAATCTTATCTTCTAGCATGAGACCTACAATATCTAAGGCAGATTTTAAATTATCTATATAATCCTCTGTTCCGTAAATATGACTTTCAAAGATTTCAGCTACTTTCAAGCCTCCAAATTTTACACAAATATTTCTAAAATCATCTTCATAGTATCCTTTTTCTTTAAGAGCAAATTCTTCATAGAGTTCTTTCATTACTGAATGTAAGCTATATTTCCCATTGCTATTTCGGATAATCTGTAAATCAACCATTAACATGCAAAGTGCGGCATCAGGATAAATAGATGTTTTTCTATTAGGAGAGCCTAATTTATAACCATCTAGCCAATTATCAAAACCACTATCAGCTACTGATAAGTTATACCTACCATAATTCATTAAATGACGTTCTAAATTTTGATTTTGAGTTTTTACAAATTGATTCCAATCAAATACATTTGAATTATATAGCATTAAATCACCCATATAAGTTGTTACGCCTTCTGCTACAAATCCTGTTCTAAAGTAATTCTCCTTAGTGTAATTATATGGGAACATTTCAATTGGTCTAATGGCCTTGATATTCCATGTATGATAAAGTTCATGTGAACAAACACCTAGTAAATCTTCATATTTTTTATTCATTATCTCATTTCCAGGACCTAGCAATAATACGGTATTTTTGGTATGTTCCACTCCATGATAACTTCTGTAAGGAGTAATTTGAAAGAAAAAATGATACTCATCCACAGGAAAGCCACCAAAATGTTTTATTTGACTTTTGGTAAAAGCGGTAAAGTCTTTTTTAAGTTTTTTCCAATTAGGATTGCACATTCCCTGAAACCAAATATGAAATGTAATACCGTTTACCTTATAATCTGCGTGTTGCAAACTATTTGAACAAATAATTGGTGATTCTGCAAGTAAGTCATAACCTTTAACTGTCAGAGTATTTTTTTCTTGATGCATTGAAGAAGCTATCTTGTAGTCTTTAGGAAGATCTAGATTTAATTTATATACTTCCTGGATTCTATCAACAATATAAAAAATACAATGAACAGGATTTAAGTAAAGTTGATGCTCATCTAAATAACAAGCACCAGCATCTAGCTGATTGGCATAAAAGTTATATACTATTGTAACTTCTCTCGCATTGTTAGAGTTTACTTCCCATAAATCTTTAGTAATTTTCTTAAAAGGTAATGGATTGTTTTTTTCATCAAAAGCACCCCATTTTTGAATATTCTGGGCAAAATCAGCTAGTTCATACCTTCCAGGTCTCCATGATGAAAGTTGAAATTTCATTGAATTAGCACCATTAGTTTTTGCAGAAAATTCAAAATCTACAAAATGTCTATGGGGCTTTTTAAAGCTTATGTGGTAGTTAATCATTTGTTTAATATTAATTTACAAACTTACAAATTTAGTGGGCTTTATTTTGTTTTTTAAGAGAGTATACTAGATTGTTTTTAACAAATTAATCTGAAAGAAGATACTTTTTAAAATCATAATATTTTATTGTTTTTTAGAAAATATTTATGATTAAAAAAACAATGTTTGTGCCACTTTTTCTAAGATGTTTTAATTAATATTGTAAAATTAAATTTAAATTAAAAAATTGGTACTATGAACTATGATGTTATTGTGTTGGGAACTGGTCCTGGAGGATATGTAGCTGCAATTAGAGCTTCTCAGTTAGGATTAAAGGTTGCAGTTGTTGAAAAGGAAAGTCTTGGTGGTGTTTGTTTGAATTGGGGATGTATTCCAACTAAAGCATTGTTAAAGTCAGCTCAAGTTTTCGAATATATTAATCATGCTAACGATTATGGTATAACAGTTGGGGATGTAAATGCCGATTTTTCAAAAATCATTAAAAGAAGTCGTGATGTAGCAGATGGTATGAGTAAAGGTATTTCGTATCTAATGAAGAAAAATAAGATTGAAGTTATAAATGGTTTTGGTAAAGTTAAACCAGGAAATAAAATATCTGTTACAATTGATGGAAAAGCGTCAGATTACAGTTCTAAGCATATTATTATTGCTACAGGTGCTAGTTCAAGGGTCTTGCCAAATCTACCTCAAGATGGTAAAAAAATAATTGGTTATAGAGATGCTATGATATTACCTTCTAAACCTAAAAAAATGGTAGTGGTTGGTTCAGGTGCAATTGGAGTTGAATTTGCTTATTTCTACAATTCTATGGGATGTGATGTTACAATTGTTGAATTTATGCCGAATATTGTCCCGGTTGAAGATGTTGATGTATCAAAGCAATTACAAAGGTCCTTTAAAAAGTCAGGAATAAAAATTATGACTAACTCCTCTGTTGAAAAGGTTGATACTTCAGGAAAAGGTTGTAAGGTATTTATAAAAACTAAATCTGGAGAAGAAACTATTGAATGCGATGTAGTACTTTCAGCCGTAGGGATTGTATCTAATATTGAAAATATTGGTTTAGAAGATGTTGGCATTAAAACTGAAAATGGAAAGATTCCTGTTGATGATTATTACCAAACAAATGTTAAAGGGTATTATGCTATTGGTGATGTTTTAGCCAATCAAGCTCTTGCTCATGTTGCTTCTGCTGAAGGAATTACATGTGTAGAGAAAATAGCAGGACAAAGTCCTGATCCAATTGACTATGGAAATATTCCTGGTTGCACATATGCAAATCCTGAAATTGCTTCTGTTGGCATGACAGAGATGGCAGCTAAAGAAGCTGGGTATGACATTAAGGTTGGTAAGTTTCCATTTTCTGCATCTGGAAAGGCATCAGCTGCTGGACATAAGGATGGTTTTGTTAAAGTAATTTTTGATGCTAAATACGGAGAATGGTTAGGTTGTCATATGATTGGATCTAATGTTACTGAGATGATTGCAGAAGCTGTTGTTGCAAGAAAATTAGAAACTACAGGTCATGAAGTGTTAAAAGCTGTGCACCCACACCCTACGATGAGTGAAGCGGTTATGGAGGCTGTCGCTGATGCTTATGACGAAGTTATTCATATGTAATTTGTCTTTTTTCTAATGGACTTTATTCTAGTTTATGATCAATTTTCTTTGTTCAATTCTATTATCATAAAGTAACTTAACAGAATAGAGCCCTTTAGATTTTTTTCTTAAATCTATTTGCTGGAATCCGTTTTTTATCATACTTGAATATTCTAGTTTTCCAATTGAAGAATAAATCTCTATTTTTAGAATGCTAATATTTGTTTTAATGCTAAATACTCCATTACTAGGATTTGGATATATAATAGTGTTTGAAATCTTTTTATCATCATTAACTCCTAATATATTTAGTCCATTTAATTCAATGTTATCAAGATAGAAATTATTACCAAAATCATTAATTCCTACAAATCTAAGCATGATTGTATCTCCATTTAAACTCCAATTACTCAGATTTATACTATCACTTCCCCAATCTCCACAATCAGGAAACCATGAACTATTTACATATGCTGTTGTTTGTAAATCAGTACCAATAGCACCGTATATTGAATCCCAGCTGTTACCGCAATTCGTTGAAATATCAATACGAAATCCATCATCATATCCATTTGTATAGCCTGAATACGCATAATTAAAATTCAGCCAATTTTGTGCATTTGCACCATTTCCTAAACCAATCTTATTAGAAACTAGGTATGCTTCGATTCCTGGTTGTTGAATTGAGTAGTGATTTAAAAAAGCTGTTTTTGTTGGCTGACAATCTGCTCCAAATGGTATAGTTTCTGATGACCAACTATAAGATGTTGATTGAAGACTCCATAATGCTGGTGGAAATATATTACTCTCAAAGTCTTCTTCGATATTGATGTTATTTGTTATAGGTGAGATAGAATCAACATATGTTATAAAATCAGTATATGACTGAGAACTTGTTCCAAATGCATCTGTGACAGTTAGTGATACATCGTATTTACCTTTGTTGGAATATATGACTGTAGGGTTCTCGATAGTAGAAGAAGACGGGTTTCCACCTGGAAAACTCCATTGCCATGAGGCACTGTTAAATCTAACAGCTGAATGATCAACAAATTTTACTGTATCATTTTGACAATTTATTATTCTTTTGTTTGATGCTATTTGTGCAGAAGGAGAAGAGTTTTCATATAAATCAATTTCATAAGCGCTTCTATTTGTTCCATTTATTAATAATCCATCTCTGTAATATGGAATCAATTGAACAGAATGTGTACTCTTAGGTAGATTAACATCATAAATTTCCCAGTCATTCATAGTGTTATTTCTATAGAATACTGTATTTCTTGTACCTAAGTAAACACCACCATCACTTCCTCTTTGGTGTTCAATGTTTGTAGCGTTAATATTGTCTAAAGTAGGAGTAGTCCAATTTATCCAATTCAGCCCTCCATCTTCTGATTTAAATACTTCATATCCTTGTGCATCTTGAACACCACCATACATGCTACATCTTGCTATCCAAAGTGTGTTTTCATCGTTACTACTAATTGTTATATCATATGGAATCCAGGATTGACCGTTTATGTTTGTTGGTGTTACTTCAATAAAACTAAATCCAGCATCATTTGATTTAAATATTTTTTTCATACCCCACCAGCTCTCCCATGTAGCAACATAAATTACTTCTGGATTACTCCAGGATACTTCAACTGAAGTAACTTTATCATCAAAGTGATATACTGGATTATAACTGCTTCCATTATCTTTTGAAAGCCAAAGAGTAGAATCTTCTCCAATATAGTTCCAGTTATAACATCTTGGATCAAACTCTATCTGAGATGATTCCGCTGTAATGTATGATGCATTTGGTTTTTTTGCTAATGAAAAAGTTGAAATATCTATGTTCCGATTTCCAGATAAGATTTTTCCTCCATAATCGCTATATGCAACTCTAGGATTTCCGAAATTTACAAAACCTCTTATATTGTCACCTCCATCAGTACATATCCAATCATTTAAGTATGTATTACCATCTTTTAGTAGTGTACCGTTATGATAAGTTCCACCTAGCATTACATCATTGTCTTTAAAGCCTACTCCAAAACCCCAGAAATCTGTGCCTGAAATACCAAATTGTTTTTTATAAATACTATCCCCATTGTTTTGTGAATAAAAAATTCCGCCATCACAAGCAAACCAAAGATCATCATTGAAATAATTTATATCATGAATATCTGCATGTATATATCCTTTTTTATGAGGCTGACTCCATTTAGCAGGGCAAGTGAAACTTACACCATTATCAAAAGAAATCCAATGATTTACACCACCAACATGTATGATGTCTGCATTGTTTGGGTTTACTGCTAAAGCTAAATCATAGTAGTACTGACCACCATCATCAGAGCCATCAGGTTGCCAGCCCATCATATTTATATTTGTTGAATCAGGAGGGCCAGCTGGTTGAGGGCCACAACATTGAAAATCCCAATTTTCTCCCATGTCATAACTTATATAAATTCCATATAATCCACTTCCTCCATTAGCATCTCCAGTTGCTAAAGCAACAATTTTATTTGGAGATGCTCTACTAACAGCAATCTCTGTTCTTTTTTGACTATCTCCAATATTTGGATTTGGCCATCCATTTGTGAAATTTATTAAACTATTTCCTCCATCATTTGAACGATAAAAGAGAGTGCTGTCACCCTCTTGTTTAACAAAGTACATTGTATCTGTAGAATTGGGATGAAATTCAATTTCAAGGAAATTTCCACTCATTATTTGGTTGAAATTAACACCTGCGTTAGTAGAATGAAATAATCCCTGATTAGATGCAACGAATAGCTCTTGATTGTTGGATGGTTTAAGCTTTATATCTTTCACAGAATGATTTAAGCTTGTAAACGAAGCATCTCCTATGATTATCCAATTTATTCCACCGTCTATTGACTTATAGATTCCTCCATTTCCACTTATAAAAATTATATCTGGATTTGTGTAATCAATTTCAATTGCATATACTGTATTGAGTGATAAATTCTTAGTTATTAGAGACCAGTTATTTCCTTTGTCGATTGATTTCCATGCACCCGCTGTTGCAGATCCAGCATAAAGCACATCTGAATTACTTACTGATTGTTCCACAGTGTAAATATGTGCTGATCCAGGTGCATATGACCTACTATTTGCATCTTTGTCAAAGTCCCAAGGTCCAATGCATTCCCATACATTAGAACTTTTTGAAATTTGTTGGATATTAGCATTTGAGAATCTACTAATATTTCTTAGCCACCTTTTATAATACTGTGTGTGTTTGTTTTTTACTAATTCATGATTTTTGTAATAAATATTAAAAGCATTTACTACATCTGCAATATCTGTATCCTCTGAGTACATAAGATTTACCCACTCCGGTTGTTTTGTGATATTTGCATCATATTTTAGTTCATTTTGGGCATACAAAGAAATGTTAAAATGAATAAATATGAAAAATATAATTTTTTTCATCTAGCAAACATAATTCAAATTTATTTAATCATAATCCAAAAATAGATTTAACATCATCGATACAATCTAACTTCTCCCAAGTAAAGGTTTCTATATTAAATTTCTTTTCTTCTCCAAGTATTTTGAAAATGACTTCTTTTTTTTGTGATTCTCTCCCCATGTGACCATATGCTGCAGTTTCTGAATATATTGGATTTTTAAGTTTCAATCTACTAATTATTGATGCAGGTTTTAAATTGAAACATTTCATATTTTTAACTTTCTCTGCAATTTCTCCGTCAGACAGTTCTATATTTGAAGAGCCATAAGTGTCAATAAATATTCCCATCGGCTCTGCTACTCCTATCGCATAACTAACTTGAACAAGTATTCTATCAGCTAATCCAGAGGCCACTAAATTTTTTGCTATATGTCGAGTAGCATAAGCAGCAGAACGATCTACTTTTGAAGGGTCTTTTCCAGAAAAAGCACCTCCGCCGTGAGCTCCTTTACCTCCATAAGTATCTACAATTATTTTTCTACCTGTTAGCCCTGTGTCTCCATGAGGACCTCCAATTACGAACTTACCTGTTGGATTAACATGATAATTTTCTGATCCAAACAAGGATTTATTTGACTCAGAAAGTTGATTTTTTACTCTAGGGATTAACACCTCTCTTACATCCATCTCAATTTGTTTTTGCATAATTTCTTCTTGTGCGAAATCATCATGTTGAGTTGAGACAACTATATCACTAATTCTTTTAGGAGAATGATCATCATTATATTCTATAGTAACTTGTGATTTTGAATCTGGACGTAAATAAGTCATTTCTTTCCCATTCTTTCTTATATCAGCTAGCTCAATAAGAATCTTGTGTGATAAATCTAGCGCAAGAGGCATTAAGTTTTCAGTTTCATTTGTAGCATAACCAAACATCATACCTTGATCTCCTGCTCCTTGCTCTTTATTTAATCCTATACCTTCAACAACACCTTGATTTATATCTGGTGATTGCTCATGGATAGCAGAGATAACACCGCAACTATCTCCATCAAATTGGTATTCAGATTTATTATACCCAATTTTTAAAATCACTTCACGAGCAATTTTTTGGACATCAATGTAAGCTTTAGTTGTTACTTCACCACTTAAAACTGTAAGTCCTGTTGTTACTAAAGTTTCACAAGCAACTTTTGATTCTTGATCTTGTGCTAAAAAGTTATCTAATAGTGCATCTGATATTTGATCAGCTACTTTGTCTGGGTGTCCTTCTGATACTGATTCAGATGTGAAATAATATGACATAATAATATAATTTTAAGTTAAATTTAATTATGATTTGGCTAAAAAAGTGCAAAGGGAAACTGTTTTAGCATTTTTTATAGTGGTTGCAATAGGCCAAATCTTTCCACTTTACTTTGCAAATTTAGAGTTTTTTTTAAAAAAAAATGTTTTTGAACTATTTAATAATTTTTATAATAAAAATGAATTAAGTGCTAATTTGAGGTTAGATCTCTAAAGTGATCCTCTAAATTAACTTTGTCTTTTCGTAGTTGAGACATTAAATTATCTGCAACTATTACTCCTTTGTTTATAATTATAACTCTGTCACATGTTTTATCAACTTCTTGCATGATATGTGTTGAAAGTAGCACTGTTTTTTCTTTTCCAAATTCTGTAATAAGCTTTCTTATTTCATCTAATTGATTTGGATCTAAACCTGTTGAGGGTTCATCTAAAATCAAGACATCTGGCTCATGAATTAATGCTGCTGCAAGTCCAACTCTTTGTTTGTAACCTTTAGATAGTTGCATGATTTTTTTGTTTTCATGCGTACTCAATCCAGTTCTAAGTACAATATTATTTATAGCATACTTTAAATTTTTGATATTGTAGATATTTCCAATAAAAGTCAGATATTCTTTAACATACATATCAAGATATAATGGGTTTTTTTCTGATAAGTACCCAATTTTTGATTTAACAAGAAGCATATTTTTTTTTGAGTTTATCTTACAAATACTAACTTCTCCCTTATCTTGTTTCAAACTACCACAAATAATCTTCATTAGAGTCGATTTTCCTGCACCATTCGGCCCAAGAAAACCAACAATTTCCCCTTTTTTAATGTTAAAAGAGATATTTTTTAATGCTAATTCGTTGTTGTAAGCTTTGGATATTTTATTGATGCTTATTGACATAGATTAATATGTATAATTCATGATTATAAAAACGTATTATAAATTGTATGTTTTTATTTTGTAAAGGTAAGTAATTTATAATCTTATTTTTGCAATAATGAATGGAGTTATAATAAAAACTACTGGCAAGCATTATTCTGTTAAATCAGACTCAGGAGATATTTTAGATTGTAGATTAAAAGGTAAACTGAGAATTTCAGGAATTAAGAGTACCAATCCATTTGTTGTTGGAGACAGAGTTGAATTAAGTTGTGAATCTAATCAGTGGCTAATATTAAGTCTTCATGAAAGAAAGAATTACATTTTAAGAAAGTCAGTTAACTTATCAAAGCAGACTCATATAATAGCGTCAAATATTGATCAAGCTTTACTTATGATTACTTTTAGTAGTCCTATTACTACAACAGCATTTATTGATAGATTTTTGATTTCTGCTAATGCTTTTGGTGTAGAAGTTATTTTAGTATTTAATAAAATAGATTTATTAAATGAAGATTTAAAGTTAAAGCATAAGGAATTAAAAGATATATATGAGAAAATAGGATATAAGTGTTTTTCAATATCAGCAATAAATGACGATCTATCTTTAATTAAAGAAAAAATAAAAGGAAAAGTAAATATGATATCTGGACATTCAGGAGTTGGAAAATCTACTCTTATAAATAAAATACAACCAGGTCTTAATATAAATACTAAAGAAATCTCAAAATCTCATCATCAAGGACAGCATACAACTACTTTTTCTGAGCTTCATGATTTAGATTTTGGTGGTGCAATAATTGATACGCCAGGCATAAGAGGCTTCGGATTAGTGTCATTAGAGCTTAATCAAATTGGGAATTATTTTCCAGAATTTTTAATATCTAAGAAAAATTGTAAATTTCACAATTGTATACATAAAAACGAACCTAATTGTGCTGTGAAGAGGGCGTTAAAATTAGGTGATATTTCGAGTAGTAGATATAATAACTATTTAAAAATGTTAAATGATATTGATGGTTTTAGAGTCAGTGATTACTAAATGAAGGTTGTTGTTCAAAGAGTAAATCAAGCTTCGGTTTCAATTGGTAATAAAGTAATCAATCGTATTTCTGAAGGCTTATTATTGCTTTTGGGCATTGAGAAAGACGATAATTATGATGATTCGTTATGGCTTGTAAATAAAATAATCAATTTAAGATTATTTTCTGATACTGAATTGAAAATGAATCATTCAATTCTTGATATTAATGGGGAGATTCTTGTGATTAGTCAATTTACGTTGCATGCTAAAATCAAAAATGGGAATAGACCATCATTTGTAAAAGCGGCAAAACCAGATTATGCAAAGCCTCTTTATGATCATTTTATTAGTAAGTTGAATGCTGGTCTTGAAAAAGATGTAAAATCAGGTATTTTTGGTGAGAATATGAAAGTAAAGCTTATAAATAATGGCCCGGTTACAATTGTAATTGATACAAAAAATAAACAGTGATAAATAAAATAATCTAGAATGTAATTTTAGCCCCAAATCTTGCCCACCTTCCTGGCTGGCTTATATTTCCGAAATCCACATACTCTTTGTCGAGTAAATTATTTATTTCTAAATACAGTGTACTATTATCAAGCATTTTATAAGATAACCGTGAAGAAACTAGCCAAAATGGTAAGTATTCTACTTCTTGATTAGTTACATAATTGGTATATCCACCTTCTCTGTCTTGACGTGTTGTTCGCCAATCGATTCTAATTTTATCATTAATTATTTGATGAGCAGTTATCGAAAATTGAGTGCTAAGAAAATCTAAGAGATATGCAGATTGGAACCCATTAGATGTGGTGTCAGATTGATTAAATGCATAATTAACTGAAAAAGAAGAAATTGGCAATTTGGTATTTAGAATATGATTTAAATCAATTTTAGAATTTAACTCATATCCTGAAGTTGAGAGCTTAATTAAGTTTTGAGTTCTCCACATGCTGTCTCCATTTAAAAGTACCCAATCAATCATATTTTTACCATCTCTATTGTAATAGGTAAATGTTGTGTTGTGTCCATTTCCATACCATTTTAAGCCTAATTCTTGATTTGTTGAGTATTCAGCTTTTAGATTTTTATTTCCAATATTTGTTGGAGAATTGTAGTATAATTCTGTGTAATTTGGAGTTCTCATTGATTTGCTAAATGATGTAAAAAGTTTAGTCTGATCAGTTATTTCATATGCTACATCTATTCCAGGAAAGTATTGGTTCCCACGCCCAAAATCAATATTCATCATAATTCCAGATGAAATGGTTAATTTTTGTACTTTAATATTTTTCTCTGCAAATAAATTTATTGTTGTTGTATTTGCTCCTTTATAATAATAATTATCAATATCAATCATTATTGGATAATCTAAATCATTTCCTAGAACATTTGAGATGATATTGTCAGCTCTCATTTCCATACCTAAAACATTAGAGCCGTTTTTTGTTTTTTGAATTATATTAAAATCTATGCCATACACATTTGTTTCATGAAAATTATGATAAAGACTAGGATTCGATCTAAAAAGAATAAATTCATCATTATGTTTCCTCCAATATAATTTGTTTTCAATAGTTATCTCTCCCTCTTTTTTAAATTGTAGTGATGCAAATGTAGTTTGAGTAATTTCAAATTGATTTGGATATTTAGGAGAGTAAAATCCATAGGCTCCAAATTCTTTTTTAATGTATCCCGCATTTAAAAGTGTTTTGATATTAAATATGTTAGCTTTAGCCTGGTAATAGTAGTTCTGAATTTTATAATCTGTTCCATCAATATATCCGTCGCTTCTTTTCTGGCTCACAGACAGATTATGATTGATGCTTCTTTGTATTGTATGGTAGTTAACTTCAGTTGAAGAGAATTTATTATCACCAAAGCTGAGATTTGCAGAGTTATTCATTTCTGATTTTGTAATAATATTTATTGCTCCAGTGTACGCATAATTCCCAAATATTCTACTAGCTCCTCCGGTTATTACTTCAATACATTCAATCTGCTCTAGTGAAACTGGAATGTCAAATGTATGATGTCCAGTTTGTGGATCATTCATCTTAACGCCGTTTAACATAACTAAGACTTGTTCGAAAGTCCCGCCTCTTATGCTAATGTCTGCCTGAACTCCTTGCCCTCCTCGTTGTCTAATATCTACATTCATTGCGTACTCTAATAAATCTTCAACGGATTGCACTGGGGCATTTGCAATTTCATCACTTGAAATAATTTGAATATTTGAGGTATTATCGTTATTATGAGCTCTATTAGCAGATACTACAACTTCTTTAATGCTCTTGTTAATAATGTTTTGAGCGTTCCCTATTACTAGTGATAGTAATGTTATAAAAAAGGTAATGATTATTTTATTCATAATATATTTTTGATTTGGATGATAAACAAATTTATTTTTTCATACCCTTAGGATATCCATAGATATGAACAATATCAATTTTTTTTGAGAGTGACATTATTCCTGGATTTAATCCTAAATCCCCTTGTGGTATTTTTATATTTAATTCTTTGTAATATTCTTTCCATATATCTAATGTGTCTTTTGTCTTTGGGTGTAGAAAAGTCATTGGTAAAAGTTTAAAAATACTATCTTTTATGAAAGCTTCATGAATCAGTTCTGAGCAATAATACATGCTATTGTTTAAAACAAATGAATCATCGTATTTCATATTTAGTTTTGATTTTGAAAATATTATAGCATCTTTAATGGCACTGGTAAAAGTTGGTTTTAATCTACCTACAATAACTTTTGGATTGTTATTTATATCAGCTGATCTTGATAAAAAGTCATTAATTTTAGTCAATTTAACTTTTGGGGGTATTGCTTCTAAAACTTTTAGTTCTCCTTTGTCACTGACAATTAATCCAACATGAGAAAGGTCAGCTTCTTGATATCCAGGTGTTACCATTTCAATTGCTTCGCATAGCGGTGATGAATCTAAATCTTGAAAAAGAAGATCACCTTCATTAAGAGTAAATGAAGATGTACATGAATAGAACGATATTAAAATTATGTATATATTTTTTTTCATATTCAAAAATAAAAAAAGAGGAACAGAATGTTCCTCTTAATTCATAAATTTAAAATTATAGTTATTCTGCTAAAACGATAATTTTGTTTTTTTGCATTTCAATAACTCCACCATTTATTTCAAATTTTAACGAGTCATTATTTGTTTTTTTTACAATTATTTCACCTTTAGCTAAAGTAGAAATAATAGGAGCATGATTATTTAGGACCTCAAAACCACCGATTGTTCCAGGAAATTTAACTGATTTAATTTCACCAGAAAATAATTGCTTTTCAGGAGTTATAATTTCTAAGTTCATATCTATTTATTTTGCTTCTGCTAACATTTTTTCTCCTTTCTCAATAGCTTCTTCAATAGATCCAACTAAATTAAAAGCAGCTTCTGGATATTGATCTACTTTTCCTTCCATAATCATGTTAAACCCTTTAATTGTGTCATTTATATCTACTAAAACACCTTTGAGTCCGGTAAATTGTTCTGCAACATGAAATGGTTGTGATAAGAATCTTTGAACTCTTCTTGCTCTATGTACCGCAAGTTTGTCTTCATCTGACAATTCGTCCATACCTAATATTGCAATAATATCTTGTAGTTCTTTATATCTCTGAAGAAGTTCTTTTACATTTTGAGCACATTCATAATGTTCTGTACCGACTATTTCTTCTGTTAAAATTCTTGATGTAGAATCAAGAGGGTCAACTGCCGGGTAAATACCTAGCTCAGCAATTTTTCTCGAAAGAACAGTTGTTGCATCTAAATGTGCGAATGTTGTAGCAGGAGCAGGATCTGTTAAATCATCAGCAGGTACATAAACAGCTTGAACTGATGTTATAGATCCATTTTTTGTAGATGTGATTCTCTCTTGCATTGTGCCCATCTCTGTTGCTAATGTAGGTTGATATCCTACAGCTGAAGGCATACGACCAAGAAGAGCAGAAACCTCTGATCCAGCTTGAGTGAATCGGAAAATATTATCTACAAAAAATAATACGTCTTTTCCTTTCCCTTGTCCATCTCCGTCTCTAAAGTACTCCGCAATTGTGAGGCCAGATAAAGCAACTCTTGCTCTTGCTCCTGGTGGCTCATTCATCTGCCCAAAAACGAAAGTAGCTTTTGAATCAGCCATTTTTTTCTTATCAACTTTTGATAAGTCCCATCCACCTTCTTCCATAGATTTATTAAAATCTTCACCATAATTAATGATCCCAGACTCTAGCATCTCTCTCATTAAATCATTTCCTTCTCTTGTTCTTTCACCAACTCCAGCAAAAACTGAAAGTCCACCATGTCCCTTAGCAATGTTGTTAATTAGCTCTTGTATAAGAACTGTTTTTCCAACACCTGCGCCTCCAAATAAACCAATTTTACCTCCTTTTGCATACGGCTCAATTAAGTCAATAACCTTAATACCAGTAAATAATACTTCAGTAGATGTTGACAGATCTTCAAATTTAGGTGGGTCTCTATGTATAGGAAGTCCACTAGATTTTTCAAGTTCTTCCATTCCGTCTATAGCATTGCCAATAACATTAAAAACTCTCCCTTTAATATTCTCCCCTGTAGGCATTTTAATCGGCGCTCCTGTTGCATTTACTTCAGCACCTCTACTAATTCCATCTGTAGTTTCCATTGAAATTGCTCTTACTGTATCTTCACCAATGTGTTGTTGACATTCTAGAATCAATTTTTGACCATTTTCTCTTGTAATCTCTAAAGAATCGTAGATGTTAGGTAGTCCTTGATTGTTGTTTTCGAATGTTACATCAACTACAGGTCCAATTATTTGTGATACTCTTCCAGTGTTATTTGACATTTTTTTATTTTTTGTCGTTAAAAATTTAGTATTTTATCGTGTGCAAACTTACTATTTTTAAATTGTCTGAATGATATAAATTAGGGTTTAAATTAATTGTTAATTTTGAACACTTTTTTAACAATTTAAAATCTTCAAAATTTAAGTGAAAATATTTGATTCAATTAATAAGTTTCCGTCTAATGTAAAAACAATTGTAACGCTAGGCACCTTTGATGGAGTGCATAAAGGTCACATTGCAATTATTAATAGAATTAATGATATTGCAAAAAAGAATAATCTTGAAAGTGTTCTGCTTACTTTCTATCCTCATCCTAGGCATGTATTATATCCTGACGATCAAAATCTTAAATTGATAAATACAATTGAAGAAAAGATTGACTGTCTTAAGCTAACTGGATTAGATAATTTGATTATACACAAGTTTGATAAAGTATTTTCAAGATTAAAATCTGTAAATTTTATTAGAGATATTCTAGTTGACAAGTTAAATATGAACTATATGATAGTTGGATTTGATCATCAATTTGGTAAAAATAGAGAGGGTTCTTTTGAAGATCTTATTCAGTTTTCTAATCTTTATGATTTTAAAATTGAAAAAATAGAAGCGCAACTTGTTGAAGGAATTTCGATAAGTTCTACTAAAATTCGAAAAGCAATTCAAGCCGGACAAATAGTTAAGGCAAACTCTTATCTATCTTCAACTTATTCAATTACAGCTTCGGTTATTAAGGGAAATAATATTGGGTCTAGTATCGGTTTTCCTACTGCAAATTTAGATGTATCGAATAGATGGAAGATTGTACCAAAAAATGGAGTCTACTTTGTAAGTGTATTAGTGCAAAATAGAAAATATTTTGGCATGTTAAATTTGGGTTCGCGCCCAACTATTGATGATAGCACATTTGTTATTGAAGTGCATCTTTTTGATTTTAATAAACAAATTTATAATGAGACTTTAAAAGTTAATTTTCTTAAGAGAATTAGGAGTGAAAAGAAGTTTTTAGATTTGTCAAAGCTGCAGTTGCAACTTAAAACAGATGAAATAGAGTGCAGGTCATTAATTGATAATTTTTGTTAAGTTATAATCTCTAGCTTAGCAAACTTTAATAAAAGTTGTTTTTGACCAACTCCGTTGAAGAAAACAGTTGCTTTTTTATTACTCCCTTCTCCAGAAATACTAATCACTTTCCCTTCTCCAAATCTTGAATGTTTTACATTCATTCCGTTAGAAATTTTACTCAAATCACTTTCTGTAATATTGATATTTTTTGATCTGTTTATGTTGGTGAGTTTTCTTCCTGGATTATTTTTATTTACTGATGTATTTATATTTTCTTTTTTAATCTTAGCGAAAATTTTATGAGGACGAAAATCTTTGTTAATTGATGGTGCTTCATGTTTTTCAATATATTTTTCATCTATTTCATTTATGAATCTGCTTGGATCTGATTCAGTATATTGACCCCATTTAAACCTGCTTCTAGCAAATGAAAGGAAAAGTCTTTTTTCAGCTCTAGTAATAGCTACATAAAACAACCTTCTTTCTTCTTCTAAATCTTCTTGACTTTGACCACTCATCATGCTTGGAAATAAATTTTCTTCTAAACCTACAACAAAAACATATGGAAACTCTAGTCCCTTTGCTGCGTGAACTGTCATTAAAGTAACTTTGTTTAAATCATCTTTATTATCTAAATCTTGATCAGTTAAAAGTGCAACATCTTTCATGAAATCGGGTAGCTTGTTAAGACTTAGTTCTGCTGTTTGGCTGAAATCCTTTATTCCATTTAATAATTCTTGTATATTTTCAAATCTAGAGACTCCCTCTGGTGAGTTGTCTTTATGAAGGTGATTGAAAATTCCGGATTGCTTTGCAATCTCTTCTGAAACAGTATATGCGTCATTTTGTTTAGCGCTGATAATAAAGTTATTAATCATTAATGCAAACTCACTGAGTTTTTTTTGGGTTCCGTTATTTATTTTTAAGTTGTGTTTTTCTAAATTGCTAATAACATCCCAAATTGATTTGTTGATTGAGTTAGCGTAGACGTTTAAAGTCTGAAGTGTAGTTGTTCCAATACCTCTTGTAGGATAGTTAATTATTCTTTTGAATGCTTCTTCATCTTTAGGATTTATTGAAAGTCTGTAGTATGCTAAAAGATCTTTTATTTCTTTTCTTTGATAAAATGATAAACCCCCATAGATCTTGTATTTTATATTTCTTTTTCTAAGTGATTCTTCAAGTGCTCTTGATTGCGCATTTGTTCTGTACAAAATTGCAAAATCTTTGTTTAATGCTTCATGCTTAGATTGTATTTCAGAGATTGTATTTGCCACTAATCTTCCTTCATCGTTATCAGTCTCAGTTTTTACAATTATTATTTTGTCACCAACAGTATTTTCAGTCCAAACATTTTTTTGAATTTGTTTTTCATTATGTTGAATAATACTGTTTGCTGCACTTACTATTGTTGATGTTGATCTATAATTTTGTTCTAGTTTATAAGTTTTAAAGTCTGGATAATCAATTTTGAAGTTTAGAATGTTTTGAATATTTGCTCCTCTAAATGCGTAGATGCTTTGTGCGTCATCACCAACAATACATATGTTTTCATATAAAGCTGCTAATTGTTTGATTATTAAATATTGAACGTGATTCGTATCTTGATATTCGTCTATTAAAATAAATTTGAATTTTTCTTGATATTTTAAAAGTAAATCGGCATGACTAGAAAGAAGTTGATGTGTTTTTAACAAAAGATCGTCGAAGTCCATTGCAGAAGCTTTTTCACATCTTTGAGTATACATTTTATAGATTCTTCCAAATTCAGTTCTTTTAGCTATTTTATCTTGCTGGTTTATTTCTGAATTTGAGTTATAATTATCTGGTGAGATAAAGTTATTTTTAAGTGATGAAATTCTGCTTCTAATAATTCCGGGCTTGTAATATTCTTTGTCTAAATTTAACTCTTTAATAATACTTTTGACTAAACTTTTTGAATCATCCGTATCATAAATTGTAAAGTTAGTTGGATAGTTTATCTTTTCAGATTCAGCTCTTAGTATTCTAGAAAATACTGAATGAAATGTGCCCATCCAAATGCTCTTTGAAATAGATTCTCCAACAATAGACTCAATTCTATTTCGCATTTCTTTTGAGGCTTTATTTGTAAAAGTTAAAGACAGTATGTTAAAAGGGCTTACTCCATTTTTTAAAAGGTGAACAATTCTATAGGTTAGAACTCTAGTTTTGCCAGATCCAGCTCCTGCAATAACCATTAAAGGTCCTTTTACATGCTTTACTGCCTTTTGTTGATCTATGTTTAGTTCTTTAAGGTATGATTCCATTTTAAAATTTAGGATTCCAAAAATAGTAATTATGTCATATGATTTTTGTCCTATTTTATTTTTTTTTAAACATGTAAGATTATGTTTTGAAAATAGTAAATCTTGTTTTATATTTTGTATTTTTGTGGAAAATAAGTCTGAATATGAGAAAATTGTTGTTTATTTTGTTCATTAGCTTTTCATTTTTAAGAGTTGATGCGACACATTTGATGGGTGGTGAGATTACTTGGGAATGTATTAAAGACCCAGCAAGTCCCGATTTAGGAAAGTATATTTTTACTATGAAGCTTTACCGTGATTGTGATGGAACAACACTTAGTCAATTTGCTGAGACTATACAGGTTTGGGCTGATGGAGTGAATTTTCAAAATATTAATTGTGATTTTATTTCTAACACAGATATATCACCATTATGTGATGTTGCGAACAGTGGAAATGCTCAGTTAGATTGTTATGGTTTTAATCCAGCTGGAGCTGTTGAGGAATATGTTTATCAATCTTTGCCAGTTCAATTAATTGGCACTCCACCTGCAACAGGGTGGCATTTCACTTGGGATTTATGCTGTAGAAATGGTGCAATTGTAAATCTTTTAAATCCAGATACACAGGGCTTTACTTTAAGAGCTACTATGTACCCATATACTGATCCTATAACTGGATTGATTTTGCCTGCTGATCCTTGCTTTGACTCATCTCCAGTTTTTAACGAAAGTCCAAAAACAATTATTTGTTCGGGTTATCCTTTTGCCTATTCACATAATGCCTCTGATCCTGAAATTGATAGTATACGTTACTATTGGGCAGAGCCTTTAGATGATGGTTTTTTTGCGTATGATCCAGATCCTGCAAATTTTTCACCTGCTGCAATTCCATTTGTTGGCGGTTTCACGTTCAACTCTCCAATTCCAGGTAATCCATCTCTTAATCCAGTGTCTGGCGAAATTTCTTATAATTCTAATATAGCTGGAAATTTTGTTACTGTAACTAGAGTTGAATCTTTTAAATGTGGTCAGAAAATTGCTGAGATACATAGAGACATTCAAGTAGTTTTAATTGGATGTCCAACTATGCCTGGTGGTGCACAAAACGATCCACCCGTTGTTCCAGCTCCTGTTGGTACTCAAACATGGACTGTTGATCCTCTAGGCTCTTCATTATTGCCATCTTATGAAACAACAGTTACTGCTGGAGAATTTATTTCCTTTAATATTCTTGGAATCGATTCTAATTTGTACAATGGTGTTACACCTCAAGATGTGACAATGGAAGTCTCAGGGGGACAAATTTTAGATCCAAATACAGGTTCTTGTCAAAATCCACCATGTGCAACATTTCTTTCACCTACTGGTACTCCTTCTCCGCTAATTGAACCTTTGATGGTTGAAGGAGTTTTTGAATGGCAAACAACATGTGATCATGTATCGACAGATGTTGCATGTGGACGAACAACGAATTTATATCAGTTTTCAGTTAAGGTTTATGATGATTTTTGTCCAGCACCTGCCATTAGAAGTGTTACGTTGATGGTATATGTTGAAGCCAATAATGATATGCAAATATCAGATGTTCAGCCTTCATGTTTTGGTAATGATGGTGTTATTACAATTGAACCTAGCTTGTCTATTACTCAGGTTGCTTGGGATGCTGAATTATATGATCTTTTCGGTAATCTTGTAGCCTCAGTTAATAATATAACAGGAACCTCTGCATCTCTTACTGGATTGTCTGAAGGCGAGTATGTTGTTAGAGCCGTTGGTGCTGGAGGGTGTTTGGTGCAAGATAGTATTGAACTTGTATTAGCTCCTAATCCATTAAATATTTCAACTACTTCAAGCAATGTAAGTTGTTTTGGTGGTAATGATGGTGAGATAGGTGTTTTTCTAGACAATGGTTTATTGCCATATACTTTTTATATAAATGGGGTTGAGAATTTAAGCCCACCTCCTTACGACAGCTTGTTTACTGACTTGTCTGAAGGTATGTATGTGATTACAGGTATTGACTCTGATTCTTGTGGATTACGAGATACTGTTTATATTTCTGTTCCACAGTTTCCTTTGCAAGTCTTAAGCGCTAATAGTGTTACCTTGTGCGATAATGCTTCTCAGGGTTCAGCACTTGCAAATGCAGCAGGAGGCACTCCCTTTTCTGATGGTTCTTATATCTTTGAATGGTATAATACAAATTGGGGAAGCGTTGGTATTGGAGATAGTATCTCAAATTTAACAATTGGTGATTATTTTTTAGAAGTTACTGATTCAAATGGTTGTCAAGCTAATATGCCAATTACTGTAACAGCTCCTCAACTACCATTATTTGTTTCGCCCCAGTTATTTGGTGTTGTGTGTACAGGTGATGCAAGCGGTTCTGCAATTGTATTTACAGGGGGAGGTTATGCGCCATATGATTATGAGTGGTCAGAACTTAACGGGGCAGTATTAGAGACTGTAAATGATATTACAACCAGTGATACTATTTCAGGTTTAGTTGCTGGTTTTTATCAACTATTAATTACTGATGATGTTGGTTGTACAGAAGAAATTACCTTTAATGTTGATGAGCCTAATGTTGCTTTAGAGATAGCATCAGTATTTGTTGTTGATTCTGTAGATTGTTATGGTGATTTAAATGGAAGAGCATTAGTGAATATGGTTCCTTTTTCAGGGGCACCTGCTTATAATTATCTTTGGGATAATGGTGAAATTGCAAATGAGGCTCTTTCTTTGAGTGGAGGATGGCATACTGTTCAGGTTAGTGATATTAGAGGTTGTATTGTTACTGATTCTGTTGAAATACCTGAGAATACTCTTATTCAATCTTCATTATCTATTACTGATTCTATAAGTTGCTTTGGTACTGCAGATGCTTCTGCCTCTGTATCTACTGTTGGTGGTGCTTCTTCATCTTACACATATTTTTGGAGTCATTTAGCGAATCAAATAGATAATGTTAATCAATATACAGCATTGAATTTATCTCACGGAAGTTATTATGTAACAACTAGGGATGATTTAGGATGTGTTGTTGTTGATAGTATTTATATTAGCGAGCCAGCACCATTGTATGTTAATGCTGAGGAGTTTTTAGAGGTTAGTTGTAATGGTTTTTCTACTGGTACGGCTTATGCTGTTGGAGTTGGAGGAACGCAGCCGTATACTTTTACTTGGGTTAATAATGGTTTGGTGTCTATTGCTTTGGATTCGTCAGTTACTGAGTACACATTATTTTCAGGTTTAGAGACTGTTTCTTTAGAAGATGACAGAGGTTGTATAGCTACAGATACTGTTATGATTAATCAGCCAGAGCCATTAGTTGTTACTATTTCAGATAGTACTTTGGCGTATTGTGTTGGTGTTAATACAGCATCAGCTACAGCTTATGTTGTTGGTGGTACTGCACCCTACACTTATGAGTGGGATGATAATTCAGTTTTTCCTCAGACAACATCTATTGCTTCTAATTTAGATGCAGGTGTTTATATGGTTACGGTTACGGATTATAGAGGTTGTGTTGCAAGTGTTAGTGTTGATTTGACTCAAGTTACTAGCGTTATGGGTGCAACAATTGAATCATTGAGTACTTTGGGAAACAACGTTAGTTGCTATAATAGTACAGACGGTATTTTAACTGTTGAAGTTACGGCAGGTACTTTGCCTTATACATACCAGTGGCTAGGTCCAACAGGTTCTAGTACCAATGATACTAT
>Ga0206678_10000029_pt1 | contig 82392 bp, 85 predicted proteins | sample M180m12015metaG_FD_155453 | JGI IMG/M metagenome (GOLD analysis project Ga0206678, IMG submission 155453) | Ammonia-oxidizing marine archaeal communities from Monterey Bay, California, United States - M1 80m 12015 | ecosystem: Environmental > Aquatic > Marine > Intertidal zone | place: USA... | reverse complement strand
CTCCAGCACATCGGAGAGCTTGGTCGCTGCGTTGCCCGGGTTCACGGCATGCGTCATGAACGCTGCCACCCGTTTGTCCCACAGCTTCGGGATCTGGCGTACCTTGCCCACGTCGCCGGGGCGATGGCCGAACAGGACCAGACCGTCGACCCACGTGCCGACGAAGACCAGGTCGGCCTCGGCCAGTTCCTTGTAGTCGATGTTGGTGACCGGGCGCACGGCGACAGTGGCGCCGGCTGATGCGACAGCCCCGCCGATGAGTTCGGCGGCCCGGCGGGTGTTGCCGGTCCGGCTCTGGTGGATCACGACGACGTTCAAGCGTTCAGTGTGCCTCATGGGAACGAGCCGTCCTACACTCGCCGCCGATTGGGCACCTTGTGGCCAGCCTGATCGGGGAGGAATCAACATGGATCAGGAGCACGTATGAGTCGGGAAACGGGCCGTCTGGCAGGGAAGGTGGCCTGCATCACCGGTGCCGGTTCGGGCCTAGGACGGGCCATGGCCCTGAGGTTCGCCGAGGAGGGCGCCACCATTGCTGCCCAGGACCTTCGCGAGGAGGCGGCCGACGAGACCGTCAAGTTGCTCGACGGTGACGGTCACCAGGCCTTCGGGGGCGACGTGTGCGACGAGGGCGACATGGTCTCGATGTTTGCTCAGATCCACGGGACCTGGGGTTGTCTCGACGTGCAGGTCAACAACGCTGGAGTGAGCCGCCTGCCCGGCGACGGCTTCGACGAGATGATGGCCGGACAGGGCTCCCAGATGTCGCTGATGGGTTACGAGGCGTTCTCCAAGATGATGGCCATCCACGCCGGGGGGACCTTCCTTGGTACCCGCGAGGCCGTCAAGTTGATGGGTGAGGGCGGGTCGGTCATCACGTTGTCGAGCATTGCCGGTCTGGCTGGTTGGGGTCCGGTGCACTACGCCTCGGCCAAGGGAGCGGTCCTGGGGTTCACCCGGGCAGCCTCTAGGGAACTGGGGGCCATGGGCATCCGCATCAACGCCATTGCCCCCGGGGTGATCGACACCCCGATGACCGCCGACGTCGATGAGGCCATGCTGGCCCCGATGGTGATGATGACACCACTGCGACGGCAGGGAACGGCCGAGGAGATCGCCGCCACGGCGCTGTTCCTGGCTTCGTCGGAGAGCTCGTTCATCACCGGCCAGTGGATCTCGCCCAACGGCGGCCTCATCACCATCTGAACAGGCGCCTGCCGGGTGCGGGCTTCGGCCTTCCCATCCGGATCGGCCGGTGTCGTCAGCGGGTCTGGTCAGCCAGCGTGCTCAGCGGCTGCGGTCTAGATCCAGCAGGTGCTGTTCGGCCTCTTCGGGCTGGAGGCCCATCTCGGCCATGCCGGCGGCCAGCACAGCCCGATACGACATGCTGGGCGGTCCCGCGGGCGGAGGGGCCGTGGAACCCAGCGTGCAGACCGGCTCGTCGTCGATTCGATCCATGCCGATCAGCAGGTCGATGATCCCGTCCAGCACCCGGACGGACTCACCAGATGCAGGCGGTTCCGAGGGCAGGAAGGCGTCTTCAGTGGGCCGGCCGTTCTCCTGGGCGACCACGTCGGCCATCTGATCCCACGTGATGCGCCATGCCCGACCCACCACGTCGCGCCGGTCGGCCGATGTGGGTTCGTCTGGACAAAAGCAGCAGCCGCCGTCCCAACGTGAGGAGTGGCCGCCGAAGAACACCGGATGGGGGACCACGACCCGTCTGTCACCGGTCGCCGGACGGGGGTCGGTGGCACCCCGATGGGGTCCCCACGGCGTGTCGTCGCCGCAACTCTGAAGGTAGGCGTCGAACCGGGCGGCCAGCAGATTGGACCCGTAGGCCACGTACCAGACCGGGGTCGATCCGGGTTCGGTCATGCTCGACCCAGTAGCCCATCGAGGCCGCGAGCTGCCGGGTCGTCGGCCGGGGGCGGCTCATCGTGCAGGCGGTTCAGGCGGCTGAGGCTGACCAGGCCGGCCATCACTGCGCCACCGTCGGTGTCGACGGGGAGTTCGCCGGCTTCACCCCAGTGCATCTCCACCCGATAGCTCCCGGCATGGCCCTCCTTGGGGACCATGTCGGCGGTGGTCAGACTTCGAGGGGGTGCCGATCCGGTCACCGTGTGGCGCCAGCCCTGCAGTTCGCCCAACGGGATATTGGGGACGTTCACGTTGAGCACCTCGGCGGTAGTCGGCGGGTTCTGGGCCATTGCCTCCACCACGGAGCGGGCCACCGTGGCTGCTGTCGCCCAGTGCTGATCGACCAGCACCTCGTCGGACCCCTGACCCTCGATGCCCCAACCGGTGACGGCCTGGCTCACGGCGATGCCTGTAGTGCCTCCGTTGCGTGCAGTAAGAGCTGCGCCCACGGTGCCCGAGTGGTACACGGACCGTCCGACGTTCATCCCGGGGTTGATGCCGGCCACCACTAGGTCGAATGGGTCGCCGAACAGGCCGAGGCGGCTGTAGATGACGCACAGTCCCGGCGGGCCGCTGACCGACCAGGAGCGGTCGATGCCGTCGATGGTCGCGTCATGGACCTCGGGGCGGATCAGGTGCATGGCCCCTAGCGAGGCGCCGGCTCCCGAGTACTCGGCATCGGGGGCCACCACTGTGACCTCGCCGAGGTCGACCAGAGCCCGGGCCAGTTCGTGGAGGCCCACCGAGTCAATGCCGTCGTCGTTGGTGACCAGTATTCGCATGGTTCCCGACCGTAGTGAGCGTCGCGACCTGGTTGGCCAGTGGGGCGTTGGTCAGCGGGCCCTGGTCAGTCAGCGAGCTGTAGGTTGAGGCGTTCCCATTCGGCCATCAGCTCGGCGGCCCGGTCCTTGGCCGCCTCGTGTTCGGCAACCACGGCGGCGGCACCGTCGGGGTCCTGGTACAGGTCGGGGTCGGCCAGACGCTCCTGGACCTCCACCACGGCGGCCTCGGCGGCCTCCCACTGCTTTTCGGCCCGTCCCAACTTCCGCTGGAGGCCCTGTCGTGGATCGCGCTGGCGGCCCTTCCCGGCAGATTGGCCACCGCCCTTCCGGTTTCCGTCCGGGGTTCCGTTTCCGCGACGGGCCGTCGCACCGTGGGATGACGGGGCAGGCATCGAGTCCACCTTCACCGGGTAGAGCACCCGGTCGGGGACGCCCTCGTGCCAGGTTGCCCTGCCGTCCCTGACCTCAACGGCGCAGTCGGCGACCGATCGGATCAGGTGGCGGTCGTGGGTGATGAGCACGACGGTGCCCGGGTAGGCCAGTAGGGCGTCCTCCAGGACGTCACAACTGGGCAGGTCCAGGTGGTTGGTGGGCTCGTCTAGTACCAGGAGGTTGACCGGGACGGCCAACGTCTTGGCCAGTGCCAGTCGGGTCTGCTCTCCGCCCGAGAGGTCGCCCACACGGCGGTCGACGGCGTCGCCTCGGAAGCCGAAGGAGGCCAGGTACGTCCGTGGGTTACGACCGTCGACCCCCACACCGGGAACCGTCTTGAACTCCTCGAGCACGGTGCGCTGATCGTCGAGTATCTCCGCTTGGAGTTGGTCGAAGTGGGAAAGGTCGACGTTGGTGCCCCGGGTCACCTGCCCGGCCAGCGGCGGCATGTCGCCGGTTAGGAGCCGGACGAGGGTGGTCTTGCCGGCCCCGTTCGGACCGACCAGGGCTACCTTGCGACCCCGCTCCACGTCGAAGGTGACGTTCCGTAGGATGACCTCGTTGCCCGGCTCGTTGCCCGGCTCGTTGCCCGGCTCGTTGCCCGATTGGACGCTGGCCCCGTCTGCGACCGGGTAGCCGGCCGTGACGTCGTGGAGTTCAGCGACCAGACGCGATGACCGCCGTGGCTTGGGGAACCCGAACCGGCTGGCCGGGTCGTCGGGTTCGTCAACGACCATCCGGTCGAGCTTTTCCAGAGCCTTGACCCGGCTCTGGACCTGACGGGCCTTGCTGGCCTTGTAGCGGAACCGTTCGATGAACTTCTCGGTCTGGGCCACCTGGCGGTTCTGCTGGGCGGCGATGGCCCGCTGGGCGGCCAACTGCTCTTCGCGGGCCACCACGAACTCGGCGAACCCGCCCACGTACTCGGTGATCCGATTGTTGGACAGTTCCAGAATCCGATTGGCCACCGCATCGATGAAGTCCCGGTCGTGGCTGACGAACAACAGGCCCCCCGACCAGTTGGCCAGGTGCTGCTCCAGCCACGCCACGCTGTCCACGTCGAGGTGGTTGGTGGGTTCATCCATGATCAGGAGGTCAGGGGCCGACAACAGGAGGCGGGCCAGGGCGATGCGCATTCGCCAGCCACCGGACATCTCGTCCATGGGTCGGTCGTGGTCGGCCGAGTCGAAGCCGAGCCCCGAGAGGATTCGGTGGGCGTCGGCCTCCACGGCGTAGCCGCCGATCTGCTCGAAGCGTGACTGGGCCTCACCGAACTGGTCCAGGAGGCGGGCCTGTTCGTCGCCCGAGGCGGCGCCGATCCGTACCCCGAGATCCTCGATTCGGGTGGCCAGTTCCGTGACCGGTCCGGCACCCAGCATCACCTGCTCGAACACTGATCTCCCGGTCTCGGTCGGCAGTTCCTGGGGGAGGTAGCCGATCCGCAGGTCCCGTGGTCGATGGACCTCCCCTGTGTCGGGTTCCTGAAGCCCGACGATGGTCTCTATCAGCGTGGTTTTGCCGGTGCCGTTGCCGCCTACCAGGGCCACCCGCCGGCCGGCACCCAACTGGAGTGCAACGTCATGGAACAGCAGGCGCGGGCCGAAGGCACGCGACAGCCCCGTAGCGGTGAGCATGGTGGACGGTCCGGGTCGTGAGGCGGGTCAGGCGCCGGGTGGGTCCCAGCGGACCACAGCGGCTGCCGAGGACATCCCGGCACCGAATCCGACCATCAGAACCAGGTCGCCGGGATCGACCCGACCCTTGCCGAGAGCGTCGACGAAGGCCAGAGGGATCGAGGCGGCGGACGTGTTGCCGGTGTGTTCGAGCACCATGGCGGCCTTCTCGATGGGAATGTCGAGCCGCTTCAGGGCAGCCTCAATGATTCGGATGTTGGCCTGGTGGGGGACCACCAGGGTGATGTCGTCGATGGACACGGCAGCCCGTTCCAGGGCCCTGGTGGCCGCTCCCTCGATGGCCAGGATGGCGCGACGGAAGACCTCCTTGCCGTTCATGAAGATCTTCCCGCCATGCTCGCAAGTAAGGATGGACGCGGCCGAGCCGTCCGACATGAGGTCCCAGCCCAGCAGCGTCGGTGCGTCGGCGGAGCGTTGGATAACCACGGCGCCGGCACCATCGCCGAACAGGACGCAGGTGCCCCGGTCGGTCCAGTCGGTGATGCCGCTGAGGGCATCGCTGCCGATGAGCAAGATGGTTTCCATGCCGCCCTCGGCGAACTGCATCGCGGTGACCAGGCCGTAGACGAAGCCCGAGCAGGCCGCGTTCAGGTCGATCGCTCCACAGGACATACCCAGCTCGTGCTGGACGACCGAGGCGCTTGCCGGAAACTGCTGATCGCTACTGCAGGTTGCCAGCAGGAGGAGGTCCACGTCGGCGGGATCCACGCCGGCCATGGCCAGTGCGTCGCGCCCGGCCTCCGCCGACATCTCGGTCACCCTTCCGTCGACGTGGCGGGCCCCGATACCACTGCGTTCACGGATCCACTCGTCGGTGGTGTCCACGATCTCAGCGAGATCGTGGTTGGTGAGCCGGCGCTCGGGAAGATGGGTTGCCCAACCGGTGATACGGCCGTGGGCCATGGGGTGCTCCGATGTGTGCAGTTGGGGCCGATCAGCCCCGGGGGAAGGGTAGCCACCGGCTGGGGTTAGGGTCGCCCGACGATGGGGGATCACGAACTGGCCGGGCTTCTGGCCCAGGAGGCCGGTGACGTGCTCCTCGGCGTGCTGGCTGAGGGCCGGGCCGCCGGTTGGACCCCGTCGCAGATCCAGGACCAGGGCGACCACCGTGCCCACGAGCACCTAATGGCTCGTCTGTCGGAGCTCCGGCCCGACGATGCGGTGCTGTCCGAGGAGGGCAGCGATGACGGAGCCCGTCTCGGTGCCGATCGCGTGTGGATCATCGATCCGCTGGATGGGACCCGTGACTTCGCCCGCCCGGGCAGTGTGGAGTGGGCGGTGCACGTGGCCCTCGTGGAGGACGGTGTGCCGACCGCAGCAGCCGTGTCGTTGCCGCCCAGCGGTGGCCTGTACGGCACCGGGGTCTCGGTAGTCGACCGGACGTCGAATCGGGACCGACCTATCATCGTCACCAGCCGGTCCCAGTGGGGTGAGGCCGAGGAGGTGGCGGCGGCCATCGGTGGGGTGGTCCGTTCGTGCGGCTCGGCCGGCGTGAAGGCCATGGCCGTGGTGTCCGGAGCGGTCGACGTCTACGTCCACCCCTCGGGGCTCTACGAGTGGGATGCCTGCGCGCCGGCTGGGGTGGCCGTGGCCGCCGGATTGGACGTGTCGGGCATCGACGGCTCGCAGTTGGTGTTCAACAAGCCCCGTCCGGTAGTGCCCGGGCTGGTGGTCAGTCGCCCGGAGTACACCGATCGGGTACTGGGCGCGCTCCACTGGTAACCGGGTCACTGGTGAGCTGCTGAAACAGCCGGTCGACCTCGGCGGCTAGTTCGACCTCGTCGCCGTTGTTGACCACCACGTGGTCGGCCACCGCCCGGCGTTTCGCGTCATCGGCCTGGGCGGCCATACGGGCCGAAGCGTCTTCGACCGTCATGCCGCGATCCACCAGCCGGGCCAGGCGAATCTCGAGATCGGCCTCGACGACCACCACCTCGCGGTAACCCCGACCGTTGGGGAGACGACCGAGGTCGCTCTCCACTAGGACCGCCATGTCCAGGATCACCAGCAGGGTGCCAGCCGATTCCGTCGGGTCGGCCAACTGGGTGAGGTGGCGGTCCAACTCCCGGTTGATGGCCGGGTGGCTGATGGCTTCGAGGTCGGCGAGGCGACCCTCAGACGCGAACACCTCGATGGCCAGGGCCTTTCGGTCGACGGCACCGTCGGCGTCCAGGACGCCATTGCCGAACTCGGCCACCACGGCGGCATGCACGTCATCGTCGGCAAGGACTTGGCGGCCGATGGCATCCACGTCGATTACCGTGGCGCCCCGTTCGGCCAGCAGGGTGGCCACCGTGGACTTGCCGGCACCGATGCCTCCACAGAGGCCAACGACCCGGATCCTGTGGGTCACCAGAGGGACCGGAAGAGGCAGACGGGTCTGATCAGACGGCGGGGGTGATGAGGCCGTAGTGGCCGTCGAAGCGCCGGTAGAGCACCTGGCCACGGTTCGTTTCGGGTTCGGCGAAGAACACGAACGGCTCGTCTCCCTCGTCGAGCAGCATGGCTGCCTCCTCCATCGGGAGGTGGTTCAGTACGAGCGAGGCAGGGTGGATAGGGGGCCGGGTATCGCCGGGAAGGTCCTCGCCGTCCACCGATGGGACGACGTGGATGAGCCCGTCACCGTTGTGGTACACGACCCGGTCGATGTCGTGGTCTGCGTCAACGTAGAGGTAGAAGCCGTGGTCCAGCAGGTCCATCTCGTCGACGGCTTCCTCGGCGGTCATAGATGCCATGGCCAGAGTCTTGTGGCGGACCACCTCGCGGTCGTCGGCCGGTACCTCTGCGTACCCGGGGTGGGCTCGACTGGCGTCCGGCTCGGAATCGTGGCGGCGGTCCTCCAGGCGCTTGCGATGGCGTCGGAGTCGACGGGTGAGACGGTCGTCGAGTTCGTCGATGGCCTCGGTCATGGTGTTGGCCGAGGAGTGCGCCCGGACCGGTACACCGTTGAGGTCAAGCGTGGCCTCGGCAATGGCCGCCAGCGAGTCCATCGAATGGTCCCGTATGTGCAGCTTGACCACCGCGGAAAGCACCGGTTCGTGTCCGACTTCGCACATGGCCTGGATCTTGTCCGAGGCCAGAGTCCGGTCGGCTGACCGCACCGGTCCCTTCGTGAGCAACTCCACCTCGCAGACGGCATGTGGCTTGGTCAAGCTCGAACCTCCGGTTGTCGGGGTCGGACCGGCCCCATCGTGATGGGTGGCGGACCGACGGTGTGCGTGTGCCCATCATGGCGCGTCGCGGCCTGCCTGTCAGGTCTGGTTCGGCGACGGATCTGCGCGGCGGGGGGCGAGACTCTGGCCATGGCATTCCGACTGGCCGTACTCAACGACGGACGCGCTGTCCTTTTGGACGCTGGGCTGGTGGACCCGCCGGATGGCGGCGGGAGATCGACGGATGGAGCTACCGCTAGGTGGTGGGACCTTGGCCGGCTCACCGACGGCCGTCTGGCCGATCCGATGGCCGCGGTGTCGGCCAGCGATGCGCTCGATGCGCTGACCGATGATCGGGGTATCCCCGCGGGGGATCCCGACGGGATGGTCGGCCTGGACGATCTCGGCCCACCGGTACCCCGACCACAGAAGGTGTTCGGCATCGGCATGAACTATCTGGCCCATATCGACGAGATGGGCCGGGTGCCATCCACCGCACCGGTGATCTTCACCAAGTTCCCGTCGTGTCTGGTCGGCCCTTCGGCCGATGTCCGGATCGTGGGTGACCGCACCGACTACGAGGTGGAGCTGGTGGCGGTGATCGGTCGGACCTGCCGGGACCTCGACGAGTCCGAGGTGTGGGATGCCCTGGCCGGGGTGACCGTCGGCCAGGACATCTCCGAGCGGGCCTTACAGAACGCGTCGGCCCCCGCCCAGTTCAGCCTCGGCAAGAGCTACGACACTTTCGGGCCCATCGGGCCGGCCGTGGTTTCATCGGACCTGCTAGACGAGCAGTACGACCTGCAGTTGACCTGCGCGGTGGATGGCGAGATCCGTCAGGACAGTAGGACCAGTCACATGATCGTGGGCGTCAAGCAGTTGGTGGCCTACCTGTCGGCCGTGTGCACGCTTGAGGCCGGTGACCTGGTGTTTACGGGTACGCCGGCCGGTGTGGGCGACGCTCAGGGGCGGTGCCTCGGTGTGGGCCAGCGGATCGATTCGCACATCGTGGGCGTGGGCCACATGGTCAACCACTGCGTCTGAGCGACGCCCCACCCAGTTTCAGGAAAGAGCGACCGGGGTCGACACCTCGTCAAAGAAGTCGCCGCCCTTGTCGTCGACCACCACGAAGGCCGGGAAGTTTTCGACATCTATGCGCCACACGGCCTCCATGCCCAGTTCGGGGTACTCCAGCACCTCGACCTTGCGGATGGAGTCCAGCGCCAGCCGGGCCGCAGGACCGCCGATGGACCCGAGGTAGAAGCCCCCGTGTCGGGCGCACGCCTCGGTGACCTGACGGGAGCGGTTGCCCTTGGCCAACATGACGAGGCTCCCGCCGGCCTCCTGGAAACGATCCACGTAGCCGTCCATGCGGCCGGCCGTGGTGGGGCCGAATGAGCCCGACGCGTAGCCCTCCGGGGTCTTGGCCGGACCGGCGTAGTAGACGGGATGGTCCCGTAGGTAGTCCGGCATGGGCTGGCCGGCGTCGAGCAGTTCGGCGATCTTGGCGTGGGCGATGTCGCGGGCCACCACGAGGGTGCCGGTGAGGGCCAGCCGGGTCTTGACCGGGTGCTTCGACAGCTCGGACCGGATGGCGTCCATGGGCTGGTCGAGGTCGATGGGCACGACATCGGTCGACAGGTCGTCGTCGGTCACCTCGGGGAGGTACCGGGCGGGGTCCTCCTCCAGTTGCTCGAGGAACAGGCCGTCGGCAGTGATCTTTCCGAGGGCCTGACGGTCGGCCGAACAGGACACGGCGATGCCTACCGGGTTGGACGCGCCGTGGCGCGGCAACCGAACCACCCGGACGTCATGGCAGAAGTACTTGCCGCCGAATTGGGCGCCTATCCCGAACTGGCGGGTCATATCCAGGATCCGCTGCTCCCAGTCGAGGTCGCGAAAGCCGTGGCCCGATTCGCTGCCCTCGGTGGGGAGGTGGTCGAGGTAGTGGGCCGAGGCGTACTTGGCGGTCCGCATCGTGTGTTCGGCCGACGTGCCGCCGATGACCACTGCCAGGTGGTACGGCGGACAGGCAGATGTTCCCAGACTGCGGAGATTCTCCTCGAGGAAGCGGGTCAGGCCCTCCGGGTTGAGGAGTGCCTTGGTCTCCTGAAAGAGAAAGCTCTTGTTGGCCGAGCCGCCACCCTTGGCCATGAAGAGGAACTTGTAGGCGCTGCCGGGAACGGCCTCGATCTCGATCTGTGCCGGCAGGTTCGTCCCGGTGTTGCGTTCGGTGAACATGTCCACCGGAGCGAGCTGTGAGTAACGCAGGTTCGACGTGAGGTAGGTGTCTTGCACGCCGAGCGAGATGGCCTCCCGGTCGTCGCCGCCGGTGAGGACCAGTTCGCCCTTCTTGGCCGACACGATGGCGGTGCCAGTGTCCTGACAGGAAGGGAGCACGCCGCCCGCAGCGATACAGGCGTTCTGGAGGAGTTCGGTGGCCACGAAGCGGTCGTTGGGCGATGCCTCGGGGTCGTCGAGGATGGCCGCCACCTGGGCCAGGTGGGTGGGGCGAAGCAGGTGGGCAATGTCACGCATGGCGGTCGCCGTCAGCAGTCGGATGGCCTTCGGCTCGACCTCCAGGAAGGTCCGGCCGGCGGGGCCTTCGACGGTTGACACGCCGTCGGCGGTCAGGTGCCGGTACGTCGTGGTGGCGTAAGGATCCTCGGTCAGGGGCAGCAGGTCGACAGCCATGGGTACCTCAGACATGGGTACCTCAGACTTGGCCATGCCCTAAACCTACCGGTCAGGCCTCGTGTGCTCGGTGGTGATTGGCCGGACCGGGTCGGCGTACCGATCAGGCGCGAGACAGGTCGGTGATGATCGGTTCCCAGAACTCCGGACCACCCTCGCCTCCATGGGTGTAAAAACTCAGCCGGTCCACGCAGTCGCCGTAACGTTCCCGGAAGCCGGTGGCCACCGCGCCCTGTTCGCCGACCACCGCGAAGGCGTCCAGCACCTCGTCGTCGATGAGTTCGCCCATCTCCTGCCACTGGCCCATCTTGGACATGCGGTTCAGGTCGTCCTGGAGGTCGCCCCAACCGTGGGTCTCCAGGACGGGTCGATAGGCCGGCGTGGAGCCGTAGAAGGCGATCTGCTGACGGACCCCGGTGGCCGCTTTTGCCATGGCCTCTTCGGTGCTGCCGGTCACCACGAAGCCCGGTCCGACGATTTCGAAGTCGTCCATGGTGCGGCCCGACTTCTCGAGGCCCCGCTCGATGGCCGGGATGGTGATCTCCCGGAGGTACTGCTCAGTGCTGAAGGCATGGCAGATAAGCCCGTCGCATACCTCGCCGGCCACCTCGGACATGAGCGGACCGACCGCGGCGATGAACACCTTGGGAGGTCCGCACTCGTTGGGGCCGGGGTCGAAGAACGGGGTCATCAGCGTGTGCGAGTAGAAGTCGCCACGGAAAGCCAGCTTCTCGCCGTCGTTCCAGGTGGACCAGATGGCCCGCATGGCGCTGATCATCTCGCGCATACGGGCGGCCGGCCTGGACCATTCCATCGAGAAGCGCTTGGTGATGTGGGGCTTGATCTGAGTGCCCAGACCCATGATGAACCGACCGTCGCTGTAACGCTGCAGGTCGTGGCCCAGGTTGGCCAGCAGCATCGGATTACGGGCGAACGCCACGGCGATCGACGTGCCCAGCTCGATGCGCTCAGTGTGTTCGGCGGCCACCATGTGGGGCAGAAACGGGTCGTGGCTGGTTTCAGCCGTCCAGGCTCCGGAGTAGCCGGCCTCTTCCAGGCGGCGGGCCGCCTCTCCGATGGCGCCGATGCCGCTCTTGTCGGCGGGCGTGGTGAGTCCGGTGAGTCCTCCGTCGATCTTCATGGCGCCGAAGGTAGCGGGGGCCGGTCGCGCCGCTACTGTCCGCCGGTCATGGAGCTCCTACTGATCCGCCACGGCCTCCCGGTCACCGTCGACAACCGTGACACCGGGGCCGAGGCCGATCCGGTGCTGTCTGAGCTGGGCTGCCGACAGGCCGAGGCGCTGGCCGACTGGTTCGTGAACCCGCCGACCGCCCAGCGGATCGACGCCGTGTACGCCAGTCCCAAGGCCCGGGCGCAGCAGACGGTGGCGCCGTTGGCTGCCCGCCTGGGTCTCGAGTTGGTCATCGAGCCGATGGTCAACGAGTACGACCAGGGTGAGCCGGAGTACATCCCCATTGAGCACCTAAAGGCCAGCGGTGACCCCCGCTGGGAGGCGATGATGGCCGGCGACGACCTGCCCGACCCCGAGGCCTTTCAGGCCCAGGTGGTCAAGGGAATGGACCGGATCATCGCCGCCAACCCGGGGCGGACCGTTGCCGTGGGTTGTCACGGCGGGGTGGTGTCGGCCTACCTGTCCCACCTGCTGGGCATCGGGCGGGTGATGTTCTATGAGGCCCACTACACGTCGGTGGCCCGGGTGGCGGCGTCATCGGCCGGGCACCGGTCGGTGCGTTCCATGAACGAACTGGGCCACTTACAGGTGGCTGGAGTGTCTCTCAGCGACATTTGACCGGGCTATTGACCGGCTTGATGGTCGGCCGGCAGGGAGTCGGCTGGTGACCGGCCCCCCTCAGAGGTTCCGGGTCATGGCATCAGTTCTGGAAGGTCCCGGAAGTGGTCGAGGGTCTCGGGGTTGGCCATCGCCTCGACGTTGGTGATCGGCAGGCCCTCCACCACGGCACGCACGGCCAGCTCCACGAGCTTGCCCGACCGGGTACGGGGCAGCTCGGGCACCTCGAGGATCACCGCCGGTACGTGGCGCGGTGATGCGCCCATCCGGACGTCGGTGCGGATCCGGTCCCGGAGGTCATCGTCGAGCACCAGGCCGTCGGCGGTCACCACGAACAGGACTACCCGGACGTCGCCCTGCCACGGTTGACCGATGACGAGTGCCTCGACGATCTCGTCGAGGCACTCGACCCGTCGGTAGATCTCCGCGGTGCCGATCCGTACCCCGCCCGGGTTGAGGGTGGCGTCGGACCGCCCGTGGATGACGAAGCCGCCCTCGAGAGTGCGTTCGGCGAAGTCACCCTGGTGCCAGAGCCCCTCGAACCGGTCGAAGTAGGCGGCGCGGTACCGCTCGTCGCCGGGGTCGTCCCAGAAGCCCAGCGGCATGGACGGGAACGCTGTCCGACACACCAGCTCGCCGCGAACCTCGGGACCGGTCGTGGCGCCGTCTTCGTCCACCACGTCCATGCCCATCCCTAGGACCGGCCCCTGGATCTGTCCGGCGTGGACCGGCCCGGCAGGGTGTCCGGCCACCAGGCAGCCGCAGAGGTCGGTGCCTCCGGAGATCGACGCCAGATGCACTTCGGGCGACCAGTCGGCGTACACGTGGGCGAATCCCTCGTGGCTGAGGGGGCTGCCGGTGGAGCAGACCGTCCGGAGGTTTTCCAGTGCATGGGTTTCGACGGGACGGAGTCCGGCGGCGGCCACCGAGTCGATGAACTTGGCCGACACCCCCAGGAAGGTGAGGTCGCACTCGTCGGCCAGGTCGAAGAGGCGACTGCCGTCGGGTTGGAAGGGCGAGCCGTCGTAGAGGACCACGGTGGCGTCAGCGGCCAGCCCGGAGACCAACCAGTTCCACATCATCCAACCGGCCGTCGTGAAGTAGAAGACCCGGTCGTCGGCCCGGACGTCGCACTGCAGACGATGTTCGACCAGGTGCTTGAGGAGGATGCCGCCCGCCCGGTGGACGATGCATTTGGGGCGTCCGGTGGTGCCCGACGAGTACAGGACGTACAGAGGGTGGTCAAAGGGGAGGTCCACATACCGGACCACGTCGGCCTGGTGCGGCGCGAGGAACTCGTCCAACGTGATGGCCCCGTCGGGCAGCAGACCGACCGGGCCGGCCAGCGGATCTTCGGGAACCACGACGAGGCGCTTCAGGGCGGGCAGGGCATCGGCTACCTCGGCCAGGCGCCCGGTGACGTTGTGGCGGCGCCCGCCGTAGCGATAGCCGTCGGAGGCGAAGAGGACCACAGGCCGGATCTGCCCGAATCGGTCGATCACCCCGGAGGCCCCGAAGTCAGGCGACGTCGACGAGAAGGTTGCGCCGATGGACGCGGCGGCCAGCATCACGGCGCAGGTCTCGGGCACGTTGGGCATCCATGCAGCCACCCGATCGCCGGGCTCTACCCCGAGTTCCAGCATGGCCTGCTGGAGGCGTGACACCAGATGGTGGAGGTCCCGACGGGTCAGGGTATGTCGTGCGCCAGCCACCTCGGGGTCCTCGCCACGGAACACCAGTGCAGGGCGGTTGTCCGCGACGCCCAGGAGGTTTTCGGCGAAGTTCAGGCGTCCGTCGGGGAAGAAGCGGGTGCCGGTGAGGTGGCCGGACCCGTCATGAGTCAGCACGGTGGTTCCCGGGTCACCGACCACGCCCAGCTGGCCCCACGCGGCCTGCCAGAAATCGGCCGGATTGTCGACCGACCACCGGTGGAGTTCGTGGTAGCCGCCGTCGACCCCCACGGACCGTCGGAACCCGTCGACCTGGGTCCCCGCCACCCGGGCGTCGTCGGGGATCCATAGGGGGATGCTCACGAGTGCTGAAACTAGCCATTCGCCCGGTGTAGGCCGCTGCAACCGGCGACTGTCCGACGGGTCAGACTGCGGGGCATGGGCGACGGCGATGAACGACAGGTAGAGCATGGTGCCTCGGGCCGTTGGTTCGAGGAACTGCCGGTGGGCCTCGTGGTGCGCCATGCCCTGACCCGCACCATCACCGAGGCCGACAACCTCCAGTTCTGTCTCATGACCCACAACCCGCAGCCCCTGCACCTCGATGCCGAGTTCGCGGCCGGCACCGAGTTCGGCGAACGCCTGGTGAACAGCTTGCTGACCCTGGGGTTGGTGGTCGGGGTGAGCGTGGGTGACACGACGCTGGGCACCACGGTGGCCAATCTGGGCTTCGAGGAGACGACCTTCCCGGCGCCCGTACTGATCGGCGACACGCTCCGGTTCGAGACCGAGGTGGTGGCGGCCCGGGCCTCGCGCTCTCGTCCCGACGCCGGGATCGTGACCTTCGAGCATCGGGCCCACAACACGAGGGACGAGATGGTGTGTCGTGCCCGTCGGAACGCCCTCATGCGAAAGCACCCCGCCTGACACCTCCCACCGGTGAGCGTTCCCACTGTGTATCCACGTTCCCACTGATTCCCGGCAACGGTCGATGGTCCTAGGATCGCCAACGTGTCAGATTCCAGGCCCGGCTCCACTGATGATCACCGCCACGTGGTCGACGACCTGCACGTGGTCATCGGTCGTCGACTCCGGGCCGGAGGAATGCGGTACAGCCGGTCGCGTCACGCGGTGGTCCAGATCCTGGCCGCCGCTGGTCGCCCCCTCACGCTGCCGGAGATCCTCGACGGTGAGCCCGATGTGGGGAGGGTCCTCGCCCAGAGCTCGGCCTACCGAAATCTCGGAGAGTTAGTAGACGCCGCGGTGGTCCGCCGGGTCGATTCGGGCGACGACCACGCACGGTTCGAGCTACACGAGTCCCTCACCAGTCACCACCACCATCTGGTGTGTGACGGCTGTGGCCGCATCGACGACTTTGAGGTGCCCGACGAGTTCGAGCGGCAGGTGGCCGAGTTGGCCGCCGTAGCGGCCGAACGGGGCTTCCGCGTGGATGCCCACCGCTTCGACATGGTTGGCCGATGCGCCGACTGCCGCTGACCGTGTCTTCCTACGGGGTCTCGCCATCGTGTTCCTGAAGAGGCCGGCGGCCCGGGTCGTCCTATTGGACCGCGAGGGTCAGATCTTCCTCGTCAATGCCGAGGATCCGCTGGACCCTTACAAGCCGGCCTGGTGGGAAATTCCCGGTGGCGGCATCGACCGGGGTGAGGACAGCGCTACCGCGGCGGCCCGCGAGCTCTACGAGGAGACGGGCATCGAGAACGTGGAGATGGGTCCGGTCATCTGGACCCAGCACGTCCAGTTCACGTTCGGCGGGTACTTCTTCGACAGCCACGAAAAGATTCACGTGGCCTGGTGCGACGGGGGCGACTATCAGCCCCGACACCTCGAGGCGCTGGAGGCCGCGGCGTTCATGGGCGCCCGATGGTGGGCCCTCGAGGATCTGCTGGCGTCCGACGAACCGCTGCTACCGGCCCTGTTGCGAGAACACCTCAGCCCGATCGTGGCCGGTGACCTACCGGACGAACCGATCGACATCTCGCCGGTTCCTCTGGACTGAACCGTTGTCCCGCGCAAATTCGTCGGGTTCTCGCGCGGCCGGTTCCTGAGCGACGGATTCCTGAACCACTGGACTTTCAGGAACGGATCAGATCAGCGACTCGACGCCGCCCCACGCCAGACGGGCGGCCAGGGCAGCCATTTCGTCGGCCGGACGGGTTCGCCCCTCGTGCATCCAGTGGCGGATCATCCCCTCGGACAGGCCGTTGATGCCGGCCGCCAGGGCGAGGGCCTCGTCGTGGTTCCGGTTGCCCACCAGACCGGTTAGGTGTTCGGAAAACGTGTCGCGGACCCGGCGGACGACGCGACGAAACTCGGGTTCGGTGGCCAGGCCCGAGCCGTAGAGGACGGTGAACGCCGACGGTTGATCCTCGAAGAAGTGGAAGAAGGCCCGGAAGCCGGCTTCGACCCGCTCGCGGGGCGTCTCCTCGTGTGATGCGGTTTCGATGGCCCGCATCAGGTGGTCGCCCGTCTCGGCCAGCAGGAGCTCGAACAACTCGTGCTTGGAGGCGAAGTGCTGGTACAGGACGGGCTTGGTGACGCCGGCCTCGCGGGCAATGGCGTTCATCGAGGTGTCGTGGTAGCCAGATCGGGCGAACGTCTCGATGGCCACGTCGAGGATCTGGCGACGCCGTTCGGCAGCGGGCATACGGGTCGCCGTCGAACGGCGACGAGTCTGGGGGGCTGTCTCCTTCTCATCCCTGACCTTGTCGTCGGGGACCGTGTTCGCCAGCACCTCGACGGCCAGTATCTCATTCGCCATTGTGTGACGGTAGGCACAGGTCGGTACCCGACGACCAACCGGACGGGGATTCCTCCTCCGGGCCGACCCGGATTTCGGCTACCGGCTAGCGGTTACCGACTAGGGGTTGGGAGTGGTCTGTTCTCCAGCCCGCTCCGCGGCTCGTTCCTCTTCGGCAGCGGCGCGTACGGCGTAGTGGAGCACGATGGCCGGAGCCAGCACGAAGGATCCGGCCACCAGCAGCACCACCAGAGTGGTGGCGAAGGCGTCGGTGAAGCCGGTAGTCAGGCCTACGGCGAACACGACAATGGCCACCAGGTAGGCGAGGTAGCCCAGCCGCTGACCGACGCTGGCCACTCGGGCCAGCCGGGCCCGTCGTACGAGGATCGGATCGTTCACGGCATCCAGCCTGCCTCGGTGATGAGCGTTTCCAGTTCGGCCGCCATGCGATCCGTGGACAACTCGGTGGCCGCCACCCGCTGGTTGTGGTCCAGTAGTTCGACCTGTTGGTCAGCCGGTGCGGTCAGCCACGCGACGAGCGGGCCGGGCTCAGCAGCGTCGAACCAACGAAAGCCGAGGGCCCGCAACTCGTCAGCCACCGGATAGGTCCCGATTGTGGCTGGTCGGCGGGCCAGCGCGGCTTCCACCGGTGGGTTGCCGAAGCCCTCCCAGGTCGAGGGGAAGGCCACCACGTCGGCCGCCGCGTACAGATCTGCCCGTGAGGCGGCCGGGTGGCGGATCACCGGGCACCGGGCAGCGGCCATCAGGTCGGCTAACTCGGGGCCGTAGCCGTCCTCGGCCGGCCCGGGTAGCCAGTAGGTGGCCGGGCGACCACCGGAAGGCCGACTCCCGCCGAGCGCCTCGGTGAGGGCGATCGCCCGATCGACCGCTTTGCGGGGAATGGCCCGGACGGGGTGCACCACCAGCAGGTCGTCGGGATGGAGGCCGAGGCGACCGCGGGTGCCGTCCCGGTCACCGATCGGCGGGTCAGGATCGAATCCGTTGCGGATGGTCCACGCGGTCAATCCCCGGTCGGCCATCTGCCTCCGGGTGAGGTCGTTGATCGTGACGTGGCGCCAGGCTGCATCGTCAGGAGGGAGGTCGGTCATGTGGGCGAACCGCTCTCGCTGCCAGGGTGGATCGTGGTGGTGGAGGATGGCTGGCCGGCCTCGTAGTACGCCTGCGACCACGCGGGCGGCCGTCGGATTCAGCGGGATGGTGCAGAGGTTCTCCACCACCACCAGATCGGCGCCGGCCAGGGCATCGCCCACATCGTCGGCCAGTGAACCGGCATCGGGGGAGCCGGGGACCGGGGGTTCCGGGTCACCGATGCCGAGGCCGTTTACGATCCGGACCGGTCGGGGATCGTCCCAGCCGGGTTCGATCCCGCCGGCCAACCAGTCCACGTCGAAGCCGATCCCGCTCAGGGCGTCGGCCCACATCCGAGCCACCACCGAAACGCCGTCGGTGGGGCCGAAACGAAAGGAGACGATGGTGCAGCGAGCCATGGGTCTCCCGGATCCGGACAGCGGTGCGATGGAGGCCGTCGTACGCACGATGTTGGACGACCACTGGGTGTCGGAAGGGTATGCAGCCCCCAACTCGACGGTCTACCCGTGGCAGTGGTTATGGGATTCGTGCTTCCACGTCCTGGTGTGGCTGGCCCTTGGTGACGGTGACCGGGCCCGCCGCGAGTTGGCGGTGGCGTTGGCCGCCCAGACGCCGTCGGGGTTCGTGCCCCACATGCACTACATCCGCCAGCCCGGGTTCCACGAGGACCTGTGGGGGAGATCGGGCGACTCGTCGATCACCCAGCCGCCCATGTACGGCCATGCGGTGGCCGAGCTGGTGCGGGCTGGCGAACCGGTCGACGGCGAGGTGGTCGAGCGGGCCACCGCCGGCTTGTGGTTCCTGCTGCGGGGTCGCCGTCGTGACCCCTCGGGCCTGGTCCGGGTCTGCCATCCGTGGGAGACGGGGGCCGACGACTCGCCCCGCTGGGACGACCACTGTCCCGACGGTTTCGACCGTGATCGGTGGCGGTCGGTGAAGAACCGGCTGGCCTCGACCATTGAGACCGGTCCCGACGGCGAGGCGGTGGCCAATCCGGTGTTCGCGGTGGCGCCCGCGGGCTTCAACGCCCTCGTGGCGTTCAACGCCCGGGAGTTGGTCACGGTGACCGGCGACCATGACCTTGCGGCGGCCGCCGACGAGCTGGTCGATGCCCTAGCCGAACGGTGGGACGACGACCTAGGCACCTGGGTGGACGCCGGACCCACGGCCGACGGATCGGGCCGGGTCCGGACGCTGGACGCCCTGCTGCCACTGCTGGTCGAGAACGATGAGCGGCGGACCGACCGGGTGGTAGCTCAGCTCCTGGATCCCATGGCCCACGGCGGACCGGCCGGTCCGACCGGCGTGCACCGGGCTGAGTCCGTCTTCGATCCCAACGCCTACTGGCGGGGACCGGTGTGGCCGCAGCTGGCCTACCTGATGGTGCGGGCCGTGGCTCCCCGTTCGCCGGGGGCTGCTGAGGTGCTGGTTCGGACGACGGTGGCAGGGGCATGGGCCTCGGGCATGGCCGAGTACTGGAACCCCGACACCGGCGCCGGCCTGGGGGCCGTCCCCCAGTCGTGGACCGGCCTGGCCCTGGTGCTGGCCCGTCGGCCGAGAGAAGGCGCGGTAGGGGACCAGCCAGTGGATCTCCGCTAGAGGCGGGATCCCGCAGCCGTACCCACCATCTCGGTCCCGTCGGAGCGGTGGACGAAGCAGTGGATGTTGCGGAAGACAGCCCGGTCGTGCTCGAAGTCAGTCCGTGACGGGGTCAGGTAGCCCAACTCGAGTTCCGAGAGTTCGAAGATGAGTCCCACGAATCCAGCGAAGGCCGCGTAGCACTCGGCACGGGCATAGGCCTCCATCTCCCGGTCCCCCGGCCACGGTGCGCCGGGCCGGGCCGGATGGGCGGTCCGCAGGTAGATCTCGTGCTGGTGGGGACCGGGGCACGGCACCCGGGTGTCGATGGCGATCTGTCGGTCGTCCTGAACCCACGAGTAGCTGTTGAAGCAGGTCCCGGCCTCCAGGTCGTGGAGGTTGACCACCTCGCCCACCCAGTCGGGGATCTCGGCATCGGGCTGCGTGGGTCGAACCTCCACGATCGAGGACGTGGCTCCGGTACGCCCGTTGCCCGCTTCGCCGGCCGGACCGCTACCACGCGAACCGGTCAGGGTGGAGTCGTCACCGCCCCCGCAGGCTGCGGCTAGCAGGATCAGGCCCGGGAGCACCGCCGCCCACCAACCAGAGAAACAGCGTCGGAAGGCGTCTGACATGGGGTCAGGGTACGACCGGCCGGTACCGTGACGGGGTGTCGGTGGTCGAGTTGCGCGCCGCGGTCGCGCTACTGGGGCGCTTTCCCGCCCTGTCTGGCGTGGACCTGACGATCCACGCTGGTGAGACGGTTCTCCTCCGTGGACCCAATGGCGCGGGTAAGACCACGGTGTTGCACCTGTGCGCCGGGCTGTTGCGACCCGAGTCCGGTGGGGTGCGGGTACTCGACCACGATCTCACCGAGGTGGTCGGCCGCCGGTCGGTTCGTCGTCGGGTGGCGCTCCTAGGCCACGCAACCGGGCTTTACGACGACCTCACCGTGGGGGAGAACCTCCGCTTCTGGGCCCGGGCCGCCGGCCTGTCGGCTGTCGAGGCCGATCGTCGGACCGACGAGGCTCGGTCCCGCCTCGAGGTGCCCGACCATCTGCTCGATCAGCCGGTCCACACGCTGTCGGCCGGTCAGCGTCGCCGGACGTCGTTGGCCGCCCTGGTGGTCCGCCGGCCCGAACTGTGGCTGTTGGACGAGCCGCACGCCGGCCTCGACCAGGCGGGCCGGGATCTCGTCGATGCGTTGATCGGTGATGCGGTGGCGGCCGGTGGCACCGTGGTCGTGTCGTCCCATGAACTGGACCGGGTGGCGGCCCTCTCTCCTCGGACGGTGACACTGGCCGGGGGTGCGGTGGTCGACGGGCCGGCGACCGACAGCGGGGGAATCCGGTGAGCACGCTGCGGATCGTTCTGCGCGATGCCCGACTAGTCGCGGGACGAGACCTTCGTATCGAGGCCCGGTCACGGGTCGTGGTCGACCAGGTTCTGCCGTTCGCGGTGCTCGTTCTGGTGCTGTTCGGCTTTGCTCTAGATGCCGACCATCGGACCCTTCGAACCTTCGCCCCTGGACTCTTCTGGGTGACCGTGCTGTTGAGTGCCCTGCTGGCCATCCAGCGGTCGGCCTCGTTGGATTCGGCCGACGGTACGGGCACCTCCCTTCGCATGTCAGGTCTTTCGCCGGTAGCCCGATACCTGGGACGGACGGCTGCTGTATTCGTCCAGTTGCTCGCGCTCGAGGCGTTGCTGGTCGGCGGACTCGTGGTGCTCTACGGCGTGAGCGTGGAGGAATGGTTCCTGCTTGTGGTGGCCGGTGTGGTGGCCGGGGTCGCCGTGGCGGCCGCCGGTACCCTCTACGGCGCGCTGGCCTCGGGGCTGAGGGCGCGGGAGACCCTCCTGCCGATCCTCGTGCTTCCGGTGCTAGCGCCGGTGCTGATCGGGGCCACCCGGGCGTACGACGATGCCCTCGGTGTCGCGGCGGTCGACGGCTGGGCATGGACCGGTCTGTTGGCTGTGGCCGCTCTGGTCCTCACCGTGGTCGGTGCGTCGGCTCACGGCGCACTGGTCGAGGACTGACCGGGAGCCCCAATGGCCGAAGAACCCATGAGCCCAGCACCCCTGCCGGAAGGCACGGCAAGCGATACCACTGGGTCGCGCGGTTCGCGTCTGCTGGGTGTGCTCACCCTCGTCGGCCTGGCTGCACTCGGAGTGCTGGCCTTCGTCCTCACCGATCCCGACGTCCGGATCCACCCTTCCACGGGTGCCGAGTTCGGACAGTTCGATGCCGTGCGGATGCTCTACGTGCACGTGCCTCTGGCCGTCATGACCTATCTGGCCTACGGGCTGTGTGCGGTGGCCAGCCTCGGGGTCCTGATCCGGCGTACCCCGTGGTGGGACGTCACGGCCCACGCGGCGGCCGAGGTGGGAACGGTGTTCTGCGGATTGGTGCTGGTCACCGGCTCCATCTGGGGTCGACCGGTGTGGAACACCTGGTGGGAGTGGGGCGACGTCAGGCTCATGACCACGCTCGTCCTCTTCCTGATGTTCGCCGGGTATCTGGCCCTGCGGCGCACCACCGGAGATCCCCGGGCGGTCTCCCGTCGGGCCGCCGTGGTGGCGCTTGTCGCCGTACTGGACATCCCGCTGGTCAACCGGTCGGTCGAATGGTGGGAGAACCGGACCCTGCACCAGCAGTCCACCCTCGGCGACCTCAAGATCGAGGACCTCACCCTGTTCACCCTGATGCTGGGCTTCCTCGTGCTGGGCATGGTCCTAGCCTGGTTGCTGCTGCATCGGTTCCGGGTGGGGTGGCTGGAGCGTGCGGCCCTGGACCACTTGGTGGCAGCCGCCATTGTCGAGCGTCGTGGCGAGACGCCCGACGACGAGCTTCGTAGGGCGGTCGGCGACCCGTCTCCCGGGGAACCGTTATGACCCATGTGGGCTACCTGATCGCCGGCTGGGGCATCACATTGGGCACGCTGGCGGTCTACGCGCTACGCCTCGTCCGACGCGGACGGGATCTCAGCGCTCAGGTGCCCGACGCCCACCGGCGTTGGTTGGAGGACCAGGGGTCCGACGATGCCTGATCCCGGCGACAAGATGGGGCCAGAAGGCGACCTGATCGACGATCTGACGCCGGCACCCACCCGTCCCGAATCGGGCTCGGTCCAACGACGACCCGGCGCGGTCGTGGTGCTCGTGGTGCTCGTGGCGGCCGTGGTGGCCGTCCTCTTCCAGACCCTGGGTGACGCGTCGCTCTTCTTCTACGAGGCGGACCGGGCCGTGGACCTGCGTTCCGAACTCGACGGTGACCGGTTCCGGGTGGTTGGCACGCCCCAGCCCGGGATCCTCGAGATTGAGGTGGACGGCGGGTCGGCGGTGGTCTTCACCCTGTGTGCCGGTGACGTCCTAGCCGACGTAGTGCACCTCGGGGACCCGGCTGAGCTGTTCCAACCCGGGGTTCCGGTGGTCCTGCAGGGCTCGTGGGTTCGTGGTCCGGTGCCTCCCGGCCTCGTTGCGCCGGCCGCTGACGGTTGGTACCTCCGGACCGACCACATGGTGGTCAAGCACGACAACGATTACCGGGGCGAGGGTGCCGAGCTCAAGGCATGTGGCCTCCCGGACGACAACGCTTCGGCGGGCGGGTGAACGCCACCCTCGGAACGCTCTTTGTAGCCCTCGGGTTGGCTGCCTCGGTCGCCGGGATAGTCACCGTGGCCGTCGGACTGGCCACCCGCACGCCATCGCTGGTCGGCCGGTCACGGACCTGGGCGGTGTTGCTGGCCGTGGCAGCCGTCGGTCAGGTGGTGGTTATGGAACGGGCGCTGATTACCCGGGACTTCACCGTGGCCTTCGTGGCCGAGCACGGTAGCCACCGCACCCCGGCGCTGTTCAACGTGGCCACTCTGTGGTCGGCCCTCGAGGGTTCGATTCTGTTGTGGGTCCTGATCCTCGTGGGGTACCTGGTGCTGGTGGTCCGCCGGTTCCGGGACCGCCTCGACGACCCGATGGTCGGCTGGACCCTGCTGGTGATGTTCGCCGTCTGCGCCTTCTTCTTCCTGTTGCTGGCCGGCCCTGCCCAGCCCTTTGGCCGGTTCGAACCGTGGGCCGGCTACGACGGGCCAGGCCCCAACCCGTTGCTCCAGAACCACGTGCTGATGGCCTTCCATCCGCCGGTGCTGTACCTCGGCTACGTCGGGTTCACCGTGCCCTTTGCCCTGGCGGTGGCCGCCCTGGCCACCGGTCGGCTGGGCGAGGGGTGGCTGCTCGAGGCCCGGCGTTGGACCTTGACGGCTTGGGGATGCCTGACCGTGGGGATCATTCTCGGTGCCTGGTGGTCCTATGAGGTGCTGGGCTGGGGCGGCTACTGGGCGTGGGATCCGGTGGAGAACGCCTCGTTCCTCCCGTGGTTGACCGGTACCGCCTACCTCCACTCGGTCATGGTCCAGGAACGGAGGGGGATGCTGCGGGTTTGGAACCTGTCGCTGCTGTGCGCCACGTTCGCCCTCACCATCTTGGGCACGTTCATAACCCGGTCCGGCGTGCTCGAGTCGGTCCACGCCTTCACCGAGTCGGGCATCGGGCCGCTGCTGTTGGGCTTCTTCGCCCTCGTGGTGGCCACCACGGTGGGGCTCATTGCCTGGCGGGGTGACGCCCTCCGGGCGCCGGGGTCCATCGAGTCGCCGTTGTCGCGCACCGGGGCGTTCCTGGGCAACAACCTGCTGTTCGGGGCGTTCGCCTTCGTGGTGCTGCTGGGCACCGTGTTCCCGCTGCTGGTCGAAGCGGCCCAGGGCGATCGGATCGCCGTGGGAAACCCGTACTTCGAGCGGATGACCATGCCGGTGGGCTTCGCCCTGCTTTTCCTCATGGCCGTGGCGCCCGCCCTGCCGTGGGGCCGGGGAACCGTAGAGGTCCTGTCGGTCCGGCTGCGTTGGCCGGCGATTGCCGGCGCGGCGGCCATGGTCCTGGCGGTTGTCCTAGGAGGCCGCGGTTGGGCCCCGACCCTGGCCGTGGGCCTGGGGGGCTTTGCTGCCGGTGGGGCGATGCGGCACCTGATACTGGCCGTCCGGGCCCGCGGCCTGCGCGGCCTGGTGGGACGGTCCAGCGGCGGGATGGTCGTCCACGTCGGGGTGGCCGTGGTCGCCGTGGCCTTTGCCTGCTCGTCGTCGTTCGTCCGTCAGGCCGAGTTTCGGTTCAACGCAGTGGGTGACCGGGCCACGTTCGCCGGCCACCAGTTGGTCTTCGACGGCCTGTCGACAGTGAAACTGCCGGAGAAGACCGAGACCCGGGTCGCCGTGATGGTCGACGGCGAGCGGTTCGAGCCGGCCATCAGCGTCTTCCCGTTCGGCGGGCAGACCATCGGCACGCCGGCCACCCGGTCCACGGTCCGCGATGACGTGCAGTTGGCGGTTCTGGCGGTACCCGACCCCGATGAGGGGCTCGGCGACGCGTCCGGTGACGGGTCCGGCAGCACGGTGGTCCGGGTGACCGTGCAGCCTCTGGTGGCCTGGTTGTGGATCGGAGGGGCGGTGATGGCCATCGGCACTGCATTGGCCTCCGTCCCCGGTGCCGGCAGCCCAACGGGTCGTGCCCGGCGCAGGGACCTGCTTGCCGAAGAGATCAGTGAGCAGTCCACATGAACCCGGTACGCCGCACAGCGTTGGTTGTGGGCCTGGTGCTGGCCGTGCTTGTCATGGTGTTCGCTACCCGTGAGGCCGTGCGGGATCGGATGACCACCCACCTGGTGGGTGCCGTGGCGCCGCCGGTGGCGGGCATCACGCTCGACGGCGCCCTCTGGGACATCGATGACCAACGGGGTCGTTGGGTGCTGGTCAACTTCTTCTCCACCACCTGCGTCCCATGCATCGAGGAACACCCACAGTTGGTGGCCTTCGCCGAGGTCCATGACGGGTCCGATCCGGCGGTACCTGAGGTCCGGGTGGTCAGCGTGGCCTTCGACGATCGCCCGTCGGCCATCTCCCGCTTCTTCGCCGAACACGGCGGTGGGTGGCCGGTCCTTCCCGCCGACACCGGTCGGATCGCCGTGGACTGGGGCGTGGTGGCGGTGCCCGAGTCATACCTCGTGACCCCGTCGGGTCACGTAGCCGCCAAGGTGGTCGGTGGCGTGGTCCGCGAGGACCTTGAAGGCCTTCTGGATCGAGGTCTGGCTGCCGTGGCCGGAGATCGGACCGGGTCGTGAACGGTCGGCCCGCTCGTATCGGCTGGGGCCGGGCCATCTGGCTGCTGGTGCTGGTCGTGGCGGTGGGCAGCCTTGTGGTGTCCGAGGTAGCCGATCAGGCGCCGCGTACCAATGCCGATCGGGTCCATGCCCTGGCCGGGGACTTCGCCTGTCCGGTCTGTCAGGGTCAGTCCCTGGGTGAGTCCGATGTACCCATTGCCCGGACCATCCGGTCGACCATCCGGACGATGGTCGATGAGGGTCGAACCGATGCCGAGGTCCGGACCATGCTGGTGGACCGCTTCGGCGAGGACATCGACTACACGCCGACCGGTCGGGGCCTGACCGGCTTGGTCTGGGTGCTGCCTGTGCTGGTCGCAGCGGCGGCCCTCACCGGTGTGAGCCTGGCCGTCGTCCGCTGGACATCGGGCCGGCCCAGAGCTCAGGCGGGTTCCGCTGCGGGATCGGACGGTGTCGGAACGTCGGGCAACACGTCGAATCGAAATCTGGCGCTGGTCGGGGTGGCGGTGGTCGCCGTGCTGGCCGGCGTTCTGGTGGCTCGCACAGCGGGGGACCGCACGGCCGGCAATGCCCTCACCGGCGACATCAGGTCGTCGACCCGCACGCTGCTGACCGAGGCGGGGGTGGCCGCGCCGGCTGAGGCCGATGCGCTCTACACCCAGGTCCTGGAGATCCAGCCGTCCAACGTGGAGGCGCTGGCCTACCGGGGTTGGTCTCGCTGGCGAACCGGCGACCGGGTCGCCGCTCTGGTTGACCTGGACGATGCCGTGGCCTCCGATGGCGCCTTTGCTGACGTGCGGGTGTTCCGGGCGTCGGCCCGTCACGCCGAGGGTGACCACGCCGGGGCCGCGGTCGACCTGACGGTGCTCGACGACCTAGAAGCACCGCCCATAGTGGGAGACCTGCTGGCCACCAGCCGGCTCCGCCAGCGGATCGCCGGTGCGTTGGCTTCCGAGGGCGAGTTGTTGGCCGCCCTTGAGCTCCTGGATTCGGGTCTAGATGCCGCCGAGCGGGCGGGTGCGGGTCGCCAACCGGAGCGGGCCGCCCTACTGGCCGAGCGGGGATGGTTGCTGGCCTCGACCCGGGTGCCCGAGTTGGTCGAACGGGGTCTGGCTGGTCTCGACGAGGCGGTGGTCGTCGGGCCGACCGACCCGTACGCGTTGGCCTACCGGGCCGTGGTGGGCATGTCGGTGCCTGCCCGCACCGATCAGGTGGCTGCAGATGTCCGGGCCTTCGCCGCCCTGGAAGACCCCCCGGCCGATCTCACGGCTTCCCTCATCTCGTTGGGCCTGCTCGACGGCTGAGTCCCAGCCCGGGCGCCTCTTGCCGACCCGAGACAGCCGGTCCGCTACTCGTGGTAGTGGGCGTGAACGACGGCGCCGTCGGCCACCGTCAGTTCCCAGATCGAGGCGTACGCGCAGCCCCTTCCGCCGCTCAGTCCGGCACCGTCGGAGACCACGTCACGGATCACGTCGGGGATGACGTCGGAGTGGCTACACAGCACCACGACCCGTCGGTCCGCGTCCTCGGCTCCGGCGTGTTCCCGGACCAGTTCGGTCATGGCGGACGACGCGCCCTCGAAGAGGGAAGGGTCGGTCTCCGGGAGTAGGCCGTGGCGGCCTGCGGTAGGCCCGACGGTCTGGATGCACCGGACGGCCCGGCTACTGCGGATCCCAGTCAGCGGCCGACCGACTAGCAGCCCGTCTACATGGTCGGCTAGACGGGTGGCCTGGTCGGTGCCGGCGGCATCCAGCGGCCGGTCGGCGTCGTCGCCCGACCATCGGTAGGGATCGCCGGCCGAACCGTGACGGATGAGGAGGATGGTCATGGCTTGTCGTGTTGCCGGTCGTGAGGGTCGTGACGGAGTGCCCGGAGGTCCCGCATGATGCCCGGCAACGCCGCGGTCGCCGCTTCCACATTGGCCTGCGTGGAACACCAGCCGACCGACAGGCGTAACGACCGGTAGGCGTCGACGCCCATGGCCTCGGCGGCGTCCGAGGTGGAGACGACCTCCCGGCTCCGGGCTCCGACCATGGCGGCCAGGTCTTCCCGGGCCTCCTCAGCGGCCTGACGGGCCACCATGCCTTCGTGGTGAATGCGACCGAGATCGCTGACGCCGTCGCTCAGGGTGGCGCTCTTGGGGTCCACGGCCTCCAGGCGGCCCGGCGAGGTAGACGCGTGATCTAGATAGTGGCGGGTCACGGGCGTGCGCACGGAGGCCTGAAGAAGGGTGCGGGTCAGGCCAAGACGTCGGTGACGCACACGGCATCACCCATGGGCAGCGACGACCGCGTCTCAGCAGTCGTCTCGCCGTACAGGGCCCCCAGCATTCCGCGTACCAGGCCCCGGTCGACCGCGCAGATCACAGGATGGTCGATTGGTGCGCCGCCGAACGGACAGTGTTCGGAGACGATCCGCAGACGATCGTCACCCGACCGTTCGGCTCGAGCGGCGAAACCGTGGGCGGTGAGGGCCTCGGCCACCACCTGCATGGCCGATCGCAACGACCGGTGGGCCTCATCGGATCCGAGGGAGCTCGCCATGCTCCGACCGACCTCGGCGCCCACCTCCTCGGCCATCTCCTCGGCCTGGTCGCTGGGCAGGAGGGCCAGAGCGCGGCCCAGCAGGCTGACCAGCACGGCATCCTGACGGACCGGGAGTTCAAGGGGGGAGCCGGCGTCGGCCACCCGGTAGTGCTTGGAGGGCCGGCCGGCCGATGCGCCCTCGGGGCGTTCCACGGCGATTTCCAGATAGCCGCCGGCGGCCAGCTTGTCTAGGTGGTGCCGGGCCACGTTGGGATGGAGGTTGAAGACCGCTGCGGTATCCGCTGCGGTGACGCCCGTGTCCTCGTCTACACGTTCACGGACGTGGAGGTAGATGTCCCGTCGAGTCGGGTCACCGAATGCTCCGGTGATCGCCGTGACCGCCGAAGAGAACTCGGTAGCCGTGAGGGGGGGCCCGTCCACCCGGTTATTCTACCGATCCCGGCACCCCGGCCGGCCGCCAGCGGCCGTTTGGACCTGTCGGCCGTCCGCTCGAACAGCGTTCGATCCCTCAACAGATCCTCGAACAGGAGCCCCGTGCCGGTCACCGAACCTCAGGTGGTTGATGCCCTCCGGCCCGTTCAGGACCCTGAACTCCGCCGCAGCATCGTCGACCTCGGCATGGTTCGTGAGATCGGCATCTCCGGCGCCCAGGTCACCGTCCAGATAGCCCTGACCGTGCCCGGATGTCCGATGAAGGCTGAGATTCAGCAATCGGTCGGTGATGCGGTCACAGCGCTGGATGGCGTGGACGCCACCGAGGTCGAGTTCACCGTCATGACCGAGACCGAGCTGGCCGAGCTGCGTGAGCGACTCCACGGCGATCCGGCGGCGACCGCCGGCACGAACTCGACCTACGGCCATTCCGAGGGACGGGCCGTGCCGTTCGCCGAGGCCAACTCGTCGACCCGGGTGCTGCTCATCGCTTCGGGCAAGGGCGGCGTGGGCAAGTCCTCGGTCACGACAAATCTGGCTGTGGCCCTCGCAGGTCGGGGCCGCGACGTGGCCGTCGTGGACGCTGACGTGTGGGGGTTCTCCATTCCCCGGATGCTGGGTGTCAACCAGCCCCCGACGGTTATCGACGACATGCTCATCCCGCCGGAGGGTCACGGGGTGCGTTGTATCTCCATGGGATTCTTTGCCGAGGAGGACCAGCCGGTCATCTGGCGGGGTCCGATGCTCCACAAGGCGCTTGAGCAGTTCCTGACCGACGTCTACTGGGATGAGCCCGACTACCTGCTGGTCGACCTCCCCCCGGGAACCGGAGACATCTCCATCTCGTTGGCCGGCTTCCTACCGACTGCGGAGATGTACGTGGTGACCACCCCTCAGCCGGTTGCCCAGACGGTGGCCCAGCGAGCAGCCTTCATGGCTGACAAGGTCAACCTGAAGGTCCACGGGGTCATCGAGAACATGTCGTGGTTCACTGGCGACGACGGCACCCGCTACGAACTATTCGGTGCCGGAGGCGGACAGGCGCTGGCTGACCGGGTCGGCGTGCCGCTGCTCGGCCAGGTACCCCTGGTGCCGGCCATGCGCGACGGTGCCGACCGGGGGCACCCGGTGGCCGTCGACCCCTCGACCGAGGTGGGCGCGGTGTTCGCGGAACTTGCCCGGGTGCTGGACGTGGAGATGAAGCCGACGAAGCGTCGACACAGGGAACTCAAGGTTCTCTGACCGTCAGGGAACGAAGGAACGGGAGCGGAACGTGGACGTACGCATCGGGGTAACCAACACCCCTAAGGAGATCACCGTCGAACTGGCCGACGACACCGACGTGGACGCCCTGGTGGCCGACGTCGAGTCGGCGGTGGGTGGCGACGGTGCTGTGCTGTGGCTAACCGACGTGCGAGGCCGCCGGGTGGGGGTACCTGCCGAGCGGATCGCCTACGTCGACATCGGTGCCGACGGCGGGCACAACCCCGTCGGCTTCGGCTGAACGACAGCCGGAGAGACGACACGTAGGGGTCGGGGAGCAGCGGGCCGGTGGCGACCCTCCCCGAGTTGGCCCGGGCCCATTCGGACCTCGACGAGGTCCGAATCGCCCATCTCCAGAATCTGGTCAGCGTGTGGGGCCTCCTGGCCGACCTGTCGTTCGCTGACCTCGTCCTCTATGCCCGGGACTCGCGTCGAGCGGACGGATCGTTGGTCCTGTTGGGCCACATTCGACCCACCACCGGGACCACCCTGTATCGGGCCGATCTCGTCGGCCAGGTGTTCGAGCCTCGACGCCGGCCTCTGATCGTCAAGGCATTCGAGGCCGAGTGCACCGTGGATGGCGCGGTCGAGGTTGGTTCGGAGCGAACGGTGCACCTGACGGCCGTGCCGGTACGCCGCGATGGCGAGACCATTGCCGTGCTTGCCCGTGAACGGCTGCGGCCCGAGGACCGACCGGGCAGCGAGCAGGAACGCACCTACCTGACGGTGTTCGACCGCTTCGCCCGGATGCTCGAGCGGGGGGAGTTTCCGTACCAGGACGAGGAACGGCTCCGGCATCGGACGCCCCGGGTGGGCGACGGTCTGCTCCTCGTCGACTCCGACGGTCGAATCGAGTTCGCCTCACCCAACGCGGTCTCCACCCTGCATCGCATGGGAGTGACCCGGGGGGTCACCGGCGCCCGGTTCGACGACACCGGGTTGGGTTCGTCGATGCTGCGGTCGGCATTCGCCCGTCGCACCGCGGTGATCGACGAGATGGAACGGCCCGACGAGGTGGCGGTGGTCAGCCATTGCTTCCCCCTGCTGGATGCTGGCACGCCGACCGGGGCCATTGTCCTGGTGCGTGACGTGACTGAGCTGCGACGTCGCGACCGCCAGCTGGTGTCCAAGGACGCCACCATCCGCGAGATCCACCACCGGGTGAAGAACAACCTGCAGACCATCTCGTCGCTGCTGCGCCTCCAGGCCCGGCGGCTGGAGGGCGAAGAGGCCCGGGAGGCCCTCGGGGAGTCGGTGCGACGCATCGGCGCCATCTCGGTAGTGCACGAGACGCTGGCCCAGAGTGCGGACGACGAGGTCGGGTTCGCCGAGATCGTGCGACCGCTGGTTCGGGTGGTGGAAGAGAGCGTGTCCTCGCCGCTCCGTCCCGTGTCGATCACCGTCGAGGGTGATGCCGGTGTGGTGCCCGGCCAGGTCGCCACGACCATGGCCGTCGTCCTCACCGAGTTGCTACAGAACGCCGTTGACCACGCCTTCCCAACTGCCCAACTGGCCGATCCGGAGGCTGGCGGAACCGACGGAGATTCAGCGGCGGGCTGGGTCCGCATCCAGTTGGATCGTCGTGCTGACGGCTTGATTGTGCGGGTGGTCGACGACGGCGTGGGAATCCCCGAGGGATTCGATGTGGCCGATGCCTCCGGGCTCGGCCTGACCATCGTGCGGACCTTCGTGGAAGGCGAGTTGGGGGGGCATATACGCCTGGTGCCGGTCGAGCGGGGCCGCGGCACGGTGGCCGAGGTGTGGGTCCCGACCAACCGGCTTGTCGGACCGTGGGGGGATTCACGGGATCCGGTGTGATGGGGCCGCCAGGGTGAAGTGGGCGACCTAGGGTCGTTGCTCGTGAGACCCGAACGGCCCGATGGGCGACCGCTGGTGGTGGCCCACCGCGGTGCGTCACACGATCGGATCGAGAACACAGCCGAGGCCTTCGTCGAGGCCCGGGTACAGGGTGCCGACTGGGTCGAGCTCGACGTGCGGCTCTCGGCCGACGACGTGTTGATGGTCCACCACGACGCCCATTTCGCCGACGGCCGCCTCGTGCGCGAGGTACGGGCCGCCGATGCGCCGGACCACGTCCCGAACCTGGCCGAGGCCTTCGAGGCCTGCGACGGGATGGGCGTCAACGTCGAGGTGAAGAACCTTCCCGGCGACCCGGACCATGATGCAGCGGCCATGGTGTGCGAGGCGGTGGCCGGTCTGGCTGTCGCCTATCGGTCGCCCAAGCAATTGCTGGTGTCGTCGTTCGACATCACGGCGGTGGACCGGATCCGGGCCACCGATCCGTCACTGCCCACCGCGTGGATCGTGGCCGAGCGTCACGGGACCGACCTGATGCTGGACCGCACGGCAGCCCACGGGCACGGTTCGGTGAATCCGTGGGACGAACTGGTCGACGAGCATCTGGTGTCGGCCTCCCAAGATCGTGGCTTGGCCGTACTGGTGTGGACGGTCGACGATCCGGGACGGATGGCCGAACTGATCGACTGGGGGGTCGACGGCATCGTGACCAACCGCCCCGGGTTGGCCCGGGCGGTCATCGACGGTCGGCGAGACGGCACCTGGGTCGACGGCTGACCGGACCCCTTGTCTCAAGCCCGTCTTCATGCGGTCGTCCTAGGAAAATGCGGGCGAGGCCAGCGGAACCACCAGATCCATGACGTCCGGGTGGTGGCGAACCACCAATCTCTCGGCCTCGCCGACGTGGTCGCCGTCCACCTGCCAAGGCAGGGGACGCGACGCGACCACCTCGGCCAACTCGACGCCGTCACGCACCTCAAGACCGGCCCTGCCACCCGACCGGGGGCGTCTGGCCGATTGGAGGCCGACGGCGGCGGCCAAGGTGGTGGCCAGCGTGACCGCTGAGAGGTTCCGGAAGGTGGCCACCGAGAGGGGGCTCTCCAGGGTGGCGGCCGGTGCCAGTGAGAGCCCCCGGGTACCCAGATACGTGTAGGGGTCGGTATTGAGGCAGGCCGCGAACACGCCGGGGATCCCCGGGCCCCCATTAGACGTCCCGCCGGCCGATTGGCCGGTCGCCGGGTCGACGTCGGTGGGGAAGGTCACCCGGAAGGCGGGCCGCCGGTGGTCGTAGTGGCGGATCCAAGTATCGATGGCGGCGGCGATGTAGAGCGGATGGCCGGCAAACCGCTTGAGCAGTCCTCCCCGGCGTTCCACCTGTTCGACCACTGCGGCGTCGAACCCGATCCCTGCGTGGAACAGGAAGTGGCGGTCGTTTACCGAACCCAGACCCACCCGACGGATAGCCGCCGCATCGATGGCGTCCAGCAGCGCGCCGGTTGCCTCCACAGGATCGTCGGGCAGGCCGAGTGTCCGGGCGAACACGTTGGTGGAACCGCCGGGCAGCGCGGCCAGCGCGGTCTCGGTCCCGACCAGCCCGTTGGCCGCTTCGTTGAGGGTGCCATCACCGCCCAACACGGCGACCACGTCGATGCCGTCGTTGGCCGCACTCTGGGCCAGGCGGGTGGCGTGGCCTCGACGGGTGGTGGCGGCCACCTCCAGGCGGTGGTCGGCTGACAGCGCCTTCTGAATGACGATCCGGGTCCGAGCCGTGACCGACGACGCCGACGGGTTGACGATCAGCAGCAGCTTCATGGTCGGCACCCGGCTCCGCTCGCCGGGAAGCGGCAAGTCTCGAGAAGATGGGTGATGGGGTACCGCATCACGAGACCGTCTCGCCGATGGCGCCCATGAGGGGCAGGAAAACGAGATCGATGAGGCTCGAGGGAGGGGCTGTCGGGTCTACTGTCGAGGCGTGGCGGAAACCCCGCCTCGACTGATTGGAGAGCGGTCGGGGAGGGCTGGCTGCTGATGGTTCGTTGTCGCTCACGGCGACGACCCTACGGCGCCTCCGAGACCCGCTCGGCGGCAGGCCCGCCGGTGACCGACGACCGTCGCGAAATCCCCAGCCGCGGTTGGTCCCGTTCCCTTCGTCGTAAGGCAGACTCGGACTCATGATCGTCGTCGTATGTGTCAAGCAGATCCCCGATCCGGCAGACCCGGGTGTGCTGGATCCTGAAACCAGAACCCTGAAGCGGGACGTCAAGCTCATCTTGGATGAGTCGGACTCCTACGGCGTCGAGATGGGCCTGCAGTTGGTGGACGCCGCCGGCGGTGGCGAGGTGAGGCTCGTCTCCATGGCCCCCAACAATGAGGTGAGCGGTCTGCGGACCGCCCTGGCCATGGGCGCCGAGAGCGCCGTGTTGGTCAGCGACGAAGCCCTGGCGGGTTCCGATGCCCTCTCGACGGCCAAGGTGCTGGCTGCGGCGATCGCCCGCTGCGAGCCCGACCTGATCCTGACGGCCACCGAGTCCAGCGACGGCTATACAGGCACCGTGCCCGTGCAGATCGCCGAGTTGATGGGCCTTCCGTCGGTCACCTTTGGCAAGGAGATTGAGGTCGCCGACGGTGTGGCCACTGTGAAGCGTCAGACCGAGGCCGGTTTCGACCAGGTTGAGTGCCCGCTTCCCGCCGTGGTCTCGGTGACCGCCGGTGTCGTCGAGCCCCGCTACCCCTCGTTCAAGGGGATCATGGCAGCCAAAAATAAGCCGGTTGACGAGCTCGACCTGGCTGGCCTGGGCATCGACCCGGCCACCGTGGGCTGGGCTGGTGCCCGCCAGGAGATCACGACCATCACCGAGGCTCCCGCCCGGGAGGCCGGCGAGGTCATCGTCGACGAGGGCGACGCCCACGAACGCATCCTGGCGTTCCTGGATGACCTCAAAGTTCTGTAGGAGGCGATCATGGGAATCTCAAAGATCTGGGTGTTCGGTGAGGCCACGGAGACCGGAGCCACCGCATCGACGTTGGAACTGCTGACCAAAGCCCGCACGCTGGCCGACTCCGTCGAGGTGGTCATGGCGGGCGACGGTTCGGCTGTGGCCGGTCAGCTCGGTGCGCACGGCGCCACCACCGTCCACACCGTGGGTGATGCCGACGGTGCGCTGCCAGGTGCACGTGTCGCCTCGGCCGTCGCCGGTGCGCTGGAGGCCGGGAATGGTCCCGACGTGCTACTGGCCACCACCTCCTACGACGGCCGTGACGTGGCCGGCCGCCTGTCGGCCAAGGTGGACCGCCCGGTGCTGACCAACGTTGTCGACCTGATCGCCAACGGTGACCGTCTGGTGGGTAGCGAGCCCGTGTTCGGCGGGACCACCGACGTACTGACCGGTTTCACCGACACCGGACTGGCCATCTTCCTCGTGCGACCCAAGTCGTTCGTCGCTGAGGAGTCCGGCGGCGCGCCCGCCGCGGTGTCGGACCTCGCAGTTGGAGAACTCGGTGGCACCGGTGCCGCCGTCGTCAAGGAGCGCTTTGTCGAGGAGACGTCGGGTCCGAAGCTGGACGAGGCGGCCGTGGTCGTCTCCGGTGGCCGTGGGCTGGGCGAGGCCGAGAAGTACGAGATGATCGAGGCTCTGGCCAAGCTGGTAAAGGGCGCCCCGGGTGCATCACGTGCCGTGGTGGACGCCGGGTGGGTCCCGTACTCGTACCAGGTCGGTCAGACTGGCAAGGTCGTAAAGCCGACGGTCTACGTGGCGTGTGGAATCTCCGGAGCCACGCAGCACCTGGTCGGCATGAAGGGCTCGGCGAACATCATCGCCATCAACAAGGACGAGGAGGCGCCGATCTTCGGCGTCGCCGACCTCGGCATCGTGGGCGACGTGCACAAGGTGCTGCCCAAGCTGATCGAGGCCCTGCAGGCCCGAGGCTGAACCGCTGGGCTCAGGCCCAGCCCAGCCCAGCCCAGTTCAGGCCAGGCCCGTTTCTCGGGCTCAGACCTCAGGCCCAGATCTCAGGACGGGCGGTCGCTTGCGGCGAGCGCCCAGGCCAGGCCGTCTAACGGGTCGTCGACGGCGATCCCCAGGAACCAACCGGCAGGACGCAGAGCGCTGTCCCAACGCCACCATCTCAGGTCGGCTAACGCATTGCCGAGGGCGTTGGGATCTGGTGGCCAATCATCCCCGGGCCCGTCCAGCCCGACGAGGGCCGCGGCACACCACCAAGCTTCGAATCGACCCCGAGCCGCCCCTCTGCGTCGCCCGTGGGCACCGCCTGAGGCGCCGGCCCAGGCCAGCAGCCCGATTGCCTCGTCGGAGGCAAGTGCTCGGATGCTGATGTGGCCAGCGTCGATGGACCGCCCGGCACTGGCCGCGGCCTGTGGCCCGGTCCCACACACCGCGACGGCCGTCGCTGTGCCCCGCGACTGTTCGGTCCATGTCGAGACGAGGTCCCGGAGGGCGGTGCGGGCCGCGTCGGCCTCGGCGCCCGCAATGGATTCGTTGACCTTGGGATTGGGAACCTGGGCGACCGGAGCGAGCAGCCCGGTAGGTGGCACCGGGTCGTCGACGCCGTAGGGGCCAATGGTCGGCCCGTCGGTGGCCGGTTCCCAGCAGGCCAGCTGCAGCGGAAGCCCCACCGGGTCGTCGTCGAGTTGGAGGCCACGGAGGTCCTCGCCGCGGGCCACCCGCTCGTGAGCCACCACGGCGCGGCGTGTCCCGGCGTTGGCCAGATGGGGCTCCAGGTCGGCCCAGGTATGTGACGACGCGGCTACTTCAGCCAGGGGTGCCACTCCGAAGGTGGTGGCGTCGCGGACCACGGCCGCTGCTGCGAACGACCCCGGGGCCTGTAGCGCTAGCCGGTGTTCGGCATGGTCGGCGGCCGGCCATAGTTGATGGCCCCGCTCCACGGCCGGGCGGGATCGGGTGGCGATCTGTTCGAGAGTGTCCCAGTCGCCGTCGTCGCAGGCGTCGTCGACGAGCCGGAGCAGGCCGTCGAGGTCGCCCTCGAGGAGCAGTCGATCGAGGTCGGTCATATTGTTGGGTAACGGGCGATCCGTCAGACCAGCGGCCAGGGAACCCGGCGTCCGCTTGGGTCCGAGGGAAGCTCGCCGCCGGCGGCCACCGCGTCGGCCCGCGTCAGCACGGCGTCGCGTTCGAACGGGTCTAGGAGGTCGGCCAGTGTCGTCGAGAGCCCGTCCTCTGTAAGGCGTCGAAGGTCGGCCACCAGGTCGTCGGCCAGGGCGTGTCCGGCGAAGTCCCAGATCACCGTCCGGACCTTGAACTGGTGGTGGAAGCACAGGGCGTTGTCGATGGCCCACAACTTCCCGTCGTCGCCAGCCAGTACGTGGCCGCCCTTACGGTCGGTGTTGTTGGCCACCAGATCCCAGGCTGCGAGGCGCATGAGGGCGTCGGCATGGGCAGGGTTATCGCGCACGGTGAAGTAGTGCTGTTCGTAGTCGCACGGCACGTACAACTGGACTGAGCCTTCACCATGTGGTCCCTCACGAACCACGGTGGGCGGGATGAGCCCCCAGCCCAACTGGGCGGTCAGTTCCCACGCCGCGGCCTCCCGCCGGTAGAGCCCTGGGGGGAAGTCGTGGAGCGGCTGTTCGCCCCGCCCCGGCTTGTAGACGCCCTGCAGGAAAGGGTCCGGACCGGTCGCCGGATGGGTCACGTCGACCAGAAAGGTGGCGTTGGACGTCCACGGCATTCGCCCCAGGATCTCGATGCCGCCGTTGCTCAGCACTTCGACGGCCATCTGGTCGTCGAGCGGGCCTCGCCGACGGAACGGGTCGACCGGGTCTGCCGGAGTATCGGGAGCACCCGGGGTGGTTGGCGAGGTGGCGGAACTCTCGGCCGACGACTTAGTTGACACAGGGGCACCAGCCGGCGGCCGAGGGCTCCAGCGGGGCGCCGCACCAGTCGCACGGGGGTCGGCCGGCGGCGACCAGCAGGCGGGCCCGGTCGATGAAGCAGGCCACCATCTCGCGACGCATGGGGAACCGGGCCTGAGCGGGGAGTTCGTCCTCGTCGCGCAGCAACTCTTCGGCGATCAGCACCAGACGGTCGGTGGACTGTTGGTAGGTGATGCCCAGACTGCCCACCACCCAGTCGGCCTCGCCGGGATCCTCGAAGCGGACGTTGGCATCTATCACTTCGAGGGTCCGCTCGTCGGTCGGAGGGAGGTCGCCCATCAGCCCGTCGAGAAATTCGGCCAGACCGGCCACCTGCTGCTTCTCGACCTTGAGCGACACGACCTGACCGGAACGTCGGGCCTGAAGGAAGAACACCCGACGCCCCTGGGGCCCGACGACGCCGGCGGTGAACCCGTCGGTGTCGTCCCAGTCGATCTCCGGTCGTCCCACGGTTCGAACCTACGAGTCGGTGGGGTCGTCGGGGCGCAGTTGGAAGGCGCTGGCTGGGATCCGGGCGTCGGTGCACTCGGCTACATCGAGCCCGGGGGCAGCGCGAGAGGCGTTCCTGACCGAGCCGCTCATGATGGCGTCAGGCCTTTCAGGTCGCCGGTGGTGTTGATGGTTAAAACGACGGGTCGCTCCTTGGTGTGCAGCACGGCGCTGACCGAGCACGGTCCGACGACCAGCCGCTGGAAGAGGTCCAGTGGGGTACCGACGGCTTGGGCGAGGGCCGCCTTGATGGGATCGGCGTGCGAGACGCAGACGATGGTCTCGCCGGGATGGCGGGCCACCAGGTCGGCCACCTGACCGGTGATACGGGCCTGCATCTCGGCGAACGACTCGCCGCTCGGAAAACGGAAGGCCGACGGCTGGCGTTGGACGGTGGCCCACGCCTTGAGCTTCATGAGGTCCTTGAGGCGTCGACCGGTCCAGCGGCCGAAGTCGCACTCGTTGAGGCCCGGTGCCGTGCGGACCCGTAGGCCGAGGGCCCGGGCGATGGGTGCCGCGGTCTCTCGGGTTCGTTCCATGGGCGAGGCGTACACGGCGGCCACCTGCTGTCCGGTTCCGTCGCGCCCGGCGATGGCGGCCGCCACGGCCTTGGCCTGGGCATGGCCTTCGTCGGACAGGTGTAGACCGGGGGCGCGGCCGGGGAGGCGGGCGCCGGTGGTTGGGGTGCGTCCGTGTCGGACGTAGAGCACGAGGGTGGGGGGCATCGGTCGCCGAACCTACTCTGACCCTGTGACCCGACCTGTTTCCGACCGAGGTGCGTCGACCCTCCGGGCCGTCCACGATGAGGTGGTGGCTTGTCGAGCCTGTCCCCGCCTGGTCTCGTGGCGCGAGCAGGTGGCTGCCGAAAAGCGGGCCGCCTACCGGGATCAGGAGTACTGGGGTCGTGGCGTGCCCGGGTTCGGGGACCCGAAGGCCCGAATCCTGATCGTGGGTCTGGCACCGGCGGCCCATGGCGCCAACCGGACCGGCCGGGTGTTTACCGGCGACCGGTCGGGGGACTTCCTGTTCGCGGCCCTACATCGGGTGGGTTTGGCCAATCAGGCCGAAGCGGTGGGTATCGACGACGGTTTGGCGTTGACCGACGTGTTCATCACGGCGCCGGTCAAGTGCGCGCCGCCGGCCAACAAGCCCACTCCCGACGAGAAGGCGGCGTGTCGGTCGTTCTTCGAGCGTGAGGTCACCGCCTTGGCGGCGGTGAAGGTCGTGGTGGTCCTCGGGCAGATCGGATACGTGGCCGCGGCGTCCGAGTTTGACCTGCGACCCCGGCCGACATTCGGGCACGGGGTGGAGGTGCCGCTTGACGATGGGCGCACGATCTTGTGCTCGTACCACGTGAGCCAGCAGAACACGTTCACCGGTCGGCTGACCGAGCCCATGTTCGACGCCGTGCTGGTCCGGGCGATCGAGTTGGCTGGGGCCGGTCGGCCGGGGTCGTCAGCCGGCGACCGCCGGTAGCCTCTGGGCCGTGAAGTGCTCCTCTCGAATCCGTCTCCTCCTGCCCCTGGTGGCCGTCGTCCTGGTGGCCACGGCGTGCGTGGCCTCCGGTGAGCCGGTGTCCTGGGAGGATCAGGCCGACGCATCCGGCGAGGGTCTCGTGGAGCGCGAGTTCGTGGCCGCCTGCGTGGAGGCCAACGATGATCTGGGTTCAGTCAAGGCCAAGGCATTCTGTGGCTGCGTGCTGGACGGCATCCAGTCCGAGGTGTCCTTCGAGAAGTTCCGTGAGTTGGACGCCTTCATCGACGACCAGCGGGACACCGTGACCCGGGACATGCTGGTTGAGCACTTCGGCTGGTTCGTCGACATCTCTGACGACTGCGGCGCCTGACCCGACCCCCGTGGGCCCGTCGGGCCCGTTCAGGCTCAGCCGGTTCGTTTCAGACTGCCCGGACGGGTAGTCCGACCCGGGCCGTCGGATTGGCCCACTCCGGCCACCGGTCCCGGCTCTTGGCCGCCAGCTTGTGCATGAGGGCGATGGCCCCGGGGTCGCTGTCGCCCGGCCGGCCCTCGATGACGCCGTCGGCCAGCATCCCCATGATGACCTGACGACCTAGTTCGGTTCGCACGATGGTCAGCGTCCAGTCGTTGTTCTCGCCGATGCCGCCGGTAGAGATGTCGGCGTGCTCTGCGGCGAAGTCCGGACAATGAGTGCAGCCCTCACGGGTCCAGGCGTGACACTCCTTGAGGTTGATCTCGTGGTAGTCGCCGTTGCGCATCCAGATCTGGAAGACGCCCTTGATGTTCATCTTGACCATTTCCTCCTTGCGGAGGCGGTACTTGGCCCAGAAGAGCTCCTCGAAGATGGCGTCGTCGAACGACTTTGAGCACAGCAGTCCGATATTGAGCTTGATCGGCTTGCCGGCCTTGCCCACCTTGCGGTGCCACATCACCGGCCCGATGGACGTCTGGCAGCTCATCCCGACTAGCGCCAGCGAGGAGAGGCCACGATCCAGCGCTTCGGGCATGGCCAGGGTGTTGGCCGAGTAGGTGTAGCGGCTGCCCGCCCCGGCCAGCACCGAGGCACGGTCGGTGGCCACCGCGGGGATGGCCTTCCAACTGCTAGATCCGTCAGGACCCTCGGGTTCGAGGTGGCTGGTCAGTGCGCCGTCGATGATGCCGTTGTCTAGGCACCAGATGAGGATGGCTGACACCAGGCCGCCGTCCTGGCCCATCTGGTGGACGCCGGCGTCACTCGCCCGGGTGAGCAGGACGTCCTTGTAGACGCCGGACATCTCATCGGACTTGCGGGCTCGGGCGAACAGGTGCTGGTCGGCTTCGGTCTCCCAGTCGCGAAAACGTGGGCAGGCCCGAGTACACGACGTACAGCCCTTCTGGCCGTGGCCGCAGTCGTCGAGGCCTAGGTCATCCTCAAGGTGGAACGGCTTGTACTGCCCCGGTGCGTGCTCGTAGCCGATGACGTCATGCGGACAGGCGATCACGCAGCCAGCGCAGCCCGTGCACAGGCCGGAGGTGATGACCTCGTCGTAGAGCTCCTTCCACTGGAAGGTCCACTTCTTGCGGGGTGCGGCCATCGCCGGTCACCCTAGCCACGGTCCCTTCTGGGCTCGGGGGTTGGGCTCAGGAACAGGCGTCGCGTGCGGCCACCCAGGCCATGATCTCGGCGCCGAAGTTGGCCACGTCGTAGACGTCTCGCTCGCCTGCCCAGCGGCCATCGCCCCCGTAAGTGAGGACTGCCAGGTTCCAGGGTTCGTGGATATTGCCGTTGCCGGGGTCTCGCAGTCGGTTGCCGAACCGGGCGACCACCGTGCCTCGACGTTCGTCGACCACGTGCCAGTGGACGGGGAAGGCGATCATGTCTGCACCCGGTGAGGTGGCCATGGTTGACGACATCCATTGGAGGATGGCCGCCCGCCCGTGGAACTCGCCGTACGTGGGTTCCACGTAGTGGGCGTCGTCAGTGAACATCTCTGACCAAGCGGACCAGTCGCCGGTATTGGCGGCTCGCCGGACGAGTTCGGAAAAAGTCGTCTCGAGTTCGTCGCGTGTTACATCAGGCATGGGGTGAATCCGGTCGTCACCGTGTCTGGCTTTTCGTGGCGTCTGGCGCCCCTGACAGGACTCGAACCTGTGCACACGGCTCCGGAAGCCGATGCTCTATCCGCTGAGCTACAGGGGCTGGAACGGGTCAGGTTACCGGACCGCTCCATGGCCCCACCGGCCGGTATCGGCGGGCCTGATGGGATCAGCCCCGCCGGAAGATCCCTGCGTGAACCAACGCTCCGTCCAGGGTCAGGGCCTGCCCCGTGACCCGCTCGGCGTTCACGTGGTGTTCGGTGCCCAGGCCGAGGCCGGGGGAGTCCACCGACTTGGCTTCGGCGAAGCGCCGAAGCAGCTTCATGGCGCCGGTGGCGGACCGTTGACCGGTGGCTGTGGGGTGCTCCAGCAGGTGCGAACGCACCAACGGGCCCCAGTGGGCGGCCAGCAGTTCAGGAGAGCCGAACACCTCGGCAGCTATGGCCCGCCAGCCGTGGGCCACGATGATGCCGCACTGACCGGTGAGCGGTCCACGGGTCACCAACTCGTCTACGGCGGCCTGGCGGTGTCTGTCTCGTGCGAAGACCTGGTCGGCATCTGCCACCGCTCCGGTGCTCGACGGCGCAGCCATGCTGTTCATTTCGACCTGGATGGCTTGCCAGACTTGCTGCTGGTCACCGGACCGCACGCCGGTCTCGACCATGCTCCGGGCCACCTCGCGCTGCTTGGTACGGCGCACCCGGCGGGGGGTGAAGGTCGGGGCGTGCTCGAAGGCCCGGTGTTGACCCCAGCGGCCCACCTCGAGGCACGAGACGGGGATCTCTCGCGTTTCGCCGGCTGGCACCAGCACGCTGGCGTTGGCGGTGCGGTTCTGGCGTCCGCCCACGAACTGCTCGCCCTCGACGATCAGGATGGGTTGGTCGGTGGGGTTGTGGACCACCAGGTGGGGGACCTGGGCGTCGGGTAGCTCGTCGATGGTCAGGCCGGATTTCCGTCCGGTGCCGATGGGGGGCAGGGCGTTGCCGGGTAGGTAGATGGGGTAGATCGAGATGCCACCACGGGTGATGGGCGGCCCGATGGGGGCGGAGTCGAGCGGGGTGATGGTCAAGGTGTTTCCTCTTGTCGGTTGTGCTGGTTAGCCGTGCGGCTAGTGGTGTGTGGCTAGTGATGTGTGGGAGGGGGGAAGGCCGCCGGCCGGGTCCGTCGACCCGACCGGCCTGCCCTCGGGGAGGCCCGATCAGTTCCGGTCTTGCTCCCTGAGAGCCTGTTCGGCGAGTTTCTGGCCCTCGAAGAAGTCGTGCCGGTCGTGCATCCGCTGGCGCCTGGGCTTGCCCCGGTAAGCAACCGTGCTACGTGTGAACTCCGAGAACGAGTCGTGCACGCTGGCCGAGGTGGCGGCGAAGTCCTGGATGTTGCCGTCGCCGAAACCGACGCCACCGCCCGCCGCGTAGGAGTCCTGGTTGGCGCCCATGAACACGAAGGTCCAGTTCCCGGCGTCCTGACGGTCCTTGATCATCTCGAAGATCCGGGCCCGGTCGAATCGTCTCGAGGCGTTCTCGTGGCCGTCGGTGAAGATGAGGACCAGCTGGTCCTCTGCCTTCCGGCCGGTCTCGGCACGCTGGGCGATCCTCTGGTCGGCTTGTCCCAGGAGGGTACCCAGGGCGTCAAACAGGGGGGTGGAGCTTCGGGCCCGGTAGACGGCGGGCGTCAACGCCGGAACCTCGGCGATGCGGCGGCCGTCGACCACCACCTCGTAGGGATTCTGGCCGTCGAACAGGACGACCGACATCCGGGCCTTCCCCGGCTGGGCCTTCTGCTGCTTCAGGAATTCGTTGAACCCACCGATCACGTCGCCGGTCAGGTGGCCCATGGACCCGGAGCGGTCCAGCAGGAACCAGATCTTGGTGCGGTCACCGGTGGAGTCCGAGCTGGCGAGGGCGGCCTCGGCCGATGCCAGGGCGACCTCCAGCGGGCCGATGTCGAGGCCGTCGGGTGCCTCGGCGATCAACTTGCGGAGCCGTGCGATGTAGGTTTCATTCGTCGTCATGTGTGTGTCCTGCTCTCTCTTCCTTATTCCTGGCCGGGACCCGATCTGGGTTCCCGTTCCTGACACCTGTTTTACCGAACCCCTGTGACAGTCCATGTTGATGTCGTGTGTGTCGATGGTCTATATTGTGTCAAGACCACTATATAGGAGACTAGTTAATAATGTCAACCCATGACATAAATATCACGGACGGCGATGGCTCAGGCGATTCATCACTGAGCGACTACGACCCTTCCGCATACCCTCCGTTCGCGGTCACAGCTGACGTGGTGGTGTTCACCATCGTCGACGACGTGCTCCAGGTGGTCCTGGTGAGGCGGGGCGAGCCACCGTTCAAGGATCGCTGGGCGCTACCCGGCGGGTTTGTCCGCCCAGATGAGGCTCCCCATCAAGCTGCGCGGCGGGAGCTGGAGGAGGAGACGAATGTCAGGCTGAAGCTCAGTTTGAAGTTTGACAAGCTCGAGCAGCTCCGGACCTACGGAGAGCCGGATCGGGATCCGAGGATGCGGGTGGTGACCGTCGCCTACTGGACGATCCTGGCCGACGTAGGGGACCTGGCCGGTGGTGGCGATGCGGCTGAGGCCGCGCTCGTTCCCGTGGTCGAGATCGAGCGGGGAAAGCAACAGATGGCCTTCGACCACCGGACCATCGTCCTGGACGCTGTCGAACGAGCCATGTCGAGGCTGGAGTACTCGACGGAGGCCACCCGCTTCTGTCCTCCCGAGTTCACCATCAGGCAGCTACGACGGGTCTACGAGGCGGTGTTGGGGACCGAGTTCGATCAGGGCAACTTCCAGCGAAAGGTGCGGTCCGAGCCGGACTTCTTACGGGACCTCGGGCGGACCACCGACCCGAGCGGCTCCAGAGGACGGCCGGCAGCCCTCTTCTCGGCCGGTGGAGTCTCGCGACTCGAGCAACCGTTCCTGGCCATGAGACTGGAGTCGAGGGACACCCCGGTCCTCGGAGCCCCCCCAACCGGAATGGCCCCCCAAAGCCCACCTCCACCGTCCGCCCCAAGCCGAGACCCCGACGACTACCCGGCGTGGCTGGTCGAATCCGACAATCAGGAACCGGACGAGCAGGCGGGCGAGAAGGAGTAGGACCGATGATCGATACTCAGAGTGACCGGGACCCAGAGCGTGCCGGCGAGCCGGTGGAGTTCGCGGCGAACGGGTCGACGGCTGGGGGCTACCTCGCCGTTCCAGCGTCGGGCTCGGGGCCCGGGGTGCTCGTGATCCAGGAATGGTGGGGCCTGGTGCCCCAGATCCGGGGGGTCTGTGATCGCCTGGCCGGTGAGGGCTTCGTGGCTCTCGCCCCCGACCTCTATCACGGCGAGTTTGCCGAGCACACGGAGATGGACAAGGCCGGGGAGCTGATGACCTCGCTACCGTCGGACCGGGCCGCTCGGGACATGTCGGCGGCTATCGATTTCCTGTTGGTCCACGACGCAACCAAGGGCGACGCCGTCGGGGTGGTCGGCTTCTGCATGGGCGGAATGCTCACCCTGCTGATCGCCGCCCTCGAGGGTGAGCGGGTGGCTGCAGCGGCGCCGTTCTATGGGGTGCCACTTGGTCGAGAACAATTCGACATGGACTGGTCCGGATTGACGGCGGTGGTCGAGGGCCACATGGCCGAACACGATGACTTCTTCCCGATCGAAGAGGTGCTGGCCCTGGGTGACGACCTCCGGACCATGGGTCGGGACGTGACCTTCCACGTCTACGACGGGACGGGGCATCCGTTCGCCAACGAGGAGGACCCGTTCGGCACCTACGATGCCGACGCTGCCGCCCTCGCCTGGACCCGCACCCTCGACCTGCTAGACGCCCACCTGTAGTCGGGAGCGTCCACCGGATATCGGGGCCGTCGTTAGTCGTCGTCCGACAGCAGGTCGCCGGCCAGTAGGCCGGCACCCAGTGCGCCGGCGTCGGACCCCAGCTCGGCTAGGACCAGCTCGACGGCAGGTCGCGAGTCGGCACCCGGGGTCAACCGTTCCAACCACGACGCCACGCCGAGCCGCAGCGGCTCGCCGACTTCGACGAGACCGCCGCCCAGCACGATCCTTCGACTGTCCAGCATGACCACCAGGTTGGCTAGCCCCCGGGCCACCTCCCGGCACCACCGGTCAAACACGTCGGCCGCCCTGGAGTCGTCAGCGGCCATGGCGGCCACCACAGCGGTCCCCGAGCTGAAGCCAGCCTCAGCGGCCATCCGACCTAGGGCGTTGCCTGACGCCAGGGCCTCCCATGGGCCCCGCTGTCCGGTCAGATGCTCGGGGCCGCCCGGATCGACCACCATGTGGCCCGGCTCACCGGCGAACCCGTGGGCACCCCGCAATAGTCGTCCGTCGACCACGAACCCGGCGCCGATACCGGTGCCCAGGGTGACCAGAACGACGTCGTCACAGCCCCGGCCGGCACCGAGGCGGGATTCGGCCAGGGTGGCTGCCGTGGCGTCGTTGGTGGCGGCCACCGGGAGCCCGCTACCGCCCGCTAGATCGGCGGCCACCGGATGGCCCACGGCTGCCGGCAGGTTGGGCGACCACCGGACCATGCCGTCACGGTCCACCAGGCCAGCGATTCCCAGGCCCACGGCGCCCACCTCCACGTGAAGACCGGTCGAGCGCGCCCGGAGGGTTTCGACGAGATTGGTCAGGGTGGTCACGAGATTCTCGGCCGATCCGGCACTGGACGCCCGTTCCCGATCCAGGACCGTGCCCGTTATTGGGTCGACGAGCACCGCGGCGGCCTTGGTGCCGCCAACGTCCAGCCCAATGGTGGCCAGCCCAGTGGCGGTCAAGGGGTTCGTATACCGGTCAGGTCGGTCAACACCGCCGCGTTGCGGTCGGCCTCGCCGTCGTCGGCCCCCGAGACCGCTCCCCGGATGATCCGTCGCCGGACGGCGGCCGAGGCGGTGTCGATGGCCAGCACCACGACGATGGTCATGGCAAGCACGGCGCCCACCGCCGGGAAGTTCCGAAACACCAGTTGGGACACCAGTTCCGAACCCACCCCGCCGGCGCCGATCATGCCCAGCACAGCGGAAGCCCGGACATTGATCTCGAAGCGGAATAACCACTGCGACGTCACCACCGGAAGTACCTGGGGGAGCACCCCCCACCGCATGCCTGACACCCACCGCCCGCCGGTGGCCGCCACGGCTTCCAGTGGCCCGGGATCCACGCCCTCGATGGCCTCGGTGGCCCACTTGCCCAGCGTCCCCACCGAGTGCACGCCGATGGCCAGCGCACCGGCCCACGGACCCAGGCCGGTGATGGGGATGAGGATGACGGCCAGAATCAACTCGGGGACGGCCCGGATGACGTTAAAGAGCTGGCGGACCGGAGTCCGGATCCAGGCCGGCGCCACGTTGCCGGCCGCCAGGAAGGCCAGAGGCAGCGAGAGCACCGCCCCGATCAGGGTGCCGATCCAGGCGATGTGCACCGATTCGAGGACCTTGACGGGCACCCCGCGGTCGACGGCCTCACCGAAGGCCGGCGGCACCATGCGTCGGAACACGTCCCAGGCGTCACCCGGCGCACCCAGCAGGCGATCCATCGTGACCTCGAGGCCAGAGATCGACCACGCCACGGCAACGGCAACCACCACCACGAGCGTCCATCGTCGGCCGGCCCGCCGGGGGGCGATCGGACGCCCGGCGGCCTCCACGGTGGTCGGGGTTGCAACCACCGTCAGACCAACCGCTTCCGGACAGCCATGCTGACCTGTTCAATCACGAACACCACCACAAACACCAGCACAAGCACGCCCAGCACCCGGTCGAAGCGGAAGTACTGGCGTTGGGCCTCCACCACGCGACCGATGCCGCCGGCCCCGACTAGACCGAGGACCACCGAGGCCCGGATGTTCAACTCGAACACGTAGAGCCCGTAGGCCACATACTCAGGGAGAACGGTGGGTAGGACTCCGGTCCGCACCACGGGCATGTGCCGCCCGCCGGCCGCCCGGGCGGCCTCCAGCGGGCGGGGGTCGGCACCGTCGACCGTCTCGCTGAACAACTTGACCATGACGGCCAAGGAGAAGACCGACAGGGCCCACGAGCCGGCGAAGGCACCGATGCCCACCGCGGTGACCAGCAGCTTTGCCCAGAACAGGTCGGGCACGGCCCGCACCACGTTCATGATCGAACGGCTCACCACGAGCACTACCCGGTTGGGCGCGGTCAGCGGCGACATGGCGAAGGCCAGCGGCAGGGCCAGACCGCAACCGATCAGCGTCGAGACGATGGCGATCTGGAACGTTTCGACCAATGGGTCGAGCACGTTGTGACGATCCAGGACCCAGCCCCATGGGATGGGCCAGAACTTCTCCCACAGGGGGTTGGACCAGACCTGCCAGAACGTGGACAGGTCGAAGCCGACGGTTCGACCGGCCACCAGGGTGTAGGCCACGACCAGGACAGCCGCCACCCAGGTCCGACGTCGTACCCGGGGCCGGGACGGGCGGATCTGACCGGTGGCCTGTTCGTCAACCGGCCCGACGGCCGATCCAGCGGTGGGCGGCGGGTTCACCCGTCGGCGGTCTTCAGGTCGTCGACGGTGATGGCCCGTCCGTAGATCTCCCGGAAGGTCTCATCGGTGACGTCGTCGATGTCGCCGTCGAACACCACTTCCCCCTCCCGGAGGCCCACCAGACGTCGCCCGAACTCGCGGGCCAGGTCCAGGAAGTGGAGGTTGACCAGCGTGGTGATTCCAAGGTCCAGGTTGATCCGTTGGAGGTCGCCCATCACCTGACGACTGGTCACCGGGTCGAGGGCGGCCACTGGTTCGTCGGCCAGCATGACCGACGGTTCCTGGGCCAGGGCCCGGGCGATGCCCACCCGCTGCTGCTGTCCACCCGACAGGTTCGAGGCCCGGACATAGGCCTTCTCCACGATCCCCACCCGTTCGAGCGCGGCCATGGCGGCCTCGCGGTCAGTGGCGGGCCATATCCCGAGGGTGGACCGCCACGCCGGCACGCCGGCCAGGCGACCCATCAGGACGTTGTTCATCACTGAGGTGCGGTGCACCAGGTTGAACGTCTGGAAGATCATTCCTATGCGTGACCGCACGTCGCGCAGTTCAGCGTTGCTGGCGCCCACCACCTCGGTGCCACCCACCGTGATCGATCCTCCGGTAGCAGGGATCAGGCCGTTCATGGCCCGCAACAGCGTGCTCTTGCCGGCCCCGGAGAGGCCGACAACCACGACGAACTCGCCGTCGTCGATCGTGAGATCGACGTTGCGTAACGCCCTGACCCCGCCTCGGTAGGTAACCGAGACGTCCCGGAATTCAATCACCCGGTCAGGTTCGTCCGTCGTGGCCGTCAGGCTTCTGCGATTCGGATAGGTAGGGGTCAGCCCAGGGGTTCGGTGATGCCCAGGGCCTCGGCGGCAGCGCGAACCACGTCGAAGTCCGAGTCGACGGCCGGGCGGATCGACGTCCAACCGTAGGCCTCGTCCCACGCTGCTTCGCCCTCTTCGGTGTCGAGGAAGGCGGCGATGGAGTTGTAGATGGCCGTCTGCAGCGAGTCGGGCAGCAGTGAGCTGGCGGCTATCACGTCGTTGGGTACCTCCGAGGTGATGTTGAACACGATCACCTTGTCGCCCACGTCCAACTTCTCCTTGCGGAGGGTTCGGCGGGCGTCGTCGTAGGACACGCCGATGTCGGCATCGCCGTTGTAGACGGCCACCACCGCGGCGTCGTGGCCTCCGGTGAATATCGGTGTGATGTCGTTCACCGGGTCGATGCCCGCCTCGATTAGCTGCAGCGCCGGGAACAGGTAGCCCGAGGTCGACGACTCGGACGTAAAGGCCACACGCTTGCCCTTGACCTTGGAAAGGTCGGCCATGCACGAGGTGCCCGGTGATATGTCGCCGTCGTCCACCGTCTCGCCGAGGGCCTTGCCAGCGTCGCCGAAGTACACGCCGACCTGAAGGGCCACCGCGTCCAGTGCGCCGACCTGTGCCACGCCATCAGCAGTGTTCTCGAGAGCGGTGGCTGACTCGGGTGCTGTGTCGCACAGCGAGGGATCGTTGGTCATCCACTGGCCGTGGTAGGTCGCAGAGCCGTAGCGGATGGCTTGGATCAGCACCTCCATGTTGCCGAACTGCTGCTGGGCCAGCACGTAGCCGAAGGGCCCGAAGGCGCCCAGGTCGGCCTTCCCGGTGCCCAGGGCAGTGACAAGGCCGGTGTAGTCGGTGGTGACAACTCCCTCCACCTCGATCCCCAGGTCCGCGCTCAGCACGTCCATGATGGGCCGGATGTCGTCTTGGAGCGACTCCTGCTCCGAGCTCGGCACGAAGCCCATCGTGATCTTGTCGGGCCAGGTTCCATCGCCGGCGGCTGCGGACTCTCCGTCGTCTGAGCAGGCCGAGGCGACGAGCACCAGTGCCAGCAGAATGGTGAGCAGAGATCGGATCTTCATGGGTCCTCCTGTCGAGTGGCGTCCCCAGCGGTCCGCCGTAGGCGCGACCGTAGCCAATCTGGCCTCTCCATGTGGACGCCGACGGGTGCCGGAAACCGGGTGTCGGAAATTGGGTGCCGGAACTACGCCGTCGTGTGCCCGTCCTAGGGTGCGGCGATGCAGGGCACTCCCACGAATGGCGACCGTTCTACGGTCGGTCGCCTGGCAGCGATCGGGGCGGTCTTCTGCTGGTCGTCGGGAAACGTGGTCGTGGCCCAGGTCGACATGGGGGGCCTGGCCATCGCCTTCTGGCGCCTAGCCCTCGGTGCGCTGGTCTACGGGACCGGACTCCACCTCGCGGGCCGCCGCATCACGTGGTCCCAGGTTCGTCTGGCCTTTCCGGTGTCGGTCGTGTTCGCCTTGGAGTTGGGCGTGTTCTTCGCCTCCCTGCACCACACCTCGGTGGCCAACGCCACCACTATCGGCTCGCTCCAGACCATCGTCCTAATGGTCGTTGCTTCCCGACGGTTCGGTGAGCGCATTGGGGCTTGGCTGGTCGGTGTGGCCTTGGTGGCCATCGGCGGGGTGGCCGTGGTCATGTTCGGCGGGGGCGGTGATGCCGGCCTTCACCTACGGGGCGACCTGATGGCCCTGGGAGCCATGGTCCTGTTCTCGGCGTACTTTGTCCTGGTCAAGGACGTCCGAGCCCGGATCGACACGTTCACGTTGCAGACCCTCACCATGTCCATCGGCGCCGTCGTACTCCTCCCCATGGCGGCGTTTGACGCCGGCCGGATCTTGCCCGGATGGCCGTCGGGCTCCCAGTGGGCATGGCTGTGCCTGCTCCTGGCCGTGCCGGGGACGGGCCACTTCCTCATGAACTGGGCGCATCTCCACGTGAGCCTGAGCCTCGCCGGCCTGTTGACCCTGGCCATTCCAGCGCTGTCGGCCTTCGGTGCGTGGCTGGCGTTGGACCAGGGACTGGCACCCGTCCAGGTGGTGGGGATGACGGTGGTCGTGGTCAGCCTCGTCTTCGTGGTTCGGCGCGATGCCCGGCTCCACGCCACGCCGGACGAGACCTGACCGGGCCGCCGCCGACGGTGGCGGTCGAGCGGTCCCCGGCGACTCGGTCCACTACGACCCGGGTCAGCCGAGCAGCGTGTTCTCGAACGGAAAGTCGCTGAGCAGTTCGATGCCGGTCCCCGTGATCAGGAGGTGTTCCTCGAGCTTGACTCCCTCGGCACCACCCTCGGCACCGATGTAGGACTCCACGCAGATGGTCATGTCGGGCTCGATCATCCCGTCGTAGCCGGAGGCCGCGAAGTCGTGGCGGTGGTACAGGTAGGGATACTCGCCAGTCATTCCGACACCGTGCGACGACAGGTAGTACCGCTGGGCGGCGAACTCGTCAGGGATGTCCCATGCCCGTTCTGCGTACTCCCGGAACGACACCCCGGGGCCGATGATCCCCATGTTGTGGTGGACCTGCTCGTGGGCCAGGCCGTACAGGCGCTTCTGTTCAGCCGTTGGGGCATCGGGACCGACATGGAACGTGCGGGAGAAATCCGAGTAGTAGCCGTGGCACCCCACCACGTCGGTGTCCAACGCCACCAGTGCGTTCGCCGGGATGGGGGAGTCGCCGGCTTCCTGGAACCACGGGTTGGTGTTGGTTCCGGCGGTCATCAGGCGGGTCTCGACGTAGTCGCCGCCCTCGGCAATGACCACCCGGTGCAGTTCGGCCCATAGTTCGTTCTCGGTGATCCCTGGCCGGATGGCATCGCGCACGGCGTGCACGGCTCGTTCGGTGGCCCGGAGGCTCTGGCGGATGCAGATCAGCTCGTCGGGTCCCTTGATGGCCCGGGCCCGCTCGACCGGTGCCTGTGCGTCGACGATTCGGAAACCTGCGCCGGCCAACGCGATGGATGCTCCGTGGTTGATTCGTTCGAGGCCGACGGTGGCGCCGTCGCCTACCACCTCGTGCAGCAGCGTTCCGACCTCGTCGGCCCACCGGCGTTCCACGGCGGAGATGGCCGGGCCGGCGGCCACGTAGCTGGCCGTGGTGGCCGGCCGAATCTCGTCGATGGTCGACAGGCCGGTGGCCAGATGGTGGGCTCCGGCGAACTCGAACAGCACTACCGGACCTTCGACGGGCAGGAACAGGTACCGCGACGGATTCCTCTGGTGGAACACCTGCATGTTGCGGGCCCCCGTGGCGTAGCGGACGTTGACCGGGTCAAACAGCAGGCAGGCGTCGACGCCGTGCTCGACCATCTGGGAGCGGAGGCGGTCCCGCCGGAAGTGGATGAGTGCCTCATGGTCGATGCTCGGCGAGCCGGATGCCGGGTTGATCATGGCGCGCACAATAGGAGCCGGGCCGCCTCCGGTGCCCCCGGTAACATCGGAAGACTGCCCCGGCCGGGGCCGCCCCGATCCTGATCAGGACAGACCCCATGGACGTGCGCGACACCATCATCGATGCGGTACGCGCCGCTCTGGGCGACCTGGGCGTCGACCCGGTGCCGAGGGTCGTCCAGTTGGAGCGTCCGGCCAATCCGGACCATGGCGAGTGGTCGACCAACGTGGCGCTCGCCTCAGCCAAGGCGGTCGGCCGCAACCCCCGTGAGCTGGGTACCCAACTGGCGGAACGCCTGGAGGCCTCGCTGCCGACCCACGTGGTGGGCGTCGAGGTGGCCGGCCCGGGTTTTGTCAACTTCCGCCTTGCCGATTCATGGCTGCACGACGTCTTGGCCGATGTGGTCGCCGCCGGGACCGACGGTTGGGCCCGGATCGACGAGGGTGACGGCACCCGGGTGATTGTCGAGTTCGTGAGTGCCAACCCGACCGGGCCCCTACACGCCGGCCATGGCCGGGGCGCTTGCTACGGCGATTCGGTGGCCCGCCTCTACGAACGGTGCGGGTACGAAGTGGTGCGCGAGTTCTACATCAACGACCGTGGGCTGCAGATGCAGAACTTCGCCGCATCGTTGGCGGCCCGTGCGGCTGGCCATGACGTGCCCGAGGACGGTTACCACGGGCAGTACATCATCGACTGGGCGGCCGAGATGCATGCCGAATCCGGCGATGCCGCGGACCCGATGGAGTGGGGCTATGCGCGGGCGCTGGCCGCCCATCAGGACGTGCTCGAATCCCTGTCCATTCATTTCGATTCGTGGTTCAGCGAACGCTCGATGATCGCCTCGGGGGCCATCGACGCCACCCTCTCGGACCTGCGGACCGCCGGCGCGGTGTTCGAGGATGGTGGAGCGGTGTGGCTGCGCAGCACCGACCATGGAGATGACAAGGATCGGGTGCTCATCAAGAGTGATGGTGAGCCCACCTACCTGATGCCGGATGTGGCATACCACCGGGACAAGTTCGGTCGAGCCGACCGCCTGGTCAACGTGTTTGGTGCGGATCACCACGGTTACGTGGCACGGATGCGTGCTGCCATGGCGCTACTCGGTCACGATCCCTCCGAGCTGGAGATCGCCATCACGCAGCTTGTCAACCTGCAGCGCGACGGTCGTGAGGTCCGCCTGTCCAAGCGCACCGGTGAGATGGTCGAGTTGGCCGAGGTGGTCGAGGAGGTGGGCGCCGACGCGGCTCGCTTCACCTACCTCCTGTTGTCGGTCGACTCGAGCCAGACCTTCGATATGGACCTGGTGGCCAGCCAGGTCAACGAGAACCCGGTCTTCTACGTGCAGTACGCTCACGCCCGGATCCACCAGATCGTTCAGCGGGCCACCGGCGCGGGTATCGACCGCGGGTCACTGGATGAAGCCGACCTGACGTTGCTGGTCCACCCCCGCGAACTCGAGGTGCTCCGCGCCCTCCATGAGCTTCCCGACGTGGTGGCACGGGCCCGTCGTGAGCGGGCGCCCCACCAGGTCACTACCTGGGTGCGTGACCTGTCGTCGTCATTCCACGGCTTCTACCACGACTGTCGGGTGCTTGGTGATGGCATCGATCTGGCGCTTACCGTGGCCCGTCTCTGGCTGGCCGAGGGCGCTCGGATCGGCCTGGCCGTGGCGCTCGACCTGCTGGGTGTGGGTGCCCCCACCGAGATGTGGCGCGACGAAGAACGCGCTGGGGAACGGGTCTGATCATGGCCGGTCCCATCTCCGCCCATCTCCTGCCCGACACGGCGGACGTTGCCGATGACGGCCGGCTGTCCATCGGAGGCTGCGACCTCGTGGATCTGGCCGACCAGTTCGGCACGCCTCTGTTCGTCTACGACGAGGACCACCTGCGGGCCCGCTGTCGCGAGGCCGTGGTCGCATTCGGCGATGGCGTGGCCTACGCCTCCAAGGCTTTCCTTTGTGGGGCCATGGCCCGCCTGGCCTACGAGGAGGGCATGCACCTCGACGTGGCCACAGGTGGCGAACTCTTCGTCGCCCGCCACGCAGGGGTGCCCGGTGAACGTCTCGTCATGCATGGCAACAACAAGAGTGACCGTGAGTTGGCCATGGCGGTCGAGGAGGGGGTGGGTCGCATTGTCGTCGACTCGTTCGACGAACTGGACCGCCTCGATGCTCTTGCGGTCGCCACCGGCGCCCGACCCCGGGTACTGCTACGCATCACGCCCGGCGTGGAGGCCCACACCCACGAGTTCGTGACCACCGGTCAGGACGATTCCAAGTTCGGCTTCACCGTGTCCAGCGGTCTGGCCCTGGCGGCCGTGGAGCGGGCCGTCAGGACCGAATCGGTCGAGCTGGTCGGGCTGCACGCCCACATCGGCAGCCAGGTCTTCGAGGTCGGGGCTTTCGCCCGGGCCGTCGAGGTGCTGGCCGACTTCGCCGCGCCGTTCGGCCTGCCGGAGCTCTCGGTGGGTGGCGGCCTCGGTGTGCCCTACGTGGAGGGAGAGTCGGCACCCACGCTGACCGAATGGGCCGCCGGCATCCGTGCCGTGTGCGACGCGGCAGGCGTGACAGCCCACGTCTCGGCTGAGCCTGGGCGGGCCATCGTGGCCGCTGCGGCGGTCACCCTCTACCGGGTGGGCACCGTCAAGGACCTGCCGGGCATCCGCACCTATGTCGCCGTGGACGGCGGAATGAGCGACAACCCCCGCCCGGTCCTCTACGGCTCGGGCTACGAGACCCTGTTGCCCCGCTCCGCCGCCGCCGAGCGCCCCCGGGCCGTTCGGGTGGTGGGCAAGCACTGCGAGTCGGGTGACCTTCTGGTGCGCGAGGGCTGGGTGCCCGAGGATCTGACGGTGGGCGACGTGCTGGCCACGCCGGTCACCGGCGCCTACGGCCACTCCATGGGCTCTAACTACAATCACGTCCTGCGTCCCGCCGTGGTCTTCGTCGCCGACGGCGAAGCTCGTGAGGTCGTCCGGCGCGAGACGTTCGACGATCTGGTGGCCCGCGATGCCCCGGCCCCGGGGCCCGGGGATGAAACGGTCGAATCCGGGTCCTGACGGGCCCGTTGCGCCCGGTACCGTCGTGGCCATGAACGATGTTTCTTTGGGCTCCCGGGACCACGTCCGCATCGGCGTGCTCGGCTGTGGCCACGTGGGCGCAGCCCTCACCTCACTGGTGGCCGAACGGCGTGCCGAGGTGGCTCGCCGTCATGGCCTCGATCTCGAGGTGACGCGGATCGCCGTCCGCAACACGGCCATCGACCGGGACGTGCCGGTTGACGACGGCGCCTTCACCACCGATGCCTCGTCGGTGGTCGCCGATCCCGAGGTCGACGTGGTCGTCGAGGTCATGGGCGGTATCGAGCCGGCCCGGGAACTGGTGATGGCCGCCCTGTCCGCGGGCAAGCCGGTGGTGACCGCCAACAAGGAACTCCTGGCTAATCACGGCGCCGAGTTGTACGCCCTGGCGGCCGACAACGGCGTCGATCTGTTGTTCGAGGCGGCGGTGGCCGGGGCCATCCCGATCATGCGACCGCTGCGCGAGTCGTTGGCCGGTGAGCCCATCGAACGGGTCATGGGCATCGTGAACGGCACGACCAACTTCATCCTGTCGCGGATGACCGATGACGGTGCCAGCTACGCCGACGCGTTGGCTGAGGCCCAGAGCCTGGGGTACGCCGAGCGTGACCCGACGGCAGATGTCGAGGGCTACGACGCCGGGGCCAAGGCGGCCATCATGGCCACCGTTGCCTTCGGGGCCCGGGTGGTGGCCGGCGACGTCTACCACGAGGGCATCTCGGACGTCTCGGTGGCCGACATCGAGTTTGCCGCCAACCTGAAGCACTGCATCAAGCTGTTGGCCGTGGCCGAGCAGACGATGGGAGACGACGGCCAACCACAGGTGGGCGTGCGGGTGCATCCCACGCTCGTTCCGTTGGACCATCCGCTGGCCTCGGTGAACGGCAGCTTCAACGCCGTGTTCATCGAGGGCGGGGCAGCCGGTGACCTCATGCTCTACGGCCGGGGGGCCGGTGGTCGACCCACCGCGTCGGCCGTGCTGGGCGACCTGATCGACGCGGCGGCCAACCTGCGGCGGGGGAGCGCCCCAGGCATCGGCGTCCTCGAACGGGCGCGCATCGCCCCGATCGACGACGTCACGTCTGCCTACTACCTCAACCTCGAGGTCGACGACCGCCCCGGTGTGCTGGCCGCGGTGGCCGCCGTGTTCGGCGAACACGGCGTGTCGATCCGCTCCATGGAACAGGAGGGCCTGGGTGACGAAGCCCGGCTGGTGTTCATCACCCACGGGGCGCGTGAACGCGATCTGCGGGCCACGTTGACCGATCTTCGTTCGTTGGACGCCGTCCGGGCCGTGGGCAGTGTCCTGCGGGTCATCGGCGGCTGACCGGCCGTCTCCCACAGACCACCGGACGACATCATGCGTTACGTGAGTACCCGGGGATCGGCCCCCGTTCTGGGCTTCGGCGACACCCTGCTGGCCGGCCTGGCCGACGACGGTGGGCTGTACGTGCCCGAGTCTTGGCCTCTACTAGCCGACGGAGGACAGGGCGACTACGTGGAGACGGCGGTCGAGGTGATGGCGCCGTTCGTCGCCGGATCTATCCACGAGGATGACTTCGCCACCATGGTGAGCGAGGCCTACGCGGCCTTCGACGTCCCGGACGTGACGCCGCTGGTTGAGTTGTCCGACGGCATCCACCTGATGGAGTTGTTCCACGGGCCGACGCTGGCCTTCAAGGACGTGGCCCTGCAGTTGGTGGGTCGCCTGTTCGACCACGAACTCTCCCGACGCGGCGAACGGGCGACCATCGTGGGCGCTACCTCGGGCGACACCGGTTCGGCGGCCATCGAGGCCTGCCGGGACCGCGACGCTGTCGACATCGTGATTCTCCACCCGGCGGGGCGGGTTTCAGACGTCCAACGCAGACAGATGACGACCGTGCAGTCGGCCAACGTGCACAACGTGGCCGTGGACGGCACGTTCGACGATTGCCAGGACCTGGTCAAGGCCATGTTCGCCGACGTGGCCTTCCGCGACGAGGTTCGCCTCTCGGCGGTCAACTCCATCAACTGGGCCCGGGTCATGGCCCAGGTCGTCTACTACGTGGTGGCCGCCGAGCGCCTCGGTGGCCGCCGAGCTCCGGTGGCCTTCTCGGTGCCCACCGGGAATTTCGGCAACGTCTTCGCCGGGCACGTGGCCCGCCTGTCCGGTTTGACCGTGCCCCAACTGGTGGTTGGCAGCAATACCAACGACGTCCTGACCCGGTTCTTCACCGAGGGGACGATGGACATCACCGAGGTGGTGCCCACCACGTCGCCCAGCATGGACATCCAGGTGTCGTCCAACCTCGAGCGCCTGCTGTTCGAGATCAACGGCCGTGACGGTGCCGCGGTGGGTGCCCAACTGGACGACTTCCGGGCCACCGGTACCTTCCGGTTGGATCCGGTCCAGCACGCCTCCCTGGCCAGCGGTTGGGCCGGCGCCCGCTTCAATGACGACGCCGTTCGTGCCTGCATCGCCGATGAGGCTGTTCGCTCGGGACTGGTGCTCGACCCGCACACGGCGGTCGGCGTACTGGCCGCCCGGGCCTGCCGTCGTGATCCGTTGATCCCCATGGTCGCCCTGGCCACGGCTCACCCAGCCAAGTTCCCCGATGCGGTTGAGGCGGCCACCGGCTCCCGGCCGGGGTTACCCGATCATCTGGTCGACCTCCACGATCGTCCCGAACGCCTGACCGCCCTGCCCGCCGACCTGGCGGTCATCGAGGACTTCGTGCGGTCGCATCGACGGTGACCGGTCTGAACCGATGGTCTGGAATGATCCCTCCATGGAGAGCAGCGTGAAGTACCCGTCATGAAGTACGTCGTCTGTGTTCCCGACGGTTGCGCCGATCTGCCGGTGCCCGAACTCGACGGGCGTACCCCGCTTGAGGTCGCGCACATGCCGATGCTGGACACTCTGGCTGCCCGGGCCGTTGTGGGGCGTGCCGCAGTGATTCCCGAGGGGATGCCACCGGGTAGCGACGTCGGCAACATGTCGATCATGGGATTCGATCCGGTCCAGTTCCACACCGGTCGGGCCCCCATCGAGGTGGCGGCCATGGGTCGTACGCTGCGCCCCGACCAGACGGCCTTCCGGTGCAATCTGGTGGTGGTCCACGACGGCGTGATGGTCGACTACGCGGGCGCCAACCCGTCCAGCGAGGAGGGTGCCGCAGTAGTGGCCGCCCTACAGGACGAGGTCGCACCGCGTTACGAGGGGGTCGAGTTTCTGGCTGGTGTGGGGTTCCGCAACGCCATGATCGCTCCCAAGGAGTGGATAGATGCCGACTGCACGCCCCCGCACGATCTCTCCGGTGACCCCATCGTGTTGCCCACCGGCCCGGCGGCCGGACGGCTCATCGAGGTCATGGAGGCCTCCCGGGAGGTCATGGAGCATTTCGACATGGAGGCCGACCAGACATGGCTCTGGGGCCAGGGCTTCCAGCCGCAGGTGCCCTCGTTCCGCGAGACCCACGGCGTCGAGGCCGGGCTGGTCACCGCGGTCGACCTGGTGCGTGGGATCGGCGTGCTCTCCGGCATGAAGATCTGCGACATCCCCAGCGCCACCGGGTGGTACGACACCGACTACGAGGGAAAGAGGGACATCGCCCTCGCCGAGTTGGAAGCAGGCCTCGACCTGTTCGTGATCCACGTGGAGGCCACCGACGAGGCCGGTCACGCTGGTGACGTGGCCGCCAAGGTGGAGGCCCTCGAACACTGGGACCGGCGGATCCTGGCCGACCTGGTTCCGGCGTTGGACGCCATGGGGCCGTGGCGCCTACTGATGCTCCCGGACCACGCCACTCCGTTGACCACCCGAACCCACACCCCGGATCCCGTGCCGTACCTGCTGGTGGATTCGGCTGTCGACGGACCGGGTGGCACGTTCACCGAGGTCGGGGTGGCCGACCGGGCTCCGGTTCCCGGACATGCCCTGATGGGAAGGCTCCTGGCCGGCTGATTTCCTTTCCCTGTAACGGATCCGGGGATTCCGACCAGGGGCATGTTGCTGTCGTTCGCGGCGATTCGGTAGAGTGGAACGGTCGTCGGGCGGGCGACGTGTTCTCCGGAAACCTCGTTTCCTCCTCATGGACTCCACTTCGTGGACCCAATCGTGGGGGATGGACAGATTCCGGAGATGCCGTCCACGACACACCCTCCATCCCGATCTTCGGTGGTGGACGGTGGATTCCGATGGGAACCGAACCCGGTTCGCATCCATCCGATGGGCCGCTGGCCCTCGAAAGACCCGCAGGGCTTCTGGCCCTCGAAAAACCGAAGGGCCATAGGCCCTCGAGAAACAGGTGTTGTGAGCATGGACTCCACCCAACTGGAACGCGGAACGCTGGAAAGCAAGGACCGCGACGAGTTGACGACAATCGCCACCGCGCTGGGCGGCAAGCCCGGTTCGCGTGCACGCAAGGCTGAGATCGTCGACCTGATCCTGGATCTGTCCGGCGGAGGCAATGGTTCGTCCTCCAACGGTGGACGGCCTCCTACCGTTGCCGCCGAGCCTGTGGCCCCTGCTGAGGAGTTTGCGGAGGAGCCGCCGGCCGAGTGGGAGGTGGCTGCCGAGGCCGAGGAGACAGCGGGCACCGATGGTGACCAGTCCGCCAACTCGGATGCCAGCGCAGAAGCCAACGCAGAGACCAGCACGGAAGCCGATGCCGACCGCTCCGGCGACCAGAAGTCGGGTCGTGACGGTGGTCGTGGTCAGGGTGGCCAGAATCGCGACCGTCAGGGTGGTCAGAACCGTGACCGTCAGGGCGGCCGTCAGGGTGGCCAGCAGGGTGGCCAGAACCGTGACCGTCAGGGTGGCCAGAACCGTGACGGACAAGGGGACACCGCCGACCCCGGCAACCGCCGCCGCCGCCGTCGGGGCCGCGAGCGTGACCAGCCGAGTGGTCCCGAAGAGGTCTGGGACGGTGAGCCCGTCGAGATCGAGGGTCACCTCGACCTCCGTGACGAGGGCTACGGCTTCCTCCGGACCGGCGGCTACAAGCCGTCCAAGAACGACGCCTACATCTCGGTCAAGCAGGTCCGCCAGTTCAGCCTGCGCCGGGGGGACCACCTGATCGGGGCATCCCGACCGGCCAACCGCAGCGAGAAGAACCCGGCCCTGTTGCGTATCGACAAAGTCAACGGGCGGGATCCCGAGCTGGCCAAGAGCCGACCCAAGTTCGAGGATCTCACCCCTCTGTTCCCCGACGAGAAGCTCCGCATGGAGGTCGACGGCGACCCGACCAACATGACGGCCCGCATCATCGACCTGCTCTCGCCGATCGGCAAGGGCCAGCGCGGCATGATCGTGTCGCCCCCCAAGGCGGGCAAGACCACGATCATGAAGTCGATCGTGCGGTCCATCGAGACCAACCATCCCGAGGTGAAGCTCATCGTCCTGCTGGTCGACGAGCGTCCCGAGGAGGTCACCGATATGAAGCGCTGGTTGCAGCGCGGCGAGGTAGTTGGATCCACGTTCGATCGTCCCAGCGATGAGCACACCCAGTTGGCCGAGGTCACCATCGAGCGGGCCAAGCGCATGGTGGAGTACGGCGACGACGTGGTGATCGTCCTGGACGGGATCACCCGACTGTCGAGGGCCTACAACCTGGCTGCCCCGGCTACCGGTCGGATCATGTCCGGTGGGGTGGACAGCGGTGCGCTCTATCCGCCGAAGCGGTTCTTCGGTGCGGCTCGGAACCTAGAGGAGGGCGGTTCGCTGACCGTCCTGGCCACGGCGCTGGTCGACACGGGCTCCAAGATGGACGAGGTGATCTTCGAGGAGTTCAAGGGCACCGGAAACATGGAGCTCCGTCTGGATCGTCGGATTGCCGAACGTCGGATCTATCCGGCCATTGACGTGGACGCCTCGTCGACCCGGCACGAAGAGCTCCTGTTCGAACGCCAGCAGCTGAACCAGGTGTGGAAGTTGCGTCGGGTGCTCAACGGCCTGGCCAACGACGGCAGCGGTGCGGCGGCCGGTCTCGAACTACTCATCGACCGACTCAAGACCTTCAACAACAACGAGGAGTTCCTGGTAGAGATCGCCAAGGGACCGAGCATGGGCGACTGAACGGCTATCCGGGTCCGACACCCGAACCGGATACCCAAAGGCCACCCGTCACGCGGGTTGCCGAACCCCCGACCGCACCGCAGACTGGACGAGTTATGAAGCAGGACATCCACCCGAACTATCGCCCCGTGGTCTTCCAGGACCTTTCCGAGGGCACCAACTTCGTGATCCGTTCGACGGTTGAGACCGACGACGTGATCACCCTGGACGACGGCGTGGAGTACCCGCTGGTCAAGGTCGAGATCTCGTCGGCCAGCCACCCGTTCTTCACCGGCACGATGAAGATCGTGGACACCGCCGGCCGCGTCGAGCGCTTCGAGCGCCGGTACGGCCAGCGCCGCAAGGGCTGAGCCCCCACACGGTTCGCTTCGGCCGAGCAGGCTGAAGTGGACCGGGCCCACTCCTGACCGGGATACCCGTGGCCCTCGATCCCGAGCGTCGCACCGCCCTTCGTGGGGCCAAGCTGCGCGCCCTGGTCGCTGAAGCGACCGATGGGGCGTCGGTCCCGGAACCCGACGGCGACCACCTCTTCGACGGTACACGGCTCTGGACCCTGGCGTCCGAGGACGAGCCCGGCTCTGCGCTCGGCGTGGGGCTGCTACGAGCCGGCCGCCATGGCGATGCCACGCCGCTGACCGTCTGTTTCGACAATGTCTCCGAGGCCGCTCTGGCGGCCCGCTGGGTGACCGCACTGGAACCGACGCCAGAGGTACGTCACGTCGACGGCCGGTCGCTGGTCACGGTGGCGCCGGCTGATGAACCCAATCCGACAACGGACAGGTCGCCCGATGGCTTCGCGGTCGAGTTCGACGATCTCTGCCGCGGCGTTGGGGTGGAGCCGATCCTGGAACACGGCACGTGGCGTGGCGAGGTGCTGGGCCTGGAGGTCGTGCGAGCGGTTGACGGGATCGACCCGATGACCGGTGAGCTTGAGGGTGGCCGTTCAGATGGCCTTTCCGGTGCTCGCCCGATGATCGAGGTGGGTGTGGGCCGGTTTGACCGGGAGGCCGGCGTGCTGATGCGTGCCGGACGTTCCGATGCCGAGGCCCTCGCTGCAGCGGCCGACCTGGTGCGAGCCCAGCGCCGACCTGGTGCCGGTGCCCATCCGTTGGCCACCCTGGCTCGGGAACGGTGGATGCGGCGAGACCTGTGTGCCCACCCAGAGCTACTAGACCTCGTCAACCTGATGCCGGTGGATCCGGCCGCTGAGCGTCTGAACCTCCGTGACCCCGCGCCCGCCCCGGCGGTGGGTAGCGACGCCGACGGAGGCCGGGTCCTGGTTATCTGTTCGGTGGGGGTCGACCCCCACCTCGTCTCGGCGGCCGCCGAACTGGTGCTACGCGAGGTGCCCGATCGGGTCGTGGTGGCCCTTCCAACCCGTGATGTGATGACTCCGGTCGAGCGGGTAATGGCCCGCCTCCGGGTCCCGACCACGGTGGTAGGCGTGGCCTGTAGTTGGGATGCCTAACCAACAGGCCGGCCACCGGGGTCCGCTCGGGGCCCCTCGCTAGCCTTGGCCTGATGCTGGATCAGGTCGAGGCCCTCGAAGCCGAGTACTCCGAGGTGGAGTCGCGGCTCGCCGACCCTGAGGTGATCAGCGATTCGGACCGCCTGCAGGCCGCTGGTCGGCGCTTCAAGGAACTCGACGAGGTACTGGCCGTGGGCCGTCCGTTGGCGGTCGCCCACGGCGACCTCGAGACGGCTCGCGAGTTGGCCGACATGGCCGATGGAGACGACCGCGACCAACTCAGGGTCGAGATCTCCGAGCTCGAACGCGAGATCGACCGCTTGGAGGGCGAGCTTCGGACCCTTCTGCTACCTCGGGATCCCAATGACGGCCGTCCGGTCATCTTGGAGATCCGGGGTGCTGAGGGCGGTGAGGAGGCCAACCTGTTCGCCCGTGACCTCCACGAGATGTACCTGGCCTTCGCCGCCATCCACGGCTGGAAGATCGAGCTATTGGAGGCCCGCGAGTCCGACATGGGCGGCTTCAGCGAGGTGATGGTTCTGGTCAAAGGTGACGATGCCTGGACCCGTCTCAAGTACGAGGGCGGGGTGCACCGGGTCCAGCGGGTGCCGGTGACCGAATCCCAGGGGCGGATCCACACGTCGTCGGCCACGGTCAGCGTGCTTCCGGAGGCCGACGAGGTCGAGGTGGAGCTCGACGAGAACGACCTGCAGGTCGACGTGTATCGGGCATCGGGCCCGGGCGGTCAGTCGGTCAACACCACCGACTCGGCGGTCCGGCTGACCCACAAGCCGACGGGGCTGGTCGTGTCGATGCAGGATGAGAAGAGCCAGCTCCAGAACAAGACCAAGGCCTTGCGGGTGCTTCGGTCCCGGCTCCTCCAGATCGAGCAGGAGCGCCAGATGTCGGAGGCGTCCGAAGCTCGGCGGGGCCAGATCGGCGGTGGCGGTCGGTCCGAGAAGGTCCGGACGTACAACTTCAAGGAGAACCGGGTCACCGATCACCGCATCGGTCTGACCCTCCACAAGCTGGATCGGATCTTGGCTGGCGAACTGGACGATGTGACCGACGGGCTGTTGGCCGACGAACGCACCCGACAGCTGGCCGCCGGCCTCGAGGACGGGTCGGCTGGTGCCGCCTGACGAGGGAACCACCTCGTGGCGTGAGGTGTTGGCCGAGACCGAGGGCCGGTTGCTCGCGGCGGGCCATGATGCCGGATCGGCTGTTCGGGAGTCCCGATGGATCGTCGAGGAGGCTTTCGGTGTCCTGGGCGCTTCGGGAGCGATGTCCCCAGCGGAGATGGAGGTGTTGGTCACCGTGCGGGGCATGGCCCACCACGACGCCATGGTGGAGCGTCGTCTGGCTGGCGAGCCGTTGCAATACGTTCTAGGGCGTTGGCCGTTTCGCACGCTCGACTTGATGGTGGACGAGCGGGTACTGATCCCCCGACCCGAGACCGAGGTGGTGGCCGGGCTGGTACTCGACGAGGTGGACCGGTTCGCCGTGGGGCGTGACCTGTCATCCGAACCGGTGCTGGTTGCCGATCTGGGCACCGGCTCGGGCGCAATTGGCCTATCGGTGGCTGTCGAACGGGTGGGTACCCGGGTGTGGTGCACCGACGCCTCGTCCGATGCGTTGGCCGTGGCCCGAGCCAACTGCGTGGGGCTGGGACGTCCGGCCCAGCGGGTCACCCTGGCCGAGGGCTCGTGGTTCGACGCCCTGCCTGTTGACCTGTGGGGCCGGCTCGACGTGATCGCATCCAACCCGCCGTACGTGGCCAGAGACGACGGGCTGCCGTCCGAGGTGGCCGATTGGGAACCCGATGCCGCCCTGTACGCAGACGATCAGGGAACGGCCAACGTACGAATCCTGATCGAGGGGGCTCCGGGCTGGTTGGCTCCCGGTGGCGCGCTGGTGCTGGAGATGGCGCCCGACCAGATCGGGGTAATGGCCGACCTGGCCTGGTCCGGCGGGTTCGTCGACGTGGTCGTCCATCGGGATCTGGCGGACCGGGACCGGGCCCTGGTGGCCCGCCGGCCGTGATGCTGGACACGCAGTGATGCCGAGCGCACCGTGATACTGGATATATCGACCGATCCGGCCGGGGCGGTGGACGCCGCGGTGGCGTGTCTGCGGGCGGGTGGGGTGGTGGTGCTGCCCACTGAGACCGTCTACGGCGTGGCGGCCCTCGCCGATAATTCGTCGGCCGTCGAGGAACTATTCGTACGAAAGGGTCGACCAGCCGATCGACGGGTGGCCGTGCTGGTCGCCGATCTGGATCAGGCCCGGTCGCTGGCCGTTGTCGATGGGCGCACGATTGCGCTGGCTGAGGTGGCATGGCCGGGCCCGTTGACCATGGTGCTCCCGACAGCTCCGGGGTCCGACGAGGCCACGGTGGGGGTGCGGTGTCCCGACCATGCCCTGGTGCAGGCCGTTGCGACGTCCGTCGGGCCGATCGCCACCACATCGGCCAACCGGTCGGGCGACCCGACACCTGCCGACGCCGCATCGGCGGCCGCATCCCTGGGCGGCGACCTGCTAGTGCTGGACGATGGCCGGTGCACCGGGATGCCCTCCACGGTGGTCGACCTGACCGTCGATCCGGCGGTCATCCTCCGTGAGGGCACGTTCACCGCTGCTGACCTGGAGGCGGCCGGAATCCGGGTAGAGCCGGGATCGGCCGGCCCCGGGGACGACCGCTAGCCTCGACTCATGGCCACCATTGCCGTCGGTTCCGATCACGCCGGATACGCGCTCAAGGAGCAGTTGGCCGGGGAGCTACGAGATCTAGGCCACGAGGTGCTCGACCTGGGCGCCCACTCGTCCGAGCGGGTCGATTACCCGGACTTCGGCGCAGCGGTGGGCCGGGCGGTAGTCGGCGGCGACGCCGAACTAGGCCTGTGCGTGTGTGGGTCTGGCATCGGCATTGCCATGGCGGCTAACAAGGTTCCCGGGGTCCGGGCGGCGACCGTGCATGACGTCACGTCGGCTCGCCTGACCCGCCAGCACAATGATGCCAACGTGATTTGCCTCGGCGAACGCCTGATTGGGCCCGAGGTGGCATCCGAAGCCCTCCGGGCCTGGCTGGATGCCGAGTTCGAGGGCGGTCGCCACACTGGACGGATCGACAAGTTGTCCGGCCTAGACGGTTCGCTCGACCGGTACGCCGCGGACTGATCGGCGACCTCGATGCACACCTTGGAGTTTGCGGTCCTCTCGGACCTCGAGACGGTCACTCCGGTCGATCCGCTCCTAGACGATCCGATCCTCGACGACGGCGACCACGACCGGTTCTCGCACTACGCCCGCAAGTCCGACATCGTCGAGTCGGCGGTGACTGGTAAGCCGGTGGTGGCCCTGTGCGGCAAGGTCTGGGTGCCGGGCCGTGATCCGGACCGCTTTTCGGTCTGTCCAACGTGCCGGGAAATCTACGAGAAGCGAAAGGCCGACGAGCTAGGCGCCTGACGCCCCTCTCGACAGTTCCTTCCGTGGGCATGATCCGAACGTTGCGGGCCGTGGTGCGCTTGCGTCGCCCGGTGGGCGATCGGACGGCCCGACGCCTGCGGGGTGCCGCCAACGTCGACGACCTACGGGACATGGCCCGCCGTCGTCTCCCGGCCGGCGTGTTCGACTACATCGACGGCGGGGCCGAGGATGAGCTGACGCTGGACCGCAACGTCCAGGCCTTCCGGGAGACGACGTTTCGGCCGCGGGTACTGCAGGGCCTCGACGAGTTGGATACCTCGACCACGTTGCTGGGGCGCCCGCTGGCCTTCCCGCTGGTGTTGGCGCCCACCGGGTTCACTCGCATCGCCGATCCGGCTGGCGAGCTGGCCGTGGTCCGGGCGGCCGGGCGGGCCGGTATTCCGTTCACCCTCTCGACCATGGGGACCCGATCAATCGACGAGTGTGCGGCGGTGGCCGGGCCGGGCGCCCGGTTGTGGTTCCAGGTGTACGCCTGGCGCGACCGCAACCTCATACAGGCCCTGTTGGACCGCGCCGCGGCGGCCAGCTTCGAGGCCATCTGCCTGACAGTCGACACGGCCATGCTGGGTCGACGGGAGCGTGATGTCCGGCGGGGCCTGACCTTGCCACCGGAGATAGGGCCCGGAACCTTTCTGGACGGGATACGCCGTCCGGGTTGGACGTGGCGTTTCCTGCGATCCGATCCGATCCGGTTCGCCAACGTGGAGGGGCTGGCCAACGGTGGGGCCGGCGCTCGGTCCGGTGAGATCACCGAAACGGGTGGAACCCCGGGAACCGGTGAGAGGGCCGTGGACCTGGCCGGCTACATGAACGCCCAGTTCGACCATGGCCTGTCTTGGGACGACGTGGCGTGGCTGCGCACCGTCTGGGACGGGCCGATCCTCGTGAAGGGCATCCAGTCGGTGGCCGACGCCGTGCTAGCCGTCGAACACGGGGTGGAGGGGATCATCCTGTCGAACCATGGTGGACGCCAGCTCGACACGGCCCCAGCACCCTTTGATCTGGTGCCCGCGGTGGCCAGTGCAGTGGCCACCGCAGTGGCTGAAGCGGGAGCTGGCCGGATCGAGGTGATCTGCGATGGAGGTATCCGTCGGGGGTCCGACATCGTCAAGGCGGTGGCTGCCGGCGCCGACGCCACCATGGGTGGGCGCCTCTTTCTCTATGCGTTGGCGGCGGCCGGCGAGCAGGGCGTGGACCACGTTCTGGAGTTGCTCCGCTCGGGCACCGAACGCACCATGGCCCTCGTGGGGGCCTCCACGGTCGACGAACTGGGCCCGGATCTGTTGGAGTCCCGCTGAGGAAAGCTCCTACCCGGTTGCTATTCAGGAAGTGGGAGCGGACAGTGGCCGACGGTTGAAGGTGGTGCCCGGGCGTTCGGCGCCCCGGAAGGCGCCCACCACTGCGGTGCGCTCCGCGTCGAAATGGGCGACCTCGTTGGCGCTGGCTACCGAGCAGTACGGGTCGGTGGGGCCGTCCTCGCCGGAGGGGTCGCCGCCCGGCGGCGTGACCTCGACCCGGCTGATTGACGTGTAGTCGAGGCGAAAGCCGGCGCCGTCATTGCCGGCTACATGGGCGAGGATGGTACGGATCGTTCCGCCATGGCAGGCCACCAGCACCCGTTCGCCCGGCGGATTGCGGCAGAGGTCGTCCCAGGTGGCCACCACCCGGTCGCGGAACGCCTCGGGGGAGTCCCACCCGATCTCGTCGTACCGCTTCTCGCAGATCTGGTCCCAGTACGCGCCGCCCTGGGTGGGCAGCAGTTCGGTGGGTAGGTAGGTGTGGGCGCCGCGGTCGATCTCGTCGAGGCCGTTGACGATCCGGGGGGTAAGACCGAACCCCTCGACCGTCCCAACCGCCGTCTGGATGGCTCGGGCCTTGGGGCTGGTGATCACCGCGTCAATCTCCTCGCACGCCAGCCACGCGGTGAGGCGTTCGGCCTGCCATCGACCGATTTCGTCCAGACTGGGGTCGGCAATGGTGGGGGAGTCGACGACGATCTCGGGGCGTCCGTGTCGGACGAGGATGACGTGCACGGCGGGCGACGGTACCGGACACGTGGAGCGGTTTAGGTGCTGGGCGCGGTGAGCACACCGGTCAGGACGTCGACTAGGTGCCGCTCGTAGGCTGTGGAATCGAGGCGGGGCCGTCGGTGTTCCATCTCGCCGGCCCGGGCGGCCAGTGACACCGTCATGAGTTGGATCATGGCCAGCAGGCGGGCCTCGCGTGCCGCCGGTCCGTCGCCGGTGGCCACCCCCTCCAAGAGGTTCAACGCCCTCTCCAGATGGGTCTGGTCAACGCCCTGCGGGGCGTCCCGCCAGGCCGGGAAGCGGTCCGAGAGTTGGGCGATGATCCGCACGTAGCGGCGTCCCCGTGGGTCGTCCAATACGGCGGTCATGGGTCGCACCAGGGTTGACACCAGGTCCCGCACGGCGGGGGTGTCAGTGGTGGGTGATCCCTGAAGGTTGCTCAGCAGATCGCCCCGCCGCTGGTCGACCGGGTTGCCGTGCTCGGCGAGGATGGCGTCGAGCGCCCCCTGACGTGATCCGAAGTGATATGTCAGCGCCGAGGCGTTGCGTTGGCCGGCGGAGCGGACGATGTCGCCAGTGGCGGCCTGCCAGACCCCGACCTCGGCGAAGAGACGCTCGGCCTCCATTAGAAGACGGGTCCGAGTCTCGGTGCCGTCGCGGGCCATGGCGCGTCTGTTTCCGGTTCGGGGGTTTCGGTCGGGTTCGGGCGTCAGTCCAGGGGGAGCAGGGCGGTGGTCGGGATGATCGACACGTCAATGTCCTCAGGCACCGGGTAACCAAAGTCGGGGAACTGACGCTCGGCGGTGGCCCGGTAGCGGTCAGTGGAGTGGACCTGGTCGCCGTCGTGCTCGGGGATGACCTGGTCGCCGAACAGCTCGATCATCTCGAGGGTCTGGTCGTGGGTGAGGCCCTCGGTGGGCAGGCCGAACACCACCTGGTCGCAGCCCACATCCCTGTAGCGGTTGAGTTGCTCGCAGACCTCCTCGGGGTTGCCGCAGAGCATGTAGCCACCGTCGATGGCCATGTCGAGGAGTTCCTCGGTCCAGCCTGGATCTATGGGTGCGTTGGGCCAAACGATGGCGTCGGGCGACTTGGGCATGGTGTCGTGGTACATGTTGACCATGGTCACCAGGTAGCCGCGACCCTTGGCCATGGCCACGGCCCGAGCTTCGTCGCGGTCCTCCAGGCAGATGCAGGCGTTGGTCATCATGATGTTGTCGTTCTTGTACTGGCCGATCTGGTCGATCGGGTCCTGGATGGCCTCCTTGTAGGCGTCGACCCGGCCTTTGAGGTTGTGGATGGGTTCGAAGTTGAAGGCGATGGCACCGATGCCCATGGAGCCGGCCTTGGCGAAGGTCGGCGGGTTGCCGCACGCCACCCAGAGGGGTGGATGGCCGGGGCCGTAGGGCTTGGGGAGGATGTTGTGCGGGGTCGGCACGGTGAAGAACTCGCCGTCGAAGTCGTAGTCCTTCTGCTCCCACATGCGCGGGATCTCGCGGATGACCTCGTCCCACTGGGCCTTGGTCTCGCTCGGGTCCATCACGTTGAAGGTCCGGAGCTCGTGGCTTCCGGCCCCCCGGCCAGTACCGAACTCGAACCGGTTGTTCGTGACGTGGTCGAGCATGGCGGCCCGCTCGGCGATTCGGACCGGGTGCTCCTTCTTGGTCGGGAGACTGGTGATGGCCGACCCGATGTGGATGTAGTCGGTCTGGGCGGCTACCCAGCCCATCATCGGGGCGGGGGCCGACATGTGGCTGTACTCGACTAGGCCGTGGTGTTCACCGAACCAGATGTACTTCCAATTGTGCTTGTCGGCGAGGATGGCGTACTCGGCCTCCCTCATCAGTTCGGTGTGCTCGCTTTCCGAGTCGTGAGCAGCGGGGCCCGGGGTGTAGCCGTTGCTGAAGATGCCGAATTCCATGAAGTTGCTCTCCGTGGTGATCTAATGGATGTCATTAGTATGGATCAACCAGTCTCTCGGGTCAAGTCGCCCTCCCGAATCCGGCCAGCCCCGGCGTCGACGGTACGGTCCGGACGATGAATGATCTCCGGCACTGGAGTGCACACCTGCCTGTCGGGGCCCCGGACGGGTTCGACCTCCCTCACCCCGGCACGCTGGCCGGGGCGTGGACAGCGGCCCTCGGTGCGGACCCGGACCGTCCGCTGTTGTGGGGTTCGATCGACGGCGGTCCGGCCCGGTGGGTGGCCAGAGGCGAGTTCCTGGATCGCACCGAACGCCTGGCGGCCCGTCTGGCCGGGGCGGGTCTGGTGGACGGTGAGCGGCTGCTGCTCTCGGGACCGTCGACCGTCGACCTGGCGGTGGCCCACGTGGCTTGTCTGCGGCTCGGCCTGGTCGTGGTACCGACCAATGGGTCCTACCGCGAGGCTGAACTGGCCCACGTGATCGCCGACTGCACCCCCCGGGCAGCGCTGGTCGGCCATGACGGTTGGGCCGAACTGCTGGCCGGACTGGACCCCGACCTGCTGGTAGCGCAGTTAGTCGATCCGTTCCCGGACGTGCCCGCCGATGACGGGACGGCAGCACTTCTCGATGTCTCGCTACCCGGTGATCCGGCGATCATCGGGTATACGTCGGGAACCACGGGGCGCCCCAAGGGAGCGGTCCTGACCCAGGCCAACCTGTTGGCCGGTGCCCAGTCGGTTCGCGTGGCCTGGCGTTGGACCGAAGTCGACCGGCTCGTCCTGTGTTTGCCGTTGTTCCATATGCACGGACTCGGTGTGGGCCTCCACGGGACCCTGCTGGCCGGGGCCTCAGCGGTTCTGCAGTCGGGGTTCGCCCCCGACGACGTGCTGGACGCCCTCGACGTCCATGACGCCACGATGTTCTTCGGCGTGCCGACCATGTACCACCGCCTGGCCGACCACAATCGGGTCGACCTCCTCGGAGGCCTTCGCCTCTGCGTGGCCGGTTCTGCGCCGCTGGCTGCCGAACTCCACGTTCGTTTGGCCGAACGGGCCGGCGTTTCGGTCCTGGAGCGTTACGGCATGACCGAGACGGTGATGCTGGTCTCCAACCCGTTTGACGATGATCGACGTCCGGGAGCGGTGGGCATCCCGCTGCCCGGAGTGGACGTTCGGCTGGCCGACGGGTCCGACGGGCCGGTCGGCGAGATCCTCGTCCGGGGACCCAACGTGTTCGCCGGTTACTGGGGGCGACCTGAGGCCACGGCCGAGGCGTTCGTGGTCGATCCGGACGGTGGCGACCCGTGGTTCCGGACCGGTGACCTGGGCGCGGTCGACGACGGATACCTGGCCATCGTCGGACGGGCCAAGGAGCTCATCATCAGCGGTGGCTTAAACGTCTATCCCCGGGAGGTCGACGACGCCCTGATCCTTCACCAGGCGGTGGCCGAGGTGGCGGTGGCCGGCGTTCCCTCGCCCGAGTGGGGCGAGGAGGTGGTGGCGTGGATCGTGGTGGCCGACGGACACGACTGCCCCGGAGTCGATGAGTTGCGGGCCTTCGCCCAGGACCACCTGGCGGCGTACAAGCTGCCCCGGCGGGTGGTGGCCGTCGATGCCATACCCCGCAACGCCCTGGGCAAGGTGACCCGTCATGAGCTTCGCGTCCCCGACTGACCCCTCGCTACGAGTCTGCGCGAGGCTCCGGTCATGGATGAACAACCGATGCGGGTCGACTTCCACTTCGACGTGATCTGTCCGTGGGCCTACCAGACCTCGCTGTGGATGCGCGAGGTCCGCGACCGGCTCGAACTCGACGTGGACTGGCGGTTCTTCAGCCTCGAGGAGGTCAACCGGGCCGAGGGGAAGAAGCATCCGTGGGAACGGGAGTGGTCCTACGGCTGGTCGATGATGCGGATTGGTGCCCTGCTCAAGCGTGAGGACCCGGCGCTGAACGACGCCTGGTACCTCCGGTCGGGCACTGCCCTGCACGTCGAGGGCCGCAAGCCCCACCGTCCCGAGGTAGCCCGCGAGCTGCTCGTCGAGATGGACCTCGATCCCGGCTACGTGGATGCCGCGTTGGCCGATGAGACCACCCACGACGACGTCCGAGCTGATCATGATCGTGTGCTGGGCATGGGCGGTTGGGGGGTGCCGACGTTGGTGTTCCCAGGTGCCGATGCCGACGACTCCCGCAAGCTGTTCGGCCCGGTCCTCATCGAACCACCGACCGGCGAGGCTGCCGAGCGACTCTGGGACCTAGTGCTGGGATGGCTCGAGTTCCCTCACCTCTACGAGTTGCAGCGCCCCAAGACCCCGGCCGACCTGCACGCGGTCGGCGAGGTGTTCAAGCCCTACCTCGACGCTCGGGAGTGGCAGTCCGTGGCCAACCCGACCCCCTGATCAACCTCACGTCCTGACCAGACCCGAACGCTCGACGAACGACCCCCCGAACGGAGATTCCATGGACATCACGCTGGACCGCGACCACATTCTCGGCGGACTCGCCGAAATCTGGAACGAGTGGATCGACTGGGCGGAGGGCTTGTCGATCGACGACTGGGCCACGCCCAGTCGGTGTCCTGGCTGGACCGTCCAGGACAACCTGGCCCATATCATCGGAACCGAGCGGATGCTCCGGGGCGAGCAGGCTCCCGAGGTCGAGTTCCCGACCGAGCATCTCAAGAACACCATCGCGGCGGGCAACGAACAGTGGGTGGAATCGATGCGGTCGATGTCGGGTGCCGAGGTGCTGGACGCCTTCCGGACCATCTCGACCGAACGGCTCGACCAGCTGAACGCCATGCCCGACGAGGAGATCCTGAAGGTCGGCTGGTCGCCGGTGGGCGAGGTGCCGTACCTACGATTCATGCACGTCCGGGTCTACGACTCGTGGCTCCACCTCGAGGACTGTCGTGCGCCGTTGGGTCACCCGCAGGGGACTGCCGGTCGGCCGGCCGAGATGTCGGTGGCCGAGGTGAGTACTGCGGCCGGGTTCGTCATCGGCAAGAAGGCCGGAGCGCCCGACGGGAGCCGGGTCGAGGTGACCCTCACCGGACCGGTCGAGGCCACCATTCGGGTGGCCGTCGATGGACGGGCGGCGGTGGTCGACGAGCTGGAAGGCGAACCGACGGTGACCCTGGCCATGTCGTCACACGACTGGTTGTCGCTCACCGGTGGTCGGATCGATCCGCAGCCGCTACTGGACGACGGTCGGGTGACGGTGGGTGGCGACGTCGATCTGGGAATCCAAATGGCCACCCGCCTGGCCTTCACCATCTGACCGAGAGTCGGAGCGGATTTGGTTCGAGTCGATCCGGGCCCGTCCTAGGATCACGCCATGTTCGGACACAAGCCACTCTCCGTTCCGGATCCAGCCGACGCGCTGCCCGGTCGGCCCGATGCCATGGCCGTCCCAGCCGCCCACTTCGTGAACGGGCGACCCCTGGTCGGTCCGTTCGTCGACGGTATCGAGACAGTCATCGTGGGAATGGGCTGCTTCTGGGGCGCTGAGCGCATGTTCTGGGACACGCCCGGTGTGTGGACCACCGCGGTGGGTTACGCCGGCGGCCACACCCCCAACCCCACCTACGAAGAGGTCTGCTCGGGTTACACCGGGCACAACGAGGTCGTGCTGGTGGCGTGGGAGACCACGGCGATCGACCTAACCAGTGTGCTCCGGGTGTTCTGGGAGAACCACGATCCGACCCAGTTGATGCGACAGGGCAACGATGTGGGCACCCAGTACCGGTCCGAGATCCACGTGGCCGACACCGCCCAACGGGCCACCGCGGAGGCCACCCGCAATGACTTTGCTCCCCGGTTGGCCGAGGCGGGCTACGACGAGATCGTCACCGGGATCGTGGATCGATCCGAGTTCTTCTACGCCGAGGAATACCACCAGCAGTACCTAGCCAAAAACCCCATGGGCTACTGCGGTCTCGGTGGCACCGGCGTGTCCTGCCCGATTGGCGTCACCGGCTGACGGACCGGGTTAGTCGTCGAGCACGGTGACCGTTCCGGCGGTGCCATCCACTTCGACCAGCGCCCCGTCAGGAATCCGTCGGGTGGCGCCTTCGACGGACACCACGCACGGGATGCCCAGTTCACGCGACACGATTACTGCGTGGCTCATGAGCGCCCCCACGTCGACTACCACGGCGGCCGACGGCAGGAACAGCGGAGTCCACGCCGGGTCGGTAATGGGGGCCACCAGAACCTCGCCCGGCTCGAGGTCGAGGGCGTCGGCCGGATCCATCACGATGCGGGCCCGGCCCCGGGCCACGCCCTGGCACCCCGATGCACCGGTGAGCACGTCACCGGGAGCGGCGATGGTGTCGGCGGCTCGGGCGGCCTGATCGGCTTCGAGCTCCTCGATGGTGGGTACCTCGTCCTGGCTGGTGATGAAGAAGCGTGGTTCGACCGCCGCATACCGGTCGAACAGGGCGCCCCGCTCGGCCAGCAGGTCGGTGAACGCTCCCGGATCGGCCAGGTAGGAGGGGAGCTCGTCGATCGGATCCAGCAGGGCGACTCGCACCGGATTCGAGTCGCCTCCACGCTTGGCGGCCCGACGGACGAGTTCGCGGTACACCTGCTTGGTTGGGGCGCCGATGTGGATGGCCCGGTCCCGGGTGGCTTCGCGGGCCTGGGCCCACCAGGCGGTGGCAGCCAACGCCTTGTCGAAATTCTTCCGGTCCAGCCCCTTGACGTGGGGACGGACCACGGCGATGGCCGCGTCGCGGCGCTCCCCGTCATCGGCCAGGCGGGCCGCCGGGTCCAGGTCGTGGTCGGCCAGACGCATACGGTCGATGGCCACGAGGGCCATCTCCGGCGTGTTCTCCCAGTTGCGCGACGAGAGCTCCCAGTCGTTGGGACCGCGGTGTCCGTGGTCGGCCACGAAGTCGGCGAATCGTCCGAGGAAGTCAGCCACGTCGGAATCGCCGGTCCGGGAACTGTCCAGTCGTTGAAGGAGCCCGGCCACGCCGGCGTCAAAGGCGGCGGCCACCGTGGGCTGGTTCTGCACCGTCCGGGCAATGGCGTACAGGTCGCGGGCGTACTCGGCCGACTTCACGTCGCCTGCCGACCCAAGCAGGTGGGTGACCAGTCCCGGTTCGCCGGCCGCTGCACAGGCATCAGCTAGAAAGCCGGCCACGATTGACGCGAGGGCTGACGAGAGCATGTGGTTCTTGAAGGCCGGACCGAAGGCCGCGGGAAAGGTGTGGAGGTAGGCCAGCAGATCCTCGTCGGAGGCGTCGAGCGGCGGGCAGGCCTTCCGGTGGGCGTCGGCCAGGGCGTAGCTCTCGGCCACCATCGACGGCATGGCCTTCGTGCCCAGAGCGCCCATCACCGACTTCAGGATCCGAAGCGTAGAGCGGAGACTCCGGTCGCCCTTCCTCGGTTCGTAGGGCGGGGGATCGCCTTCACCGAAGAAGGCCACGTCGATGGCCTCCGGCGACGAACCGGGAGCCCGGACGCCGAGGATTCGCAGGTAGGAGAGGTTGAGGTAGGCGTAGCCGCCGTACAGGCCGATGATCACCGGGTCGTCGCCAGCGAAGTCACCCTTCACGGCCACTCCGAGTTCGGCATAGGCATCACGCCACGCCTTCTCCGCAGCGATCACTCCCAGCCGATACGAGAGTGGGGTCAGGACCTCAGGGAAGACCTCGCCGACGTTGCCCCGAGTGTTGATCGGCCAACGGTCATCGACCGATCCCTCGATGATCCATGACGTTCCCATCGTGCCCCCCGGTGCCCTCCGCGGACCGATCGCCCGACGGGGTCCGGACGTTAGGGCACACACGTCCCGTTGCTTCCAGTCGGGGACGGGTCAGTCGAGGACGGCGGCAGCGATCAGGTCCTCGAGGTGGTCGGTGTCGAACCAGTTCAGCTGCCACGACTTTGCCCGGCGGAAGTACAGCTGGGCATCGCACTCCACGGTGAATCCCATACCGCCGTGCACCTGGATGGCCACTCCGGTCACGTCCCGACAGGTCTGGGTGGCGAACAGCTTGGCCATGGGGGCCAGCGAGGCCACGTCCCGCCCCTCGTCGCGGGTCCAGGCGGCTCGGTGGACCAGCACCCGGGCACCGTCGATGGCCGTGATGCCGTCGGCCAGATAGTGGCTGATGGCCTGAAACGAGCCGATGGGCTTGTCGAACTGGTGTCGCTCCTTGGCGTATTCCGTGGTCAGGGCGTGGGTGGCCTCGGCCGCGCCCACCGCCTGGGCCGCCACCAGGACCATGGCGTCGGTCATGACCGTCGACCAGGTAGCCCAGCCGGTACCGGCCTCACCGATCCGGTCGTCAGCCGTCACCCGGACGCCGTCTAGGTCGACCCGGTACTGGCTGTCGCCGGCCACCGTCGGCTGGAGGGTCAGGGTGACGCCCTCAGCCGTGGGATCCACCAGGAACAGGTCGATCACCTCGCTTCCGTCTCCGGTTCGGGCCAGGACCACCAGTCGGTCGGCCGACGAGGCGAAGGGCACATGGCGCTTGACGCCGGTCAGGATAAATCCCCGGTCGTCGCCTCCGGTTGGGTCGGCCTGCGCGGTGAGTTGGACACCGCTGGGGCCCGAGCTGTTGTCGGGCTCCAACCACGCCACCGACATAACGGCGTCGCCGGCGGACATGGCGGGCAACCACTCGGCCTGCTGGGCGTCGGATCCGGCGGTAGCCAGCACGCCGGCGGCCACCACCGCCGACACCAGATGGGGTGAGGGCACGAGGCTGCGGCCCAGCTCCTCGTAGACCACCACAGCATCCAACAGGCCCATGCCCGAGCCGCCGCGGGCTTCGGGGGTCATGAGCCCGGTCAGGCCCATGGCCGCCAGGCCCTGCCAGAAGTCGTCGTCGAAGCCCTTCGGATCGTTCTCCATGGCACGGACCGAGTCAGCGGCATCGGCGCACAGGCCGCGCACGGCCTCTCGTAGCATCTCCTGTTCGTCGGTGAAGGCCAGGTCCACGGTCGGGTCTCCTAGGGTCGCCAGGCATCGCCACGGCGCGCCCAGGGGTTGTCGTTCTCGTCGAGGGGGAGGGCCACCCGGGTGGCGCACGTAGTGGCGGCCACCTCGCCCACCATGAGGGCCACGTCCAGGTCGATCCAGCCGCATCCGGCATCGTCGACCTCGGTGCCAGTAACTGTGGCCGTGAAGACCATGTGATCGCCGGGGAACACGGAGGTGTTCATACGGAAGGTCATCCGGCCCAGCCGGCCGGCGGGCCCGGTCCAGTCGGTCACGTAACGCTCGAACCAGGCGGCTTGGTTCGGGGTGTTGAGGAAGATGTCCTGTGTGCCGTTGCGGTTGATGGCGAAGTCTCGGTCGTGGTGCATGGGTCGCCAGTCCCGTGAGGCCAGTGCGCCGAGCACGACCGTGGTGGCCGTCACGTCGACGCTCAGACCAGGCAGAGTGTCGCCGATCGCCACGTCACCGTGTACCAGTCGGGTCACGAGTCGGCTCTTTTCTTGGCGTCGGCGCGGCGGTAGCCGAAGGCCGTGTAGGACTCCACGCCCAGCAGGGCGTCGTCCTGGTTCAGGTACTCCACGTCGATGGTCCAGAAGCGACCGTGGCCCAGTCGGGTGGTTTTGGGTTCGCTGACCGACCGGAGGATCTGGCGGGACCGGACCCGGTCGCCGATGCGGACCGGGTCGTGGAACGTGTTGGTGTTCGACGAGATGATGGCCTCGGGCAGGTGGAGGTCGTCCTTCAGGTCGAAGTGGGCCTGTAGGGGGACCGCCGGTTCGGTGCGGCCCGGCGACCAGTGGTGGGGGCGGAACCAGACCGACAGCATGGTCGGCGGGGCGATCGGTCCGTCGGTGAGGTCGTCGGCCACCGTCTCGTCCCAGAACAGCGGGTTGCCGTTCTCGACGGCAGCGCACGTGGTCCAGATGTAGCCGTGCTCGACCGGGAAGCCGCCCTCCTCCTCATACTGGACGAGCCCGATCCGGTCGGTGACCGCTTCAGTGATCGGGGCCAGTTCAGTGCTCATGCGATCACTCCCTCGGCTCGCAGAGAGGCCAGTCGGTCGGCACCCACGCCGACGGCGGCCAGGATCTCGTCGGTGTCCGGCCGGGCCATGTCGCGGACGGGTAGACCGGCGGCATCGACCTGCCCGGCCAGCGGGGCGGCCACCTGGGCAATGGTTCCGGCCGTTGGGTGGGTGACCTCGGTGAACGCGCCCCGGGCCCGGAACTGCTCGTCAGCCAGGAGTTCGGGCACGTCCAGCACCGCCGTGACGCACGTGTCGGCCGGTCCCAGGAGGTCAACCCACTCGTCGCGGGGGCGCGAGGCGAAAGCCCCCGTGAAGTCGGCCCGCATGGCATCGATCGCGTCGTCGTCGTACTGCTGTCCGGCCCACTGGTCACAGCCCAGACCGTGACACAGGTTGGCGAAGAAACGGGGCTCGATGGCGCCCACGGCCAACCAGCCGCCGTCGGAGGCTTCGTAGAGGTCATACCAGGCGTAGCGGCCGGTGAGCAGGCCGTGGCGGGGCTCGGGCTCGGTGCCGTCGGCCAGGTATTCGTCGACGGCCAGCGACATGAGCGACAGGACGCCGTCGGCGATCGACACGTCGAGGTGGGTGCCCTCGCCGGTGGTCCCCCGGGCGGTCAGTGCGGCACAGATGGCGGCCACCGCGTGCAGGCCACCGCCAGCGCTGTCGGCCACCGTCGCACCGGGAAGTGCCGGGCTGCCGTCGCTACCGCGGCCCGAGCAGTGGAGGTAACCACCCACGGCCAGGTAGTTGAGGTCGTGGCCCGCCCACTGGGCCCGTGGGCCGGTCTGGCCGAAGCCAGTGGTCGAGCACAGCACGATGCGGGGATTCACGGCGCGGAGGGCCTCGTAGCCGATGCCCAGACGGTCGACGACGCCGGGGCGGAAACTCTCGATGACCACATCGGCGTGAGCGACCAGTTGCAGGAAGGCGTCGCGTCCTCCGTCGGACTTGAGGTCCAGCAGGGCCCGACGCATGCCCCGGTGTGCGCTGTAGGCGTAGGCCGGTGGGGTGATCTCCACGCCGGCGTCACGCGGAACCGGCCCCACCTTGATGATGTCGGCACCCCAGTCGGCCAGCCAGCGAGCGGCGCGCACCGCTGGCCCCACCGAGGCGAGGTTCAGCACGGTGATCCCGTCGAGAAGGGGGCGGTCGGTCGTCATGGTCGGATGTCGGTGGGGCTAGAAGTTCTTGGGGAGGCCCAGGCCGCGGCGGGTGATGATGTTCTTCTGCACCTCCGAGGTGCCGCCGCCAATGGTGTCCAGCACGGTGTACCGGTAGGTCGACTCGGCTCGCCCAGCCATGGGGGCTTCCTCGGTGCCGACCCGAAGCTGGGTGCCCGGACCGCCTAGGTCCATTGACGCATCGGCGAGCATCTTGGAGAACTCGGTGGTGAACAGCTTGTACTCCGAGGACTCGATGGTCGGCGGTGCACCACCGCTGGCCTCTGCCTTCACCGAGGCGTCGACGACCCGCAGGCCCATGCCCCGGGCCACCTCGGCAGTGGTGGCTAGACGGGCGATGCGCGAACGCACCTTCGGGTCGTCCTTGAGTGGCTGGCCGTCGCGGCGGGCCGAGCGCACGTGGTCGATCAAAAGGTCCAAGCGCTGCTTGATCGGCGAGAAGGTGAACATGGTGAACCGCTCGAGGTCGAGGGCCTGGGAGATGTACTGGAAGCCGTGGTCGAGCTGACCGACCACGTATTCGTCGGGGACGAACACGTCGTCGAAGAAGACGTCGTTGGTGCGCTCGTCGCCCATGGTCCAGATGCCCTGGACGGTGATGCCGGGGTGGTCCATCGGCACGAGGAACAGGGTGATTCCCGAGTGCTTGGGGGCGTCGGGGTTGGTGCGGGCGCCCACCCAGTACCACTCGGCGAAGTGGGCCGACGTGGTCCAGGTCTTCTGACCGTTGAGGGTCCAGCCTCCCGTGGTCTCGACCGCCTTGAGCTTCATGGCCGCCGCGTCCGAGCCGGCCTCGGGCTCGCTGTAGCCGACGGCGAACTCCACCTCGTTGGCCAGGATCTTGGGGAGGAATTCCTCCTTGAGAAACTCTGATCCGTGGGCGATGAGGGTCTTGCCGATGATTCCGACGCCCTTGCCGATCTGGGGGCCGCCCCGTCCAGCAAGGGCCTCGTTAAGGATGTACTCGTAGACCCCCTCACCCTCCTGGCCGCCGTACTCCTTCGGCCAGGTGATGCCCAACCAGCCCTGCTCGCCCATCTTCTTCATGAGGGCCCGGCGTTTGGGCGTGTCGACGATCTGGGCCATGTTCTCCCTGGTGGGGTCAAACACGTCGGGGTCGTCGTTGGCGTTGAGGAAGGCCTCGACCTCGGCCCGGAAGGCCTCCTGTTCGGTGGTGAAATCGAAGTCCATGGGGCGTCCGGTCTCGTGGAAGGTAATCTGACGGTCCGTCAGATCTGTACGGTATCGGAGGGGAGACGGATGAGCATGACCAGAGGAATCCTTGCCTACGGCGCCCACGTGCCGTACCGGCGTCTTGACCGGGCCGAGATCTCATCGGTCATGGGAGCAGGGGGCGGTAGGGGCCATCGTGCCGTCGCCTCCTTTGACGAGGACACCACGACCATGGGTGTGGCGGCGGCCCGCCGGGCGCTGGGTGCGCTTGACAACACAACGCCGGACGCTCTCTGGTTTTCGACGGTCGCTCCGGCGTATCTCGACAAGACCAATGCCACGGTGATACACGCCGCCCTCCGGCTCGACTCCACGATCCCCGCATTGGACTTCGGGGGCGCCCAGCGCTCCGCGGTGGGCGCCCTGCGTGCCGCCTTGACCGCTCCGGGCCGGACCCTGGTGGTGGCCTCCGACATCCGGATCGGCCTGCCGACCGGCCCCGAGGACGGCGGGGGCGGCGACGCAGCGACCGCCATCCTCACCGGATCATCGGACGACGGTCCGCTGCTGGCCGAGTACCTCGGCGGGGCCACGACCACCGGTGAATTCACCGACCGCTGGCGCACCCCGGGGAGCGCCTATTCGCGTACCTGGGAGGACCGTTTCGGCGAGCAGGCCTACATGCCCCTCGTACGACAGGCCTGGGCTGATGCCCTAGCCGCCACCGATCTCACCGCCGACGACGTAGATATCGCCGTGGTCACCGGGCTGCATGGTCGGGCCTCCAAGAAGGCCGCGTCCGGCCTCGGCGTGGCCGTGGCTGACGACCGGGCTGCCACCATCGGCAACGCCGGCGCCGCCCATCCCTCCCTCCTCCTGGCCGACGCGCTGGACGGGGCCGAAGCCAGTGCCGTGGTGGCCCTCGTGGTGCTGGCCGACGGGTGCGAGGTCCTGTTCTTCCGGACCACCGATGCCCTGGCCGCCGGCCGACCGACCCGATCGGTGGCCGCTCAGGTTGACGACCGTGCCGACGTGGCCTACACCCGCTACCTGGCGTGGCGCGGCTTGCTGGAGATCCAGCCCCCCAACCGGCCCGAACCCAACCGTCCCTCCTCGGCATCCGCCCTTAGGCGGACCGACTGGAAGCACGGCTTCGTCGGGGCGACCGACCGGACCACCGGAATCACCCACCTGCCGCCCAGTCGTATCGGCATCGCCGGTGGAGCGGTCGACGACATGGACCCGACCCCCATGGCCGATGCCACGGGCACCATCGCCACCTTCACCGTGGACCACCTCGTCTACTCGCAGAGCCCACCGGTGGTGTTCGCGGTGGTCGACTTCGACGGTGGCGGCCGCATGCCCATCGAACTCACCGACGCCGACCCGGCCGAGGTGGCCATTGGCGACCGGGTGGAGATGACGTTCCGTCGGATGTTCACGGCCGATGGAATACACAACTATTTCT
>Ga0206678_10000027_pt1 | contig 83537 bp, 82 predicted proteins | sample M180m12015metaG_FD_155453 | JGI IMG/M metagenome (GOLD analysis project Ga0206678, IMG submission 155453) | Ammonia-oxidizing marine archaeal communities from Monterey Bay, California, United States - M1 80m 12015 | ecosystem: Environmental > Aquatic > Marine > Intertidal zone | place: USA... | reverse complement strand
CCAATGTTGGCACACCCCTCGATTGGTATTTACGCGTATCAGCTATTGCCTTTCTAACTTTACTTTCCACTGAAAATGATGTAAAAATCGTATTGGCTTTTTCTTTATCAACGCCGTTGTCGCCCAACCAAGTTACAAACTCCTCTTGCGAGTTAAACTTAACTTTATGCTTGTGAATAGCATCAAATAAAGACCCATGCAGTCTATCCAATTCACCCAAGTCCTTTAAGACATAAAAGAAAACAGCACCGTTGATCCAACTATCTCCAAGCACCGAAGGTTGGCGTACAAATACTGCTTCATCTGTCAAAGTCGCTTCCATCGCATGAATATAAGGCTCTAAATTGTAGCAGTGACCACAGTAATACCAAAATAATTCTCTAACCTCAACCTTGTCACCGGTTTGAGTTTCGACAGGCTTATCGATCACCACATAATGCGTACCGGCAACGTATTCTTGGGTTTCATGCTCATGAGACTCATCATGAGTGTGCTTCTCTGTTGCTTCAGTCTTGGCAATTTCTGTTTTTTGGATGGACTCATTTTGCTCAGTCACTTTCTCATCAATTTGTGCAATTTGAGTACTGCTATTTGCAGTCAGAACAATCTCATCCTTGCTCATCTCCGAAAGCAAGTAATAGCCGAGGACAGCACCAATAATGACAAGAACTAATATAGCGGGTAATTTTTTCATAGGTTGATAATTATTTAAACAGTTTGTCGATATTATACTGACTCAAGACAAAGTCTCGGCTCGATTGAAATGTTCGCCAAAGCTCTTGATAGGTTTGCCCCTCAATCGGATGCCGCTTAGTCGCATTCAGCTCTGCCAATGGAGACAAAACATAAGCGTACTTCAGAATATCTACACGCGGCAAATTCAAGGAGGCCTCAATAACATCATTATAAAGCACCAAGTCAAGATCAATAATCCGTGCAGAAAACTTAGCTAAATTTCGGTCTCTACCCAAATTTTCCTCGATTTCTTTTAAAATCTCTTTCACTTCATGAATCGATTTATCGGTGCTGGCGTTGACGCCAATATTGTAAAAATCGTTACCCTCGAAACCCTCAGCAGGACTTTCATACAAAGAAGAAGTAACAATATTTGAAAATTCTTGCTCTAAGGCCTCAAGTGCCAGCGTGAGTTTTGAGGCTCGATCTTCGTTTGAACCAATATTAATATGAACGTCACTCATCAAGTTTTTATTTACTCAAAGATCTCTCAATAATAACGCCAACACCTTGTGCGCCAGTGACTGCTTCACCTTTGTTCAATTTTAACTTGACCCACTCTACACCGAATTCATTAATAATGATTTGGCACATTTCTTCAGCCAGAGTCTCTACCAGTTGGAATTCACTGCCTCTGACATAATCACAAAGACGATCACAAACAGCGTGATAGTTCACTGCTTGATCAATATTATCGGTATCGGCTGCAGCGCCATTGTTAGAAGACATTTCTATATCAAAAACAATGTCTTGACGAATTTGACGCTCCCAATCGTAAATACCAATGACTGTATCAATCTTAAGGCCTTGTATAAAAACAATATCCATGCCGACATTACTGAATCACAAAGCCCATATGATACCTTTGAGCAAAGTTTTTAACATTACAAATGTTGAGGCCTTTGCATAAACTATTTTATTTTTAAAGTTGCTGAGTGAAAAAATCCCACCATTAAAAATAAAATAGTTTATGCAAAGGCCTCATATCATTGGTTGATATAATTTAGCATAGGCTGAAGGTGTTTTCCCTCAAAGCCACACCAAAGGAGAATGGTTTAATGTTTTACTTATTGCTTATTGCGGCTTATTTGATTGGCTCGATTTCATCCGCTATCCTCATCTGCAAAGCATTAGGGCTGCCAGATCCTCGTACGCAAGGCTCAAACAATCCGGGCGCCACCAATGTGCGTCGAATAGCTGGCAATAAAACGGCAGCTCTAGTCCTCCTGTGCGATTTGCTAAAGGGCTTTCTGCCGGTATTGCTAGCTACCTTTTTAGAGCTGAGTTTGTTTGAAGTCTCTTTGATTGGTCTCGGTGCGTTTCTCGGCCACATTTACCCTGTGTTTTTCGGCTTCAAAGGAGGCAAAGGGGTGGCAACTTATATTGGCATACTGCTCGCGTGCAGCACACTCGTTGGACTGGCTTTTATATTTATCTGGTTGTTTATTGCCAAGGTGTTAAAAATATCCTCACTCTCGGCTTTGGTTGCAACTGCTATTTCACCTGTATATTTTTATCTATCCAAAGACGATATTGGTTCAGCAATAGTTGTTACGCTCATTTGCGTATTAATTTTCTACACACACCGCAGCAACATAAAAAGACTCATTAGCGGCGAAGAGGGTGGCATTAAGTCTTAGTATTCACGCCCGTGTTTAACAAATAAAGTGCCACTGCAGCCAACAAGGCAATCATCGCCATTGGCACCAAAAATGCCAAATAAAGCTCAGTAGAGCCAACACCCAACATCCCCAATCTAAAGCCATCCATCATATAAAAAATCGGATTAAAGGCCGACAGGGAGCGCCAAAAGCTTGGCAGAATATCGATACTATAAAACATACCACCCAAATAGGTCAAAGGTAACAGTACGAAGGTTGGCACAATGGATATATCATCGAAGGATTTAGCAAAAATAGCATTTATAAACCCCGCCAAAGCAAACATCACCGAAGTCAATAAAAAGGACACGGCAAGAATGCCATAACTGTAAACACTCAGATCAACAAAAAATGAAATAGTGAATGTAACTGCCAATCCTACGCACAATCCTCGAGTGACACCGCCAGAAACAAAGCCAAGCAAAATAACCCAATTAGGTACTGGTGATACCAATAATTCTTCAAAGCTATGATTGTATTTTGTCAGGAAAAAAGAAGAGACTGTATTAGCGTATGACTGCATGATCACGGTCATTAATATAATACCTGGGACAATAAAATGCAAATAATCAATGCCCTGCATGTGGCCAATTCTCTCGCCCATTAAACCACCAAAAATAAGGAGGTACAGCGAAGTAGTCACGACTGGCGGCACAATGGTTTGCACCCAAATACGGGCAAAGCGAAGGACCTCTTTCACAACAATGGTTTGATAAGCAATCCACACAGCTAACTCTCCTTACTCGTCAGTGATAAAAACAAATTTTCTAGGCGATTTTGAGCAGAGCGAATATGGGCAACGGTAATATTCTTTAATAAAAGCTTAGTGATCACATCCGAAATACTCATGGATTCTGGCAGGGTTATTTGCAAAGTATGCTCGTCCAAGACTTCACACTCGCAACGATTGATTTTTATACCCTCAAACAGACTCTCAACGCATTCCAGTATCAACGTTTGATGTTTGGCTTTTTTGAGTAACCCTTTCATACTGGATTGCACGACGATTTCGCCTTCATTAAGGATGGCGATATTTCGACACATGGATTCGGCCTCTTCTAGGTAATGCGTGGTTAGGATGATAGTCAAACCCTCTTCGTTCAGTTGCTTCAAGAATCGCCACATTGAGCGACGGATCTCGACATCAACACCTGCCGTTGGTTCATCCAAAATAAGGATTTCAGGGCTGTGCATCAACGCCCGCGCCAACATCAATCGACGCTTCATACCGCCAGACAGAGATTGCGGCACCTCTAGACGACGATCCCAGAGGTTTACTTTTTTGAGCAACTCTTCAGCGCGAATTCTAGCCTCTTTGCGATTAATGCCAAAATAGCCCGCTTGATTAATGAGTATTTCAATATTGGGCTCGTGAGGATTAAAATTAAACTCTTGCGGCATCAAGCCAATTTTGCGTTTAACTTCGTTAATATGGCTTTGTTGATCAAGACCATCAATCTCAACTGAGCCGGTACTGGATTTAATTAAACCACAAATAATGCCAATAGCTGTTGTTTTACCGGCGCCATTAGAGCCTAACAGGGCAAAAAAATCACCTTTCTCAACTTTTAAATCAACCGCTCTGAGTGCCTCAAAACCGTTCGAATACGTTTTACTTAAGGCTTTAGTGGAAAGGGCAAGTGTCATAAATATTTTAACTCTCAAATAAAAAAATTAACTCTCAGGAAAAGTTGCTGGAGTGGGTGTTTCACACAACCAACATACCACCTAATTATGCAAAATGATTTTAACATTTATCGACATTTTTGGGCTAATTTTGCGATAATTACCCCTTGAAATCATAAACTATTTTTACTGAAGTAAATGTCAACGACAAAAAATGTTACTTTGCCAGATGTTGGCGACTTTGATCAAGTTGAAATCATCGAGGTCTTGGTGTCCATCGGCGATCATGTTGAAGAAAACGACAGCATCATTACCCTAGAAAACGACAAGGCGACAATGGAGATCCCAGCACCCTTTTCTGGCAAGATCAAATCTCTTGAAGTTAAAGTGGGTGAAAAAATAACCAGTGGCGACATAATCGCCACCGTTGAAAGCGCCGGAACCGACCCCGTCGAAGAGGCGCAACCGAGTACTGAAGAGACAGAGCCAAACGCTGAACCAAACGCAATAGAGGACCTTAAGTCAGAGTCGGCTGATAAAGTTGAAGTTGCCGACAAACCAATTTCCGTTGAAACCCCTCCAGAATCACACGCCTCACCATCGATTAGAAAATTAGCACGCGAATTGGGTATTAACTTATCCAACATCACAGGCAGCGGCCAAAAAGGCCGTATTTTGGGCTCTGACCTCAAAGACCACGTCAAGCAAATTGTCACTGGCAGCGGACCGATTGAGGGTGATGTAGAAGTTGTGGCACTTTCAAGGATTAAAAAACTTTCCGGAAAACATTTAGAAAAATGCTGGGGTGAAATACCTCACGTTACTCAATTTGACGAAGTCAATATTGAGCAAATGGAAGAATTTCGAGCGCACCAAAAAACCAGAGATATTAAATTATCGCCACTGGTTTTTATTATGAAAGCCGTTGTTCAGGTGCTTAAGCAACACCCTAACTTCAATGCCTCACTGGATGAGTCGGGCGAAAATCTACTGGTGAAACATTACTACAACCTTGGTATAGCAATGGATACGCCTGAGGGCTTAATTGTGCCGGTTATTCGTGATGTTGGCAAAAAATCCCTCATCGAGCTTGCTGACGAGCTGACTGAAATATCAACAAGGGCAAGAGAAAGTGGTCTCAGGAAAGAAGAGATGCAAGGCGCTGGTTTTACCATTTCAAGTCTTGGTGGCATTGGTGGCACACAATTCACGCCGATTATTAACTCGCCAGAAGTTGCCATTCTTGGGGTTTCTAGAACACAAATTAAGCCTGTTTGGAATGGTGACGAGTTTGTACCAACAGCGACTTTGCCCCTAGCACTTTCTTACGACCATCGAGTAATAGACGGCGTACAAGGCGCTAAATTTATGTCAGACCTAAACCAAGTGCTGAAAAATATTATGGAGATATTACTATGACCCAAACACAAGTTTTAGTCATTGGATCTGGCCCTGGTGGCTATACAGCGGCATTTCGTGCGGCCGATTTAGGTAAGGAAGTAACCTTAATTGAGCGCCACAATAATTTGGGTGGCGTCTGTTTGAATGTGGGCTGCATCCCTTCAAAAGCACTACTGCACACGGCACAAGTGATCAACGAAGCCAAAACGGCTGATCACCTAGGCATCCATTTCGAAGCACCTTCCATTGATATTGATGGTGTCAGAAAAAATAAAGAAGATATCGTGGTCAAACTAACCGGCGGCATTGGGGCATTAGCCAAGGCGAGAAAAGTCAACATTATTACTGGCTATGCACGGTTTATCGCCTCCAACCAAGTCAGCATTGAAGGTAGTGACGAAGTTATTGAGTTCGAAGATTGTATTATTGCAGCTGGCTCACGTGTTACCAAAATACCATCTTTCCCTTTTGACGATGATCGAGTAATGGACTCTACCGACGCCTTGGAGCTTACTGATATTCCAAAAAGACTGTTGGTCGTTGGTGGTGGGATTATTGGCCTTGAAATGGCGACTGTTTACGAGGCACTTGGCAGCGAAATTACCATTGTGGAGTTGGCGGAACAGCTCATTCCTAGCGCTGATAAAGACATTGTTAGTCCATTATTCAAGCGCATCAAAAAAAGTTATGCGAATATCTATCTCAACACCAAAGTAACCAAAATGGAGGCGCTCAAAAAAGGCATCAAAGTTGCCTTTGAAGGCAAGGGCGCACCCGAAACTGACACCTTTGACAAAGTATTGGTGTCCGTCGGCCGTTCACCTAATGGCGCACTGATCGATGCAGATAAGGCGGGAGTATCCGTAAATGAACACGGCTTTATCGCGACTGACAGACAAATGAAAACTAATGTCGCACATATTTACGCGATTGGCGACGTTGTTGGCCAGCCAATGTTGGCACATAAGGCTGTACACGAAGCAAAAGTAGCAGCAGAAGTCATCTGTGGACACAAATCTGGCTTTGATGCGCTCACCATTCCATCCGTTGCCTACACCGACCCAGAAGTGGCTTGGACTGGCAAAACCGAGAAAGAATTAAAAGCTGAAGGCGCCTCTTACGAGAAAGGAGTATTCCCCTGGGCAGCCTCTGGACGCAGCCTGAGCATTGGTCGTAGCGAAGGTGTAACAAAAGGTTTGTTCGACAGCGCAAGCGGTAAAATACTCGGCATGGGCATCTGTGGTACCAACGCAGGTGAGCTTATTGCAGAGGCAACTTTGGCGATTGAAATGGGCTGTGATATGAGCGATATTGCACTCACAGTGCACGCCCACCCAACACTTTCAGAAACAACCGCTTTTGCAGCTGAAATGGCAGAAGGCACAATTACCGACTTAATGCCGCCAAGAAAAAGAAAATAGGAAACAAAATGGATATTACAAAAGCAAGAAGAAACGTTATTGAGCAGCAAGTGCGCCCTTGGGGCGGCCTTAACCTGCGCGCCAATCAAGCCTTGAGCGACGTGCCAAGAGAAAACTTTGTACCCGGAGATTTTCAAGGCCTTGTTTTTGCTGATATCGAGATCCCTCTCAGCGACCGCGCGAAAATGTTCTCACCAAAAATTGAAGGTAGAATTCTAGACTCCGTCAATGTCCAAAGCGACGAAAGCGTATTAGAAATTGGCACAGGCAGTGGTTACTTTACTGCGGTACTTGGCAAACTTGCGGGCAATGTTGTTAGTATTGAGATCGATCCAGCGCTATCCGCCTCCGCCAAAAAAAACCTGCAATCACTTGCTATAAACAACGTTGATTTTCAAGTCTCAGATGCTACAGCAGCTGATTTCTCAAAGCAAAAATACGACGTTATTGTCATTGGCTGCTCTTTGAGTGCTCAAAGCCAGAAATTGAATGAATTACTCAACATCGGTGGCAGACTGTTTGCTATCATTGGCAGTAAAAACAAAATGCAGGCAACGCTTATCACCAGAATTAATGATAACGAATGGCAGGTAAAATCAATTTTTGAAACTCACTTAGACTATATGCAAGGTCAAGAGCCGGCGGCGGTATTCGCTTTTTAACTAAAGCCTGATTGTGTTGAATTCTCTTTTCAACTTTCTGATTAAAAAATCGGTACTGGCATTAGCACTGCTACTTCTGTTAATCGGTGCACTGCTGTACCAAATACCACACTTTTCTCTTGATGCTTCGTCAGATTCTCTCGCACTTGAGGGCGACGACAACCTTGCGCTGTTCGAGAAAACTCAAGAAACTTTTCAAACACCCAATTCATCGTTAGTTATTAGCTACACCACCGAAGAAGGTGTATTAGATTCTAAGCAAATTGAGTACTTACGATCGCTTAGAGATGACTTGCTCGCGCTTGAAAGAGTATCCTCAGTTACCTCTATTCTTGATGTACCCTTATTTCAATCGCCACCGCTCTCACTTATGGAGCTGACGGGAGGTGCAATCACTATTGACAATGGCAAGGCCGAAATGTCGTTTATAGCGGACGAATTCAGTAACGGCCCGCTTTATGCCAACAACCTAGTCAGCCTTGATGGCAAAACATCTGCCCTACTTATTAGCTTAAAAGAAGTCGACAAATCAATTGAAGACGTCAATAAGGCTCTAGCAGACGCGGTGCAAAGCATTAGAACTACAATGAAGAGCTACCGCAATAACGCACAACTCTATTTAGGCGGCGTGCCAATGATCCGTAATGACATCATTACCTACATTGCCAGCGACCTTGTGCTCTTCAGCCTTGCGGTTGTACTTGTTATGGCCACTATGCTAGCCCTAATTTTTAGAGGCATAAGATGGGTTTTATTGCCGATCGGCATCAGTGTTACAGCCGCACTAATAATGACCGGTGTACTGGGCGTACTGGGCTGGAAAGTAACCGTTATTTCTTCCAATTTTTTCTCTTTGCTACTGGTGATGACACTCTCGGTCACCATTCACTTGGTGGTGAGATTTAAAGAGCTTGCACAACAAACCCCTGAGGCCGACGTCAAAGCCCTAACTCTGCTCACCTTGCAGCAAATGTCCAAACCGTGTTTATTCACAACACTGACCACCATCGCCGCATTTGCCTCATTAATGATTAGCGATGTGCGCCCCGTGATTGACTTCGGCTGGATGATGGCTATTGGCGTAACCATTGCACTTACACTCTCTTTCTTGACCTTTCCAACCTTAATGAGTTTATTGCCAAAACCCAAGATTGCAAAACACTCAACAGAATTCACCTTCACTAATACATTGGCCAACTTCACCCATCAATACGGCAATCAACTGATTATTGCGCTGATTCTTATCGTTACCATTGCGCTAATTGGTGTGAGTAAATTGAGCGTTGAAAACCGCTTTATCGATTATTTTAAAAAATCCACCGAAATCCATCAAGGCCTGAGCTTAATAGACCAGCAGTTGGGTGGCACCATGTCACTTGAAATTGTTTTTGACGACATGGCTAGCGACTACTGGGTAGATGATGTCTTACGTGAAGATGTCCACAAGATTCATCAGTATTTGGATGACCTTGATGCCACAGGCAAGGTGCTGTCGATTGATACACTAATGCAAATTCTCACACAGGCCAATGCCGGTATGCCGCCAACTGGATTCCTACTAATGTTGGCCAAAAATCAAATGCCAGATTTTGCCAGAGAGCAAGTGCTTGACCCCTACCTATCCGAATCCGAAAACCAACTGAGGGTAGTTGCTCGAATTCGAGAGACCGATGACTCACTCAAGAGAAACGAGCTTATTAACGAAGTAAGAGCACACCTTGTTAATGAGTTTAGTCTGGCGCCAGATAGCTTTAGGATGACAGGCGTGTTTGTTTTGTACAACAATCTACTGCAAAGTTTGTTTGAATCTCAAATAAAGACCATTGCACTGGTGTTTGCGATGATTTTTGCAATGTTTCTATTTATCTTTCGATCGGTTAGTCTCTCAATTCTAGCGTTGATTCCAAACACCCTGCCATCGCTTCTTATTCTGGGCATTATGGGACTTGCCAACATTCCTCTCGATTTAATGACGATTACCATTGCTGCCATTGCCATTGGTATTGGCGTGGATAACGCCATTCACTATATTCATCGCTTTAGGACAGAGTTTAGGGTTGATCAGGATTATCTGGCCACCATGTATCGCTCGCACGCCTCTATTGGTCTCGCGATGTTCTATACATCCATCACCGTTACTATTGGTTTTTTGGTGTTGGCGTTGTCAAACTTTATCCCGAGTATTTATTTTGGTATTTTTACCGCAATTGCGATGCTTAGTGCCGTGCTGGCAAACCTTACTTTGCTGCCAAAACTACTGCTTATGTTTAAGCCAAAAATGGGAAAATAAATGAGCGTGCAATAAAAAACCCGCCTCGAATAAGAGTGCGGGTTTAGTCTACTATACTAAAGGAGAGATAAGTTAACTAGTAGGGTTTAACTCAGGCGGGTATTATATACGCAAAGCAATACTATTTACAACTTTTTTTTATGATTTATTTTCAACCTTAATTAATCTAATTTTAACCCCAATATTTTTCAATTAACTATGTCAAAAAATGAACAATTTGACGTGCTCATTATCGGCTCAGGTGCAGCCGGATTGATGTGTGCCATAAAGCTTTCCGAGGACTTGTCAATTGCGCTAATCGCTAAAGACCAGCTCTTAGAAGGCTCCTCTTATTATGCCCAAGGTGGCATCTCGGCAGTACTCGATTCTGCCGATAATTTTAATTCCCACATACAAGACACCATAAAAACTGGCCTTGATTTGGGCAACGAGCAAAGTATTCAATTTATGGTTGAACAAGCACCAAATGCGATCAAAGATTTAGAAAAAACAGGGGTAAAATTTTCTCAGCAGGGCAAAAAATACGACCTCACTACCGAGGGCGGTCATAGCGCCAAACGCGTGGCCCATGTGTCTGACAAAACCGGCCAATCCGTACAAACAAATTTACTCACACAAGTGCGTCAAAAGTCAAACATTACGCTTTTTGAACACCACATAGCAATTGATCTATTAATGAAGGATGAGCAATGCTTTGGTGCTTATGTTTACGACAAGCAAAATGACCGGGTTTCCTCTTTTATTTCAAGCAAAACAATTATCGCTACAGGAGGCGCCTCAAAGGCATACCTCTATACCTCTAATCCAGACACATCAACGGGCGACGGCATTGCAATGGCGTACCGCGCAGGCTGTGAAATTATTAATATGGAATTTGCGCAATTCCATCCAACCTGTCTTTTCCACTCCCATGCCAAATCGTTCCTCATTTCAGAGACGCTCAGAGGTGAAGGTGCTAAGCTAACTTTGCCAAATGGTGAGTCGTTCATGCACAAATACGATGAACGAGAAGAAATGGCGCCGCGTGATATTGTTGCTAGAGCAATCGATCATGAAATGAAGGCTCATGGTTTTGATTGTGTGTATCTCGATCTATCCTTTAAAGACAGCCAGTGGATTGCTGAACGCTTTCCAACCATTACCGAGCGATGCCTTGCACTGGGCATTGACATATGCAATGAGCGCATCCCTGTGGTACCGGCTGCACACTATACATGCGGTGGTGTTGGTGCTGATATGAACGCTCAAAGCAGTGTTGAGAATCTTTACGCCATTGGCGAGGTCGCGCACAGCGGCGTACACGGCGCCAACAGAATGGCGAGTAATTCGCTTCTTGAATGTCTTGTGTTTGCCAAAGCCTGCGCAAAGCACATTAACAGCGAAAATATAATGGATGATTTACCCTCATTTAATGATTGGGATGCCTCACGTGTGCAGCACTCCCAAGAAAAAGTTGTGGTCTCTCATCTATGGCAAGAAGTTAGGCGCATTATGTGGAATTTCGTTGGCATTGTACGCAGCGACCGCCGCCTAGAAGTAGCTCATCGCCGGCTGACACAAATTCAAAAAGAAGTCGACGACTACTACCGCCTCTACATACTAACGGAAGACCTCATCGAGCTTAGAAACTTAGTGCAAACAGCACAAATCATTGTCGAGTCCGCGCTTTCAAGAAAAGAGAGTCGTGGCCTTCATTTCACTCTCGACTATCCTGAACAGTTGGAAAACGCGGATAATAGCGTTATTATAAAGACCTCGTAAAAATCATGCTTCTACCCATTCTTTGCTACCCAGACAAAAAACTTAGAACCATTGCCAAGCCGGTTGAGGCGGTTAATGACGCTATTAAAACGCAAGTTAAGAGCATGTTTGAAACCATGTACGATGCCCCTGGTATTGGACTGGCCGCCACCCAAGTAGATTTTCATCAAAGAGTGATTGTTATTGATGTCTCGGATGAGCAAGATCAGCCACTGTGCTTAATCAACCCTGAAATTATAGAAAAATCAGGTGAAATCGAATGGGAAGAAGGCTGCCTTTCTGTGCCTAATTATTACGAGAGTGTCAAGCGCGCCAATGATATTAAAGTGCGCGCCCTTGACCAAAATGGTGAAGAATTTGAAATGGAAGCCAGCGAAATATTAGCTGTCTGCATTCAACATGAGATTGACCACCTAAATGGCATCCTTTTTGTCGACCACATTTCAAAGTTAAAGCAAAAACGCCTTAAAGAAAAAGCCAATAAGCAAGCACGACTCTAGACTCTGTTAATGAAGATCGGCCCCTATCAGCTAAACTCCCAAGTCCTTCTTGCACCAATGGCGGGCACCAGTGACAAGCCCTTTCGCATGCTTTGTCGTGAACAAGGCGCGGCACTGACCACTTCAGAAATGGTGGTTATTCAAAAACACCTACTCAATACCAACAAGTCAAAATATCGCCTGGATTTTAGCGGCGAACAATCACCCATCAGCATTCAAATAGCCGGCTCTGAGGCAGATCAATTGGCCGAATCAGCCGTACAGGCCGTGCGCTTTGGTGCAGACATCATAGACATTAATATGGGCTGCCCTGCAAAAAAGGTATGCAATAAAGCAGCGGGCTCAGCACTCATGCAAAATGAAAAACTGGTGTCGGACATTCTTAACACAGTGGTCGCTTCTGTGGATATCCCAGTGACCCTTAAAATGCGCACAGGATGGAATGAAGAAAATAAAAATGCACCCACTATCGCGAAGATAGCCGAAGATGCCGGCATTCGAATGATAGCAATTCACGGCAGAACACGTGAGCAAAAATATTCGGGTGAGGCAGAATATGAAACGGCTGCCAAGGTGATTAGTAACGCCAACATCCCCGTGGTCGTTAATGGCGATATCAGCAGTGCTGAAAAGGCCAAAAAAGTGCTTGATTACACCTCGGCAGAAGCCGTTATGCTCGGCAGAGCTACTCAGGGAAACCCTTGGCTAATTGGCGAAGTGCATCACCACCTCTCAACCGGTGAAATAAAGCCGCCAATGAGTCAAAACGACAAAATCCCAGTCATACTAAACCATATCTCAAGCATTCACGCCTTTTATGGAAATAAATTAGGCACTCAGCTATCCAGAAAGCATATTTTTTGGTATTCTATGCATCTTGACCAAAAAAAAGCAAGAGACTTTTGGCCAAACATTAACCGAGTGAGCGATCACTCCGAACAATATTTCATATTCCGAGATTATTTGCATTCTTTATGAATCAAAGCGATTTACACGACTGTATTAACCAAAAGCTTGAGCGATACTTCACTCAATTAGACGAAGAGCCTGCGTCTGGCGTGTTCAAAATGGTAGCGCAGCAAACGGAAACCGCCACCCTGAAATTCGTTCTTGATAAAGTCAATCAAAACCACTCTAAGGCCGCCCGAATTCTTGGCATCAATCGCGCCACTCTAAAGAAAAAAGTAGCGCTCTACCAGCTCTAAGACTTTATAATAATTCCTTTAAATGCTTAGCATACTAAAGGAATATCAATGGCCATAAAACGCGCTCTGATTAGTGTTTCCGACAAATCAGGAATCATCGAATTTGCTCAACAACTCACCAATTTTGGCATCGAAATACTCTCAACAGGCGGCACCGCCAAGCTCCTAGAAAATAACAACATTCCGGTGACTGAAGTCTCAGACTATACCAATTATCCAGAGATGATGGCCGGTCGCGTTAAAACACTAAACCCTAAAATTCATGGTGGCATTCTCGCCCGTCGTGGCATTGATGAAGGTGTGATGGCTGAAAACGACATCAATCCAATTGACTTGGTTGTTGTCAACCTCTACCCCTTTCAAGAAACGATTGCTAAGGCCGATTGCACACTCGATGACGCCATTGAAAATATTGATATTGGCGGCCCCGCTATGCTCAGATCAAGCGCCAAAAATCACGCTTCAGTAACGGTAATTGTTGACAGCGCTGATTATCAAGTTGTACTGGATGAGATCAGTAACTCAGGTGATACATCGCTCGATACACGCAAAAAATTAGCACTAAAAACATTTGAACATACCGCCCAGTACGACGGCGTTATTGCCAATTATCTAGGCAAAGAAGATGATGGCTTCTCAAATACAATGAACCTTCAATTCGTCAAATCGCAAACCATGCGTTATGGCGAAAATCCACACCAATCGGCCGCTTTTTACAAAGAAGCCAATCTAACTGAGGCTAGCGTTTCCTCGTCAACACAACTGCAAGGCAAGGCCTTGTCTTTTAATAATATTGCGGACGCCGATGCCGCACTGGAATGTGTCAGAGGTTTTGCAGAGCCAAGCTGCGTTATTGTCAAACACGCCAACCCATGTGGTGTGGCAAGCAGAAGCTCAATCTTTGAAGCTTACGATAATGCTTACAAAACAGACCCAACCTCAGCCTTTGGTGGCATTATTGCTTTTAACCGTGCACTAGACGTTCAAACAGCGCAAAGCATTCTTGACCGCCAATTCGTTGAAGTCATTATTTGTCCTAGTATTGACGACGACGCCAAAATCGCTCTATCGGCCAAAGCAAATATTCGTGCATTGGAATGTGGTGACTTACAAATAGCAAAGTCAGTGTTGGATTATAAGAAAGTAACGGGCGGTCTTTTAGTGCAAGATAAAGATCTAGGTTCAATAACAGAGTCCGAGTTGAAATGCGTAAGCAAAATACAGCCGACGATTGAACAAATTCAGGACATGCTGTTTGCCTGGAAAGTGGCTAAAAGTGTTAAATCTAACGCCATCGTCTATGTCAAAAATCAAATGACAATTGGCATTGGCGCAGGTCAAATGTCGCGCATCTATTCAGCCAAAATTGCAGGCATTAAAGCCGCAGATGAAGGTTTGGTGGTCGAAGGATCGGTGATGGCATCCGATGCCTTTTTCCCATTTAGAGACGGCATTGATGCGGCAGCCGATGCTGGCATTAAAGCGATTATCCACCCTGGTGGCTCAATGCGTGACGATGACGTGATTGCGGCGGCGGATGAGCATGGGATTGCGATGGTGTTTACTGGCATGCGCCACTTTAAACATTAATTTTCAGGGTTTGTTTTTTGTCCATCTCTGCGTTATAAACTAATCATCATAAACGCAGCAGTCAAAGGTGCATAAAAGCCACCGGGAAAAGTGGCTTTTAATCAAAAGTCTTTTAAGTAGAGCTATGCGCGAGATTTCCATAAAAATAGAGCTGCAAAAATTGCAGTTGGGATGATTCCCATCGGGTCAAATTCAGCCGCTTCACTTGAGACATGAAACAACCCCACAGCAATAAACAAAGCATTCAGTCCAACGCCATAGACCATACCAACCTGCTTGATGTTGTCTCCCGTCCAAGTTGGGGCCATCCACGCAAGAACTCCAATACCCAGCATTGGAACACTCAAAAGGTGTAGCATTGATTCTAAATTGGGTGTTAAAGTCCATCCACTTGGCTCCACAACCATTTCTGGCACCAACCATATCATCACAACCCACATCCAAGCAAAAATTGCTTGAGCTTTAAATAAATGCGTTAAAGTCATATCTTTCTCCAATAGTTAAATGAAGCCCTAGGATCATTTTAAGGATCGTATAGAACTATAGTTAATATACTATAAAACAATACAAGTATTTGTTAATCCTGAACAATAAACGAATTATTGCATGACTTGAGTTAGGTCAATTCAGACAAAATTTAAGAAATTACCGAGATAAGCACACGAACTAACACCATAAAAGCTTCCAAGTAACACTTAAAAATACTCTATTTATAACTACACCCCCTAAATTGCAAACTTCTGATTGAAAATCATAAGAATATAGAAAAATTTGATTTAAGGTGGATTAATGAAAGATTTTTGCGCAAGATCGCCGCCTCTCCAAATATAAAGGGCTAGCAGTGGTTCGGAGCTTGTTTTTATACTGTGTAAAACCCAAGACTTATGATAAATCGCCAACTCAGGCTCTCTTAATTGCCAATTTTCTCCGCCTTGTTTCCACTGCGCCTGAGTAAGTGGAACATAAAGCTCTTCAGCCTCATGACTATGCCCGGGATAGTGAGTATTTGGCCCAAGCAGGAGAAAACCACAAGCAATTTCATTACTCACAATTGGGCCTCTAGTGCCAATTAGCTCCGTCCAGCCATAATTATTCATAAAAATTGCGCCAAAATCTTGTTTGCTGTAGGTTTGCCCCCAATAAAGACGATCAGCGTATTTTTGCAACTTTTGCACAAGTGTTGATGCCTTGCTGTTGGTATTGATGTTTATATCTCGAAGGTAGTGCAGTACAGCTAATTCTTTGGATGAAATGTGACGCAATTGCAGTGGTTTTGTGGGCCAATTTTCGAGAAAATTATGAACACCCTGATGGTTTGTTTGACGTAAATATTCAAACACAAGACTTTCGAATTGGAGCGCGATAGTCTGGGTCATTCTATTTTCAGAGCTGGCTTGACTCATTAGTCTTTATTTAGATGAATTCGCCAACTGTAACAGAAATTCTCAATAGCACTAACCAACATTACCCATTCAACACAAAATTGATTAAGCGCCCAATAGGCTCTGTGCAGCAGAAAAAATGACCGTAGAAATCCCACAGGCACCAAGCAGAATTAGTTGCCTTACAGTGATTAATATTGAACAGCAATTAACGCAAGTTAATTGCTACGGGTCAAACGTATGCTATAAAGCTACGCTGCCTTAGAATTGTCGATAAGCTCTCTTGCAACAAACTCTACAGATGCCCAATTTGGGTATTCATGGCGCAATTGTTGGGCAACTTTTATAGCCTGTTCCCAAGTTTTTTGTTCAATCTTTTTTGATTGGTAAGCTTGGTAGTTTGAACCGATAAAGTTTCTGATTTTATTGTGCATTTGTCGTATTAAAAGAGTAAAAAAGTTTATCGAAAGTAATTCCGAGCGCGTATTATAATCTAAACTTATTTCATAAGCAAGATTTTTATTTACTTATTTTAATATAAGCTATCTTATCGATCCTTGCCCACATCCTTAAATCTTTGTCTCATCATAAATCGAGCACCAACATCCAAAAAAGGTGAAGGTGGCATCCATAATGCGCCGGGACAGTTCAAACAATCTCTAACAAGGTCAGATATTTGGTCGCTCGCATATTCAGCAAGAGCTCTTCCAAAGACCGCACCCTTTGAAATGCCAGAACCGTTAAAACCGCCAGCAACAAAAAGATTACCACCCAACTTTTCAAAAAAGTTTGTTTTATTGACGCTTACACCCTCCACACAAGAATAGCTATGCTCAAATTCCACATCTTTTAATTGCGGAAAACGATTGTTGAGTGCCTGTCTATGAAGTTTCCCTCTTTCTTTAGTTTTTGATGCACTAAAGAGATCGCTTCGATTGTATTCAGCAGTGTTTCTAATAGCAAGTCGACCGTCACGAGTAAGTCTCAGTGTGGCGCCGCCGCCGTGTAGTGACATTACACCCCATGATCGGACACTTCCGAGTTTTCCCAGCTCTTCTTCGGTTAAGGCCCTGGTAAAGCTACCAGTTAACGTAACCCCAAGAATTTTGTGTTTATTGATACCAAGCTTTGTCATCTCGTAATTGCACGCCAGTAAGACCTTGTCTGCTATTATTGTGGCATTTTGAGTGCTCAACGTTATCTGGCCACCTAAAACAATAGAAACAGCGCTGTTTTCATGAAGCACTACATTGCTAGGTAGATTATTAGCCAAACCCTCTACCAATTTCGCCGGATTCACTAAGGCACCGTCATTCACTTTAACGCCTTCTTGGTACCAACGAGTGCCGAGCTGACTGTGCAGCTCATCTTGAGTTAATGGTTGATTCTCAATGCCTCTTTTCTCAAGATAGTCAATAAATTCTGTGTAAGATCTTAGTGCACTTTTATCAGCTGCCAAATGATAAAAGCCACTCTCTTGCCAATCACAATCAATTTTATTATTGATGATTTCTGTGCGAAGAATATCGAGGCCTTGGGTATTCAGTCTATCTATGCGCTCATAGCCTTTAATTAATTTGGCATCAAAGCTACCGGGAAAGTGCGAATGAGCAACCGCAAAGCCTGAATTTCTACCAGAAGCATTTTGTCCAATTTCACGAGCATCTAGTAGGAGTATTTCGTCATTCGGGTGGAGCTCTGCCAAACGCTTTGCCGCTGCAAGGCCTGTAAAACCAGCGCCCACCACCACAAACTTACATCGCTTTTTGCCCTGAAATGGCGTGTTTGGCTTACGACGTGATAGAAATTGTAACCAAGATTTGTTGTCTTTTTGTAATTGGCAATTGTCTATTATTGAGCCTGTAGCCATTGAAAAAATCCTACGATAGATGGTCAATCAATACTAAATGGTCGCAAATGGTGTTTGTCTTGTCTAGCCAACGCTCCACTAAAACCTCATCGTCTGGGGCCGCACTGACGCCCGGTGCAATTTCTTTAGCGATAATGGCTTCTACTGCAAGAGCGACAGAGTGTGACACCAATTGAGCCATCGCACTCCCTTCTCCATTTCCAAGGGAATCCATTATGTATTGCTTGTGCCAAACAACCTCCGAATCATTCTCAACTTTCAGCTCCACGGTCAAAATAACACGGTCAACTTCCCCCTCCTTATAAGCGAAATTGTGCCACAACTCGTCGCTTAGCTCCGTTAATCGACTTTGTGCATTGGGCATTTCAAGCGAGTCGATCTCAGAAAAAATCTCTTGCCAAGCATTTTTCCAACCCTTGTACCTCAGCGTACCTCTTACAAATTGCTTTATATTAAGCCCGCCATTCAGTTGGTATTGGTTAACAAATGGTAACGAATCACGATTCGGATAGACCTCAAACTCTTCCGCACCCCAAGGCATTGGCAACGGATACAGATCAACCGCCTCCCATGGTTTGGTGACGTGGTATACATCACCATTACGGATGCTCACCGATGGCGACATTAAGGCTTTAAGGACACCTAATGGCGACCAGCTAAATTTATAGAAAAAGTCATTGGGTTTGTCACTTAAACCACCACAATAACTTATAAATGAATGCTCACTAGCAACTGAGAATGCCCCAGATTTTTTATAGTCTGCAACTAGGGCGTGCGACATAGAATGATCAATGCCTGGATCTAGGCCAACTTCGTTAACGCAACAAAGGTTTTTCTTAAGGAAGAATTCGTGCAAATCCTGCATTTCAGGGGAAATGTAAGAACTGGAAACAAAATGAGCGCCCTTAGCAAGGCTGAGTTTCGCGACAGAAACGTGAAAATCCCCGGGAAGCATCGAAACGACAACATCGCCAGCCTTAACTCTCTGCTCGACGGTCTCTAGCGAAAACTCAACAATTTGATAATCGCCCTCAACAGCCGACAATGATTGAGTGGCTTTTTCAACCCCACGATTGTAAACAACAACCGAATAGCCGTTGCCAATAAGGCTACTAAGGCCCGGTATTGCCGAGAGCCCTGTTCCCAGCCAATGAATTTTCGCCATTCTTCCCCTTTTTTTATTGGTAATCTAATCGAATACAGCTCGACGAATAGCCTCTAACCCCTTTCTCAACGTGGTTTCATCTTTAGCGTAGTTTATGCGGATACACTGATTTTTATGTGGCCAGTTGCCGTACATCCCCATAAAGAAATTGTGACCAGGAATAATATAGACTTTGTCTTTCTTCAACTTCTGATAAAGCTCTTCCGAAGTAATGGACAACTCTGGAAGCCAAAGCCACATGAAAAAAGCACCTTCGAGTTTGTGCATATAAACTTCAGAATCTGCAAAAATCTCGTTAAAAAGCCTGATGGCGGTCCTGGCTTTGTCTTGATAAAAAGGCTTGATGACATCATCACACAAATGCAGCAGCTCTTGGTCTTTAATCATACGAGTGAGGAGTGTTGGGCCTACACTGCCTGGCGCCAACACCATAATGCCGCTCATACGACTGACGGCCTCAATGCAAGACTCACTAGCAATAACAATGCCGGTTCGTATACCTGGCAAGCCAAGCTTAGAGAGCGACATACAGAGGATCATATTGGCATTCCATTTGAGCTTGGCATCGGTATAAATCGCTCCTGGAAATGGGTGACCGTAAGCGTTATCAACAATTAATGGCACCTTGTACTCTTGTGCAATTGCATCTAATTTGCCCAGCTCTTCATCGGTAATAACATTGCCAGTCGGGTTGGTTGGTCGTGAAACGCAAATCGCACCAATGTCTTCCATTTCTAGCGTGGAAATAAGCTTGTGAAAATTTATTTGGTATTTAAATTGCTTATTCTCCAACATTTGAATATCGGGCTTAACCGAAACAAACATGTCCTCAGTAATGCCTTGATCCGCATAACCGATATACTCGGGCACCAAGGGCAATAAAATCTTCTTTTGATCGCCATCTGGCATGTCGCCCGCAAACAAGTTAAACAAATAGAAAAAACTGCTTTGTGAGCCGTTGGTAATGGCAATATTTTTATCACTCAAAGACCAGCCAAAATTCTCGTTCAGTAACTTAACCAAAGCCTGGATAAAAGCTTCATTACCCCGCGGGGCATCATACAAGCCTAGCATTTGGTCAACATCTGAGCTGGCGATGAGTTTTTTTAACTCGCCAACAAAAATATTATGCGCCTCTGGGATTAAGGCTGGGTTGCCACCCCCAAGCATAACCAGATCAGGGTCTCCACTATGCTTGGCCTTGCCAAGATCCTCCATTAACTGGGAGATGCCGCTGTTGCGGGTAAATTTTTCTCCAAAAATCGAATAACTCATAGAAACTAAGGCGCCAAATATTACACACTAAACAAAAACTAAATTATATAGAAAACCCGACCATCAAAGCGCTGTGCTACTCAGCAAATAGCATTAACCAAGAGCAACACATACAAGGCCGATCAGCACCACAAGTACGCCGATGATCTTTGTCGGATAAGGCTGTTCTTTTAATATCAAGATACCCAGGGCGGCACCCAAAGGAATACTCAAACGATGAAAGGCAACGATGTAGCTAACATTGTCGGCAAAAGCAAGCGCTACCAAAACAAGCGTATACGACAGATGTATGCCAATTGCTGCGACAAAAGCATGTGATTTGTCAAAGCGTATCAACTGCATAAATTCGAATCGACTCTGACGCCTCATCAAAACATATAAAGCCATCCACGCTGAAGTAATACACGCCTCAAGAAAGGCGTACAAAATAGCTGTTGAAGTATTATCAGAGTCAAACTGGCTGTCGCTACGTAAATATCTTAATGCTTCATCATCCACCATAGAGTACCCTGCTGTACTTATCGCGGCAATGAGCGCCATTGCGCAAGTTAGATTCCAATAATCACTCAAACGAAATCCTTTAAAGCCTTTCAGGGGAACCATAAAGCAGCCTAGAACTACTATTAGCCCACCAGCAACACTTTGATAGGTAACTTGATCTGCACGACCAAGATACACGATCACAATAAGCACAATAACAACAGGAAGGGCTCTGACAATTGGATAGGCGACTGACAAATCGCCCACTCGATACGCTCTTGCCAAAGAGACGTAATACAAAGACATAAAAAAACCAGCAATAATAAGAAAAACCCACACTTGACTTGGGATGTCACTAAAGACGGTGCTGCTGTGTAGCAACAGAATGGGCGCGAGCAGCGCTGTACCAAGTAGACTGGCTAGAAGGAAAAATGAAGGAGTTGGTTTTTTACTTTTGCTGAATACATTCCACAGCGCATGAATAGCTGCAGACAAAATAACCAGCGAAATTGCAATAAGAGTCATGCACTCGCATGATAGGGCAAAACTCCGTCTATTGCAAAATGTTTGTTACTAATTGAACCCAGTAGGATGCACCAAGAGAAAGGATGTCGTCATTAAAATCATAATGTGTGTTGTGCAGCATGCAACCACCCTGAGGTTGGTCTTCGGGCACTTCACCATTACCGATCCAAATATAAGCGCCTTCTGAAGCATTCAGCAAAAATGAAAAATCTTCAGAGCCCATGCTTGGTGGCATGTTTCTGTGCACATTGCCATCACCTGCAACCATTCCAGCAGCTACAGCGCATTTTTCAGCATGTTTAGGAGTGTTGATCGTTGCTGGGTAATTTGGCCTAGATTCTAGTGTAGCTGTTGCACCCAATGCCTCAGCAACACCTTCAACAACTTTTTTCATTCTTCGATTAACCTCAGCACCAACTTCTGGCCTAAAGTATCTTAACGAGCCTTTCAAGTGCATTTCATCGGGGATGACATTTGTGGCAAAGCCAGCATTCACCACAGTCAAGCTAATCACTGCGGAATCCGCTGGTGCGACATTGCGAGAAACAACCGATTGTAAAGCGGTAATGATCTGCGCGCCTGCAACAACTGGATCAACGCACTGATCGGGCATTGCAGCGTGACCGCCTTTGCCTTTAACAACAATTTCAATCGTCTCGTTTGCCGCCATGACAGCGCTGTCGTGAACCGCGAACTGACCCTCTGCCATACCGGGCCAATTATGCATACCGTAAACAGCCTCACAAGGAAATTGATCAAAAATTCCTTCCTCAACCATCACTCGCCCGCCAGCGCCGCCCTCTTCTGCAGGCTGAAAGATAAAGTGAACGGTGCCCGAAAAATTATTGTTCTTTTTTAAATGAACTGCAGCACCCAACAGCATCGTCGAATGACCATCATGCCCACAAGCGTGCATCTTACCGTCGTGCACGGACTTGTGATCGAACTCATTCAGCTCTTGAATTGGCAATGCATCCATATCGGCGCGTAAGCCAATCGACCTGCCTGGTTTCTTGCCATAGATGGTTGCAACAATACCGGTAACGGCTAAGCCGCGATGAATTTCAATATTGTGCTCAAGCAAAACAGAAGCGATGTAGTCGCTTGTCATCTGCTCATTAAAACTGAGTTCAGGGTGCTGGTGCAAATAATGACGCCAAGACACCATTTGTTGTTGTAATTCAATATCTTGCATAATACTTAAGGTTGTTAAATTTGCTAGAATTTTAGCAAAAAGTATCACCTATTTTAGAGGCAAAAGATTGATATTTACTAGATTAATATTAATATTGCTAAGCAACAGAAGAAAGTTACCCCATGTTGATAAAAACCAACATGGGGCTAGAAAAACCTTAAGCCCTTAGGCACTCATTCGTCGGATCGAAAGGAGATTCCTCAACCACAACGGCTTGATATCTTTCACCTAAAATTTCGATTTCAAGCTCAGTACCAATCGCGGACAAATCAATTTGCACCAAACCAAGTGCTAACGACTTACCACAACGCCAGCCATAGCCACCAGAAGTGGCGCGGCCGACAACCTTGCCATCTTTGTAGATCGCCTCAGAGCCTCTAGCGTCAGCATCAGTGACACCTTTGACTTCTATGGTAACAAAGCCATTTTCTGCGCCTTTTTCCTGCCAAGCCGCAAGCGCCTCCTTACCAATAAAGTCCTGCTCTTTATCAAGACGAACAAAGCGATCAAGACCCGACTCAAACGCGGAATACTCAATAGACATCTCGCTTGGAATCAAACGATACGACTTTTCTAAACGCATTGAATTCATTGCACGGATACCGAATGGCTTAATATCAAACTCTGCGCCCGCTTCCATTAACTGATCAAAGATATAGTTTTGCATTTCGATTGGGTGGTGTAATTCCCAGCCCAATTCGCCCACAAAGTTCACTCTTAATGCTTCAGCAGTTGCATAACCTACATTAATCTTCTTACCCGTTAGCCACTTAAAGCTAGCGTTAGATAAATCTGTATCGGTCAACTTTTGCAACAAATCACGAGATCTTGGGCCGGCCAAAACCAACACGCCTGTTTGTGTTGTTACGCGTTGCACACTGACACTGCCATCTTTAGGTAACAGCTTAAACAAATAGTCATGATCATGCGTCTCGAAAGCACCCGCCGAAACAAGGTAGTAGCTCTGAGGGCCTGTTTTATAAACAGTGTATTCAGAACGAACACCACCGTTTAGGCTCAACATATGCACAAGGCTGATTCGACCAATGGTTTTCGGCATTTTATTGGCAAAGATATACTCCAGCCACTCTTCTGCGCCAGGACCCTTGACGATGCATTTAGCAAAAGCCGACATATCCAAAAGACCGACCTTTTCAGTGACATGCTTACACTCATTGCCGACATGCTCAAAATAGTTTGAACGACGGAACGAGTTCTTTTCAACAATACGGCCATCTTCCAATGGCTCAGCATGGTTTTCATTCCAAAGCACCTTCTCTGGATCTGCCTGATTAAGCTCTTCAGCGCTTAAGGCGTAATCCGCACTTGGCATAAACCAATTTGGACGCTCCCAACCGTACACAGAGCCAAACACTGCACCGAGTGCTTTCATGCGATCATAGCAAGGGGTGGTTCTTAGTGGTCTAGCGGCACCGCGCTCTTCATCAGGATAATGCGTGGTGAAAACGTTCGAATAGGCCTCTTCGTTTTTCTCTCGCAAATAACCTCGTGTAGCGTATGGACCGAAACGACGAGGATCAACACCCATCATATCGACCGTTGGCTCGCCATCAATCATCCATTCTGCCAACTGCCAACCAGCACCGCCTGCAGCCGTAATACCAAAACTGTGGCCTTCGTTTAGCCAGAAGTTTTTCAGTCCTGCTGCAGGACCAACAATTGGATTGCCATCTGGTGTGTAAGCGATTGCGCCGTTATAGACATCTTTAACGCCAACTTCACCAAAAGCTGGAACACGAACCATGCAGCGCTCAATGTGCGGCATGAGGCGATCGAGTTCGGCATTGAACAACTCGTACTGACAGTCGTCACTTGGGCCGTCGATATAACACACTGGCGCGCCTTTCTCATAAGGACCTAACAGTAAGCCGCCCGCTTCTTCACGTAAATAGTAGCCCGCATCGGATTCCCGCAAGACACCCATTTCAGGCAAGCCCTGTTCTTTACGCGCCATAATTTCTGGATGTGGTTCTGTAATAATAAATTGGTGTTCAACAGGGATTACAGGGATATCCAATCCCACCATCTCACCCGTCTTTCGAGCGTAGTTACCGGTACACGAAACAACGTGTTCACAAGCAATATCGCCCTTGTCTGTTTTGACAATCCAACTGTTATCTTTTTGCTGTTCAATGGCTGTTACCAGTGTGTGCTCATAAATTTCAGCGCCGCGGTTTCTAGCGCCTTTACAAAGCGCTTGTGTTAAATCTGCAGGTTGAATATAACCATCATCTGGATGTTGAATTGCACCAAGAAGGCCCTCTGTATTGCACAATGGCCAGATTTCTTTCACTTCTTCTGGTGTTAAAAACTTAACGTTTACACCAACTGTACTACCGACTCCAGCGTAGTACTTGTACTCGTCCATTCTGTCTTGACAGTTCGCAAGACGAATATTCGATACCACACTAAAACCAACATTCATGCCGGTTTCTTCTTGAAGTTCATGATAAAAATCAACTGAATATTGGTGTAATTTTCCCACCGAGTAGCTCATGTTAAACAATGGCAGTAATCCAGCTGCATGCCAGGTTGAGCCCGAGGTTAGGTCTTTTCGCTCAACCATGACAACATCGGTCCAGCCCTTTTTAGCCAAATGATAGAGCGTTCCAGCACCAACAACACCGCCGCCGATTACCACTACTTGGGTTTTATTTTTCATCAAAATCTCCTATAAAAAATGCTTTTCTTGAGCCAGTTCAAGAAAACAACATAACTAAAAATACTAATTTTCTTTACTTAAGTGGACAAGAGTGTGTGCATGCTCTTCCCAATTTTTACCATCAAAAGGCTCAACGGTTATTTTTGCCGGTTGAGGCTCTAGACAACGCACATTAACACTTATCCCGTCTGGGTTGGATCGCGGAATATAATAAGATTTAATGCCGCAAGTACTGCAAAACAAATGCTTGGCCTCTCCGCTATCAAACATATAAGAAGACAAACTTTGCTCGCCCTGAATGGGTTTGAATTTTGACTTTGGCACAATTAAATGCAAGTTGCCCGACTTTTGGCAAATACTGCAATTACAATCAACGACAGTAAGCTCCTCGTCTGCTTCAACTTCGTACACCACTGCACCACAGTGGCAAGACCCAGTGTAGATCATAACAACCAAAAAATAAACACGCTACCAATCAAGCAAATAGCTAAAGAGTAAATTTTAAATAAGTCGTGTTCAGCTTGAATGAATAATCTTGTTTCTATAAATCAGTATATTTGTTGTGAGAAAACTGGGCTTAATGTAGAATTATTTCACAGCAGCAACAAGCCAGCTGGCAACAACTTTTTTGGAGAAAAAATGAAACTTACAATTATCAAATGGCGAGACATCCCTACCCAGGTAATGATTAAAAAAAGTCGTCGTGAAGTTGAAAAAGCACAGCTTGATAACCGCTTCATGGAAGCTGTTGATGAAGCTGCAGCGGTCGCTAGTGCGACAGATGCGGACGCCTATCTTGCCGACTGGAATAACGAAGTCATTGACATTGAAGATGGCGATATGGTGGCACCAGTAGCAGAAAAGGCAGCAGAGCTTGAGGACGCCTTCAATACCGCAACTCTTCAGGCGTATGTAGATAATGGCGGTAATAAACCCTAAAGCTTAACCGCCAAGACTATTCTTAGCTACGTGTATGCAGCGTGAAGAGTATTGAGCACAACTCGCATCTCAGACTCGGGCAGCAAATAGCTAATGACGTTTTCTTCTGTCTCAAGAATTTCAGCAGAATCAATTTTCATCGCCTTCGGGGCTTTGTCGTGAAAAATAACCGAAACCGTCGCCCAACCCTTGCTTACTTTATAAAAACCGAAACTCTCTTCCAGTCTTGAAAGTTTTGCGCTGAAATACACGTCGTCTTTGAGGATGACGCGTTTTGAGTCGATATTAATGACACCTTCAACGTGACTTCCAGCATCGTGGGCATATTCAAACTCAACCATCACCATATCCTCTCTGTGCGCCAAGGTAGCGCAACTATCGCCTGACGATTCCTCGTGAAAAATAGTTGTTCCCGGCGCGTCGTTAAAAGTATTTCTGGCGATAATCGGTGTTTTGCTCGCTAGTGACGCCTTAATCGCACGAGGATGAATAACCTTGGAGCCTTCATCCGACATCGTAATCATCTGCGAAGCACTGATTGAATCCATAAAAACAGCAGTTGTCACTTGCCTCGGGTCGCAATTGGCAATACCATCAACATCCGAATAAATTTCAACACATTCAGCACCCAATGCCGCACCCAATGCAACGGCAGAGGTGTCACTACCACCACGTCCGAGCGTGCGCACATCGCCATCACTATTAACACCCTGGAAGCCAGCCACAACCACAATATTGCCCTCAGCTATTGCTGAACGAATTCGAGTTGGGTTAATTTCAAGAATTTCAGCGTTACCAGCATTATCATCCGTCAGAATACCGGCTTGACGACCGTCAAATGAAACCGCATTCATGCCATTCTGATTAAGAAAGTGAGCAAAATAAGCGGCACTCAAGTTCTCACCAATGCTCATTACTGAATCCAACTCTTTGGGACAAATATGCTTGCCGACCAACTTAACCATATTGATCAAAGTGTCTGTCGAGTAAGGCTCACCTTTACGGCCCATTGCAGAAACAACGACAACAATGTCCTTGCCGTCCTCAAAATGATCTTTAACGTGCCTCATTGCACTTGTGCGCGAGCTGTCGTTTCTAACGCTTGTGCCGCCAAATTTCATGACGATAGGTGCTGATAATGTTGACATTCTGAATTAGATAAAAAATAAATACGATTTTAACCTGATGGCACTCGCTTGGCAAACCCAAGATAGCGCTATAACTGTGGGAAAAACTGCAACTATAGGCTTAATTTTCGAACAGAATTATATTTTGCGAGAAAACTAAATATTAAACGACTGTTTAATACCTTCCACAAGCATATTTACTGAAACTAACAATAGCAAAATACCCATCAATCTTTCGATGGCTATCAAAGCCCTAACACCCAGTTTTCGACCCAGTGTTTCTGAAGAAATCAAAATTACACCTGCCAAAAGCCAGGCGACAACCAAGGCTAGAGCCCAATCTGGCCAGCGATCTGGCTCTTGAGCCATCATTAAGATAACCGCAGCAATTGCCGAAGGTCCAGCCAGCAATGGCACCGCTAGAGGCACAATTAAAGGCTCCGCCCCCTCTTGGTGAGAGTAGACATCGCCTTTGCCGGGAAAAATCATCTTAAAGGAAATGGTGAGCAACATAATGCCGCCGGCAATACCTAATGATGATTCAGAAATTTGCAAAAAGGCCAAAATGTATTTGCCAGAAAACATAAATACCAATAACACCAGGAGTGCAATCAGTAATTCTCTGACAATGATCTTACGACGACGCTCGGGCGCAATATTTTTAAGAATACTGAGGAAAAGAGGCACATTTCCAATCGGATCCATAATAATGAATAACAAAAAAATTGCAGATAAAACAGTCACTTAGCGCCCCTTTATTGGATGAATATTTAAGAATAGAATCTGGGGAAATTGTATACGATTGACAAGAGAGTAACCGGGTATTTGCCCATCAATATGGCGTCAGTTGTTAGTGTAAATTCTTAATGTTTGACTTAAAAAAGAAAAAAAAATTTACAAACTTCAATACACGGGGTGATAATGAAATCATCTGTTGTGTGCGTGTTTGATTTTTATCCCTGAGCCGATTAAAGACAGAACAGGAGATGAGATTGCTTTACTATTGTGCAAGCCTGCCTTGAAGTGGGAAGCCTGCGGTAAACATCGAACTTCCGCCTTGAGCCGTAAGGCCCAGGTCTTTATCATCACGGCACAACGGACCCTTTAAAGCTTACTCCGGCAAGTTTTTCAACAAACCCATCAACTTAACCCTTTTACTCATTTTCTTCATTTCTTTACTGAGATTTTCTGCACTGTTGTCCCTAAACCACGCCTCTTTCAGCCCCTGAGCGTCACTTCGCCCAATTTGTAACAAACTCTGCATTTCCGACTCTAGCTTTTTGGCGTCGTCTGTTTCGTAGGATAGTGCGATCATTGCCCACATGGTCGCCTCCAGTACCCTTTCTTTAAGTCCTGCGAGTTTTAATTTTGCAATCTCAAGAGGGGCAAGTGGGTGTTTATACTTAGCAGCGGTTTTTAACTGCTCCAAGGCAAGAGATTGGTCTCCAATCCGCAGAAGCATTAGACCCGCCTGATAGCCAAACTCAGGGTTGTAATTATTCATCTGGGTGACCGTAAGACCTAAATATGCCATGGCCATCGTTGGATTTATCTCAACTCCAAGACCCTTGTTGTAATGAGGAACTAGCATCGCACTAGCGCTTGGAACACCCTCTTTTGACAAATCAAGAAACATAGAGAAGGCCACAGAATAACGCTCATTTTCATAGCTATGAAGGGCGTACTCAAATCGATCATCGCCCGCCTGAACGGTCAAAGAAAACATGGCGAGAACATGCAAGAAAACCAATCTAGTTAATGTCAAAACCTTCATGACAATGTTGAAATGAGCCCAAAAGTGCCCATTGTACTGCTAAAATCCAACTTTTTTTAGCAAAGTTATTGAATGCAGGAATTACGTCGCAAGCTTCGCAGACTAAGAAAGTCACTTTCAAGGCCGGTACGTCATAAAAAAGGCAAGAAACTACTCTACCAATGCCAAAAAGCAGGGCTTTTTCGCTCGGCAAAACACATTGCGATCTTCACCCCAAATGATGGTGAAGTCGAAACCAAAAACATCATTAAATTCTTAACCACTCAGGGATACTGCGTCTATTTCCCAATTCTGGTTGGAGAAAAACTCAAATTTGCCCTAGTTGGGAAACATTTTCGAAAAAATCGTTTTGGTATTGACGAGCCACTTTTTACGCCACTTGTTGGCGCCCATGAAATGAACTTAATCCTGATGCCTTTGGTCGGTTTTGATAAGCACAAAAACAGAATGGGTATGGGTGGTGGCTTCTATGACAAGACACTTGCGTTTAAAACACAACAAAACAAATTTAACAAACCCAAGCTTTTTGCATTGGCCTTTAATTGTCAAGAGGTTGATAGACTTGATGCAAAACCGTGGGATGTTCCTGTTGACGGCATTATCACTCCTACTCGCATTATTCGCTAAAGTGGGATTCTAGTTAGCTTTCCCCAGGGCGTGTTTTTGCAAGAATGACTTGAGAATTGGCGTCTCGTCAATAAGATTCATCCCAAAGCCTCTTAGCCACCTAAGCCCCTCATTATTTTCTTTATAAATCCAATTAAGTCCTGTCATTGTTTTGGCCATGAGTTCGTTATCAGTGCGCCTTGCTCTAGCGTACTTTCTCAAAACCAAATGATCACCCAGTGCTTTATCGCCGTGTGTACGCAGCTGCATATTGAGCTCTTGTGCATCTGCAAACCCAAGGTTTACGCCTTGGCCTGCCAAGGGATGAATATTATGCGCCGCATCACCTATGAGCGCTAAATTTGGCAAAACATAATCATTTGCACTGCGTTCAATCAAAGGAAACGCCTTTCTATCACTTTCTAATGTTATTTCGCCAAAACGATACTCAACAGCCTTACAAAGTGCCCGACAAAAATCAGTATCTTGCATGTCGGTTAACTCATTCGCAAGCGGATTTTTGCACGACCAAACAATAGAAGCTTGCTTGTCAGACAATGGTAATAATGCAATAATACTGTCGGATAAAAAGCGCTGCCAAATGGCGCCATCAAAAGACTTTTCACATGCAATATTGGCAATAATTGCTTGCTGTTGATAATCCTTTTCACTGGTGTCAATGCCTGACAGTTTTCTCACTTGAGACTGTGCACCATCCGCACCAATAAGTAGTCGACAACTAAGCTTTGTTTGATCGTTCAATGTAACCTGATAACCCTCTTCGACCTTATCAAGCGCGGTTAAACTTTCCTTAATGCATTCAATTTTTTCTCGATCAAGAGATGCGAATAATGCAGCTTGGATGAGATCGTTCTCGACAATACTGCCAAGATGATCAATACCTTCATCCGATGCATTGAAATTCAATTGGCCATGAGAATTTTGATCCCACACCTTGGTGGCATTAAACGACTGCTTTCTAGAAATACGACTCCAAACACCTAGCCCGCTCAAGAATGCCTCACTGACCGGTGTGATGGCGCTAACACGTGTGTGAAAAGATTTTTGAATCGGAGGGCTTATTTCGCCCGGGTCAACAATAGCGATTGAGATATCTCGTCGTGCAGATAACTCTACTGCAAAAGCAAGGCCAACCATGCCTCCGCCGATAATGATGGCATCGAACTCTCTCACTTAAATCTCACCCGCAATAGTCATTTCGTTAATCAATGTGGAGCCAGCTTTAATGTTGCTTCTAAAATCAACATCGCTTGCAACCGCAGAGATGTTGGTAAACATAGTTTTTAAATTACCCGCAATAGTAATGCCTGACACTGGGTATTGAATTTGTCCATTCTCCACCCAAAAACCCTGTGCACCTCGGGAATAATCGCCTGTTGTGGTGTTAATGCCATGACCCATCAAATCGGTCACCAGTAAACCTTTATGCATCTCGTTGAGGAGCGCGTCCAGTGCGCCGGAAAACGTCGTGCTGACCTGGCAATTACTGGCGCCGCCAGCATTCGCTGTCGACTCTAAGCCCAACTGATTGGCTGAATATTGACTCATAATATAACTTGCCACCCTGCCATATTCAACAAAAAACTGCTTTTGTTTCGCTATGCCATCCTGATCAAATGCTCTTGCACCTATAGTTTTCAGTTTTATTGGGTCCTCAAAAATACTCATCCCTTCTGGCAATACGATCTCGCCAAGAGAGTTCTGCAGGAACGAAGATTTTTTATACTGTCTTGAGCCGCCAAGCGCACTCAATAGTTGAGAAAACAAACCCGAAGATTGTCGTGAAGTAAAAATGACAGGGCACTTTTGTGACTTCAAACTTTTTGAGCCAAGTTTTTGTTGTGCCAATTCCGCCGCTGAAAGGCCAATCTGTTTGGCCGACAACAAGTCGTTGGCATCCAAAACACTGCTGTAGTCGTAAGCAGTTTGCATTTCACTGTCTCGCTTTGCAATCAAAGAGCAGTGCAATGAATGCCTAGTGCTCTTCGCTTTAGCGATTAATCCGTTGGAGTTGGCATAAAAACTTGTACCTTCAAAACTGGACAACTCTGCGCCATCGGAATTGTCAATTTCAGGGCGATCTAGAGCACTAGCTTCACACTCTTTTGCCAGCTCTATACTGTGTTTTGCATCCAAATCCCAAGGGTGATAAAGATCCAATTCTGGGACGTCCCACGCCATTCTTTCTTTGGGCGCAAGGCCGTTAAATGGGTCTTCTTGAGTATATTTGGCAATTAAGCAAGCGGATTCAATGGCTTTTTGTAAGCTCTTCTCACTCAGATCCACACTAGAGGCGTGACCCTTGTTTTGGCCAAAATAAACATTGATATCAAAGCTAGTGTCGAGGTGATACTGCAATGTTTCAACCTCTCCCAATCTAACACTGGTAGAAACACCAGAGCTCTCAGCCACAGATATTTCAAAATCAGTGGCTTGTTGTTTTTTGATTAAATCAATGGCAAGCTGTGTGGTTTGTTCAAGTGTATTCATGTCGACGATTATACTCAGAGAGTATAAGTTTCGTACAAAACAACGTGGTGTTGCCTAACTTTGTTTTTTTATTCGCTCGATTAATCGTGTCTGAGCTAACCTTTCGGCTCTTGCTTTAAACGTGTTACTTCAAGCAAATGCAATCGACGAGAATCTGTTTTTAAGATTTTAAACTGAAAACCATGAAGACTTATCTCACTCATTTGCTCTGGCAAGTAGGTGAAGCCCGCAATAACCATGCCTGCGACCGTGTCAAAATCGTCATTTTTAATTGACGCTTCGAAAAATTCATTAAACTCCCCAATCGGTGTACTGGCTTGCAGCAAATAACGACCGTCGCCATAGTCCACAATATAATCCTCCTCTTTGTCGTGTTCATCTTCAATTTCGCCAACAATCTGCTCTAGAACATCCTCCAAAGTTACTAATCCGGCAATCTCACCGTATTCATCCACGACGATGGCCATATGGGATTTACTCTGCTGAAACTCTCGAAGCAGCGCCCCAAGGGGTTTGCTTTCAGGAACCGACAGTGCATCTCTCAAGTATTCTCGATAATTAAACTCACCACCACCATTCTCAGCAAAATGAGACAGTAAATCCTTGGCGAGAATCACGCCCAAAACGCGATCTTGCTCTTGATTGTGTATCGGAAAACGAGAATGCGACGAACGCACCATCACTTTCAAAAGTTCTTCTGTCGAAGCATCAGAAGCAATCAGAATCATTTTTGCTTTTGGCACCATAACATCTCGCACCCTGAGGCTTTCAACTTGAAGGGCGCCCTCAATAACAGAGCGAGAATGAGCATCAATCACGAGATTGTCTTCAGCCTCTTCTAGGGCCTGCATTAGTTGCTTACGGGATTTAAGTGGCTGGTAAAAGAACTTGCCAATAACCTTTTGGAAAAAGGTCGGACTCGGAGGTTTTTCTTCGCTCATTTATTAATAATCGATAGTGTAGAAGGGTTATTTTACTCTTTTTTGCCGCCGCGCATCACTTTGCCCGCAGCTGCGCGCTCTTTGCGCACTTGTTTAGGGTCGGCAATCAAAGGGCGGTAAATCTCAACGCGATCTTTTTCACGCAAAACGGTATCAAGCTTGGCCAATTTACCAAAAATACCTACTTTGTCTTTGCTTAAATCAATCTGTGGATAGGTATTTAAAATACCTGAAGCCTCAACGGCCTCTTGCAGGTTGGTGCCCTCGTCTACCTCAAGGCTTAATAATGTTTGTTTTTCAACGAGTGCGTAAGCAACTTCAATGATCATAAATATCACTCATGGTTTGCGCAGCTCTGAAATCAAGAGACCCTTCATAGATGGCTCTGCCTGTAATTGCGCCCATAATGCCTTCTTTGGCGTGATGAAGAAGCCCAGCAATGTCATCCAAATTAGTGATGCCGCCTGAAGCAATAATAGGAATTGAAGTTTGCCTAGCAAGGCCTGCGGTTGCTTCCACATTAACACCTTGCATCATGCCATCGCGGGCAATATCGGTATAGACAATCGAACTCACGCCATCTTGCTCGAATTTCTTAGATAAATCAACAACATGGATATCTGTCTGCTTAGCCCAGCCATCGGTTGCAACCAAACCATTGTTTGCATCCAAGCCAACGATAATTTTTCCTGGAAACTCCCGACAAAGTTCCGAGACAAACTGAGGGTGCGTCACAGCCATCGTGCCGATAATAAGGTAACTAATACCGGCTTCAATATACGTATTGGCGATATTTAAATCGCGAATGCCGCCGCCGATTTGTACTGGCAGATCAGGAAATGTTTTGGTAATTTGATTGACGCTCTCAGCGTTGATTGGCTTACCTTCAAAGGCGCCGTTCAAGTCAACCAAGTGTAGACGTCTTGCGCCCTCATTTACCCACTTTGCAGCCATTTCGCAAGGATCGTCTGAAAACACCGTGGTGTCGTCCATCAAACCCTGTCTTAGGCGTACACACTGCCCATCTTTTAAATCAATAGCCGGAATAATAAGCATGAAATTTTCAATCAATAATTAAAACGATGATAACCCACAGCCTCGATCAAATGCGCTCTTTGAATTTTTACGCTTTTATCGAGATCTGCAATGGTGCGTGCCACCTTAATAGTGCGGTAGTACGCTCTTGCTGAAAGCGACAATTTTTCAATCATCGTCTCGAGCAAACGCCTGTCATCACCATCCAGTTGAAGCAGTTTATCCACCTCATCAGAAAGCAAGCGATCGTTGGCTTTGCCCTGCCTTTCAAGCTGAGTATTATAAGCACTTAATACACGCTTTCGGATGCTTTCGCTATTTTCAATACTCTCCTTACCCCCACTCGGCAGTAACAACTCCTTCGGCAAAGGCGGTAATTCAAGCACCATATCAATTCGATCCAACAAAGGCCCAGAAATCTTCGAGCGGTACTTACTCACTTGATCTTCCGTGCAATGACACTTCTGTGAACCATCACCAAAATACCCACAAGGACATGGGTTCATTGCTCCGATTAACTGAAAATTTGCAGGAAAACTCACTTGTTTGGCAGCACGTGACAAGTGCACCACACCATTTTCCATCGGCTGCCTTAGCACCTCCAAAGCCGCCCTAGGAAACTCCGGCAGCTCATCGAGAAAAAGCACACCCTCGTGAGCGAGCGATATTTCACCCGGTTTTGGAATGGTGCCACCGCCCGCTAAAGCTACAGCGGAACACGTGTGGTGAGGTGAGCGGAAAGGTGGTGTGTGCAATTCACTTATATTGACACTTTGACCAGCCACAGAATAAATGGATGCGCGCTCTAACGCCTGCTCCTTTGTAAGCGGTGGTAAGATCGAAGGTAAACGCTCAGAGAGCATGGTTTTGCCCGCACCCGGCGGGCCGATGAGTAGTAAATTATGACCGCCACTGGCTGCCACTTCCATCGCCCTTTTGGCCTGGTGTTGGCCTTTAACTTGAGAAAAATCTAATTTGTAGTTATCTGATGAGACTTCTTTAATTTGAAGTTTATTCATCTCACTGGTGCCGGATATATAGCCGCACACTTGTAGCAAGTGATGGCAGGGGTAAATATTTGCCTCGCTCACCAAGGCGCTCTCATCAATATTTTCCTCGGGGATTAGCAGATGGTGATTACTAGAAAAACCCTGAACTAATGCGGGCAACAACCCTTCGGTGCCACGAACAGCGCCATCAAGACCAAGTTCCCCATAAAATTCAAATACCTCCAAATCTTTGGCTGGCTTTAATTGACCTGAAGCGACCAATAAGCCGAGTGCAATACCAAGATCATAACGCCCACCGCTCTTAGGTAAATTAGCCGGCGCAAGAGAAACAGTGATTCGTTGAGCGGGAAATCGATACTTGGAATTCATCAGTGCGCTTCGAACTCTGTCTTTACTTTCCTTTACAGCGCCCTCGGGCAACCCAACAATTGAGAAGCACGGCAAGCCGCCCGAAATGTGCACCTCGACACTCACTAACGGCGCATCTAAGCCGTTTGCAGCTCGGGTAAAAATCTTTGCAAGTTGATTCATGACAATAAAATATCGCCAGTTGACCTTAGTGTGGCAACTAGAGCTTACATAAAGTATAGATCATTAAAAACGCTTCATTTCACTTATATACATCCTCAAGCGCAATAAAAAATGACTGCTCATTAAATGGCGGGCAGATCTTCTAAGTTCCAGCGCGGTTTAATAGTAATCTCTAAATTATCATTACTTTGTCCAGCCATAAGGCGATAATGCCCTGCAAGAGCAATCATTGCACCATTATCGGTGCAAAATTCATGTCCAGGGTAATGCACTTCTACATTGAGTTTTTCGCCCATTGTATCAAGCACTTGTCTCAAAGTGAGGTTGGCGCTAACACCACCAGCAACAACCAGTGTGGAAAAGCCAGTTTGCTCCAATGCTCGACGACATTTAATCATCAGTGTTTCTGTCGCTGCGACTTCAAAAGCGCTAGCAATATTTGCTTTTTCGTTTGGGTGTTTGGCGAAGGTATTTCTCGCAAACGTCTTAAGACCGCTAAAGCTAAAGTCCAGCCCTGGGCGGTCGGTCATTGGCCTTGGAAAAGTAAATCGACCCACCTCACCCTCCACAGCAAGCTTTGCTAGCGCAGGACCGCCAGGATAGCCCAAACCTAGGATTTTTGCGGTTTTGTCAAAAGCCTCACCCACCGCATCATCTAACGACTCGCCTAAAATTTTATAATTGCCAATACCTTTTACTTCCACAAGTAACGTATGGCCACCCGAAACCAACAACGCAACAAAAGGAAACTTTGGCTTAGATTCAGCCAGAAGCGGCGCCAAGAGGTGACCCTCCATATGGTGTACGCCAATTGCAGGAACACTTAAACCCCAAGCAAGGCTTTGTGCAATTGAGCTACCAACCAAAAGAGCGCCGGCCAATCCCGGTCCTTGCGTATAAGCAATACCGGTTAAATCTTGTAGCGATAGATTACTCTCTTGTAGAGCATCCTTTATGAGCGGTATTGCTCTTTGAATGTGGTCTCTCGAGGCGATTTCTGGGACCACGCCACCGTATTCAGCGTGAATCTCGACTTGGGAAAAAAGCGTGTGAGAGAGCAAGCCAGCTTGAGAGCTGTATATCCCTATTCCAGTTTCATCACACGAGGACTCAATGCCAAGAGTGATAAATGAATTAGTGCTCACCAGTGGTTTCACCCAAATAGACTTTTTTCACCGCCTCATTGGTAAGGATCGCCTCCTTGTTGCCTTGGGCTATGATTTGTCCAGAGTGCATGACATACGAGTAATCGCAAGTATCCAGCATTTCTCGATAATTGTGGTCGGTAATTAAAACACCAATTCCTTTATCTCTAAGATGGTAAATAATTTGCTGAATGTCGCCCACCGAAATTGGATCAACACCGGCGAAAGGCTCATCAAGCAAAATAAATTTTGGCTCCATCGCCAAGGCCCTGGCAATCTCAACTCTTCTGCGCTCACCACCCGACAAACTGACGCCTTTAATATGGCGAATATGCTCAACATGAAATTCTGTCAACAACTCTTCGAGCCTGTGTTTTCTGCGAGAAGAAGGTAGCGCTTTATTGAGCTCCAAAACCGCCAAAATATTGTCTTCAACTGTGAGTTTACGGAAAATAGAGGGCTCTTGCGGCAAGTAGCCCAAACCCAATTTGGCGCGCTTATGCATCGGCATATGGCCGACCTTATGGTGGTTAATAAAAACCTCACCCATATCCGACCGAACAAGGCCACAAGCAATATAAAAACATGTCGTTTTACCTGCGCCGTTTGGGCCAAGCAAGCCAACAATTTCGCCGCCTTCAACAGCAAAAGAAACGTCGTTAACAACCTCTCGTTTTGCGTAAGTTTTACGGATATTTTTAACTTCTAATCTATTGTTCGCCATCTATTTTTCTGTGGATTTGTGGGTGATCATATCTTACCCTAAATGTAGGTGATTTGCTCAGAGCTATACATCGCCTCAATGCCGTTCTCACTTGATATGAGTAACGCCCCCTTGCTGTTTACGCCCACTACTTCACCAGTAAAAGAATCGTTCACTCGCTCTACTTTTGCGCGCCGACCTTTGAGTATGTCGTAAGCCGACCATTCGCTTTGAAAACCCTCAAAACCATTTTCCTCAAAGCGTTTAATATAGACGAGAACGCTATTAATAATAGCCGCTGTCAGTACCTTGATGTTTGCCACACTAGCGCTGATTGTCGTCAAATCAATCCAAGGGGTTTCGCAGTCAAGGTTTTCGCCAAGTGCGTAATTAACACCCACTCCGACAACAACCGATTGCTCTCCACCAAGAAGTTGGTTTTCAAGTAATATTCCAGAAAGTTTTTTATCGCCAAAATAAATATCGTTTGGCCACTTAATGCCTAATTTTTCAATGGCGTAAGTCTCTTCGAGGCTTTTCACAATGGCTAGCGCAACCACCAAGCTTAAGCCGCTAAGATCACAGCTTGCATCAAAATTTTGTCGTATTGAAAACAATACACTGCCGTCTTTTTGACTGCACCACACTCGACCGTGCTGACCCTTGCCTTTAGTCTGCTCACGCGTTATACATAATTGAGTTGTTTTGCTAAAAGGTTGCTTTAACAAGTAATCGTTTGTACTTTCAATGGAGTCAAAAAACACACAATCTATCGGCTGATTGATGAGGTTTTCTAAAGTAGAATGATCGACCACGTCACCAAAAAGAGGATTAATGAAAGCATCACTGCAGCTGATGCCACGTCTTTGGCAAAGCCAGATAACTCATGCTTCTCTATGCCAATTCGATCAACCACAGCCTCAACAGCGGAGTTCAACATTTCTACAATCAACACAATAAAAACAGGAGTAATTAACAACACTTTTTCAAGCGCACCTTCGCCCAACCAATAGCCAAGTGGCAGCAAAACCACGCCAAGCCAAATCTCTAATCTAAATGCAGCTTCAGACTTGTAGCAAACCTTAAAACCCTGAGCCGAATAGACGCAAGCTGACAGTAGTCTTTTGATTTCCGATTGTTGATTTTTTTTGCCCATAGGGTTTACTTGACCAGAGGATGAGTATCAATAGCCTAGTTGCAATATTTTGTTAAAATAATAACATCGATTTTACAATAACGTACTAGATGAGAATTGCTCTCGGTGTTGAATATTTAGGCACCCACTTTCACGGCTGGCAAATACAAAAATCTGGCATTAGGACCGTTCAGTTGGTTGTTGAGGCAGCGCTATCCAAAGTTGCCGACCACCCAGTGCGTGTCTTCTGTTCTGGGCGAACCGACGCTGGCGTACATGCCAAAGAGCAGGTAATTCATTTCGAGACCGAATCTATTCGCGAGAGCAAAGCTTGGTTGTTTGGTGGTAATGTTAATTTACCTGCCGACGTTAATTTCACCTGGGCCAAAGAGGTTGGTAATGACTTTCATGCCCGCTTTAACGCATACGCCAGGGCCTATGAGTTCAAGATTCTCAACCATCCCGTACGCTCAGCATTAAAGGCCGACTCACACCTTTGGCAGCCCAGGCCGCTCGATATTGAGAAAATGCAAGAGGCTGCGACTTTGCTGTTGGGTGAACATGATTTTTCTTGTTTCCGTGATAGCCTATGCCAAGCTAAATCTCCCATCAAAACCATTGAGTATCTAAACATAACCAGGAGTAACAACACCGTCCTGCTGAAGGTTAAAGCCAACGCGTTTCTGCATCATATGGTTCGCAATATTGTTGGCACGCTCTTAAAAGTCGGCAGAGGTGAGCGCGAAGTTAGCTGGGTGCAAGATGTTTTGGACAGTAAAGATAGACGACAAGCAGGGCCAACATCCGAGCCCCAAGGATTGTACTTTGTAAAGGCTTTTTACAAAAACCTTTAGCGGCCGATAAGATGCCTTAATGGGCTATTAAACTCTGCCTCAGGATCACCAATCTCCTCCCAGGCATAGCGCAAAGCCTCACTTCGTCGTTGGAAGAAACGATTTTGCCCAACTCTGTCTTTAAAGCCGGCCCTTTCTAGAACGGAGTCTAAGCCCTCCATTCTGGCAAATAGAATTTCAACGCCTGACTCAGAACAAGACTCAACAAGGTTTAATAACATCTCTTCGCCACTGGCGTCAATTTGATTAATGCCCGCCACATCAACAATAATATAACACAAATGTTCGCGATTATTGGCAATCAATTCCAGCATTCTTGTTTCAAAGTAACCGGCGTTAGCAAAATACAACGAGCCGCTGTATTTCACTAGACTGACCACTTTGCAGCCTTCAAGGTTGTTCTCACCTGCACTGACGAAGTTTTTAGAACCGTCGTGAGCAGAAAGCTCACTGAAATTGGGCTGCATAGTGCGGTACAGAAACAAGCCCAGTGAAAGGATGACACCGAAAGCAATGCCGTTTTCTAAATGCGGCGCAGATATTAACGTCAGGATAAAAGTGAGAAAGCCGACAATCGCATCATGTTTTTCGATTTTCCAGGCGTGCCATATCGGTCCAAAGTTAATTAATTGAAACACGGCCAACATAATCACCGCTGCCAAAGTTGCTTGGGGCAAATGGTACAGCAATGGCGTAAACCACAATAACGTTATACCAACAATGACAGCTGTTACTACCGAAGAAAAACCCGTAATAGCGCCAGAGCTGGCATTCACAGAAGTCCGCGAAAACGAACCCGCAACCGCATAACCTTGGAAAAAACTTGAGGTGACATTGGCCAGACCTTGTCCGATCAACTCTTGGTTAACGTCGAGTCTTTGTTTGGTTTTAGCAGCCATTGATTTCGCCACTGAGATAGCCTCCATAAAGCCAATTAATGCAATAATGATTGCAAAAATAAATAACGATCCTATGGCTTTAAAGTCAAAACTCGGCACTTTGAAGCTAAAAATGCTATCGACACTTACCGAGGAAACAATGGCGCCGCCCATGGACTCATAACCAATAACCCAAGAAACTAAAATAGAGACAGCAACCACGGCTAAGATGCCTGGAATTTTCGGATAAAAACGCTTTAACAGTAGCATCGTTAACAAGGCTAATACCGACATGGCTAATGTTGGAATGTGTGCATAGCTTGAGACGGCTTCGAGCAAACGCCATAGGGTTTCGTAATTTTGATCAGCATTACATATCGCGTGCATAGCGCCACTCCCTGCTTGCTCTATCCTATCAAGCATCGTTAGAGGCTGGCAAGCTGCGCTCCAGTCAGTATCCGAGGAGTTTATTACTCGAATACCCACAAGCTTATGCAATTGGGAGACACTGACAATAATTGCTGCAGCATTGGTAAAGCCATTCACTACAGGGTGTGAAATAAAGTTGATGACAAAGCCAATCCTAAGAATGCCGAGCAACAATTGAAACACACCGACAATCAATGCCAAGAGTGCTGCATAGACAGCATAACTGCCCGGATCAATTACTAAGTCGCTAAGAGCAGCAGCAGTCAACAAAGAGACAATAGCCACTGGACCAGTACTTAGTTGCCTTGATGAACCCATGAGGGCGGCAATCATCACTGGCAGGAAAGAGGCGTATAAACCGTATTGAGGACCAAGACCGGCCAACTGTGCGTAGGCCATTGATTGTGGCACCAACACCAAAGCGACCGTTGCGCCTGCAATAGCGTCCGCTTTCAATACCTCGGGATTTTTTAACTCCTTAATCCACAACAGGAAGGGAAATATTTTGGTTATCCAGATCATCAAATACGCTTATTAGAAATAGTGTTTTCAGCCCTCTGCTACTTATGCATTAGCTATGGAGATTCTATTACAATATCAACCTAATGGAGGGGCTTTTATTTAAATTAAACCAAATTATATTTGTTTAATTTGGGTCTTTTAAAATCGCATAACAATACAAAGTTTTTTTAGAATATTATGATAATGCAAAATGTATAATTGCAATAATTATGAACGTATCTGAATTATTAGCAAACAATAAACGCTGGGCGCAACAAGTTTCAGAAGAGCAGCCTGAATTATTTGCCACTCTATCAAAACAGCAAACACCAAAATACTTATGGATTGGGTGCTCTGACAGCCGTGTCCCCGCGAATGAAATAGTTGGCCTACTGCCAGGCCAGTTATTTGTCCATCGAAACGTTGGTAACTTGGTGAAGCATGTCGACTTTAACTGCCAGTCGGTCATCCAGTATGCTGTCGATGTACTTAAAGTAGAAAATATTATTATTTGCGGCCATTATGGCTGTGGTGGTATCAAGGTTGCAATGGAAAACACCAATGCTGGCATTAGTGATTATTGGCTACGTTCGGTTAAAGACCACTTTTGGTTCAATCAAAAAGAATTAAAGAAACTCGATTCAGACGAGGATCGCCTTAACCGCATGTGCGAAATTAACGTCATCAGACAAGTGTCCAATTTATCTCGCAGTAAAATTGTGCAAACCGCATGGCAACGCGGCCAACAACTGCATGTCCATGGCTGGATCTATAGCGTTAATGATGGCGTGATTCATGACCTTAAGGTAGACAGGCACGGCTTTAAGAACGAAGAAGGTATTTACGAGCCAGACAATGGCTCTTAGTCTGAAACTATTTTAGGTCTACTGCTAAACGAAAACCCTGCACATCTTGCCATCCTTTAACGTCTGGGGGATTGCTGCCCCGATTATGCACACGTAAGCCCAGATTCCAGCTAAACCAATGACCGCCTCGGGTAACTTTTTCAGTGCCAGTTTCTGGCCCCTGTGGATTGTCCATCGACGACACAGAGTAAAAATCCCATTGATACCAATCTTGACACCACTCAGCAACATTGCCAGCCATATCGTACAAACCAAAACCATTAGGCTCGAAACTGCCAACAGGGGCGCTTGAATAACGCCACGTATCTTTTTTGTCGGTATTAATATAATCCGGGTAATCGTAAGTAATGCCTTTTTCCCAAGCTCGGTGGTAATTAGCATTATCATGATCAAGCGCATCACCCCACGGGTAGAGTTTGCCTGCAAGACCGCCACGAGCCGCGTACTCCCACTCAGCTTCGGTTGGTAACCGTTTTCCCGCCCACTGTGCATAAGCAATTGCGGTGTGCCAATCTACACCAACGATAGGGTGATTGTCTTCTGGTGAAACGAAATTACCCTCCCAAAAGCTCATTGAGGACTCATACCCAGTATCCTTTACGAATGCTTTAAACTGCCCCACAGTCACCTCAAATTTACCCATATAAAAACCATCAATTGTGACGCTGTGTACGGGGTAATTATCATCGCCGATCGCACCAAGTGGATTGCCCATTTCAAATGTACCGGCTGGTATCAAAATCATCTCATCACCGCTTGCCTGTTTGGCAACTTGCGCCGGATTAATGGTCCACTTCACTATGTCTGGTAACAGTAGATCGTGAAAGAAGCTTGCGTTGATATTCCTGATCCAATCCACCTCAACCACTTCCAAATACTCGCCATTAACCACTCCTTTCCATTCTAACACTCCACCATCATAATCCGTTGAGCCGCTAGCAGTAAAAAAGATTTTTCCGTCTTTTTCAAAAGCATCATATACAAATTTTTCAACAGGTTTACCCGATAACAAAAGAAGTGCTCCATTTTCAAAAATCAACTTACCTTCGGGTTTAAATAAGCTAAGAATGCCTGACGCTTGAATTTTCACATCAAACGATTTACCATCAAGCAGGTCAGATATAGAGCCACTACCGGCACTGGCCGCGGTGAACGCGAAAAACATAAAGAAAATGATTGTTTTTTTAAAAAGAGTCGAGTTCACAAGCAATCAAAACATGACTTATTATTAATAGCAATTGTAAATCCATTTGAGAGTTAAAAACTCTCTTTTCGACAATTAAGGGATTTAATCAAAAAAAATACTGGAAATATTAGGAATAAGCGCTCAGAATGCCAAATAACCCAAAATATGACTCAAAAGTGCATATAAATAGGCTTAAAGCAACCAATCAGAGTAACTATTAAGCAAAAAGTGAGAATTTATAAGGAAATTATCAAAATTTCCGAAATTTTGATAATGGGAAATTTAGGGGGTTTTCGCCGTGAAGCGTTAAAAATCTTCGTCCCAATCAACTGTAATCAAGCGCTCTTCACGATCAAGCGATACCAAGAATGGCTCGATATAAGGAACCCAGTGTTCTTTCTCGCCTTTTACGACGACAACATCATTAGCGCCTGTTGCCACCATGTTATCTACAAAGCCTAACTCGACACCATCCACATTCACAACGCGCATACCTGTCATCTCATGCCAGTAGAGCTCCTCGTTATCGAGTTCTGGCAATTGGGACTTGCTAATATAAAGATCTGACCCCAAAAGATATTGAGCTTGTTCGCGACTGTCAACGGCTTTGACATGGGCAACAATAGTTTTCGATTGTTCACGACCATTGGTGATTTCAACCGTCTTCCACTCGCCTTTTTCAAGATACCACCAAGGCTGGTAGTTGAGGATGTTATCTCTGGGCTCGGTGTGGGAAAAGATTTTTACCCAGCCCCTAACACCAAAAAAGCCGTTGATCTTTCCGACCAACAGCTTTTCATCGTTTTGTTCTGACTTGTGAGACAGAGAATTACTCAGCAGCTTTATCTTCTGCTGGTGCTTCTTCAGTTGTCTCTTCGGCAGGGACTTCTTCAGCTGCCGCTTCCGCTGCTGCTGCGGCTGCTGCCTTTGCTTCTGCTTCTTCAGCTGCTTTCGCTTCCGCTGCTTCTTTCGCTGCCGCGTCTGCTGCTGCTTTTTCAGCTGCTGCAACTTTTGCTGCGTCTGCCGCTAATTTAGCATCAGCTGCTGCTACGCGCTTCTCACGAATTGAAGGGTCTTTGTGCTCTTTAACAAGTTGCTTAACACGATCTGAAATCTGTGCACCTTGAGATGCCCAGTATGCAAGTCTATCTTCGTCGAGTTGAAGTCTTACTTCTTGTCCGCGTGCCACTGGATTGAAGAATCCAATACGCTCAATGTAACCACTGTCTCTACGCTTTCTAGAGTCTGTTGCTACAATCGAATAAAAAGGTTTTCTCTTCGCTCCACCTCGGGCCATTCTAATCTTAACCATGGGTTTTTTGCTCCTTTGTGATTGTTAGGTTGTAAAGGCGGGAGATTATACCAGCCTTAAGTGGCTTTTGCGCAAGCTATTTTATATGTTTCTTGCCAACTTAATCGCATCGCCAATGTAGTTCATCGGACTTAACTGTGCCAGCTCTTTTTTAGCTTCTTCTGGAATGTCTAAAGTGGCGACAAAATCTTGCAAAATTTTGGCGTTAATTTTCTGTCCTCGAGTAAGCTCTTTAAGTTTCTCATAAGGGTTTTCAACGCCGTAACGACGCATTACAGTTTGAATCGGTTCAGCCAACACTTCCCATGAATTATCTAAGTCTTCAAGCAGTTTTTCTTCGTTTACTTCAAGCTTGGTAATGCCCTTTGTTATTGAGGCGAATGCAATGAGAGAATGCGCACAACTAACACCCAGATTTCTAAGCACAGTCGAATCCGACAAATCCCTTTGCCAGCGTGAAATTGGCAGTTTACTCGCCAAGTGCTCACCAATCGCATTGGCAAGACCCAAATTACCTTCGCCGTTTTCAAAATCAATCGGATTAACTTTGTGTGGCATTGTCGAAGAGCCAACCTCGCCAGCAATCGTTTTTTGCTTAAAGTAGCCAAGGGAGATATAACCCCAAACATCACGAGAGAAGTCAATCAAAATCGTATTAAAACGATTCATCGCGTGGTAATACTCAGCAATATAATCGTGTGGCTCAATTTGCGCAGTATATGCTGCATAATTAACACCCAAACTCTCAATAAAGCCTTGTGATACTGTAGGCCAATCGATGGCAGGATAGGCGCTGATATGCGCATTAAAATTACCCACGGCGCCGTTAAATTTACCCATAATACTAACTTGCTCAAACTGGGCAATTTGACGGTTTAATCTGGCACTGAAATTGGCCATTTCTTTACCTAGCGTTGTCGGTGAAGCTGTTTGACCGTGCGTTCTAGAAAGCATTGGAACTTCAGCATTATTTTTGGCCAAGTCCGCGATCAAATTAGACAAATTTTGCATTTGTTGCAACAGCACTTTGCGGCCATCGCTCAACATTAAAGCGTGCGAAAGGTTATTAATGTCTTCCGAAGTACAAGCAAAATGAATAAACTCGCTAACTCGCTCAAGTGCCACGTTGCCAATAATTTTATCTTTAAGGAAATACTCAACCGCTTTCACATCGTGATTGGTTGTGCGTTCAATAGTCTTTACTGCCTCGGCGTCCTCCAATGAAAAGCCATCGACAATAGCGTTTAGAAATTTATTGGTCGCCTCATCGAATTTTCCAACTTCGGAAATTTGCGCATTTTCAGACATTGCCTGCAACCAACGAACCTCCACCAAAATGCGGTATTTAATCAGACCAAATTCACTGAAAATTTCTTTAAGGTCACTGGTCTTATCGCCGTAGCGACCGTCGATTGGGGAGATAGATGTTAGGGTATTAAATTTCATAATCTGAAGGTTTGAGTCAATAGAATTAAGGCGTGACCGCAAAAATGCTAAAATTATACGCTGTTATTGAATCATCACTTACCGAGAATACCCTAATGAAGAAAGATTACCTAAAGCACTGTGAAGAAAGACAGGCATTAAACATTCCACCACTTGCACTTGATGCGAAACAAACCCAATCTGTGGCTGATCACTTAATTAAGGGCACTGAAGATGATTATTATTTAGACCTTTTAACGCACCGCGTTCCACCTGGTGTAGACGAAGCGGCCTATGTTAAGGCGGGATTTTTAGCAAGTGTTGCCAAAGGCGAACAACAATGCAACGCAATCGATAGAGCTAGCGCTTTAAAGCTGCTCTCAACAATGGTTGGTGGCTACAATATTGCTCCAATTATTGACTTGTTAGACGATGAAGAATTAGCGCCAATTGCCGTAGAAGGTCTTTCTCATACTTTGTTAATGTTTGATGCATTCTACGATGTCGAAGAGAAAGCAAAAGCTGGCAACGGCCATGCTCAGCAAGTTTTAGAATCTTGGGCTAACGCCGAATGGTTCACCAGCAAAGACACTTTGGCTGAAAAACTAACGGTTACGGTATTTAAAGTTACCGGTGAAACCAACACCGATGACCTGTCACCAGCACCAGACGCCTGGTCTCGCCCCGACATTCCACTACACGCCCTGGCGATGCTAAAAATGGAGCGCCCGGGAATTAATCCTGACAAGGCTGGTGAAATCGGCCCTATCGAACAAATCGACTCACTTGAGGCAAAAGGCTTTCCATTGGCCTACGTGGGTGATGTTGTTGGTACCGGCTCTTCGCGTAAGTCAGCCACGAACTCCGTATTGTGGTTTATGGGTAATGAAATTCCTTTCGTGCCAAACAAAAACAGTGGCGGTGTTTGCCTAGGTGGCAAAATTGCTCCTATTTTTTACAACACCATGGAAGATTCGGGCGCCCTACCGATTGAGCTTGATGTAAGCAAAATGGCAATGGGTGATGTAATTGACATTTTCCCTTACGAGGGTGTAGTCAAAAAACACGACACTGATGAAGTTATCACAACTTTTGAGCTCAAGTCAGACGTTATTATTGACGAAGTTCAAGCCGGTGGCCGCATCCCCCTAATTGTTGGAAGAGGTTTAACCGCTAAAGCGCGCACAGCACTTAATTTAGAGCCATCCACACTGTTCCGCACACCTACCGAAGTCAAAGACACGGGCAAGGGTTACACGTTAGCGCAGAAAATGGTTGGCAAGGCTTGTGGTGTAGACGGCATTCGCGCAGGTACCTACTGTGAGCCACATATGACAACCGTAGGCTCTCAAGACACAACCGGCCCAATGACTCGAGATGAGCTTAAAGATTTAGCTTGTTTGGGTTTTTCTGCAGATTTAACAATGCAGTCATTCTGTCATACAGCCGCCTATCCTAAGCCGGTTGATGTAACAACTCACAATACACTGCCAGATTTCATTATGAATCGTGGCGGTGTTTCTTTACGCCCTGGCGGTGGCATTATTCACTCTTGGTTAAACCGTATGTTATTGCCAGACACCGTTGGCACTGGTGGCGACTCTCACACGCGCTTCCCAATTGGCATTAGCTTCCCAGCCGGCTCCGGCTTAGTGGCGTTTGCTGCCGCAACTGGCGTCATGCCTCTTGATATGCCAGAATCCGTTCTAGTGAGGTTCAGCGGCGAAATGCAGCCAGGCATCACACTACGTGACTTGGTTAACGCAATCCCTTATGCGGCCATCCAAAGAGGCTTGCTAACAGTTGAAAAGGCAGGCAAAAAGAATGTTTACTCCGGTCGCGTATTAGAAATTGAAGGCTTACCAGATCTTAAAGTTGAGCAAGCTTTTGAGTTGTCCGATGCTGCGGCTGAGCGTTCAGCTGCCGGCTGCACGGTTCACCTAGACAAAGCACCAGTGATTGAGTACATGAACTCTAACATCACTTTGCTTAAATGGATGATTTCACAGGGCTATGGCGACAAGCGCACCATTGCTCGACGTATTATCAGAATGGAAAAATGGCTAGCAAACCCAGAACTAATGAAAGCTGATGCTGATGCTGAATACGCTGAAATCATCGAGGTCAACATGTCAGAAATCAAAGAGCCGCTTTTGGCGTGTCCGAACGATCCTGATGATGTAAAGACACTTTCTGATGTTGCTAACACCAAGATTGATGAAGTCTTTATTGGCTCTTGTATGACCAATATTGGCCACTTTAGAGCAGCTGCACAGTTACTACAAGGCAAAGGCGAGGTTGCCGCAGAACTTTGGATTGCGCCACCAACGAAAATGGATGAAGAGCAACTTAAGAAAGAAGGTGTTTACAATACCTTTACTGCGATCACTGATCACACTGAAATGCCAGGCTGCTCGCTATGTATGGGCAACCAGGCGCGTGTCAATGAAGGTTCGACCGTGGTTTCAACTTCAACTCGTAACTTCCCTAACCGCCTTGGTGATAACACCGATGTTTACCTATCTTCTGCGGAAGTGGCCGCCATTTCAGCGCAATTAGGTCGCATCCCAACTGCCGAGGAATATCTTGAGCAAATGCAGGGGATTGAGCCACTTGCAGGCGAGATTTACCAATACTTAAACTTTGACCAAATTGGCGAATACACAGATTTAGCTGCCAACGTTCCATTGGAAAACCTCTCGGTTTAAAACTGCTAGAAAATCAAAAGCCCGCGTTTATCGCGGGCTTTTTTGTAGGCGAAAAAAAACCGCGATAAACGCGGTTATTAAAAAGCTTTGTTAAAATTACTTAATCTTAGCTTCTTTGTAAATAACGTGCTTTCTTACAACGGGATCAAACTTCTTAACCTCAACTTTTTCAGGATGAAGACGCTTGTTCTTAGTTGTTGTGTAGTAGTGACCTGTATCAGCTGAAGATACCAATTTAATTTTATCTCTCATAATATCTCCTTAAACCTTTTCGCCGCGAGTGCGGATTTCTGACAAAACAACATCGATACCTTTTTTATCCACGATGCGCAAGCCTTTTGCAGACAACTTCAACTTAACAAAACGGTTTTCGGCTTCAACCCAAAAACGGTGTGTGTGCAAATTTGGGTAAAAACGACGACGCGTTCTATTGTTCGCGTGTGATACGTTGTTACCGCTTATAGGGCGCTTACCAGTAACTTGACAGACTTTTGCCATGACGACTACCTACATAAATTCCAAAAAGGGTAAATTATACGCAAAAATTTACCGATTTTTAATTAAATTTCTATTTACTATTGGTATAAAAACTGTATCATAGCCCCCTGTTGGAGGGATGGCAGAGCGGCTGAATGCACCGGTCTTGAAAACCGGCAAGGGCTAATACCCTTCTAGGGTTCAAATCCCTATCCCTCCACCACTTACTTGTTCTTTTTCTATTTTTCTGCGTTCCTCTCTTAGCTTGTCTCAGTCATTTAGCCTTAGCTAAACTCCTTCGCCTCACTCAAGAAAGCGCCTTAAAAATAGAAAAATAACGGCGCAAGTTGCCATTATTTTAAGACAAACAATTCAATCGCATAGGCCTGCTATGCTCAATCTCATTATTTTTTCTATTTTTCTTTGAATTAAGCGGCCAGTTTTTGAGCTAAGGCTCTTTGAGACAAGCCTAACTCAATGCGTTTGTCTTTCAGTGCGCCTCTGATTCTCGAATGAGCCTCAGAATGTATTGATTCTCTTATACCTGCATATTTCATCGGATGCCAAATTAGATCGACTTCGCAATCTATTGCCTTACCTTTGTTGGTTTAATGTCATTGTATTGCCGTTCTTTTAACTGAGTGCCAAGCACAAACCAAAGCATGGGTTTAACTTGCCAAACGTTCATTATGAGAATCCACTATACGCCTTATATGGACTATAATGATCCTAATTTAAAAATTTATTGGCTGAGTATAGTCTTTCTGTGCCATGGAAGTGCATAAGATATAACACCTACAAGAGAGACTAAGGGGGCTTAAATATAGAGGTAAACAACACAACAAATAACAACAAGCATTATCAATATTTTGAACTCACTACTCACTTCACACGCCCTAAGATTAAGTGCTGGCACCATTGACTTGAAAATAAATCTAAAAAACAAACTTAATGCTTAGTGTGGGTTGAGGTATCGTTTGACAAATATAACCTTGTTGTGTACTATAATGAACTTAATTACCTTTCAGGAGAACTGCCGTGAACCTTGATTTTTCATTAGTAAGTGCACCAATTGTTGTCATTCTGATTGTTTTTGTTATCTTTAAAGGTGTCAAGACAGTCGGTCAGGGAACTGAATACCTCATTGAGCGCTTTGGAAAATACACACACACCTTAAAACCTGGCCTTGGTTTTATAATCCCCTTCGTTGACAGAGTTAACGCCAAGGTCAATATGCGAGAACAAGTTCTTGACATTGACAAACAAAGCGTTATTTCCAAAGACAATGCAGCCGTTCAAACTGACGGCATAGCCTTCTTTCAAATTGTAGATTCGGCAAAAGCTGAATACGAAGTTAACGACCTGCCCACTGCAATGAGAAACTTATGTCTTACAAACATCAGAACCGTATTGGGCGCAATGACCCTGGATGAGATGCTATCAAACCGTGAAGATATTAACACAAGACTACTGACTGTTGTCGATCAAGCAACCAATCCTTGGGGTGTGAAAGTAACGCGTATTGAAATAAAAGACCTCGAGCCGCCAAACGACTTGGTTGACGCAATGAGTCGACAAATGAAAGCTGAAAGACAAAAACGTGCAGACATTCTTGAGGCTGAAGGTAAACGCCAATCAGAAATTCTACGTGCAGAAGGTGAAAAACGAGGCGCCATTCTAGATGCTGAAGGCAGAAAAGAATCAGCATTTAGGGATGCAGAGGCCAGAGAAAGGCTGGCTGAAGCTGAGGCCAATGCAACCAGAATGGTTTCTGAAGCTGTGCGTGATGGTGATGTCCAGGCACTAAACTACTTTGTGGCCACCAAATACACTGAAGCCCTTCAAGCAATTGCAACGGCTGATAATGAAAAATTAGTGCTAATGCCAATGGAGGCATCAGCTCTGATTGGCAGCTTAGGCGGCATTGGTGAGCTTGCTAAAGGTATACTTGGAAAAGACAAGTAATTAAGGGGTTTCATTAATGGAAGTGTTTTTCGAATCTATAAATTATTGGCACTGGCTGGTTTTTGGCCTTGCTCTAATAATCATTGAACTGTTCGCATGGTCAACATTCTTCTTATGGATGGGCGTTTCGGCAATAATGACCGGTATTGTCAGCAAAATAATACCTGAGCTATCGTGGCAAATCGAGCTACTCCTATTTGCAGCCTTGTCATTGGCTTCTATATTTTTGGCACAAAAATACTTCCCCGTCAGAACCATCGATAACGAACTCAACTCACGCGCAGAAAGACATATAGGTAACAGCTACACTGTTGTATCAAATGATGAAAATGGGGCCAAAGTTAAAGTTGGTGACTCCTTGTGGCTTGCGAAAGGGTTCGATATGCAAATTGGTCAAAAAGTTAAGGTTGTTGATACAGATTCTGTCACGCTCATTGTTGAGCCTGATACGAAATCATAAAATCAATCAACAAAAGGCCCGTACTGAATAATGGGCTCACCATGCGGCTCACCATAAGCAATCATAAAATGACAGTTGGTCTCTGCACGCAGAAATAATGTCGATTCTTTAGAATTAAATATTAGCGCCTGACTTTCATTTATAGCTTTATCACTGCATCTGAGCGTACCACTTATCATGTAAACTAGGCCTCGCTTGTCTAAAACATTGATCTCATAGCTCGAATCTTGTGACATTTCAACACATTGATAGATTGCTTTATTTTGAAGCTTAACGGGCGATGAGTCGCCAACAATTGTAATTACTTTAACGCCATTTGCAGCTGACTCAGGTAATTCTTCGGCATCAACCGACTGGTAACTTGGCTCAATAGTTTTTACCTTTTTTGCTAAGTTGATCCACAATTGAATGCCTCTTGTGGCGTCCCTAGAATCTGGCATCTCAGAGTGCTCAATTCCCCTCCCAGCACAAAATATTTGTGCACCACCCTTAGTGATTACTGAATCATTGCCCAAGTTGTCAGTGTGACGCATTGACCCAGAAAACAAATAAGTGACCCCCTCAAAGCCCCGATGTGGGTGGGTGGGAAAACCCTGGCCAACACCCACTTCAAAGTGATCAAAAAGCACAAATGGGTCGTGATTCATCCGGGCACCGATAATGGGAAATAGACGATGAACCGTCACACCCTCACCTTCAGACATTCTCTTTGCTGAAACAACTTCAAGCATACGAATGAGTCAGGTGGCTAGATACCGTACTGCTCTCTATATGTTTCAATTCTATCGATAAGCGCCGTATCATGTTGACCTTTAAGATAGGTGATTAAATGCGATAAATTAATAATACTGGCAACCGAAATGCCAAAATTTTGTTCCACTTCTTGAATAGCTGAAAGCTCGCCCTTGCCTTTTTCTTGACGGTCCAGCGCAACAATCACACCCTTGGTCGTTGCGCCGTTAGCAGCAATAATATCTTGCGCTTCGCGAATAGCGGTTCCAGCTGTAATCACATCGTCAATAATAAGAATGTCGCCCTCTAATGGATGACCAACAATATTGCCTCCCTCGCCATGCGCTTTGGCCTCTTTACGGTTAAAACTGTAAGGTACGTTTCTATTAAAACTGTCATTAAGCGCCATCGCTGTAGCTGTTGCCAAGGGAATGCCTTTGTAGGCAGGGCCGAAAAGCACATCAAACTCAATGCCACTCGCTTCAATCGCTTGAGCGTAAAATTGCCCCAATTGCGACAAATGCTTGCCTTGATTAAATAAGCCTGCGTTAAAAAAATACGGGCTAATACGCCCAGATTTTAGTGTGAATTCGCCGAATTTTAACGCACCGGTCTCCAACATAAAATCGACAAAATCCTTTTGATACTGTTGCATTGAATATTCCTAAACTATTAAAATGTTTCCGATGAGAATTATAACAATTAATGTCAATGGCATTCGAGCCGCTGAGCGAAAAGGTTTCTTTTCTTGGCTTAAAGCTCAAGATGCGGATGTCGTTTGCCTGCAGGAAATCAAAGCGCAAGAAGACCAACTTGATGAACGCTTCTACCCAAAAGACATGCACACTTATTACCACCCTGCTGAGCGCAAAGGCTACAGTGGTACTGGATTATATTGCAAAACCAAGCCAGACCGAGTTTATTATAGCGATTGGAATGACATCAATTTTGAAGGTCGACTGATTCAAGCAGATTTTGGCGACCTCACAGTGGCATCGCTTTACCTTCCTTCCGGGTCTAGTAAAGAAGAAAGGCAAGCCTTTAAAATGGAATTCATTACCGATCGATTTTTACCTTATTTAACAGAGCGGCAAAACGATGGCAGAAAATACATTTTCTGTGGCGACTGGAATATCGCCCATAAAAAAATTGATTTGAAGAATTGGCGCGGCAATCAAAAAAATTCAGGCTTCTTGCCGGAAGAGCGCGCCTGGCTAGACACCCTCTATGACGACGTTGGTTATGTTGATGCCTTCAGGGAAGTTAATCAAGAAGAATTTCAATACACTTGGTGGTCAAACAGAGGGCAAGCCTGGCTTAACAACACCGGTTGGCGATTGGACTACCAGGTGGTCAGTGGCAATTTAGCCGGCACCGCTACGCATTGCGAGGTTTACAAAGACGAGCGTTTTTCAGACCACTCCCCTCTAATCATGGATTATTCATTATGAGTAACAACAAGCAGATACGCACCATTCAAAGCTTTGTCAGGCGCTCTGGTAGACTTTCAAAAGCACAAAAAATTGGCCTTAATGAGCTCTGGCCAAATTACGGCATTGAACTTGTTGATGGCCAGATGCTCGACTTTGGCGAGCTGTTCGCCAAAGAACAAGACGTGGTACTGGAGGTTGGCTTCGGCAACGGCGATAGCTTGCTTGCAATGGCTATTGACCAACCTGAAAAGAATTTCTTGGGCATTGAAGTGTACGAGGCAGGTGTCGGCAGGCTTATCAATGAGGCAAATAAACACCAGCTGAGCAATCTGAAGATTATAAAAGACGATGCCGTTGAAGTTTTAAAGCATCATATTAAAGACGACAGTCTCTCCGCTTTTCAATTGTTCTTCCCGGACCCGTGGCATAAAAAGAAGCACCATAAAAGGCGCATTCTGCAAGCAAGCCTACTTGACATGTTGGCTGACAAGTTAAAAACGCACGGCATTATTCATATCGCCACCGATTGGGAAAACTACGCCGAGCACATCATGGAAACCCTAGAGGTGAATCCCCGCTTTAAAAACACCCTTGGCGACCATATATATTCTCCAAGACCCGCGCACCGGCCATTAACAAAATTTGAGAACCGCGGACAGCGACTCGGCCATGGCGTGTGGGATATACTTTTTACTAATACAAAAGGAGTTTAAATGTTATTTCCTTTATTTGTAGTTGTGACCTTACTGGAGATTTACGTACTGGTCAGCGTTGGTGATACTATCGGTGGCATCCCCACAATATTGCTTGTCATTATCACCGCGCTCATTGGCTCTTCACTTTTAAAACGCCAGGGCTGGTCAACGATGGCTAAAGCTCAAAGAAGTATGGCGGAAGGCAAAACACCGGCATTCGAAATGATGGAAGGTGTGGTTATTTTAATCTCAGGCGTTATGCTATTAACTCCCGGCTTTATCACCGATGCCATCGGTTTATTGGGTTTGATCCCACTGTCTAGAAGATATTTTATTAACAACATTCTTAAGAAAAACACCTCAAAAATCTTCAACCAGAAAAACACCGTATTCACTTACAAAATGAACCAGCCCCCTTCTGCTGAAAAAAAACGTGAGAAGAAAGGCGATGCCATCGAGGGCGAGTTTTGGGAAGACTAAAAACGCTTGACGATTGGTTAAGATGGCAAGAAAACCTGCACGAAAGTGTTATTGATCTTGGCTTGGAACGCATTGAGGTTGTTTATAACAAGCTTTTCCCGAATGGCGCCCCATTCAAAGTTATTACCGTTGGTGGCACTAATGGCAAAGGCTCAACCATTGCCTTTATTGACAGTGTTTACAGCCAATCAGAATACAAAGTTGGGCGCTTTACTTCGCCGCATTTAATCGATTACAACGAGCGCTTCGCTATTGACGGCAAATTAGCCTCTGACAATGTGATTATTAGCGCTTTCGAAAAAATTGAAGCCTGTAGAGATGGCGTTTCTTTATCGTATTTTGAATTTTCAACCTTGGCTGCCTTGCAAATTTTCGCCGATGCCGAAATTGATATTGCCATCCTCGAAGTGGGGCTTGGCGGGCGACTGGATTCCGTCAATGTTGTCGAAAATGACATTTGCGTTATCACCAATATTGCCATTGATCATACAGATTATTTAGGCGACACACGAGAGCTCATTGGTCGCGAGAAAGCAGGCATAATGCGCACAAACAAGATCTGTATTTGTGGAGACGAAAATCCACCAAGTGCACTTGTAAATCATGCCAAAAAAATCAATGCGCTACTCGAGTTTGTAGCCAAGCCCTATCCCGGCAAAATTGGCTTAGAGGGCGATCATCAAAAGCACAACGCAGCCGTTGCCCTGAGAGTTGTTGAAGCACTGCAGTCTCAATTTCCAATTTCAACCAATTTGATTAAATCCGGTTTTGAACAAGCCAGCGTTGTTGCCAGGTTCCAAAAAATTACGGTTGGCGATAAACAAGTCATTCTTGACGTCGCCCATAACTCAGCGGCGGTTGAAAAGCTTGTTGACACCTTGCAAGCCTCTGAAGCTAAAACGGTGGCTATTTTCTCGGCACTTGCTGATAAAAATATCGACGATATGATTGACTTGGCAAAAGATACATTCACTCATTGGTTTTTGGTGCCGCTTGATGTTGAGCGCGCCATTCAAATTGAACTTTTACAGGCTAAATTTGACGCATCTCTAACGACAACGGTTTGTCAAGGTATGAGCAGCGCAATCGACAGCGCACTGGCTTTGGAGAATACCCAAAGAATTGTTATTTTTGGCTCCTTCCACACCATCACCGACGCAACACTCATTCTAAGAGAAAATTAAGCGTTTTTTCCTTTAGTCTCGCCCCAAGAAACTATTGTAAAATTAGCGCTATCAAAGCGGGAGATCATGGGCGATTTTTTTGACAATTTATGGAGTACGATCAGTCTATTAGTCTGGTCAGATTGGCTCACCCTTTTGATTCTCTTCTGCTTTGTTGTCAGGGGCTTTGTTCAAGGCCTTGCGAAAGAGTTAATTAGCCTTGCCTTTCTCATTCTCGCCATCCTTCTTGCTTGGTTTTTCTACGAAGGACTTGCCAACACACTGCTCTCAAATCCAGACCCCTCCGAAGGAAAATCTGTTTATGGCCTCGCCTTTGGCGCCATTGTTTTAGGGTTTTGGCTAACCAAAAAAGCCCTATATAAACTCACTGAAGCCGCCTCATATGTCAGCAATCCCTGCGCGCTTAACAGTTGTGTTTCAATCGCCGTTTTCCTTGGCGTCATTGCTGTTGTTGCTTGGAATTATATTGGCGTTTTAGCCGATCTAGAGATGCTAAGCGTTGTTATTGAAAACAACGGTATTCGAACCTGGGCCTCCTTTGTGGTGATTTATGCCGTTATCTTTATCGGCGCTAGAGCGCTTGTACGCTTACTTAATATCACCATTGGTACTGAGCAGCCCTGTTTATTGGCGCCATTTTTCGAGAGAATATTGAACACCCTAAGTGCCATAGACAACCTCCTCAATGCGCGCAATATCGTTGGCATCAAAAACAAATTCCTTGGGGCATTCGTTGGCCTATTTAAAGGCGGCCTATGTGTCCTTATTATTGTCTTGGTACTGCAAAGCGTCAGCTGGGTAAGTCAGCAATATTTCTGGATTGAAACGCAAGGCGCCCTTAGAACATTCCAAGATTGGAGTGTGGATATAAAACCAAATTTATCAGAGCATTTGCTCTTTGTCGAACTAGAGCCTGGCGATGAAATCATTGCTGAACAACCCATAGAAACAGAGGAATAAATTATGTGCGGTATTGTTGGAATACTCTCCACCACCAATAAAGAAGTTGGCGTCTATATCTATGACGCATTAACAATCATTCAACACCGAGGTCAGGATGCTGCAGGTATCACCACTGCAGATAAGGGCCGATTTTTTATGCGCAAAGGCAACGGCCTAGCTCGTAACGTCTTTAGAACGCGTCATATGGCAATGCTCAAGGGTGATATGGGTATTGGCCATGTTCGTTACCCAACCGCTGGCAGTTCTTCGGGCGCAGAAGCCCAACCCTTCTATGTTAATTCACCTTACGGTATTGCCTTTGCCCATAATGGCAATCTAACCAATACCGACGCCTTGGCCAAAGAATTGTTTGAGCAAGATCGAAGACATACCAACACCAACTCCGACTCTGAAATATTACTCAATGTGCTGGCCAGTGAAATTGCCAAACAACAAAAAAGCAGAATCGATGAAGAAGATATTTTTGCCGCTGTTGGTAAACTCCACCAAAGAGTCAAAGGCGCTTATGCAGCCATCGGCATGATTCCGGGTTACGGTATTTTCGGCTTTAGAGACCCTAACGGAATTAGGCCCCTCATTTTGGGCGAGAGAACAACAGACAAAGGCACCAAATACATGCTTGCCTCCGAAAGTGTTGCACTGACCGCATTAGGATACACCGTTATCCGAGATATCGAGCCAGGAGAAGCTATTGTTATCGACAGAAAGGGTAAGGTCCACGCCCAACAATGTGCCAAAAACCCAGAACTAACGCCCTGTATTTTTGAATTTGTGTATTTTGCAAGACCCGACTCAATCATTGACAAAATTTCGGTTTACAAATCACGCTTAAGAATGGGCGATCGTCTTGCTGACAAAATCAAGGAAGAGTGGAAAGAGGAGACCATAGATGTCGTCATTCCTATTCCAGACACCTCTCGCACAGCCGCACTTCAACTCGCCTATGAGCTAAACGCAAAATATCGAGAAGGCTTTATTAAGAACCGCTACATTGCCAGAACTTTTATCATGCCTGGACAAAAAGAGCGAAAAAAATCGGTTCGTCAAAAACTCAGCGCCATTGAACTGGAGTTCAAAGGCAAGAATGTACTGCTGGTTGACGATTCTATCGTTCGCGGCACCACTAGTAAAGAAATCGTGCAAATGGCAAGAAACGCAGGTGCCGCCAAAGTGTTCTTTGCCTCTGCCGCACCCGCCGTTCGCTTTCCTAATGTTTACGGCATTGACATGTCAAGCAAAAATGAATTTATCGCCCATAACAGAAGTACCGAAGAGGTCTGCCAGGCAATTGGCGCTGATCGACTCATTTATCAAAATTTAGACGATTTAATTTGGTCGGTACAACAAGGCAATCCTGACATCAAAACATTTGATTGCTCATGCTTCGATGGTTGCTACGTCACCAAAGATATCGACAACGCGTACTTGGACAGTATTGAGGCGTTGCGCTGTGACGAATCCAAGCAACAGCTTGAAACCAACGAAAGTTCTGAGATGATCTGCAATGATGTAGAATAAAAGCAATTATTGAAAGACAACTATGACAGAAAGAAAATTCGAAACCATTGCCATTAGAGAAGGCCACAGGAAAACGGAAGAGCAGGAACATTCGCCGGCTATTTTTCTAACCTCCAGCTTTGCCTTTGATAGTGCAGAGCAAGCAGCCAAACGCTTTGCCAAGGAAGAGCCAGGCAATATTTACACAAGATTCACCAATCCTACGGTTGATGCATTTCAAAAACGCTTAGCCGCTCTCGAAGGCGCTGAAGGCTGTCTAGCAACGTCTAGCGGTATGTCTGCCATATTTGCCACACTGATGGCACTGCTTAAATCGGGCGATCATGTTGTTGCTTCTCGCTCTATGTTTGGCACAACCATTGTTCTGCTTAACGACATTATCTCGAAATTTAATATTAGGGTGACTTTTGTCGACCTGGCTGACATTAGTGCTTGGGAGCAAGCAATCCAATCAAACACCAAGATTTTTTTGCTAGAAACGCCATCCAACCCTTTAGGAGAGGTAGTCGATATTCGCGCATTATCGGCAATTAGCAAGAAAAACAGTGTTGTGCTAGCGGTTGATAACGTCATTATGACGCCCGCATTGCAACAACCACTAGCACTGGGGGCAGACTTAGTAATCCATTCTGCAACAAAGTACATTGACGGACAAGGTCGCTGCTTGGCCGGTGCAATTGCTGGCAGCAATGAGTTGCTTGAAGATATTGGCGGCTTTATCAGAACGACGGGGCCTACGCTCAGCGCTTTTAACGCTTGGATTTTAATTAAAGGCCTTGAGACACTGTCGCTTAGAATGAGGGCGCATTGCGACAACGCAAGCAAACTTGCCAACTGGCTGGTAGGACAAGAATTTGTTGAAAAAGTCCATTATTTGGGTTTAGAGTCCCATCCAAATCACGAGGTAGCCAAGTCACAACAATCTGGCTTTGGTGGCATTGTCTCCTTTGAAGTCAAGGGCGGCAGAGAGGGTGCATTTCGTCTCATTAACAATACCAAAATGCTCTCCATCACCGCCAACCTTGGTGACACAAAAAGCACAATTACCCACCCGGAAACCACGACACATGGCCGCCTAAGCGACGAAGAAAGGGCTCAGAGTGGTATCACGGATGGCTTGATTCGCATCTCTGCAGGACTTGAGGATATCGGCGACATTATCGCCGATTTGAAGCCCTAACTTGGATTTAACACATCAGTCAATTATGATAAAATTCCTGCTACAAAGGGAATCTCAACACTTATGAAACAAAGCAGCTATTCTTACGAAGATTTAATCACTTGCGGCAACGGTGAATTATTTGGGCCCGGAAACGCTCAACTACCAAAACCGCCGATGCTAATGTTTGATCGCATTACCGAAATCTCTAACGAAGGTGGCGAATACGGCAAGGGCATTATTACAGCAGAATTAGATATTAACCCTGATTTATGGTTTTTTGGTTGTCATTTTAATGAAGACCCAGTAATGCCGGGGTGTCTTGGTGTTGATGCCATGTGGCAACTGGTGGGTTTTTTCTTGGGTTGGCTCGGCGGCCCCGGCAGAGGTCGCGCACTCGGCGCCGGCCATATCAAATTTACCGGTCAAGTATTGCCGACCAATAAAAAAGTTACCTACAAAATTGACCTTTCAAGAGTCATTGCACGCAAGCTCTATATGGGTATTGCTGATGCAACAATGGAAGTTGATGGGAAAGTAATCTACGAAGCCACCAACCTTAAAGTTGGTTTATTCACTGACACCTCCGCTTTCTGATGAAGCGCGTCGTTGTCACTGGCATGGGAATTGTTTGCAGTCTTGGCAAAAACAAGGCTGAAGTGCTGGAATCCCTTAAAACGGCCAAGTCGGGTATTAAATTTAGTGAAAAATACGCTGAAATGGGTCTAAGATCCCATGTGCATGGCGAGCTTCCTGAGGTGGACGCTAAAGAGATCATCGACCGCAAAATGCTGCGCTTTATGGCGGACGCTTCTATTTATAATGCGCTAGCATTAGATGAAGCCATTAAGCAATCCGGCTTAGCAGAAGAGCAGGTTTCAAACGAGCGCACTGGATTGATTACCGGCTCTGGTGGTGCTTCTAACCAAAATGTTGTTGAAGCGGCAGACATTTTAAGAGAAAAAGGCATTAAACGTGTAGGGCCGTATCGAGTACCACCAACCATGGGCTCAACCACTTCGGCTTGTCTTTCTACGCTATTCAAAATTAAAGGCATTAATTATTCAATTACTTCTGCCTGCTCTACCAGTGCGCACTGTATTGGTAACGCTATGGAGCAAATTCAGATGGGCAAACAAGATGTTGTCTTTGCCGGTGGCGGTGAAGAGCTTGACTGGTCGCTTACGATGCTATTTGACGCAATGGGTGCATTGTCATCTAAGTATAACGACACGCCTGATAAAGCCTCAAGAGCCTACGATGCAAACCGTGACGGCTTTGTTATTTCAGGTGGTGGCGGTGCATTAGTGCTTGAGTCTCTTGAGCATGCACAAGCTCGAGGCGCACATATTATTGCCGAGCTTACAGGATACGGCGCAACATCCGACGGCTACGACATGGTCGCTCCATCAGGCGAAGGCGCAAAGCGTTGCATGCAACTTGCAACCAGTACAGTCAATGGCCCGATAGACTACATTAATGCACACGGCACTTCAACACCCGTTGGCGACATGAGAGAGCTGCAAGCCATTAAAGAAGTATTTGGTAGTGCGATACCTATGGTGGGCTCAACAAAATCCCTGTCTGGACACGCTCTAGGCGCTGCAGGCGTCAACGAGTCTATTTACTCACTGCTGATGCTCGAACATGGTTTTGTTGTGGAATCGGTTAATATCGAAACACTGGACGAAGAAGCCGAAGGCGTGCCGATTGTTAGGGAAACCAAAGAGGTTGCCCTTAATCGAGTGATGTCAAACAGCTTTGGCTTCGGTGGTACCAACGCATGCTTGGTTTTCGAGAAGTTTGTTGACTGACTAGACTCTAAGGTCTAGCGTCAATCTCCTTGCTTTCCTTCTCTGAAGGCAGCATATCCGCCTTAGAAATACCCAGCGCCAAAATCATTGAGCTCGCGACATAAATAGACGAGTAAGTACCAATCACAACGCCAATCAGCAATGCACCGGCAAAGCTGTGAATCACCTCACCACCCAAATAGAATAACGCCAACAAAACAAGTAGCGTTGTTAATGACGTCATAATTGTTCGCGACAACGTTTGATTCAAGGCTTCATTAATAATTGGTTTAGGTTCGACTTTGCGTGTCGATAGAAAATTCTCTCGAATACGATCAAAAACAACAATCGTATCATTAAGTGAGTAACCAATCACCGCCAAAATAGCAGCCAAAACCGTCAGATCAAATTCAACTTGTAAAGCAGAAAAAGTACCCAATACAATAATAACATCATGAACCAACGCTGCGATTGAGCCAAGAGCAAAACGGTACTCAAATCTGAAGGCAACGTAAATAAGAATACCAATCAAAGCGTAAAGCATGGCAAGACCGCCGTCGTTGGTTAACTCTTCACCCACTTTTGGCCCAACAAATTCGACTCGACGAACATCGATGTTTTCACCAAGCATGTGAATTATCGATGAACTTAATTTAGCGGACGATACTTGCTGCGGCTCAAGTTGAATCAACACTTCCGTATCAGAGCCAAAGTACTGCACGTTCGCGCCTTGGTAGTTTGCCTCGTTGAGTTTTGCACGGATCTCTTCAAGATCAGCTGTTTGTTGGTAGCCAACTTCAATTAATGTACCGCCAGTAAAGTCGATACCCAGTTTGAGCCCTTGAACTGACAACGAAACAATGGACGCTATAAGTAAAACGGCAGAAAACACCATGGCCAAGTGGCATCTATTGACAAAGTCAATATTTGAAATTTTTAGGGACTTCAAACTCATATCGCTAACTCCTCAACTTTTTTACCACCGTAAATAAGGTTAATCAATGCACGCGAAACCACAATCGCGGTGAACATCGACGTGATAATGCCAATTGACAGGGTCACTGCAAACCCTTTAATTGCGCCAGTACCAAAGCTAAATAAAACAATGGAGGCGATCAGCGTGGTAATGTTTGCATCGGCAATGGTCAACAATGCCTTCTCATAACCGGCCGAAATGGCTTTTTGAATATTGCTAGTCGATTTTAGCTCTTCCTTGATGCGCTCAAAAATAAGCACATTGGCATCAACCGCCATACCAACGGTGAGTACGATACCGGCAATACCCGGCAGTGTCAGTGTTGCTTGAATTAATGACAATACGGCAACAATTGTCACCAGATTTAACGTCAACGCCACATTAGCAACGAGCCCAAAAACGCGATAACGCCAAGCCATGAAAACCAATACGAAAGCAAAACCAACCAATACAGATAAAAAGCCTTTGGCAATATTATCAGCACCCAAGCTTGGGCCAATGGTGCGCTCTTCAATAATTTCAATTGGCGCAGAAAGAGAGCCAGCTCTCAGCAATAGAGCGAGATTTCTTGCCGCTCGCGCACTTTCCATCCCTGTTACTTGGAAGCGGTTGGAAAAAGTACCCTGAATCGTAGCAGCATTAATAATGTCCTGTGTCTTAGTGCGCAGCTTAACCATCTCGCCATCTTCGAGTACAGTTTCAACCTTGTTCTCAATATAGACAACTGCCATTCTATGATTAATAAATTCCTTAGTTGTTTCCAACATCGAGCGCCCGCCGGGTCCATCAAGTTGAATGTTTACCATTGGGGCATTGTTCTGATCAATGCCAGAAGAGGCACCAGTAATATTTTCACCGGTTGCAATTACAGAGCTTTTAAGTAGTAACGGTCTGCCGCTTTTGAAAAAATACAACTTCGACCCAGCAGGGGCTTTGCCTGTATTCATGGCCAATTGAAGATCGTTCTTTTCATCGACCAATCTGAATTCAATAGTTGCAACAGCGCCTAAAATCTCTTTTGCTCTAGCGGTGTCTTGCACGCCAGGCAGTTGCACAACAATTCGCTCTGAGCCCTGCTGCTGGATAATAGGCTCGGCGACACCCAACTCATTAACACGGTTACGCAATGTTGTTATGTTTTGCTTTAAAGCACTTGATTTGGAAGCCTTTATAGCCGCAGGGGTTACCTCCAAACTAAGCTGAAGATCGGACTCACTACCTTCGACGATTTGCATATCTCGCAACTCATCGTTTATTAACAACTTTCCTTGCTGTTTTGATTCTTCGGACTTAAAGGTAATCAGCAAACTATTACCCTCATTGCGAATACCCTTATACAAACGATCCTCACGAAGAAGTGATCGCAATTCATTGTAGTAACGGTCAATCGACATAGCCACAACAGCTTCCATGTCAACTTCAAGAAGGAAGTGCACTCCGCCTCTTAGATCCAGACCCAAAGACATTGCGCGGCCACCTACGTCTGACAGCCACTGTGGCACCGAAGGTGCTAAATTCAGTGCAACAACATAGTTGCGACTCAACGTTTCTTTCAATAAAGCCTTAGTGGAGAGTTGCGCCTGAGAGTCATCAAAACGAATCAAAATACGGTTGTCCGACAATCCAATCGACTTATAGTCGACTGTATTGGTCAAGAGTGTGTTTTCAACCGTGGCTAAATCTTGATCACCAATACTAGCATCGCCAGCGCTTGAAATTTGGATTGCCAAATCGGAGCCATAAATATTCGGCAGTGCATACAGTGCTGATAATAAAAGGAAAAAGGCAATGAGTGCGTTTTTCCAGCCAGAGTAGTGATTCATTTTATTTTTTCTTCAATCTTAAATTTAGACAGTGCCTTTAGGCATTTTATTATTGATGCCTTGCTTTTGCACTTTTACAGTAACGCCAGTGGCAATTTCTAGGTCTGCAAAAGACTCATCGACAGAGGTAATTTTTCCAACAATACCGCCATTGGTTACCACTTCATCGCCTTTTTTCAATTCGCTCAAAACCTTTTTATGATCTTTAGCGCGTTTTTGCTGGGGTCTGATGAGTAAAAAATACATCAAGCCAAACATAGCTATTAAGATAAATATTTGTTGGTCCATTATTGTTCTCCAAAAAAGTTAAGTTGGTTATTTTATAGTAGTGAAGCCACCCATATAGCTTTGCAAGACTTCCGGTATAGCTATACTGCCATCCGCTTGCTGATAGTTTTCAATTACGGCCACCAAGGTGCGGCCAACTGCAAGACCTGAGCCATTCAGCGTGTGCAACAGTTCAGTGTTATTGGTCTCAGGGTTTTTCCATCTCAACTGCATGCGTCGCGCCTGGAAGTCTTCAAAACAAGAGCACGATGAAATTTCGCGATAAGCTGATTGCCCTGGCAGCCACACCTCAAGGTCGTAAGTTTTTGCTGAAGAAAAACCCAAATCGCCGGTGCATAAAATCACCTTACGGTAGGGTAGCTTTAGCGCTTGCAATATGCCTTCTGCATGGCCCGTTAATTGCTCCAACACCTCGTAAGAAGACTCTGGTTTTGAAATTTGCACCAGCTCCACTTTTTCAAACTGGTGTTGGCGAATCAAGCCTCTTGTATCGCGACCGTAAGCGCCCGCTTCTGAGCGGAAACACGGCGTATGAGCAACAAACTTTAATGGCAAATCCGACTCTTTGATGATCGAATCACGCACAATATTAGTTACCGGCACTTCAGCCGTAGGAATAAGGTAGAGTGATTTTGCCTCACCCTCTTCGCCTTTCAGGCTAGTTTTAAACAAGTCCGCCTCAAACTTTGGCAATTGACCTGTGCCAGTCAGTGATTCTGCATTGACTAAATATGGCGCATAAGTCTCGGTGTAACCATTAACTTCGGTATGCTGATCGAGCATGAATTGCGTCAGCGCCCGATGCAGTTTGGCCAACTTGCCCGTCATTACAACAAACCTGGTGCCTGTAATTTTCGCTGCCGTGGCAAAATCCAAGCCGAGAGGCTCTCCCAAATCAACGTGATCTTTTACCTCAAAGTCGTATTCACCAGGCTCACCCCATTTCGACACCTCAATATTATCATCCTCACTATCACCGTGTGGCACGGAAGGGTGTGGAATATTGGGCATTGCCATTGCAATGTCATCAATTTGGTTTTGAATTCTTTGTAATTCAGCTTTGCCGTCTTCCAATTTGGTACCGAGATTTGAAACCTCATCGAGTAATGGCTTAATGTCTTCACCAGCGGCTTTTGCTTTGCCAATGGCCTTCGACCGAGTATTGCGTAAATTCTGCAATTCTTGGGTTTCTACTTGAACAATTTTTCTTTTTGCTTCAAGCGCCTTAAAGGCCTCGACGTCGAAGTTGTAATCTCTTCTGTTGAGTTGCTCTACAACATAATCAAGATTCTCTCTTAACTGCTTACTTGCTAACATAACTAAATTCTATTAAAACCTTGCAATATCAACATTAAACAATGCTCGATATCGCTGGAAAACGTAAAGCAGAGATTATACTATGTCCAACGCCATCAGAGGCGCCGATACGCGCCCAGAGGTAGGTATTCGAGAGTGCTAAATATACGTTTCAAATAGCGCTTTACTATTGAAAATCTGTACAACAATCACTCACGAGACGTTAATCGGTAACTCGGTCGTATGCTTAACCTCAGTAATGCCAACGTGACTCTGAGCCTCAAGAATGTGTGGAAGTTTTAGCAAGTGTTTGCGTAAAAATTGCTCATAACTTTGAATGTCTTTGGTGACAATTCGCAGAGAATAGTCCACTCCACCCGTTATCGTCCAACACTCTACAACTTCAGGAAAACCAACCACGGCTTCTTCAAATTCACTCAACATTTTTCTGCCGTGAGCGCTGAGCTTAATATTAACAAAAACAACAGAATGCAAGCCGAGTTTTTGACGATCAAGCAAAATTACTTTCTTTTTAATATAACCCTCTTCTTGCAGGCGTGCAATTCTACGCCAGCAAGGAGACTGCGATAAATTCACTTTTTCAGCCACTTCGGCGGCACTGAGGTTGCCATCACTTTGCAACAGTGAGAGAATAGTTTGATCAATTGAATCAAGATTTTGCATATTCTATGGATAATTATTCTAAAATTATCAAATAGTATAGCATATTAATGCACAAAACTAAATACAGGCTCCGAACAGCGGAAAACCAATTAAACGTATTTTTCTAGCAATTTGTCCAGCAAAACAAAGAATTTTTCAATTTCATCAAGCGAATTGTAATGCATGCAGCCCACTCGAATAACGCCTCCCGATTCGCTCAGGCCCAATTGTTCGATCAAGCCTTGCGCATAAAAATGACCGTCCCAAATACAAACATGTTGTTCACCAAAAAATTCTGACACAGCTCTTGGCTTAACCCCGGAAATAGTAAAGGAAAAAGTGGGTGTGCGCTCATTGAGTCGATCCTCATCAGTAATGCCATACAGTGTAATTTGTGGATAGGTTTTAATCTTTTTAAGAAACAAACGACTCAACTCGCCCTCATGCCGAGCAATATCTTGATAGGCGATTTCAATCATATCTCGCCTGGAATTGCCTTCTACACTCGCTAATGAGCCAATGTAATTAACCGCTGCAGATAGCCCAGCCATTGCCTCGTAGTTCTGCGTGCCAGCCTCCCAGCGATTGGGGTTAATGTCTTTTACCGGTGCCAGCTTGTCTGGGTGAAGCGCGCTCAAATGCTTGGTTTTCGCAAACAAAACACCCAAATGCGGTCCAAAGTACTTGTAAGCCGAGCTCACCAGAAAATCACAACCAAGCGCTTGCACATCAATCAGTTGATGCGGTGCTAAATGTACGGCATCAATATAGCTAAGTGCTTTACTTTTCACCCTAACCAGCTTGATTGCTGCTTTAACATCAACAATTGAGCCTGTTGTGTTAGAGGCATATGTACAAGCAAACAAACGGGTGTTTTCGTTAAGTAAACCACTCAAATGCTCAAAATCCAACGTGCAATCAAGCGCATTCACTCGCACTTGATGCACGATAGCGCCCGCTTTTTCTGCTTCGATTACCCAGGGAGACACATTGGAGTAGTGGTCCAGTGCACTTACAATAATCTCATCGCCTTTATCCCAAGTCTTGCCAAGAGCTCGACTCATCATAAAACTTAGACTGGTTGCATTGGCGCCGAAGACAATTTCATTGGCGCTTTTTGCATGATATAAATCTTGTGCAGCCTCTCTAGCGTCTTGCATCGTTTGTTCGGTTTGCCGAGAGCTAAAATAAGCACCGCCCAAATTCGCACTTGAAGTAGCTAGATAGCCCACAATTGCGTCTAGCACTGCCTGAGAAGGTTGCGAGCCACCTGGGCCGTCAAAAAATACAGGCTGCTTGCCGTCGATTGTTTGATTTAGTGCGGGGAATTGCGCCCGAACGGCGCCAACATTAATCACTTAATTAGGCGGTCAAAACAAAAGCATCTAGATGTACTTCGCCTTCGCCAATAGCCTGAATATCTTCCGCGCTATGCCAAAAACGCTCATCGTTTAATACCACAAACTCACCTTTATCAAACTTATGCTTGATAAATGGCTCCGCCTTTTGTTGAGTGTGCACTTTCAACTCCCCCCCAATACGGGCATTATTATCAATGAAAAAAATTCCAATACTCTTGTAACCATCTTGATGCACCCCTTCCGGCGTCACTTGTGAGAATTTATTGTCTCTGGCAATGATTCGCATTTGATGAACATCAATATCAGCCTTGTCATCTAAACTGGTAATGTCTTTAAAGCGTGTAAATATCTCTACAAAAGCTTCGGAGTTAATAACCTCTTGCTCTATCTCCTCATATCGACGTTCAATATTTCCCTGAAAGGTATTAAAGTCAAGGTCTTGCTCAAAAGCTTTGGTTGGTAATTTTGTTAGTTTGTCTGCTGAAAAGTTAAAGTGTGAATAACGACGTAAACGATAATCGCCATCCAGATAATCACTCTTGGGCAGGTTACTAAAAGACGCTGACAATTGAGTCACGTGACTCTCGTTAAGTTGCCCTAATTCCAATAAAAAATCTTTAGTGTTTTGCATGGCCACCCCCTTGCTGTTTAAGTCCCGCTAGTTTAAAGACTGCGCCGGGGTATTGTTGTGCACATAATGCACACAAATAGCGGTTTATTGAAAACTTAATTTAATAAAATATAATTATTTAGATTAATTATGCTCACTATTGGCATATTACCAATATAAGTGATTCAATCTATTGAGATTTCGCACGAAGTGTTATCATGTGTTCTTCTCTAAAGGTCTCATCACTGAGCGCTTTCGGCGTTAAGAATTCTGGATCAATATCCACACCGAAGGAGATTTTGTCTATTTTCATGTTGGTGAGACGCTGACTTACTAAATTCATAAACCCAAGGCTTTTTGCCACCCAAGTTTGATTTATATACTCAATAGAACCGGCTTGAATCCTTTTAATCATATTCCCTTGTTGGTCGAATATTTGCACTTTTAAAGCCACTAGGCGTTCTGTATCAATCCACGTTTGTGTCTTGCCATTACTGCTTTTGCTGAGACGATCGGCATTTGGAGTTGACTCAATCACCGCAACAGGTCTGCCTTTGTATTCCCCTCTTTCAATAATCTCATATGTGTAATCATTAAGCTTGCCGACTTCCTGGTCTTCCAGTGAAATTTCAGTTCCAAACAGACTGGCCGCTTCGGTGTTATCGCCCTCGCCCTGACTAACCGCAATCTTTTTTACCTTGCCAAGTGCTGGCAAATAAAGCCAAGTTTCATTTTCCTTGTCGCTATCGTTGTAAGCATAACTCAACATACCAATGCCTTTTTCATACTCAGGTGCTACCACCATGATGAGTGAGCGGGTGTCCAAATTGTCTTCGCCGGTATTAATTTGCGCACTCTCAATAATTTTTACGCGGGGATTTTCAACGCACTTTAACTTGCCGCTAGAAGTACCATATTTGCAGGTGGTTATAATCATGCTGGTAAACGCAGAATCCGCTGTTTTCCTTCTATTATCGTCAACTTTTTGCATTAACTCCATTGCGCTCAGGTCAGTATTTGCCGACACAATTGGGCTGCCAACCATCAATACAACGCTAATAAAAGTTACAAGTAGGGCTCGAGCAGTCATTTGACGCCTCCATTAAAATTTAAATTATCATCAACATTTTTCTCGCCAAATTTTGGTTTAAAAATCATAATTAGCGCAGGGAAAAACAACAAATCGCATAAAAGAGCAACAAAAATCGCAAGTGAACCAAAAGTGCCAATTTTTACCAGTCCTAAATGGTCGCTAAAGCTTAACATAAAGAAGCCACAGCCCAGAATCAAAGTAGTAAATGTAACCGCCTGGCCCACCTCTTTAATGGCGTCTATCAGCGCAATCTTCATACTATTGGTAGCAACCAGCGCCATGCGATAATGGCTAATAAAATGAATGGTATCGTCCACAGCTATGCCGATAATGAGCGGCGCGATAATTAACGTATCGGTATCCAGTGGTACGTCCAAGAGCCCCATTAAGCCAAAAGCCAATGTAGCCGGTATTAGATTTGGAATAATAGACATCACTCCCGCTTGTAGCGAGCCCAATGTCACCATCAACAACAAGCTAATGACAACAGCGGCAATCGCCAAACTCTTGAACTGGGAATGGCTCAAGTCGTCAGACAACTTCATCATTAAAGCAAAGCTGCCAGTAATTTGCACTTGTATCTCTGGAAAACGCTGCTTAAGCCCAGCAAAAGCATCATCAATATCACGCTGTATATCATCAAAAAACAAGGCGTATTCCGTCGAGCCAGCATTCCTCAGCTGCACGCTGATATGGCTCTTGGAATAATCATCGCTGACCAACGCTCGACGCTCCTTTGGATTGGCACTGTTGAACAAATAAAGCAGCTGCGAAACCGTTGTTTTGTCATCGGGAATAGAACGGTAACGCTCATCACCTTGCATAATAGCGTGCGTCTCTTTTACCAAATCCGCCAACGAATTACTGCGAATAATATAGTCGCCATAATCTCGCTGCAACTGCTGTTGGAGATCACTCATAACCCTTAATACCTCAGGCTCCATCATTGCATCCGACTCGCCCGTTTTGAGCATGATTAGCATATTTCCAGAACCCATCATGTGCTCATCAACAATATCGTAAGCCGTTCGAATCGGCACATCTTCGGAGAAGATCTCAACAATATTAGTGTCAATTTTAACTTGCGAAGCGCCGTACAGACAGGCAGCAAAAATACTAATAAATACCGCCACGATAAGATGGCGAAAGCGCTCGACAAATCCTGGTATCTTGTCCAACAAAGGTTGTAACCATACCGCACTCAGTAACCATATCAAGCCCAGTTTTTTCGCGATAAAATGCAGTGGCTTAATGAGAAAACAGAGAAAAATCAAGGCATAATTTTTGATTTTTATAAGGCGACCGATCAAGCCGCTTGCTTGTTTTTCTTGAGGTTTAGCAACCGGCATCGGATGCCAATAGTCCAGTAGAACCGGCAGCAAATAAATGGTATAAAGGAAGGCCATAAAAACACCGGCAGCAGAAGACAGACCAAAGTTGGCAAACTGCGCCATACCGGTGGCGGCAAGGGATGACATGCCGGCCATTGTGGTAATGGTCGTTAGCAAAATAGGCACGCCTGTTTTGCCGTAAGCGTGACTCAACGCCTCCTCGTGAGTCTCGCCCGCACGACGAAAATACATGTAACTGCTCATCACGTGCACACAATCGGCAACACCTACTGCAACCACCAACATCCCCGTTAAAGCAATCAACGTTGAAGAGGTGATGTCCAGCCAACCAAAACTACCAATAACAAACAGAACACTCATGCCAATCGCCAACTGCGGCAAAACAACCGCCGAAGCGGAGCGGAACAATGACCATAGCAATACATTGATGACTACTATCATACCAATCAACAACAAGCTTGCATGGATCATTGTGTCCCACGCCAACTCCGTCATCGAAGCATTACCTATCGGATAAAAATCAAATTGCTCAAGAAAGTAATCTTGTTTATAAATGCCCGAAACCGCCGGCATAAAGGTCAGATACAGATTTGGATCAAGCTCCTCGAACTTGACTTTTTTAACGAGAGCCCCCTCATCCATCGAGGGCTCAAAATTTTCAAACACCTCGTCAAAAGCATTCTCCTCAAGTAAGAGGTTATCTTGCGTATCAGTATCAAGAATGGGAATTGTGCCAAAGTCTGTTTGTATTGATAGCGCGCCAAAACGATGATCCTTGGAAAACATAAACAAAGGCAGTGCGCTTTGAGAATTTGCCAGTTTTTTAATTTGACTAAGCGCATACGAATCCGTCGGAATATCGCGCGGTACTAGCAATGGCGCACTGAGTGTATCACCCTCACTTTTTTGGATACGGATATTGGTCAACGACTGAACTCGTTTAATATGCCCGAGCACCTCAACTTGCTCTAGTGTCAAACCGTATTTGTCCGTTATAATTTGAGAATCAAGGCGTTGAGCGTTGGCAAGTGTCTCTGTTAACTCAGAGATAAGCGTCAGAGATTGATGTGAAAATACGTCACCGTCTTTAGCCTCATAAACAATAAACAGCCCGTCGTCACTGCCAAATTGTTGGCGAAACTCGCTCAGTGCATCCAGCGCGGGGTCGCCTTTCTCGAACCAAGATTCAATGGAAAAATCTAGAGTAAAGCGATTGGCACCAACAACCATAAAGACGGTTGAGAGCAAAGCCAGCACAAGAACTAATTTTCGATGCGGCCTAAGTTGTCCGGGAACTTTTTCAAAATAACGACTGAGTGCCAGCAGTAGGTTTTTCATGCTAAATGACTATTATATATATTGAAATATGAGCGTTTATTCTAACAGCTATTAAATACTTTAATACAGTTTAATACGGGCTTTAATTGGAAGCGTTAAGCCGCGCAGAAAACATCAAGCCCCTGCTAAAAACTAGCCCTTCAAAATGCGCACATTCCAATAAATAATCACCGGCACTATGATGACAGTCGGCACCAACCATGCAATCCACGCCGGGTCCGTTGAAATATTGACAACAACAGCAGCTGTCACTGTTGCAATCGTGCCGGACAACATATTGGTCAGGTGTCGCGCAACTCTTTTCTTGCCAATTGTACGTCTTGATATATGACTTTTCATGTCAACCAAGCCCAACACTGCGGCAATCGTGGCAAAAACTGCCAGCGCCACCCACATATCACTACCTTCGGCATAAATGATATAGGCACCGATAGTCATTGTGGCTGCTGTTAAGAGCATGATAAGCACTGCAATCCAATCCAACTTGCTTGGCCTGCCCGAGCGATTAACAGCAAAACGCCAACCGGAAAAAACCAAATAACTACTAAAGAGTGCAATTAAAAACAAGAGCGTCTTGCCACTAATGATGGCCATGGGTATTGCAGTGACACCAATCGTTGCAATGCCTAGCGCATAAATACGCCCAACTCTGCGATGAAAGTTCGAACCTTTTTTACTTGAGACCGCCATCAAAGCGCAGATTAATGCGACTGAGCCACCGGCTATGTGTGCGAATAATAATATTTCTTCCATTTTGATCTACATGTGAGTGAGTGTCACATGATAGCACAAACGGCAGTATTTACGAAACCAGCCTGACGCGGAACGAGCGGCCTTTCAGCTTACCACTAGAGAGTTTTTTCAATGCTGGTTTGACCAAGTTTAACTGAACAGCTACATAAGACCAGTTAGACGAGACATTAATCTTTCCAACCGAATCACCGGGTATGCCGCCGTCGCCAGTCAAAGCGCCCACAATATCGCCAGGACGCAGTTTTTGTTTTTTACCGCCATCAATTTTGATTGTGGCCATTAATGGTTTTTTCACTGGCTTATCCAACAAACTCTCCGATGGCAAAGGGTCGCTATACTTTTCAGAGTCAACGCCCAGCTCTAGTGCATCAACCTTATACATTTCTCTATTACTATAGAGAGTGCAAGCAATGCCCCTACTGCCGGCTCTACCGGTACGGCCGATTCGGTGTACGTGTGTTTCTGGATCGTGAGCGATATGATAATTAATGACCAAATCAAGTGAGTCGATGTCCAACCCTCTGGCGGCCACATCGGTTGCCACCAACACGGGAATACTTTTGTTCGAGAACTGAATCAGGGCTTGGTCGCGCTCGCGCTGATCAAGATCACCATGAATGGCGAGCGCATAAAAACCCCAGTCGTTGAGTTCATCCGCTACATCTTGAGTATCACGCTTGGTGTTGCAAAAAACCAAGGCTGAATTCACGCTGTGCTTTGCCAATAACAAACGCAGAGCAATCATTCTCGATTGAGCGTCGCTTACCTGGTGAAAGGCCTGTTTAATGGTTTCTTCATCATGAGTAGAGGGTGCTTGAACAGTGATTGGATCCAGCATAACACGTTCGGCAATCGACTCAATCTCCCTAGGGAAAGTTGCACTAAAAAGCAGTGTTTGGCGATTGGTCGAAATACAATCGATAATATCATCAATCGTATCTTGAAAACCCATATCCAGCATACGGTCTGCCTCATCCAACACCAAGGTGGTTACCGAGCCGAGTCTCAAAGTTTTCTTACGCAAGTGGTCATCAATTCGCCCGGGCGTACCCACCACAATATGCGCGCCACGCTCCAACGAGCCAATTTGTGGACCAATCGGCACACCACCACACAGTGTTAGTATTTTGACGTTGTGTGTTGCTCTAGCGAGTCGACGCAACTCACTTGCTACTTGATCGGCAAGCTCACGTGTAGGGCATAACACCAACGATTGTGTTTTGAAGAGTTTGACGTCAAGCTTTTGCAATAAGCCTAAACCAAAGGCGGCTGTCTTTCCAGAGCCGGTTTTTCCTTGGCCAATAACGTCCTTACCAGATAAGATGGCGGGCAAACTCATCGCCTGGATGGGCGTCATCGTATGGTAGCCCAAAGTGCTTAAATTAGCAGTTAATTCAGGGCTTAACCCGGCAGACTCAAAACTAGCATCACTCACAATATTAACTCATCAAAACAATAGCGGATATTTTACGCTAAGTATGATTACCAACTATGGATCTGCCTTATCTTCCCGAGAGCCCTAAAGCGAAACCAAAACCCATAAAAGTTAATCCACTTGCTCTGTTAAATAATTGGCAATTCCTTTTATTATTTAGCCAGTAACGCACCCTACTTGAAAGAATTGCATACAAAGAAAAAGCAACAAACTGAGCCATTCCAATGGTTAGAGCGATTAACAAAAATTGCGACAAACTTGGTTGATTTATATTGATAAATTGTGGCAATAGGGCGCTTATATAAATCAACGCTTTCGGATTTGACATGGTGACCAAAAATGCCCTCTTGCAAAGTTGCAATGATGTTACATCCGCTTCACTCATAGGGTTGCCATCCACAATTGCCTTAGAGCTCCAGATCTTAATGCCCAAATACACTAGATAAAAAGCGCCAATTATCTTGATAATTTGAAATGCAATTTCAGAAGCCGCTAAAACCGCACCTAAACCAATTACACTCAGTACAATTAACAGTTGAAAAGCTACAACATTGCCCAGTACGCCAACCACAGACTTTTTAGCGCCATATCTAATACCATTGTTCATACAATTGAATGTTGATGGCCCGGGAGAGAGCATAAACGTAAAGGTTACGATAGAAAATATCAAATATTCATTAATGCTCATTAAATTCTAATCCGCACATTTAATTACTGACTTTAGTCATTCAACGACTTACGAAAGGTTAGCATTGAAGATCGTGAAAAATCGTGTTTTTGGTAAAAACGATGCGCCCCTATATTGTCACCATCCGTCAATAATGTAACACGCTGACAGCCTTGTTCTTTCGCGAATTGAATCGCGTAAGTGAGGAGCTTCGAGCCCACGCCTTGACCGCGCACTATTGGCAACACCACCATATCTTCGAGTATTGCCACTCTTGCTCCAAGGGCTGTTGAGACTGTATACAACAAATTAACCATTGCAACAATTCCGCCCTCTTGACGCACAACCAAAATATCGCCGACGTCTTTGTCATTAATCACTGCACCTAAACCACGAGCTTGCGCCTCTCGATGAGGCTCAAATTCTGACTCTTGCTCAAAAAGATAATCGAGCAAAGTGCAAAGTTCGGGGATGTCTTTAATTGTGGCGCGCTCTATTTTCATTCGATTTGCTCGACCACCTCTCTAAATAATTACCCGTAATTTTCTCTCTAACACTTGCACTTCAAGATGCGCTGTATGTGGATAAGGGACTTCGCCGTCTGCTTCAACCACAAAGGGCTCCCGAGATTTAAACACAACACGCTTTGCAAGAAAATTCTTTAGGATGGGCTCGTTAACATGTGTGCCTTTCGTTATTTTTGGTATCAATTGTAGGATTCTCGCCCGACCAATGCCGTCGGCCACCATCACGTTAAGCAGCCCATCATCAACAATGGCATCGGGGCACACCCAAAAACCACTACCAAAGCAACGGCCATTGGTGACAACCGTCATCGTCGTAGATTGTTCAAATGACGCATGGTCATCAATTTGAATAGTAACTTTAGGGATGCGATAATCAATCAACGTTTTCATAATCGCAGCAAGGTACGCTGCCATGCCTGTTAGAAAGCTCGGTATCTTAGTAAAATTAAGGGCCGCTTGAGCGCCAAAACCGATATCCATGCCGTTCATAAAATACTGTGGGTCGTTGTCTGACGGACTGCTCGTAAGTCGCCCAACGTCAAACAACTTGGTTTTTCCTTTTGCAATTTTATTAACGGCAACGCGCCAATCAAATACTTTACCGCCAATCGATGTTTCTGGTGGAATCACCTTGGCAAAGTCGTCACCGTTACCGAGCGGTATCACGCCAAGCGCAATCGTTTCACCCTCGTTTGATGCCCGCATTAGGCCGTTCACCACTTCATGAACCGTGCCGTCGCCGCCCACAGCAACAACGGCAGAGTATTTCTCAGGCGCTTTTCTGGCAAGAGTAACTGCTTCTAATGGGGCAGAAGTTGCCACAACGTCAAACTCAACACCCGCATCAATCAATGCCTGTTCGACCTCTGACCAATGTTTTTGAACGCGGCCTCGGCCTGCAATAGGGTTGTAAATAACTAGATATCGACTCATAATAATTAGATTCTTATGTCTTAATCGATTATCTCAACCTCTACTTTTTCAAGCTCGATGATTATCTTTCGAATGGCGTCTGGAATAGAGGCTTTTTTATTGTTTTCATAATCAAACATAACTACCTTTGCATCGCCAACCGTCACAACTCTTTTGTGCTTATGACTGACAACGGTGTATTTCATGGTGAAATATTGATCGGCCATTTTGTTGACTCTTACACCAACTGATATTTTGTCAGGATAATCCAGTGGAAATATGTATTTACACTGTGTCGAAGCAAGAATCGACGAAATGCGTGTTTCACCCAAAACACCCGTCTTATCGATGCCTTCAAAGTAGGCGATTCTGGCATTTTGGAAGTACTTGAAGTACTCAATATTATTGACATGCTGCAGTGCATCCATATCGCCCCACTCGATATCTACATCAATTACTGTTGCGAAATCTTTTAGTAAATCACTCATTGCTAATTCCATTTATAAATTCAAAAAATCCTTTAAAAACACTTTGTCGTTTTCAATCCCGGCTCTGACACGTTTATACAGCCCCCCTCTAACGAGTTTCTTTGTGGCTTGATACGCATTGTTATCTAGCTTGGTGTACTCACTCGCAAGCTGCTGAGCTTTATCTAACAACTCGTCTTTATTCACCAACTGATCCAACAACCCGGCTTGGAGAGCGTCCTGAGGTGTAAAAAATTCTGAGGTTAACATGCTGCGATTAAAGCAAGCTGGATTAAGTTGATCCCGACAAATTTCGATTGCCGACTCTGGAACAACCAAACCAATAGCTACCTCGTTAGCGCCCATTTTATAGTCTCCAAAAACACCAATACGATAATCTCCACTGAGCATAATAAACACACCCATCGCGACACAATGGCCTGGATTAGCCATAATGACAGACCTTGGAAACTTAAGGATACGCTCTGATAATTCGAAGCCACCAATTAGCATTTGTAGTGCCTTTTCGCCACCCTCTTTAAGGGTCTTTAGGTCAAAACCCCCTGAAAAAATACCTTCACGGCCGGCAAGAACAACAACAGCTTTGTCCTCAATGGCCTGATCAAGGGCAGCACTAAGCTCAGCCTGCATGTCGAGGGACATTGCATTGACCTTCCCGTCATCCATAGTTATCGTGGCCACTGAATCATTTAATTGGTAAGTGACAAGAGCACCCATAATGACATTAATATTGAAAAGATACTAAGTATAAAACATTTTTTGACTTGGAGTACTCAGCCTAATCGGCAAAACCACTATTAATTACGATACAAACCAAACACCATTGGTTATTTGACAATCTAGCGAATCCAAGGCCATGTGAATGATTAGACCAATACCGATAATTCGTAACTTTGGAATAAAGCAAAAAACCGTGTAAAGAGCAATCGGAATAAAACCGTGTAAAAAATGAAAGCCAATACCGCAACGCAACGCATCATAGACTGGCACAACCAAAAGATGGTCGACATCAACAACCATAGTTACCATCATCACACAATAAGTAAACCTCCAGCTACTGCGAAAGAACAATCCGACAACAATGACTGGGACGATGAAATGTAGGGCGATGTGAATAATCAAAGACTCCGGCGAATAATAATTCACAAGCATTATCACATACAAGACGGGTGACACTTGCTTACCCACTCACCCCTTCTCTGTAGACAAAAAAAATACCCCGCCTTAAAAAGGTCGGGGTATTTTAGATAAAGACTTACTAAGAGCCGGAACCCTATAGCTGAATCTTTATGTAGCCTGCTTAAGAAGAGCCTGCATTGTCGTGCCCATCTCTGAAGGAGTTGGCACAACCATGATGCCAGCCTCTTCAAGGATTACCACTTTTTCTGCAGCGCTTTCACCGCTAGAATTAACAATCGCACCCGCGTGACCCATACGTCGCCCCGGAGGAGCAGTAAGACCTGCAATGTATGCAGCTACTGGCTTAGTCATGTGGTTTTTGAAATACTCAGCCGCTTCAGCTTCCTGAGGACCGCCAATTTCACCAATAATCATAACCGCATCCGTTTCATCGTCTTGTTCAAAATGCTTTAAGATTTCAGTGAACGAACTACCATTGATTGGATCGCCACCAATGCCAACACTAGTACTAATACCGATGCCCAATTCTTTCATTTGAGATGCAGCCTCATAACCCAAAGTGCCTGAGCGACCAATTAGACCAACATTACCTTTCATGTAAATATGGCCAGGCATAATACCTAACATCGCCTTACCCGGGCTGATCGTGCCAGCACAGTTAGGGCCCGTCAAAACCATACGATCTGCAGGCTTAGCACTATTAATATAGCGCTTAACTCTGATCATATCCTGAGTTGGAATGCCGTCTGTGATATTAACACAGTACTTGATGCCAGCTTCTGCCGCTTCCATGATGCCGTCTGCCGCATAAGCAGGGGGAACAAAAGTGATGCTCGCCTCAGCGCCTGTAGCTTCTACAGCCTCTTTAACTGTATTAAACACTGGTACGCCTAGATGTGTTGTGCCGCCTTTGCCGGGAGTAACACCGCCAACAACATTGGTGCCGTACTCAATCATCTCTTGTGCATGGAACGAACCGATACGGCCCGTAATACCTTGAACTATAACTGGGGTTTTTTCATTAATAAAAATACTCATAATTGATCCTTATTTTCCTGTTGCTTCTTTCCAAGCATCAACAACTTTAGTCGCTGCATCTGCTAAGGTGTCGGCAGTAATAACTTTCTTGCCGCTCTCTTTTAAGATTCTCTGACCCTCTTCAACATTCGTGCCTGACAGACGCACCACGAAAGGCACATCAATATCACGTTTGTTTAATAGGTCAACAATACCTTGGGCAACCCAATCGCAACGGTTAATACCGGCAAAGATATTAACTAAAAGCGCTTCGACAGAAACGTCAGACAACACCAACTCGATTGCTGTAGCAACACGCTCTGGGGAGGCGCCACCGCCAATGTCTAGAAAGTTAGCGGGCTCACCGCCTGCGTGTTGAATCATATCCATAGTCGCCATTGCAAGGCCAGCGCCATTAATCATACAACCAATGTTGCCGTCTAGGCCGATGTAGCTTAGATCGTGCTCAGCTGCATTCGCTTCACGAGGATCCTCTTGGGTCTTATCGCGACATTCAGAGACTTCTGGTTGGCGGTAAAGAGCGTTTTCATCAAAACCCATCTTAGCATCAAGTGCCAAGATTTTGTTGTCAGCAGTCAGAATCAATGGATTGATTTCTAATTGGTTTGCATCCGTATCACGAAGACAACGGTAGCACGCCATAACCGCTTTCGTTGCAGCGCCAAGCGCTTCTTTAGGTATTTTTAATGAAAAGGCTAGTTGGCGCGCTTGGAATTGCTGCATGCCAACCGCTGGGTCGATTGTAATTGTTGAGATTTTCTCAGGCGTTTCTTCTGCAACCGCTTCAATATCCATACCACCTTCGGTAGAGGCAATCAAAGTAACTCTTTGAGTGGCCCGATCTAAGACGATACTGAAGTAAAGCTCTCTTGCAATGTCACTGGCTTCTTCAACATACATACTTGAAACCATTTTGCCCTCAGGACCTGTTTGGTGAGTCACCAAGTTATTACCAAGAAGTTTATCGCAAAGATCTGCAATCTCTTGGTGATTTGTGCAAAGCTTTACACCACCGGCTTTACCACGTGCACCCGAGTGAAGTTGCGCCTTAACAATCCACTTGTCACCACCCAATTCGTTGGCTTGATAAATTGCTTCAGTTGCTGAATGGGCAACACCACCTTTCGGCACTGGAACGCCATATTGTGCCAAAATTTTCTTGGCTTGATACTCATGAATATTCATAGTTATCCTTTATTATTTTGCTTGAATTGCATTATCCGTATTTACGATGTTTTCTGCCATTTTTGCAGAAGCTGCATCGATCATACGGCCGTTTAATTGCGCTGCACCACGACCTTCTCTTGCCGCTTCTTCAAGGGCAATAAGAATGTCTTTTGCGTGTTGAACTTCAGCAGGTGGTGGTGTGTATACATCGTTAGCCAGTGCGATTTGAGATGGGTGAATTGCCCATTTACCTTCAAAGCCAAGAGCTGCGCCACGACGAGCTGCGTCTGTATAAGAATCAGGATCGTTAAAGTCACCGAAAGGACCGTCAATTGCACGAATGCCGTATGCACGACAAGCAACCAACATTTGAGATAAGCCAGCATGCCATTGATCGCCAGGATAGTCCGGGTTCAAGCCACCAATAACAGTAGTACGTGCACGACAACTAGCGGCATAGTCGGCCACACCGAAATGCATCGCCTCAAGGCGCTCGTAACGACCTTTCTTAGCAATATCTAATACATTGGCCATGCCAAGAGTGGTCTCAATAAGGACTTCGATACCAATACGGTTTTCCATCTTAGTTGATGTTTCAATTTGGTTTAACATCGCAGAAAGCATGTAAATATCTGAAAAAGTACCCGCTTTAGGGAGAAGGATAGTGTCCAAGTTTGGACCCGCTTGCTCGACAACTTCAACAACATCACGATACATATAATGTGTATCAATACTGTTAATGCGCACAGAAACCGTCTTGCCGTTACCACGCCAATCTAAGTCGTTAAGCGCGTCAATGACATTTTTACGAGCTTGTACTTTGTCGTCTGGCGCAACAGCGTCTTCCAGGTCTAAAAATATATAGTCAGCTTCGCTTTTTAAGGCCTTTTCAAACATTTTAGGACTTGACCCTGGTACAGCTAATTCGCTTCGCTGTAATCTTTGCATAACGTTTTCGTGAACAATGTGACTCATATTATTTCCTTTTGTATAATAAATTAGCATTAACTGATGATTGCTTCGCTATCTTTCAATAGTAAGCAAACTGCAGATGATAGTTGGAACTGACAATTGTTGTCAAGGAGTTGTATTATACAAAGCCTTAATGGGGGGTAGTTGAGTAATAATCACCGTCAATTTAGGTCAAGTATATTTAGAAAAATGTATTGAGGGGAAATCTTATGACAGGTTGTCTAGCTATCAGATTGAATTCCATGCAGGTTATTTTTCTTCATTATTTCAACCGTTGCTGGCAGTAGATTGTCTTCCCAGCCTCGCTCACCTGCGAGAATCATTTTCATCGTTTCGCGAGCGGAAATACCAACCACCTCATTTGAAAAACATTCAATTGGTATCAGTTTGTTGTCCTCCATCATCTGGGCGACAATGTGTTTCAAACTGTCGGGCTTGGGCGCTGTTGCTAGAGTCATGAGGCTGCCATCTTCGAAAGCAGGGTAAACCATCACCCTGGTGTTATTATGGAATAGCTTTCCAAGCCCTTCCAATGTGCCACCTGGTAGTGCTTGATACAAGTCATGATTGAAAATATATGGAAGATCAATCGATTTAATTAAAATAGCAATCGGCTGATTGGTGTGTCGTCGAAGCCAAGAGCTGAGACTGAAATAACGCACATAATCCGACAATAAAACATGCATGCCTAATGAGTTGGCCAAAGTGACTCGTGCAAGAAAATCTTGGTTATCCCCTTTTCTCTCAGAAACCAATTGAGACATTGAAATTTCAGCCAAACGAACCACTCCCCCTTCATCGGATTGTGTTGTTTCGGCTAATAAACGAATGCCGCATTCTGTCATATCTAAATGCGTTTTAGTAGGGGGCTTGAACGAGCCACGAGTGACCACAGTCGGCTTTTTATAGAGCACATCACGGGGCACTGCAGGATTTCCATGGGTATCAAACATTACCACTCGGGCCAACCAATTTTCAACAAGCAGCAGACTGGCCAAGCGGTTATCAACCCCTCTAAAATGATCGCCAGAAAAATGAATTAGATCAATCTCTATACGATCATCGCCAAGATTGTCTTTGAGTGACTTAATAAAACTATTCACATCATGTCGATAATGAAAAGATGCGTAAATTAAATTCACACCGAGTATGCCCAACGCTTCAGATTGGCGCCCATTCGTTTTATCGAGCATACGAACATGGCAAACAACCTGATTGGGTGGGTTTTGTTTGGCCTCTCCCTGAAATTGAATGCCGACCCAGCCATGACATTCATTTTCTCGTCCGTACGCCTTAGCTTCTACGCTGGCCGCATAAGCGAAAAAAGTACTGTCCTCTGGTCTGGTGCTTTCTAAACGCTCCACACATAGCTGAAACTCATAATTAAGAATTTTCTCAACCCGTTCACGGCTAACATAACGACCACCTTTGCCATAAATTGCATCACTAACTGCCATATCATAAGCCGAGCTGGTTTTAGCAATGGTCCCAGCAGCAGCTCCAACTCTAAAGAAGTTGCGAGCAACTTCTTGGCCCGCTCCAATCTCAACAATACTGCCGTATTGTTGTTCGTTTAAATTAATTGATAACGCTTTAGCTGCGAGGGCAAGAGGGGTGTAATCTGACATGATAAATATTATATATTTTAAGTAGTTATTATATAAGCTTCAAAGCGCATGACAAGAAGAAACGCCAACATTGAACACTCTAAAAACTTTTCAAAAAGCCGTGAGTTG